>Ga0075367_10000479_pt1 | contig 14960 bp, 11 predicted proteins | sample EndMethybrTD3032_FD_71399 | JGI IMG/M metagenome (GOLD analysis project Ga0075367, IMG submission 71399) | Populus endosphere microbial communities from Tennessee, USA - Endosphere MetaG P. TD hybrid TD303-2 | ecosystem: Host-associated > Plants > Roots > Endosphere | place: USA: Tennessee... | reverse complement strand
GCGCCCGCGTCGCCATCGACGTCGACGCACAGACGGCGGCCCGTGTCTTGACGGATGTCGGCATCGAGGCGCGCCGCGTGCGGGTCTGCAGCACGGCGGCGGAGGCGCGGTCTGCCTGGGCCGCGGGCGACCACATCGCAGCCAGTGACCTTGCCGTGGTGCTGGACCTTCCGATCGAGGTGGTGGTGGAGGCGACCGGCCATCCCGAGGCTGCCGTGCGTCATGCCGTGCTGGCAATCGAGTCCGGCCGCCATGTGGTGATGGTGAGCAAGGAAGCCGATGTCGTGGTGGGTGCGGGGCTCGCGGCGCGGGCGGCCGACAAAGGGCTGGTCGTCACCCCGGTCGATGGCGACCAGCCGAGCCTGCTGATCGGGCTCGTCAGCTGGGCCGAGGTGCTGGGCTTCGACATCATCGCCGCCGGCAAGTCCAGCGAATGCGATTTCGTGTTCGATGCCGCGAGGGGGCGGCTGGAGCACAACGGCGTCATCGTCGAAGCGCCGCAGCTTCGCTCGCTTTGGAAACTCGGCACCGGCAATGTGGCGGAGCTTGTGGCCGCGCGTGCGAAAGCTGCGTCCGCGCTGCCGCAACGCGTGGTGGCCGACCGCTGCGAGCTTGCCATCGTCGCCAATGCGACCGGCCTGGACGCCGACCAGCCGCTGCTGCATGCGCCCATCGCCCGCTCCATCGAGATCGCCGATGTCCTGGCGCTGCAGGGCAACGGCGGCTTGTTGAGCGGTCCCCGCAAGATCGATGTCTTCAACGCCCTGCGGGCGCCCGACGAGGCGAGCTTTGCCGGCGGCGTCTTCGTGCTGATCTCCTGCAGCGGCGACCGCTCCAGCTGGGACCTGCTGGCCGGCAAGGGTCACGTCGTCAGCCGCGATGGCTCCACCGCCATGGCCTACCTGCCGCGCCACTGGCTGGGTGTGGAGGCCGCCACCAGCGTGCTCGACGCAGCGCTGAATCGCCGCTCGACGGGGGCCAAGGTGCCGAGGCCGCATCTCGATCTGATCGCCAGGGCCACCAAGGCGCTGCCCGCCGGAACGGTGCTCACCATGGGCGGGCACTATCACACCATCGACGGCGTCGAAGGCGAGCTGCAGCGCGGCGCGCCCCTGGGCGACAACGCGCCCGTGCCGTTCTACCTGGCCGCCAACCGCAAGCTGGTCCGGCCGGTCGCCGCCGGCGCGCCAATCGTGCTGGGCGATATCGAGATCGAAGGTGGGTCGATGCTGCTGGCCGAGCGCAAGCGCCAGGATGCGCGCTTCTTCGGCAGCAAAGCGTAGGAGCCATGGAGCAAGCTATGCGCCCGCCCCGCATCATCGATGCCCATCATCACTTGTGGGATCTCGATCGCATCTACTACCCGTGGCTGACCGATGAGATCGTGCCGGACTTTCTGTTCGGGGACTACGCGAAGATTCGCAAGAACTACCTGCCGGAGGACATGCGCCGCCAGATGCAGGGCTGGAACATCGAGATGACCGTGCATGTGGAGGCCGAGCGCGCCGATAGCGAGCAGGTCCAGGAGACGGCCTGGTTGTCGGAGATGCACGAGCGCTTTCGTCTGCCCAACGCCATCATCGGGCACGTGTGGCTCGCCGATCCGAATGTGGAGGAGCGCCTGCGCCAGCACATGCAGTATCCGCTGTTTCGCGGTGTCAGGTCGAAGCCGCGCACGGGCAAGACTGCCCGCGAGGCCCATCTGACCGGGCCTGCGACGATGAGCGATCCGCAGTGGCGTCGCGGCTTGCAGCTGCTGGAGAGGCTTGGCCTGATCTATGATTTCCGCGTGCCCTACTACCACCTGAAGGAGGGCGCCGAGCTTCCCGGCCTCTGTCCGGGCTTGCAGTTCATCGTCAATCACGCCGGCCTTGCGCGTGACCGCAGTCGCGAGGGTTTGACCATCTGGCGCGAGGGCATGCGGGCGCTGGCGGCGCACCCGAATGTGGCTGTCAAAGTGTCAGGCATCAGCTTGCCCGGCATGCCGTGGACTGTCGAGACGCAGGGCCCAGTGATACTGGAGACGATCGACATGTTCGGCATCGACCGCTGCATGTTTGCCAGCAATTTTCCGCCCGACAATTGCGTGACCGAGTTCGCGCCAATGATGGAGGCGTTCGAGACGGTCATGCAGCGCTTCAGCGAGGATGAGCGCGATCGGTTCTTCTACGCCAACGCCAACCGGTACTACCGGCCGGTACCTTGACCGCGTGCCCCTGACGAGCGGGGTCAGCCTACTGCGCGCGCGCGATCTGCAGCTTGTCGTACCAGATGGAGCCGGTGACGAGCTGCTCAGAGGCCGAGCGCGCGTCGAGGGCCAATCTCACCTGCTGCGCACGGCAATCCGCGTCCGGCACAACAAACGCGACGGAGAACTCCGTCCATTCCGGCACAGGCCCCGTCACCATCGCAGTCTTGGCGATCGGGTTTTCCGCGCCGGCGCAACTGATGCGCCACTCCAGCCCTCGCCGGCCCACCAGCTGGCCCTTGTATTGGCCCTTGAGCACGTAGCTTCCTGGCGCAAGCATCACGTATTGCGCAACACCACGGAAATCGGCACGGCCATGCCCGAACTCCACCAGGAGTGCGCGCTGGCTGGCGTCCTCCGGCCGGTGTGCGAGGTCGATGGTGACGCCGGGGCCCGCCGTAATCACCCAATCGAACGGCAGGCCCGATGGGCGGCTCTCGAAGTCGCCATTGAACAGCAGGCCGGCGCTCGCCAACTGCTCGTGCGGGAGGAACTGCAGCCATACGTAATAGGCGAGCTCATGGAAGTGGTTGCGCATCAGGAGCGCCAGATAGTCGCGCAGCTCGGGGGTGGTCGGTGGCGTTGGCGTGTCTTTGAGGCCGAGCAGCAGATCGAGCGGTGTGCGCGCATCCGTGATGTTGGCCATCATGGTGGAGAAGAACGACGCCCGCCAGGGTGGATTGGTGGCGAGCATTTTCTTCAGCTCGGGGCTGGCGACCTTGTCCTCGGCAATGAGTGCCAGCGTCGGCGTCACCTGGGGTGCAACCTGCGGCCGCGTCCTGAGCAGGACGTCGGCGTGCTGCACGGCGGTCGCGAAGTCCTTGCGCTCGAAGCTCTCGCGCATCAGCCAGTAGACAGCGACGCTCTCGCGCCGTGAGCGGCGGGCTGCGGCCTGCATCAGCCTCGATGCCACCGCTTCATCGTTGGCGGCATCTGCGATCTGTCCCAGGATGCGCAGGGCCCGCGCGTTCATCGGGTCTTGCGCGAGCGCGGCCTGCGCGAGAACGCCGACCTCCTTGCGCAGTTCAGGATCGCCGGCGTTGGAGGGAAGGCGTTCGGTCGTCTCGGCTGGGTCCTTCGCGTGTCCAGCGGTCCCTTCGGCTGGCTCGGCTTCGCCGGCCGCCGCCTTCCTTGCGCGGCGGGCAAACGAGGGTATGCGGTTGCCCGCGTCGCCGCCCGGCAGTGCGGCCGGTGCTTCCTTGGCTGGATGCTCCAGATTGAGTTTGCGGTCGGAGATGTTGACCAATGCGGTTGGATCGTCGGATCGCAGACTGAGCGCGGCCTCGGGCGAGGTCTCGGCCAGGTGTGCGACCAAGCTGTGCACCAGCACCTGCCAGGTCAGCAGGGCGCCCAGCAGGGCCAAGACCGCGCTACGCAGAAACGGAAATGTGCTTCTCTGCTTTGCCAAGTCCGCTACATCCCGCGCCCGTCGGTCGGTCAGTGTGATGATCGAGAAGTCCGCTACATCGCGTTGGGCTGGGTTCGTGAGCGGACTTCTCGATCCGAATCACACCAGAGTACTAATTCTTCTAGCGTCCCTTCAGTTCACGAAATCCGTTTCCGAACGCTAGCGTCGTGCGACACCGAACAGCATGAGCAATGTCCGCCACAGGCCTCCCGACGGCCGGTCAGCGCGCCCATGCCTGGCAGCGTACGGGCCGTCCCACACTTTCCGGCTTGCCGTGCGCCTGTGCGTTGCGGACTTGCTGCGGCCGGGTGGCCCCTTCGCGCCGCCCTGCTGTAATGCGTCGTAGGCGGCGCGCCGCTCGGCTGTCTTGAGATCTTCCCAAGCAAGCGTGATGCGCGCTGCGAACACGGAGCGGTCGCCGTTGCCGTTGTGCTCCATATCGGGATGCAGCCATCGCAGCAGCAGCGCCATGTTGCGTCGCAGATCGCTGCTGCTGGTCTGCGCGTTCCCACCGAGCACGCGATAGCTGTCGCCGCCGGGGGCGAGCAGGATCTGCTCGATAAAGAATGCCGCTGCGTTGCGCACCACCTCCTGCGTTCGGCCGGAGACCTCGCTTGCTTGCCGCATGGCGTCCGCGTCGCCCGCCGCGATCTCCAGCAGCGTCAACACGTCGCGAGGCAGGGCAGCCGATCGCATCGACCGCACGCGCGAAGGCACGTGCAGCAGGTCGATGGCGAGCTTGAGTGCGGTTGCCTCCCCCATCACCGGGTCCCGCGATCACTTGTCAGCCGGGTTGGCTGCCCATCCCCGTTACCGTCGCGAACTGCAGCTTGCCGGCCGTAGCCATAACCGTACCCATAGCCGTAGCCGTATCCATAGCCGGCCACTTTGTGGTCATACTTGGTCAAGATTGCACCGACCACCGGCCCGCGCGCCATTTCCAGACGCCGCAATGCGCCCTGCACGAAGCCCTTGCGCGCCTGGCCGGCGCCAATCACGAACACGGTACCCGCAGCAACGCTGGACAACAGCGGGGCATCGGCCAGTCCCATCACCGGCGGCCCGTCGAGGACGATGAAATCGAACACCTCCAGACCGACGGACAGTAGCGAGAGCAGGCGCGAACTCGCCAGCAGATCGGCAGCGTTTGGCGGCAGCGGGCCGGACGCCATGAACGCGAGGTTGCCGATCGGCGTCGCTTGGAATGTCTCCGGCGGCGTGCTTGCCCCCGTCAACACGTTGCTCAGGCCGATCGAGCTGTCGAGGCCGAGCTTGGTGTGCAGTGAGGGATTGCGAAGGTCCGCGTCGACCAGCAACACCTTCAAGCCCATGGTGGCGAAGTGACGGGCGATGGCCAACGACGTGATCGATTTGCCTTCGGATGGCCCCGCGCTGGTAACGACGAGTGTCTTCGGCAGCCCGCTCTCGCTTGAGAACTGCAACGCCGTACAGAGCGAACGATAGGCCTCCGACAGGCCCGAACCTGGATCGGAAAGCTCCTGCTCTACCGTGGTGTTGTTGGCGATCTTCGGAATGATGCCAATGGTCGGCAGGCCCGACACGCGACCAATCTCATCGGCGGTCTTGACCGTGTCATCAAGGCGCTCCAGGACGAAGGCGGCGGCGACACCGGCGCCGAGCCCAAGGGCCAAGGAGAGCAACAGGGCCTGGGAAAGCTGCGGCGAGGACGGCCCACCCGGAACCTCTGCCTTCTCGACTACGAACACGTTGTTGGCGCCGACTCCGCCGGCGACGTCCACTTCTTTGTAGCGCTGCAGCAACCCATCATAGAGGGATCGGTTGGTTTCCGCCTCGCGCTTCAGGATGTTGTACTGGATGCTGCGCTTCTGCAGGTCCAGTGCCTCCTCCTTCAGGGTGTCGATGCGCTTGCGCATCTCCGCTTCCTGATTGAACGAGGACTCGTAGGCCGCCTTGAAGGAGGCCTTGATGGTCTGCACCTCCGCGGTCAGCTGCCGGTCGAGCTCGGCGATCTTGTTCTTGATCTGCACCATGGCCGGATAGCCCGGCTTGAACGTCTCGAGCTTCTCCTCGTATTCGGTGGCGAGGGCGTTCCGCCTTCCCCGCAGCCCGTCGATGACGCTGTTGGTGAGCAGTTGCGGCAGGTTGATGCCTTTGGCCGCCTCGACCTGGGACCACAGTTCCTGGTTCTTGATGCGGTCAGCGACCAGGGCGCCCAGCGCGGCATTGGCAGCCGCCAGATTGTTTTCGGCGATGGTTGCCTTCTCCGTCACCACCACGATCTGTTCGCGCTCGGCGAACTCCAGCGCGGCGCGTTCCGACTGCTCCAGCCGCAACTTCAGTTGCTTGAGCTGGTCCTCCAGGAATGTCTTGGCGTAGGAATTGGCCTCGAACCGCTTGTCGAGATTCGAGCCGATGAAGGCTTCGGCGTAGGCCGCGGCGATCCTCTGCGCCCGCACCGGCGAAGGATCGGAATAGGACACGTCGACCAGCCGTGAGCCTGCCACCGGTGTCACCGTGCGGCGAGCCAGCACGATCCCAGCCGCACCTCGCTCCAGCACGGCCCGATCGGAGGAGGTCGTGGTCGGAGCCGATTGCAGCAGGCCGCGCAGCGTGCCCAACACGGAGAACCCGGTCGGCTTGAACAGGTCGGCGTCTTCGCCGAGGTTGAGGGCAGACGCCACCCTCTCAGCCATGGCGCGACTCTGCAGCAAGGCATACTGCGTGCGCAGAAACTCGGAGTCTCCGCCCTCCAGCGGAGCCACGTCGCCGCCCGCAACCACTTTGGCGACGTTGCGATCGATCTGCAGCCGCACCGTTGCGGTGTAGAGCGGCGTCGTCATCAACGTGCGCACCGCCCCGAACACAAGGAAGGCCGCGGCAATGCCGGCAATTAGCCACTTGCGCCGGTTCAGGATGCGCCAGTATTCGAGGAGGTCGAGCCCCGAGTCGACGGGGGCCTCGCCGGCCCCGCCTGTATAGGCGCCAAGCGGCCCGTAGCCATCACGCGTCGCGGGCACGGCCCGGCCGCGCAGCACTAAGCCTCCGGCCGTCGTTGCCCCTGTCTCACCTGACGGCTTGGCGTGCGTGTCACTCATCCTGTCACTCGAGGCAGATTGGCGCCGGTCTGCCGGCTACAGCATCGCGAACACGCCGGCGATGGGTAGCGCCTTCAGGATGTTGTTGAACGTCTCTTTGATCGCCGACGAGCTGGCGATGATCATGTCGCCCGATTGAATCGCGGGATCAGGCGTGTCGCCGCTGCGGATCGAGGAGATGTCGAACTTGGCAGCCGATCGCTTGCCGTTCGTCGTCCTGAACACCACCACGGTCGAATCCGCATTCGGATCCAGACCCTCGGCGGTGGCTATGAATTGCAGCAAAGAACCCTTGCCGCGGATCGGATAGACGCCGGGCTTCTTGACCGCGCCCTCGATGGTCACGCGTTGACTGTTGTACTCTTTGACCGACACCGTGACCTGCGGCGACTGCAGGTATTTGCCGCCATACTTTTTCACGAGGTCGCGCTCGAGCTGCTGGGAGGTCTTGCCGGCCGCGACCATATCGCCAATCAACGGCAGGTTTACGGTACCGCTGTCGGCCACCTGCACGGTCCGCGACAGATCTGGAACCTTGAAGACAGAAATCTCGATCGTGTCCTGCGGGCCTATCTTGTAGGCGTTGCTGCCCGGCGTCGCGGCAGCCGTCAGGGCCTCGGCCTCGCGCGGCAACTTCACGGTCGGCTCGGCCGAGAGGCCGTACCCGGTCTTGGTCTCGGCCTGCGTCAGCTCCTTATTTAAGGAATTGCCGCAACCGTGCAACCAAACCGCCGCCGCCATCAGCAGCACCGGCTTCGCCACCGCCCTCCGCACGCCCCGTACGCGTGCTCGTGTGTGACCTTGCGTACGCATATGCCACCCCTGTGGACGTCTCGGCCGACGCAGGCATCGGCAAACTCGACGGCTCCTGGTTTTTCACTATACCCAACGGCCTTGTTACCACCAAGTGCTCGGCCTCGCTGTCGCCGACCCGTTTGGCCGCAATTTCGCGACCCAGGCTGAGGTTAGGCGGACGTCGGCGGGTATCGTGCGCATCTGTTGCAAGAATGTGCACCAGCCCCTCGTCCAGCATCCGCTCGGCCCAGTATCGAGCCGTCTTGCCGAACCCCCCGGCCAACGAGCCGGCGGTGATCTGCATCCACGTCCCCGAGCGCGCCAGGTCCTGAATGGCGGCATAGTGGGACTTGATCCAGCCCAAGCGCTCCGGGTGGGTCAGAATCGGGACATAGCCGGCTACGATCAGCTGGAAGAACAGATCATGCAGGCGGGGCGGCGCGACATGGTGCGGCGGCTCCACCAGCACATACCGGGAATCGGCCAGGGACAGCAGGTGGCCCGAGCGCAGCCCAGCCACGAAATCGGGCGCCACGTGCACATCCGCGCCGGTGGTCAGCTCCAAGGCGATGCCCTGCGCGTCGAGCTCTTGCCGAAGGTCGTGGACGGCGCTGCGGATCTGGGGCCCGGTGTTGTGATACACGCCGGGCAGGATGTGCGGCGTGCAGGCCACCACCGTCACCCCGTCGGCGACGAACGCCCGCGCCATTGCAACAGCCGCGGCAAGATCGGCCGCGCCATCATCAATGCCGGGCAGAATATGGCAGTGCAGGTCGATCACGAAGGCTCGAACATGTCTCTGCGCGGAAGCAAATGCGCGTTGCCCAATAATGCTTTTAGCCGCCCACCAAGGCCCGTATATGGCGGCCCATCGGTGCATGCAAGCCGCTCATTGTCATGATTTATTATTTTATATCAGCCAGTTGCGGTGTAAATCCAAGCTGCGTTTACTTTGCTGTTGAATATCATGGCCCTGAATGTTGTTAGCGGATTGCTGATGCCGATTGCTGGCAGCATCGGTGGCCGGTAGCTGTTCGCTTGGCTCGGCTGTTCGTTTTGTGGTGCGTCCCAAGGGCCTTGCGCGGGGTGCACCATGAGAAACAGGTTGGGATGGACGCTGACCGCTGCAACTGCCACGTGCCTGAGGGTGAGCGTGCTGCAGGCCGCCACTCTGGAGGCGGTACAGGGTCAGGTGCTGGTCAATCGAGGCAGCGGGTATCAGTTCGTGATCGGCTCTGCCGAACTCAACCCTGGCGACATGATACTCGCGAACGCGGGCGCCAGCGCCCACGTCACTTACCCGGACGGCTGCGTGGCACCCGTTGAAGCGGGTTCAGTTACAACCATCGGGCAGCGTTCTCCCTGTGCTGTCCAGGCCGGCGATTCCCCATCGTTTAGCCTTAGCCCGGCCACCCTTGGAATTGGGGCAGCGGTGATCGGCGCCGGGGTAGGCGTAGCGGCATTGTTGGGCAGCAGTAGCGACAAGCCGGCCAGCCCCTAGCCGAGCCATCGGGGCACACGCTATCTGATTGCGCAGCTTATCAATATCGAGTGGCCCTACCGACACAACGGCCTGTCATCTCGTGCGTGTTCTTGTTCGCATGGCAGGCTGGTGCTAATGGGTAGGGTGGCGTTCCTGAGGGACTGCGTATTATGCGAGTTGCGGCTGCTCTAACGGCAGTTATTTTGGGTATTTCCTTTGCTGGGCAAGCATTTGCGGCCACGGTAAGGGCCACGGGCGGTCAGGTTCTGATCAATCGTGGCGAAGGCTACAAAATGGTTGCGGGAACGGTACAGGGCGGCCCTGGCGATACGATTGTCGCCAATCCGGGTGGCAGCGCCCAAATCGTCTATCCAGATGGGTGCGTCATTGAGGTGTTGCCTGGCAGTGTTGCGGTCATCAACGCGCAATCGCCATGTAGCTCGGCCAACAATACCGTTACGACCGGTTCGACCACGACGACCGCCGCGACCGAGCCCGCTGGCCCCAGCGACGGGGGCGGCGGCGGCTCCGGGATCAGTGGGACAGCGCTCGCCCTCGGTGCCGTGGCTGTGGGCGGCGGAGTCGGTGCCGCGATGTTTCTTGGAAAAGACAAGTCTTCAAGCCCCTAGACAGGTGCGCGCGCGATTGCGGGCATCGACAACGCAGAGCGGGCCATGGTGAGCGACGGGCAGGGTCGCTTGCACGGGTGGGATTGGGGTTTCACAGCCGCGAGTGGCTTTGTGCTGGCCTGCCTTGTGATGGGCGGCGGCGCTGCGGCCGGCTTCCTGTCGGACGTCCTTATCCAGCTGCTGGCGATCCCGGTGCTTTTGGTCAGCGCATGGCGCTATCTGGAGGTGCCAGCCGCCAAACGGCCGCGCTGGGCTCTAACCCTTGCTGTGATGGTGCTGGCGGTTCCCGCTGTGCAGCTCGTGCCGTTGCCGCCGGCAGTCTGGACCTTGTTGCCGGGGCGGCAGCTGCTGGTCGATGCCTACATGCTTCTCAACAGCGAGTTACCCTGGGCCCCGATCAGCGTGGCCCCTACTGCAACGTGGCTCAGCTTGGTCTCGCTGCTGCCGCCACTTGCCGTGTTCTTGGCCACGCTCCTGATGAGTTTCCGTCAACGGCGCCAGCTTACCGTCTGGATGCTCGCATTCGGTGCCGTGAGCGTCTTTCTGGGCCTGAGCCAGGTGGCGGAGGGGCCAACCAGCCCGCTGCGCTTCTTCACCAACACCAATCCGACTGAAGCCGTTGGCTTTTTTGCCAACCGCAACCACTTTGCCGCGCTCCTGTACGTCATGATCTTGCTGGCCGCAGCCTGGGCCTCCGATACCGCTGCGCAGCTCCTGACTGCACCCGCTCAGCGCAGGTTCGAAGCCAGGATCATCCTGCCGATGATGGCGTCTTTCACGCTGCTGGTGGTGTTCGTGGCCGGCGAAATCCTGTCGCGTTCACGCGCCGGCCTGGGGCTGACGATCATTGCCCTGCTCGGGGCTTTCGTGCTGCTCTATTCTGATCGACGCAGGATGTCCGGCATGACGTCGGCCAGGCTGTTGCTGGGCCTGGCGGTCCTGATGGCGCTGCTTCTGGTGCAGCTGGGGCTGTACCGCGTTCTCGAACGGTTCGCGGACGACCCGCTGGCCGACGGCCGAATTCCCTTCGCGCGCAATACGATCGAGGCCGCACTGGCCTTTTTCCCGGTTGGCTCCGGCATCGGCACGTTCACCATGGTCTACCCCGTCTTCGAGAAGACCGGCGATCTGCTGGCCAATACCTTCGCCAATCACGCCCACAACGACCTCCTCGAGCTGTGGCTGGAGGCCGGCGTGCCAGGCGCTGTCGTTGCGGCGCTGTGCTTCATCTGGATCCTGCGGCAGACGGTTCGAGTCTGGCGCGTAGGAAATTGGGGTGCGGGCGCCGTCGACCTGCTGCTCGCGCGGGCAGCGAGCTTCGCCATCGGCCTTATCGTGGTCCACTCGCTGTTCGACTATCCCCTGCGCACTGGGGCCATGATGACACTGGTAGCATTCTGCTGTGCTCTATTGACCACGCCCGCGGGACATACTCATCTAGGCGATGATGCCATCGAGTCGGACACTGGTCGGCGCGAGCCGGTCATGCGTCCCGCTCCAGCAATCGCCGAGCTAGGTCCTGTGCGCAGTCCTTCACTCGGCGGGGAACGGTGGGGCAGGGGGGTCGAATGGCCGGACGCCTGGCGCAGGCCGAGCAATGCCCCACGTGCCAGTCCTCGAGGTCGCGGCAGTGACGACGGGAACGCAAACGATTAGTGGCTCCCCGGCATGCGGCGATCAACGCCGCGGGAGGGCCTGATGCGCCGGCTGCGCCTGCTGTTGGTAGACTGCGCGCTGACGGCGCTTGCTGGCATCGTTGCGCTGTTGCTGCGTGACAACCTTGAGCCATCGTTATCGCGGTTGATGGCGCTGGGGCCCTATCTCCTTCTCACCGTGGCAGGGACAGCGGTCGTATTTCCCGCATTGGGGATCAGTCGTACGATCTGGCGCTTCACGGTCATGAAGGACTATCTGCGCCTGCTTGCGGCTATCGTCTTGACGATCGTGGCCGCGGTGGCCTTGGCATTCGTATACAATCGGCTCGAGGACGTCGCACGCGCGGTGCCGGTGCTGCAGGCGCTGTTGATGATCATTTTCCTCATCGGTGTCCGTGTCCTGATGCGGCTGCGGCATGCGGCACGTGCCAAGCCCGCACAGCTGGTGGCGGCGCCACGGCCCTCCGATGCGGCCGAAACCGTGCTGGTTGTTGGCCTGTCCCGGCTGACCGAGCTCTACCTGCGCTCGGTTGCCGAGTTCGCGCCCGAGCGCGTGCGCATTGCCGGCCTGCTGGTTCACAATCCCGAACACGCGGGCCGGATCGTGAACCAGTACGAGGTGTTGGGGACGCCCGATCAGGTCGCCGCGACGCTGCGCGACCTCGAGGCACACGGCGTAGCCGTCAACCGCATCGTCGTCACCACGGCCTTCGACCGGTTGCCCGAGGCCGAACGCACTGCCCTGCTCAGCGTCGAGCAGTCCTCCGGCATTCGCCTGGAATTCATTGCCGAGCGGCTGGGGCTGAACAACTCCTCCGAAGTGGCGGACCCCTCGCCATCCGCGGACAGCGATCCGGTTGCCTTCTCGATCTCCGATGACGAACTCGCCGCTATGGCGCGACGGCCTTACTGGAAGATCAAGCGCGTCCTCGACTTTCTTGGTGCGGTAGTACTGCTGCTGGTGATGGCACCGCTCATGCTGTTTGCCGGCGCGCTGGTGGTGCTCGATGTGGGCTGGCCGGTGGTATTCTGGCAGCAGCGGCCCGGCCTCGGCGGACGGCAGTTCAGGCTCTACAAATTGCGTACGATGGTGGCTGCGCACGATGCGGATGGTCGTGCCGTTCCCGAGCGTCTGCGTGCATCGCGCATCGGACGTGCCTTGCGCCGCCTGCGCATCGATGAGCTGCCGCAGATTCTCAACATCCTGGTCGGCGAAATGTCGTTCATAGGGCCGCGCCCGCTGCTGCCCGCAGATCAGCCGGCCGCTTATGCGGCGCGACTGCTGGTACGGCCCGGCCTGACGGGTTGGGCACAGGTCAAGGCCGGCCGCAACGTGTCCCCCGCCGACAAGGCGGCGCTCGATGTGTGGTACGTGAAGAATGCATCGCTCACCTTGGACCTTGCCATCATGGTTCAGACCGCACGCATGGTCATTCTTGGTGAGCGGGTCAACGACTTGGCCATTCGCCACGCTTGGCGCGACCTGCAGCGTGCCGGCATTTGCGCCTCCGGCGAATGGGACAAACAGCCGGCACCGGCGCGGCGCTCCGCTCGGATCGGCGCAGCCTGACGGCCGGTCTCCGTCAGCGAGTCGGCCACTGTCGCTGATGCCAGGCCCAGGCCGTGGCGATGATCTGGCTGAGATCTGTGATCGCCGGAATCCAGCCCAATTCCTCGTGGGCCTTGCGCGAGTCCGTGATCAGCTTCGCCGGATCACCAGGCCGCCGCTGGCCGCGCACGACCGCAATCGGCAGGCCGGTAACGCGCTCGGTTGTTTCGATCACCTCCTGCACCGAAGCCCCGAGCCCGTTGCCCAGGTTATAGGCCGCTGAAGGCCGGCCGGCTTGCAGGGCCGCGAGTGCGCAGATGTGCGCAGCGGCCAGATCGGTCACATGAATGTAGTCGCGCACGCACGTTCCGTCCGGCGTGTCGTAGTCGGATCCGAACACCGTCAGATTCGGTCTGCGGCCCGCGGCTGCGTCGAGCGCCAACGGGATGAGGTGCGTCTCCGGATTGTGATCCTCGCCGATCTGGTTGTCGGGGTCCGCCCCCGAGGCATTGAAGTAGCGCATCATTGCAAACTTCAACTTATGGGCGACGGCAAAGTCCTGGATCATCTGCTCGACCATCAGCTTGCTGGTGCCGTATGGATTGATCGGCCGCTGCGGCGCGTCCTCTTGGATCGGAACGGACTCCGGGATTCCGTAGGTGGCGCAGGTACTCGAGAAGATGATGGTCTCGATATTGCGATCGCGCATGGCCTCGAGCAGGGTCAGGCTGCCGGCCACGTTGTTGCGATAGTACTTGCCCGGATCGACCACCGACTCGCCCACGTAGGTGAAGGCGGCAAAGTGCATGACCGCGATCGGACTGTATTGCGCCAGAACCTCGTCCAGGCGCGATCGGTCGAGGATGTCGCCACGCTCGAGCGGTCCCCACTTGGCTGCCCACTCGTGGCCGAAGGTCAGATTGTCGTAGGCAATCGGTCTATAACCGGCCTTGGAGAGAGCCTTGCAGGCGTGCGAGCCGATGTAGCCCGCGCCGCCCGTCACCAGAACGTTGTGCATGTGCAGTCGCAGCCCCGCCGAAGTGTTTGAGCGCAGTAATTAGAGCCTTCTAAAGGATCCGAAAGTGTAACGGCGCAACGACACTTTGTACGCCGTGCGCCGGCAATGACGTGGAAACCCTAACATATTGATGTTTTGCGCTGCTGGCTGGCGCGGTGGCGACGCTGATCAGGCAAGCTCGGCCTGTGCCTCCTCGATGGCGGCAGCAATATTGTCGACGGCCAGCAGCATCTCCTCCTCGGTGATGGTCAGGGGTGGCGTCAGCGTCAGCACATTGCCCATGGTGGTCTTGAGCGACACGCCGCGATCCAGCGACGCGTACATGCTCGCCTCGGCAAGGTCGTTGTTCGGCGCTCGCGAGGCTGCATCGCGAACCAGTTCGATGCCGATGGTCAAGCCACGGCCGCGCACATCGCCGATGGCCGGGCTGCGAGCTTTCAACTCCTTCAGGCGCTCCAGTGCCACCGAGCCGACGCGCGCGGCGTTCTGCACGAGTCCCTCGGTCTCGATGATCTCGATGGTGGTGAGCGCGGCACGCGCGGTCACGGGGTTCTTCTCGTGCGTGTAGTGACCGAATGCCCAATCGCCGCCCACGTCCAGCTCAGGTCGGGCGAGCACTGCGGCAATCGGCAGGATGCCGCCGCCGAGCGCCTTGCCAAGCACGAGGAGGTCGGGCGTGACGTTGTCGTGCTGGCAGGCGAACATGGCGCCGGTCCGGCCGAGCCCGGTCGGAATCTCGTCGAACACCAGCAGCGTGCCGTGCCGGTCGCAGGCCGCCCGCACGCGCGCCCAGAAGCCGGCCGGCGCGATGTACGGCACGGCGCGGATCGGCTCGGCGACCAGCGCGGCGATGTCGCCCTCACGCTCGAGCACGTACTCGATCATGCGCGCGCAGGCCTCACCGGACGCCTCCGCGCTCGACGTGCCGTACGGGCATCGGTAGCTGCCGAACGGCGCGACGTGGATCGCACCTGGAATCAGCGACGCGGCGGGGCCGGACCGGAACAGCGCCTCTCCCGACAGCGCCGAAGAACCGACGCCGGCGCCATGGAAGGCATCCCAGAACGACAGCGTCTTGAAGCGCCCCGTCGCCGTGCG
>Ga0075367_10000477_pt1 | contig 14983 bp, 17 predicted proteins | sample EndMethybrTD3032_FD_71399 | JGI IMG/M metagenome (GOLD analysis project Ga0075367, IMG submission 71399) | Populus endosphere microbial communities from Tennessee, USA - Endosphere MetaG P. TD hybrid TD303-2 | ecosystem: Host-associated > Plants > Roots > Endosphere | place: USA: Tennessee... | reverse complement strand
ACTCGGACGAGCCCCCGTTCTAAGGGCCACAGGCCCGAAGAGCCAAGGGCTCGCATCCCCACTTCTTGATCACACAGGAGAAACATCATGGCGAAGCCGCCTGTGCGCAAGCCGAAGAAGAAGGTCTGCGCTTTCTGCAAGGACAAGGTCACGTACGTGGACTACAAGGACACGAACATGCTGCGGAAGTTCATTTCCGACCGCGGCAAGATCCGTGCCCGCCGCGTGACCGGCAACTGCACGCAGCACCAGCGTGACGTCGCCACGGCCGTGAAGAACAGCCGTGAGATGGCGCTGCTGCCCTACACCTCCACCGCGCGATAAGGGAAGGGTGACCGACACATGAAGATCATCCTCACCCACGAGGTCTCCGGCCTCGGTGCCGCGGGCGACGTCGTCGACGTCAAGGACGGTTACGCTCGCAACTACCTGATCCCGCGGAAGTTCGCTATCCGCTGGACCAAGGGTGGCGAGAAGGACGTCGAGCAGATCCGTCGTGCTCGCAAGATCCACGAGATCCAGACCATCGAGCAGGCCAACCAGGTGAAGGCCCAGCTCGAGGGTGTCAAGGTCCGTCTGGCCGTCCGCTCCGGCGACGCCGGTCGTCTCTTCGGTTCCGTCACCCCGGCCGACATCGCTTCTGCGATCAAGGCTTCCGGTGGCCCCGAGGTCGACAAGCGTCGTATCGAGCTGGGCGCGCCGATCAAGACGCTGGGCGCCCACGAGACGTCTGTGCGTCTGCATCCCGAGGTTGCCGCCAAGGTCAACATCGAGGTTGTCGCTGCGTGACGCTGCGCTCGGTTTGAGCAGTTGTGAAAGGGGCTGCACCTTCAGAGGTGCAGCCCCTTTCGTGTGCCGTATGGCGTGTTTCACGTGAAACGTCAGCGGGACGCGCCAGTGACGATCCAGCGTCCCGAGCGGGCGCGCAGCCAGAGCGTGAGCAGGCGGACCGTCATCATCAGCGTCATCGCTCCCCACAGTGCAGTGAGACCGCCACCGAACGTCGGAACGAGGAGAGCCACCGGTGTGAACACGATCAGGGTGAGCACCATGGCCCCGGCGAGGTAGGACCCGTCGCCCGCGCCCATCAGGACGCCGTCCAGAACGAAGACGACGCCACTGATCGGCTGCGAGAGGGCCACGATCAGCAGGGCGGGCAGAGCTGCGTCCTTCACCACGGAGTCGCTGGTGAACAAGGACAGAAACACCGGGCGCGTCACGACGACGAGGACGCCGAGGACCAAGCCGACCGCGATGCCCCACTCCACCATCCGGCGGCAGGCGTCTCGTGCCCCTTGGGCGTCACCGGCCCCGAGATACCGCCCGATGATCGCCTGTCCGGCGATGGCGATCGCGTCGAGGGCAAAGGAGAGCAGACTCCACAGGGACAGGATGATCTGGTGTGCCGCGATCTCGGAGTCGCCGAGTCGGGCGGCGACGGCGGTGGCGATCATCAGGATCGCCCGGAGCGACAGCGTGCGGACCAGCAGGGGTACGCCGGCCTGGGCGGAAGCCCTGATACCGGAGGCGTCGGGGCGCAGGGATGCGCCGTGTCTACGAGCTCCTCGGACGACCACCACGAGGTAGACGGCCGCCATGCCGCACTGCGCGATGACCGTGCCCCACGCGGAGCCGGCGATACCCAGGCCGGCGCCGTAGACGAGACCCGCGTTGAGGGCGCCGTTGGCGACGAACCCGACGACGGCGACGTAGAGCGGTGTCTTCGTGTCCTGCAGTCCGCGCAGCACGCCGGTCGCGGCGAGGACGACGAGCATGGCAGGGATGCCGAGGGCGGAGATGCGCAGATAGGTGGTCGCGTAGGGGGACGCGGTGTCGGAGGCGCCGAAGAGTTCCACCAGGGACGGTGCGGTGGGCAGGACGACGGCGATGACGGCGGCTCCGAGCAGCAGCCCCAGCCAGATGCCGTCCATGCCCTGGCGGATGGCGGCCTGAAGATCGCCGGCGCCGACGCGTCGGGCGACCGCGGCCGTGGTGGCGTAGGCGAGGAAGACGAAGACGCTGACGGCTGTCGTGAGGAGCGCCAAGGCGACCCCGAGGCCCGCGAGCTGGGCCGTGCCGAGATGGCCGACGATGGCGCTGTCGGCCATGACGAAGAGGGGCTCGGCGACGAGCGCGCCGAAGGCCGGAACGGCCAGTGCGACGATCTCTCGGTCGTGCAGTCGCCGGGCGGCCCTGGGGGTCGCGGGAGCCTGTGTCATGTGCATCAATCTAATCGTCCACAGGTAAGAGATGCAAAGGCTTTGTGGTCCTTACCTTTCGTCTCTCTGTGTGCTCTTTCGTGCGCCGTTCGATGTGATCTTGGCCCGACTGGGGAAGTTTTTCTTCTGCACAGCCGGTGGACGGTAAACGTGCAGGTCAGATCGGTTCTTGCGGCGGACGGTCATGCTTGTTCACAGGGCTGTCCACCGTGTCGTGCACAGGTTTTGCGGAGTTCTCCACAGCATCCGGGCCGTCGTCCACATGGCCTGTGGATAACCAGATTGGCTGACGGTGCCCACAGGCCTACCGTGGTCCGGCGCCCACTCCCTCGCGTCGACCGGGAAACCATCCCAAAGCCGACGTGCCAGAACCGGAGTTGGGCCTCTCATTTGTCAGTGCCGTGCCGTAGAACTGAGGGCATGGCTAGGTCCGCTCGGCGGACGGGAGGAGGTGGCTCGGTGAGTATTTCCGAGCCCTTGGACGACCCGTGGGCCGACAGCGGTCCCAGTGATCGTCTGCCTGCCTCCCGCCGACACGGCGACGGGGTCCGGAGCCGCGACGAACAGCACGACCGCGGCCGGGAGAGCGGCGAATGGGACGGCGGGGGCACCGCCTTCGAGCGCGTACCGCCGCAGGACCTCGATGCCGAGCAGTCCGTCCTCGGCGGCATGCTCCTGTCCAAGGACGCCATCGCCGACGTCGTCGAGGTCATCAAGGGCCACGACTTCTACAAGCCCGCCCACGAGACGATCTTCCAGGCGATCCTCGACATCTACGCCAAGGGCGAGCCTGCCGACCCCATCACGATCGCCGCCGAGCTCACCAAGCGCGGCGAGATCAACAAGGTCGGCGGCGCATCGTATCTGCACACTCTCGTCCAGACGGTGCCGACGGCGGCCAACGCCGAGTACTACGCGGAGATCGTCCACGAGCGCGCGGTCCTGCGCCGCCTCGTCGAGGCCGGAACCCGCATCACGCAGATGGGATACGCGGCCGACGACGACGTCGACGAGATCGTCAACCGCGCCCAGGCCGAGATCTATGCGGTCACTGAGCAGCGCACCAGCGAGGACTATCTGCCGCTCGGCGACATCATGGAGGGCGCGCTCGACGAGATCGAGGCGATCGGCTCGCGCAGCGGCGAGATGACCGGTGTGCCCACGGGCTTCACCGACCTCGACTCGCTCACCAATGGCCTGCACCCGGGACAGATGATCGTCATCGCGGCCCGTCCCGCCATGGGTAAGTCCACGCTCGCGCTGGACTTCGCGCGCGCGGCGTCGATCAAGCACAACCTGCCGAGTGTCATCTTCTCCCTCGAAATGGGACGCAACGAGATCGCGATGCGTCTGCTGTCCGCCGAGGCACGCGTGGCCCTGCACCACATGCGCTCGGGCACCATGACCGACGAGGACTGGACCCGCCTGGCACGCCGGATGCCCGAAGTGTCGTCCGCACCGCTCTACATCGACGACTCCCCGAACCTGTCGATGATGGAGATCCGCGCGAAGTGCCGTCGGCTGAAGCAGCGCAACGACATCAAGCTCGTGATCATCGACTATCTGCAGCTGATGCAGGCCGGTGGCTCCAAGCGCTCCGAGAGCCGTCAGCAGGAGGTCTCGGACATGTCGCGTAACCTCAAGCTGCTGGCCAAGGAGCTGGAGGTGCCGGTGATCGCGCTCTCGCAGCTCAACCGTGGTCCCGAGCAGCGCACCGACAAGAAGCCGATGGTGTCCGACCTGCGTGAGTCCGGCTCCATCGAGCAGGACGCCGACATGGTGATCCTGCTGCACCGCGAGGACGCCTACGAGAAGGAGTCGCCGCGCGCGGGCGAGGCGGACATCATCGTGGGCAAGCACCGTAACGGCCCGACGGCGACGATCACCGTCGCCTTCCAGGGCCACTACTCGCGGTTCGTGGACATGGCGCAGACCTGACCGGTCCCGCTGTAGGCCTCAGCGCCTTGTCTCGTACCTGGTCAGGACCACGCCGCCGGGAAACGTCCGCGTCTCCACAAGGTTCAGGTTCACCCAGTTGTCCAGCGCGGCGAAGAACGGCGTGCCGCCGCCCACCAGGACCGGCGCGGTGGCCAGTACGTACTCGTCAATCAGCCCGGCCCGCATGGCCGCCCCGGCGAGCGTCGCGCCGCCGATGTCCATCGGGCCGCCGTCCTCGGCCTTGAGCCGGGTGATCTCGGCCACCGCGTCGCCGCTGACCAGGCGGGTGTTCCAGTCGACCTTGTCGATCGTCGAGGAGAACACCACCTTCGACATGTCCCGCCAGCGGCGCGCGAACTCGATCTCCGCCGGGGTGGCGTTGGGCTGCTGGTCACCGGTCGGCCAGTGGGAGCTCATCGTGTGCCACAGCTTGCGCCCGTACAGCGACAGGTCGGTTGCCTGCAACTGGTCGGACCAAAACTGGAACAGCTCGTCGCTCGGCACGCTCCAGCCGATGTCGTCGCCGGGCGCGGCGATGTAGCCGTTCAGGGTCAGGTTCATGCCGTAGATCAGTTTCCGCATGGCGCCAGCCTTCCGTGAATCGGTCTCACGCGTACAGACCGGCGCGGCGCGGGAAACTCATCGGTGCGCGATCTGAGCTCGCATACAGTCCGGGTGACATCGCGGTGAGACAACAGAGAACCAGCAGGTCACAGAAGATCGGTATGTCATTGGCGGCGAGACCCTACACCCGCCCCGGGACAAATGAGCTCGACGCCCGCCTGTCCCGGAGGATGGACTGGGGCCATGACGACTCCTCAGGAAGAGCTACTCGCCGGCACGCGTCGGGCACTGCTGCACCGGATCGCCGTGGCCCAGGCCGAAGGGCGTGCGCCGTCGCTGGTCGCGGCGGTCGTACGGGGCGGACGGACCGTGTGGCACGGCGCGCGGACGTCGGTGGACGGGCACGGGCCGGACGAGAACGTCCAGTACCGGATCGGCTCGATCACCAAGACCTTCACCGCCGTGCTGGTGCTGCGGCTGCGTGACGAGGGACTTCTCGACCTCGGTGACCCGTTGGAGAAGCATCTGCCCGGCACCGGCGCGGGGGAGGCCACCATCGTCGACCTCCTTGCGCACACGGGCGGGCTGGCGGCCGAGTCGCCCGCGCCCTGGTGGGAGCGCACGCCGGGCTCCCTGCGCCCTGAACTCGCCGACGTCCTGGGCGAACAGCCGCTACGGCATCCGGTGGGCCGTCGGTTCCACTACTCCAACCCCGGCTACACCGTGCTGGGCGCACTCGTCGAGAAGCTGCGTGGGGCGCCGTGGGAGGAGGTACTCCGGCGCGAAGTGCTCGAACCCCTGGGCCTGGACAGCACGAGCGGCCACCCGCGGATGCCTCACGCGGGCGGCTGGGCCGTACACCCCTGGGCCGACGTCCTGCTGCCCGAGCCCGGCGAGGACCTCGGACGGATGGCTCCCGCTGGTCAACTCTGGTCCACCACTCGGGACTTGGCGCGGTTCGCGGTCTTCCTCGTGCAGGGAGACGACCGGGTGCTGAGCGCGTCGAGCGTGCGGGAGATGCGGACGCCGGCGGCGCCATGCGAGGCCGCAGACGTCGCAGACGGGGTCTCGTACGGTCTCGGGATGCAGATCCAGCAGCGGCACGGCCGGCTGCTGGTGGGACATTCGGGATCGCTGCCGGGCTTTCTGGCGAACCTCACCATCGGTGTCGAGGACGACGTCGCCGCGGTCGTCCTGGCCAACTGCACATCCGGTCCGCTCCTGACCACCGTCGGTGCCGACCTCGTACGGATCGTCGCCGAGGCCGAGCCCCGCATTCCGGAGCCATGGCGACCGATGAGCGAAGTCGACCCGGGCGTACTGGAGTTGGCGGGCCAGTGGTACTGGGGTACGTACGCCTTCGCCCTGCGACTGACGGCCGACGGGCTGGTCTCGCTGGAACCGCTGTCCGGTACCGGTCGCCGCTCGCGTTTCAGGGCGAACGGCGACGGTACCTGGTCCGGACTGGAGGGCTATTACGCCGGAGAGCTCCTGAAGGCCGTACGACGGCCGGACGGGACGGTGAGCCATCTGGACCTCGGGTCGTTCGTGTTCACGCGTCAGCCGTACGACGAGGAGGCTTCCGTGCCGGGTGGGGTGGATCCGGACGGGTGGCGGGGGATCGGCTAGCCCGTCGAGGCGGTGCGGGTGCCGTGTTTCACGTGAAACACGGCACCACGCCCGCGCGGTCTCACAGCTGGAGCTTGAAGCCTACGTGCGAGGCCGTGAAGCCCAGCCGCTCGTAGAAACGGTGGGCGTCGGTGCGGGTGTTGTCGGAGGTGAGCTGGACCAACTGGCAGTTCTCGTGACGGGATTTCTCGATGGCCCACTCGATGAACTGTGTGCCCAGACCGCTGCCCCGCTCGTCCGCATGGATACGGACGGCTTCGATGATCGACCGGGTTGCACCGCGTCGTGCCAGTCCGGGGATGATCGTGAGCTGAAGCGTGCCAACGACGCGGCCCTCACGAACGGCGACGACCAGATGCTGGTTCGGGTCGGCCGTCAGGCGGTCCAGCGCGGCGAGGTAGGGGGCGGGGTCGTCCGGTGACTCGCGTTGGGCGCCGAGAGGGTCGTCGGCGAGCATCGCGACGATCGCGGGGACGTCCTCGGCGGTGGCGGGCCGTATCTCGAGATCTCCCATGCCAGGCACCCTACTCACGCGTGCGGTGGACCGCCTCAGCCCGCGGCCACCGTCACGGGGGCGAATCGCCTGGTCCAGTCGCCGGGCAGTTCCGGGACTCCGTACGTCATGACCGCGTTGAAGGACACGGAGGCCAGCCCCCGTTCCTTCGTCCAGGCCAGTAGCTCTTCGTGTCGGACGTCGATGTCCGTGCGCAGAGGGCGGTCGGTGCGGGCAGCGAGCGAGGTGATGAGGGCCTCGGCCGTCGCCGTGTCCTGGGCGATCAGCGGGCCGACGACATGCGTCTCCATATTGGGCCAGGCAGCCGCGTAGCCGGTGAGCCGGCCGTTCTCCTCGGCGATGTGCAGATGGTCGGCGAAGGCGGGGAGCCGGGCGACGATATGTGTGCGGTCGGCCCCGAACACCTCTTCGTCGAGCCGGAGGATCGCCGTGAGGTCCTCCGCGGTGGCCGCACGGGTGACGACCTCGGGCTGCGGGCCGCCGGGAACGAAGTGCCCGCGGAGCATCTCGGCGCGGCCGAGGACCTTGAAGCCGAGTTCCTCGTAGAGCGGGCGGCCGTACGGGGTCGCGTGCAGCGTGAGTGGGGTCGTGTCCATCGTCGAGACGATGTGCCGCATCAAACGCCGTCCGACCCCCTGGCGGGCATGCCGTTCGGCGACCAGCACCATGCCGATGGCCGCGAGGTCGGGACGGTCCTGCGGTCCGTACTCGGTGACGACACAGGCGCTGACGAGGCCGTCGTCGGGGTCGTCGATGCCGTATCCCTTCCCGGCCGCGAGAAGGAAACCCCACTTGTGCTCCTCGCGTGGCCACCCCCGGTCCTCGGACAAGTCGGCGCAGGCGGTGAGATCGCGAAGCGTCAGACGGCGGATGGGAAGAGCGGTGAGGGAAGAGGTCGGCACGCAGGTCAGGCTGTCCGACCGGGACCCCCGGCGTCCACCTTTTTCCGGTGAGACGCGGGAGCTTTTGGCCATGTCGTGGTCAACTGCACAGGGCGCCGACAGCTGCAGGTTGTTTCACGTGAAACATGGCCGAGCAGCCGCCCGGTGGACTCGCCGGGAAGCGGTCGGCGGACCGCTAGCCTCGGGTCCCATGGCGAGACTTCATCTCTTCGACCTGGACGGGACGTTGCTGCGTGGCACATCGTCGCCCGTGGAAATCTCACGGCAGTTGGGGCTGGAAGCCGAGACGGTGGCGCTCGACGAGGCGATCTCGGCGGGACTGATAGGGCCCCCGGAGTATGCGACTCGGGTGCACGCCCTCTGGGCGGATCTCACCGATGCGCATGTGGCGGCGGCTTTCGAAGCGGCCCCGTGGCTGGAACGTATTCGGGAAGTCTGGGCGGAGATCCGAGAGCGCGGTGAGTTCTGCGCTGTCGTCTCGCTCTCGCCGTCCTTCTTCGTGGAGAGGCTCATCGGTTGGGGGGCGCACGCTGCCCATGGGTCGGTTTTCCCGGCTGTGCCGTTCACCGAGCCCGTGGATCCGGCCGGAGTTCTCACCGCGGCGGCCAAGGTCGATGTCGCCGACCGGCTGTGCCAGGAGTTCGGAGTGGCACGGGTCGACTGTGTCGCTTATGGAGACTCGCTGTCGGACAAGGACCTGTTCGGTGCGGTGCCGGTCTCCGTCGCGGTCAATGCGGACTGCCATCTGTCCGGTCTCGCGACACACTCGTACATGGGCGGGGATCTGTGGGAAGCCTATGAATTGGTGCGCCGCGTCCGTTAGTTGAAGGAATTCGTGGTTGGCCCTGTCACATTCGTGAGGGAGCAAGGGGGGACTTGTGATCATGGCGCTGGCCGGTAGGGTCGACTCCGGTTCGTGTCCGGGATGAGATGGACGCCTGTGCGGACCGTGAGCAGGTGACGCAGTCTAAGGGGACGGAGAGATCGAAGAACCGCTTTTCGCCCTACTTGTCCGCAAGAAGCCTGAATTCGGGTTGAATCTGGCTGCATCGGCCTTGGTGCACAAGGGGAAAGCGAGCCGTCTGCGGGGGAAAGCAGGCACCTCCCGACCGAGGAAGTGCGCAGACCGACCGAAAGATGTTCGAGGCGAGGCACACCATGGACGCTCCGACCACCGCGTCGGCCGACAACGGCACTTCCGGCGGCGGGGACGGCTGGTTCACACCGCACCCGGAGCCGCCGGGCAGCGGGCAGGTAGCAGCCGAGGGCGCCTCATATTCCGGACCGGCCGAACCCGTAGCAGCGGCCGCTGAGCAGCCCCTACAGCCCCCTACAGTCCCCATCCAGAGGTCCGCCTCGTCCATGACGCAGCCCGAGCACCGTCCCCAGCCCCTCGTCCCGGACCAGGCCCAGACCGCGTCACCGGACGCCTTTCTCATCCGCCGGACCATGGCCGAGGTCGGGCCGATCGCTGACAAGGTCACCTCGTACTTCTACGCCCTCCTCTTCGTCCGCCATCCCGAGCTGCGCCCGATGTTCCCGCCGGCCATGGACACTCAGCGGGACCGGCTGCTCAAGGCCCTGCTCACGGCCGCCGAGCACATCGACAACACCCCGGTCCTCGTCGACTACCTGCAGAACCTCGGCCGCGGCCACCGCAAGTACGGCACCCGCGCCGAGCACTATCCGGCAGTCGGCGAGTGCCTCATCGGTGCGCTGAACAGGTACGCCGACACCTGGGACGCCGAGACGGAGGCGGCCTGGGTGCGGGCGTACACGACGATCTCTCAGGTGATGATCGACGCCGCGGCGGCGGACGAACTGCGCGCCCCCGCCTGGTGGTACGCCGAGATCGTCGCGCACGACCTCAGGACCCGGGACGTCGCGGTCGTCACCGTCCGCCCCAACCAGCCCTACCCCTTTCTCGCCGGGCAGTACATGAGCCTGGAGACGCCGTGGTGGCCCCGAATATGGCGGCACTACTCCTTCGCCTCGGCACCCCGCTCCGACGGTCTGCTGACCTTCCATGTGAAGGCCGTCCCCGCGGGCTGGGTCTCGAACGCCCTGGTGCACCGCGCCCGTCCCGGCGACGTCATCCGGCTGGGCCCGCCCGCCGGTTCGATGACCGTGGACCACACGACGGACAGTGGCCTGCTGTGCCTGGGCGGCGGCACCGGCATAGCGCCGATCAAGGCGCTGGTCGAGGACGTCGCCGAGCACGGCGCACGGCGCCCGGTCGAGGTGTTCTACGGCGCCCGCACCGACAACGACCTCTACGACATCGACACGATGCTCAGGCTCCAGCAGTCCCACCCCTGGCTCTCGGTCCGCGCCGTCATCGACCAGCAGGCGCATGTCCAACTCCCGGACGCGATACGCCAGTACGGGCCCTGGCACGGGTACGAGGCCTATCTGTCGGGTCCGCCGGGCATGATCCGCAGCGGTGTGGACGTCCTGAAAAGCATGGGCATCCCGGCGGAGCGGATACGGCACGACTCCGTGGAGGAACTCGTGGCCGCCGGCAGCTGACGCGGCGCCTCAGCCCAGGTCCGGGGCGTGTATGGCGCGTACGCCCTCGATGTTGCCGTCCAGGTAGTGCCGTAGTGACAGCGGCACGAGGTGGACGGAGGCGATCCCGACGCGGGTGAACGGAACCCGCACGATCTCGTACTCTCCGGCGGGCTCGTCCACCTCGGGGCCGTGCCGCAGTGAGGTGTCCATGGACTCCAGGTGGCAGACGAAGAAGTGCTGCACTTTCACGCCGGTCGCGCCACCGTCCTCGCCGATGTGCTCGACAGTGTCGACGAAGCAGGGCACCACGTCGGTGATCTTGGCGCCGAGTTCCTCGTACACCTCGCGGTGCAGGGCATCGACGACGGTCGTGTCGCCGGGCTCGACCCCGCCACCGGGAGTGACCCAGTAGGGATCGACACCGGGCTTGGTGCGCTTGATCAGGATCAGGTTGTCGCCGTCCAGCAGGACGGCACGGGCGGTGCGCTTGACCACGGGTCGGACGGTCATGGGTGGAATGTGGCCCGGATGGTTCCACGTGAAACATCGCGAGATGTCACCGGCCGAGCTCACCCCGTGACCATCGAAAAAATTGGCGAAAAGACCAGGTCAGCACCAGTCGGACGAGGCCTGCAACAGCCACTCGTGTGCCCGCGTGATGTGCGGCATCGCGAGAGTGCCGGTACGGACGACCAAGAAGTACGTCCGCAGGGGCGGCACTGCGGGATCGTGCAGGGCCACGACCTCCCTTCGCTCCAGGGCCGTCGCGCACAGATAGCGGGGCAGGACCGCGAGTCCCGCTCCCGCGACGGCGCAGGCCAGGACCGCCCGCAGGTCGGGGACGATGACGGTGCCGGGGGCGGCCGGGCGGGAGTCGAAGACCGAGGCCCAGTAGCGCGAGACGAAGGGCAGCGACTCGTGCACCTCGATCAAGGGAACGTCCTCCAGGGCCCGCGCTCCCTTGCGGCGAGGCTTCCCGGCACCTATGTGCTCGGCCCGGGCCGGGGAAGCGACCAGGACGTGTTCCTCGTCGCAGAGCGGAGTCGCCGTGAGCAGGGCGCCGCGTGGACGGGCCGTACTGATGGCCAGATCGTGATGCCCGGCGGCAAGCCCCTCCAGGGTCTCCTCGGCGTTCCCGAAGGAGGCGCGCAGCGCGAAGCCCTGGCCGTCCTCGCCGGTCAGCTCGGTGAGGGCGGGCAGCGCGCGTTCCGCGGTGAACTCGGGGGGACCGGCGAGATGCAGCGTCCGTAAGGAGGACTCGTCGTCGAGGCCGGTCTCGGCGATCTCCACCAGGGCGTCGAGGTGCGGCGCGGCCTTGTGCGCGAGCTCGTCCCCGATGGTCGTCGGGGTCACTCCGCGGGCCTGCCGCAGGAACAGGGGGCGGCCCAACTGCCGTTCCAGCGTGCGGATCTGAGAGGTCACGGCCGGCTGGGACAGGCCGAGCAGCGCGGCGGCGCGGGTGAAGGAGCCGGCCCGGTGCACCGTCACAAAAGTGCGCAGCAAGGCCAGATCCATGGACGCCCCTCCCGATCCCTGCCTCTGTCTCCGGCCCCCGGCCAGGGCCCAACTATAAATAAGTCGATAGGTCTCTGTCGCTACTGTGATTGGACACTGACACAGAGTCAACTAGCCTTGTTCGCGCGGTTCTTCGCGCGCGGAACCGAGGACGGTCCGAGCCACGAGGGGGGAGGCTCGGACCGTCCGTTGTACGTAGTCAGACGCCTGCCGGGCGTGCGTAAGAGGGTCACCGCGCCGACTCCTCCAGCGCACGGAGCACATCCGCCACCAGGTCCTCCGGGTCCTCGGCGCCGACGGAGAAGCGAATGAAGCCCTCCGGCACCGCGTCCCCGCCCCAGCGACCGCGCCGCTCGGCCGTCGAACGCACCCCGCCGAAGCTCGTCGCGTCGTCCACGATCCGCAGCGCGTCGAGAAAGCGCTCGGCACGCGCGCGCGTGGACAACGTGAAGGACACCACACACCCGTAGCGGCGCATCTGCCGCACGGCCACCTTGTGCGAGGGGTCGTCGCTCAGCCCCGGATAGCGCAGTCCACTCACCTCCGGGCGCCCGCGCAGCGCCTCGGCAAGCCTGAGGGCCGTGGCGCACTGGCGGTCGACGCGCAGTTGGAGCGTGGCGATCGAACGGTGCGCGAGCCAGGCCTCCATGGGCCCCGAAATCGCCCCGGCGATCTTGCGCCAGCGGCGCACGCCCGCCATGGCCTCGGCGTCCCGGCCGACGACGTACCCGAGCAGTACGTCCCCATGTCCGGTGAGCTGCTTGGTGCCGCTGGCCACGGCGAAGTCGGCGCCGAGCTCCAGCGGGCGCTGCCCCAGCGGCGTGGCGAGGGTGTTGTCGACGGCGACGAGAGCACCACGCGCGTGTGCCGCCTCGGCGAGGCGCCGGATGTCACAGACGTCGAGCCCGGGATTGGACGGGGTCTCGATCAGCAGCAGCTTCGCGCCGTCGAGGACGTCCAGTTGGGCGTCGTCCGCCGTCGGAGCGGTGCGCACCTCGATGCCGTACGCCTCCAGCTGCGCGCGCACCAGGGGCAGCGCCTGATAGCCGTCGCTGGGCAGCACGACCGCGTCCCCCGTGCGTAGCTGGGAGAAGAGCACCGACGAGAGGGCGGCCATCCCGGAGGCGAACACGAGCGTCTCCACGCCGTCTTGGCCGGGCGCCTCCAGTTCGCCGATCGCGCGCTCCAGGAGCGTCCAGGTGGGGTTCTCGTCGCGGCCGTAGGTGTATGGCCCGGTCGGGTCGCCCGGGAGGTGGTAGTGGGCGGCGAAGGCCGGTCCGGGCAGCGTCGGCTCGTACTTCACCGCCTCGGGCAGTCCCGCCCGCACCGCGCGCGTGCCGTCGCCGACAGGGAACCCCGCCGTACCGGAATCGCTCATACCGCCTCCACCTCCACCTGCTCGCGCACCGCGGCGAGTAGCCCGTCGCTCGCCGCCTCCACCATCTCAAGGCACTCCTCGAAGCCGTCCGTGCCCCCGTAGTACGGGTCCGGTACGTCGAGGTCGTCGCCCGCGGCGGTGTCGTAGGAACGAAGCAGCCGTACCTTCGCCGCGTCCTCCGGGGTGGGTGCGAGGCGGCGCAGGGCTGTGAGGTGGCCGGTGTCGAGGGCGATGACGAGGTCGAGGCGGGAGAACCACGAAGGCCGGAACTGGCGGGCCGTGTGGCCGCTGTCGTAGCCGCTCTCCTCCAGGACGGAGACAGTGCGCGGGTCGGCGCCGTCGCCCTCGTGCCAGCCGCCGGTGCCGGCGCTGTCGACCTCGACCAGGCCGTCGAGCCCGGCCTCCTGTATCCGGGCCCGGAAGACGGACTCGGCCATCGGGGAACGGCAGATGTTGCCGGTGCAGACGAAGCAGACGCGGTACGTCATCGCCTGCTCAGTCCTCGTCGGGCAGGACGACGTGCAGAGCCCAGGACACTATCGAGATGATCAGGCCGCCCAGGACGGCGGTCCAGAAGCCCTCGACGTGGAAGCTCAGGTTCAACTTGTCGGCCAGCCACGAGGTCAACAGCAGCATCAGCGCGTTCACCACCAGGGTGAACAGGCCGAGCGTCAGGATGAACAGCGGGAAGGTCAGCAGCTGCAGAATGGGCTTGACCAGGAAGTTCACCAGGCCGAAGACCAGGGCGACGAGGATGAGCGTCCAGACCTTCTTGCCCGTGCTGGTGCCGGTCAGGGTGATCTTGTCGAGCAGCCAGACGGCGACCGCCAGGGCGCCCGCGTTGGCGATCGTCTTGACTACGAAATTCTTCATGTGTCTGATCGTGGCAGAAGAGATCGGTCACGAGTATCGGGACGAGGGCGACAACCGCGATGAAGGCATTCCGGCTGGACGAACTGGAGGCGGAGCGCGCCGCCAACGACGGCGCCTACCTGCAGTTTCTGCGCGAGCGGAACATGTCGGTCGGGCTCTACGCACTCAACGCCGGAGAGCATGATCCACAGAAGCCGCACAATCAGGACGAGGTCTACTTCGTTGTGAGCGGCCGTGCCGCGATCACCGTCGGCCTGGAGACCACCCAGGTGGCGCGCGGCAGCGTGATCTACGTGCCGGCCGGGGTCGCCCACAAGTTCCACCACATCAGCGAGGACCTGAGGGTCCTGGTGGTGTTCTCTCCGCCGGAAAGCTGACGCTCCGCCTCGGGGTTCCCTAGGGGTTCGATCAGGGGAGGACAAGGGGTGCGAGGCCCCCGTCGGGCCCCCTGCCGGCTCTAGCATCGAGTGCAGGACATCGGAAGGATCCGGCTCAAGAAGCCCGGGTCATCGACGGGACCCGGCACCAACGGGCGGAGAGGTAAGGACGAGAGCAATGGGAGAGATCTTTTCGGGACTGCCCTGGTGGGTGAAGTGGATCGCCGTGCCGGTCATCGCCCTGGTCGTCTTCGGCGGGCTGATAGCGACGGTCGTCGGCTTCGTCATCGGACTGCTCTTCAAGGCGCTGGTCTTCGTGGCCCTGGTCGGCGGACTGATCTACGTCGTACGGAAGTTCACCTCGAGTTCCTCGTCGCGCAGCGACTGGTGAGGTCCCTGGGAAACCGGTGACCGGTAACAGGAATCACCGGTTCCCTCGGGGGAGGGAAGTTTCCGGGCAGGCCGTCCGCAGGCGGTGGCGGGCGATTAGAGTCCGGAACTCGTCGCGGGGACGACCCCGCGAGCGGCGTACACCCCCTCCCCGTGTTCCCCACAGCACGGGC
>Ga0075367_10000475_pt1 | contig 14999 bp, 10 predicted proteins | sample EndMethybrTD3032_FD_71399 | JGI IMG/M metagenome (GOLD analysis project Ga0075367, IMG submission 71399) | Populus endosphere microbial communities from Tennessee, USA - Endosphere MetaG P. TD hybrid TD303-2 | ecosystem: Host-associated > Plants > Roots > Endosphere | place: USA: Tennessee... | reverse complement strand
GGCATCGACTCGCTACCCAGCCGGCGTGGTTGGTCGTGACGCCTGGACGACGCTGGTCCGGCGGCTGGAAGCGGGACGCTCTGAGAACGCCTGGCTGCAGTTCCTCGCAGACCTCGCGAGCGAGCCGAAACCTCCGCAGAAGCCACTGCGCGTCTTCGTCTCGCATCAACGCGCGGACGTAGACGAGGCCGAGCGGCTCGCGTATCTCGCCACACAGGCCGGTCTCGAATATTGGCTCGACATTCATGACCCCACGCTGATGTGGGCAAACGGGCAGCCGATCACCGGGCCGCCGCGCGCCATCCTGATCGCGGGCATCATCGAAGTTGCGCTCCTCAACTCCCGATTCATCGTCGCCACCCATACGGTCAACAGCCTCGGGTCGAAGTGGATTCCGTACGAGTTCGCTCGCGTCAAAGATCACATCCCGATTGCCGATGATGCCGCCGGCTGGTTCGATCCGGCCGTGCAGGCGGGCGTCACGGAGGACTACTTCGAGCTGGCTCGCAAGACATATGGCGAGGGCAAGAAGGCCACCGCGCCGAGCGCGCCCTGGAATCCGTGGGAGCCGGTGGCCGACTGGCTGAAGGCGCGCGCCGGCGGAGGCCGTCGCGCACTGCCCTGGAACCGCCCACCGATCCCAGCGAAGCAGCTCCCGTAGTCCCCGCCAGACGGGCGCGCCGCGTCGGGCTCAGCCGAGCAGACGCCGGGCGGCCGCGGCCGTGGCCTCGTCGAGCGGGAAGAAGCACTCGACGCGCAGCTCCTGCACCGTGATGTCCTGCGGCGTGCCCAGCACCGTGACGGCGGAGAAGAAGTCGAAGCGCTGCTCGCCGTGCCTGAAGCTGACCGGCACGACCGGCACGATCGGCGCCCCGAGGTCGGGCGTCCGCCAGCGGGCCGGGACGCCCGGATAGTCGAGCACTTCGGCGAGGAGCACGCGCCCGGCATCGTCGCGGGTGGCACCCAGGGCCTCCCGGTGGACCCGGCGGACGAGCGACTGCGCCACGGCTTCCCAGTTGTCGACGCACGGACGCAGGCCGTCCGGGTGGAACATCAGCCGCAGGACGTTGCCGGCGCCGTGCGGCGTCCGCCCGTCGAGCAGCAGACCGAAGAAGCGCGACGCCGCCTCGTTGGTGGCGACGATGTCCCAGCGGCGGTTCATCACCACCGCCGGGTACGGCTCCTGCTGCTTCAGGATCGCGTCGATGGCGGTCCGCACGGGCGCCAGCTCGCGATCGTCGAGCGCGGATTCGCGAAACATCGGCGCGAAGCCCGCGGACAGGAGCAGCGCGTTGCGCTCGCGCAGCGGCACGCCGAGCGCGTCGGCCAGCAGGAGCACCATATCGCGGCTCGGCTTCGCCCGTCCGGTCTCGACGAACGACACGTGGCGCGGCGAGACGTTGGCCTCGTGCGCCAGCGCCAGCTGGCTCAGGCTGCGAGCGCGCCGCCAGTATTGCAGCAGCGCCCCGAGCGCGGCGGGGCCGGGATCGTGGGCGGATGTGTGCGCCATCCCCGCCATTATGGCGGCGGGGCGCGCACGCTCAATTCCCTCGGAGGTAAGCGTGGCCCCCGCCCGCTCCAGCGCGCGCCCTCAGCGCATCCACGAATGCGGCTTCAGGAACGCGTCGACCGCCGGCCGCGTCAGGTGTGCCGCGTAGTTGGCCATCAGCGAGAAGGCCAGGCCCATCACCACATCCAGCGCCTGCCGCGTGGAGTAGCCGGCGGCGAGGAACGCCTGCTGCGTCGGCGCGTCGACGGCGCCGCGGTTGCGGACCATGGCGCGGGCGAACCGGCTCAAGGCCGCCAGCCGCTGGTCGGCTGGCGGGTCGCCCCGGCGCAACGCGTCGACCGCCTGGCGATCGACGCCCTCCTTCAGGGCCATCGCGGTATGGAACGCCATGCACCAGCTGCAGTCGTTCTCGAAAGCGGCTGTGAGGGACAGCACCTGTACCTCGCCGCCCGTGAACTCGGTCTGCGCATACAGGCCGCGCAGGGCGAGGAAGCCGTTCAACAAGGCGGGAGACTCGGCCATCGTGGCGGCGAGATTGGGCACGAGGCCGACCGCTGCGTGGAGTTGGCGGAGGCCGTCGGCGGCCAGGGCGGGAGCGGTTTCCGGTGTGTGAATGGCGTAGGTCGAAGTCATCAAAGCGGGCTCCTTGTCGGTGCGAATCAACGAGCCCGCAGTATCGAGGAGCGCTGGACGTGCCTCAATTCCCTCGGAGGTAAGCGCGCGTACGATGATGGCCGGTCCGTCGTTATCTGATCCAGGACGTCCCAACCGATCTCCGGAGTCATCGCGATGCCAACTGTTCCCTTCAGTCCCGCGCTCCGTAAGGAGTACGCACGCCTCTTCGAATCCTGCGTGATCCGTCCTACTCGCCTGGCCGAGGTCGATGCGGTGGCCAAGCGCCTCGTCGACAACCGGACGCGCTACGAACAGGTCAGCACGTCCTGTGGCGTGCCCTGGCCGGTCGTGGCGGTCATCCACAACATGGAGGCGTCGCTCAACTTCAAGAGCCACCTGCACAACGGCGATCCGCTGACCGCGCGCACCGTCCAGGTCCCGAAGGGGTGTCCCAAGACCGGCCAGCCGCCCTTCACCTGGGAGTTCAGTGCGGCGGACGCGTTAGGGATGAAGAAGCTGAATGCCGACACCGACTGGACGGTGGCCGGCACGCTCTACGTCCTCGAGGGCTACAACGGCTGGGGCTACCGCCTGTTCCACCCGCACGTGTTGACCCCGTATCTGTGGTCGGGCTCCGACCACTACACGAGCGGCAAATACGTGTCCGACGGAACGTTCTCGGATACGGCCGTGTCCAAGCAGACCGGCGCCGCGGTTCTGTTGCGTCGGCTGGCCGAGCGAGGCGACATCGAGTTCGAGGACCAGCCCGCGCCGGTCGACGACGAGCCGCTGCTCGTGGCGTTTTCGAAGAAGCTCAATCCGGATCCGGTGAAGGCGGAACAGGCGCGCGAGTTGCAGCGGTGGCTCAACACGCATCCCGGCGTCTTCGTGCTGGTCGATGGCGTGCCGGGGCGGCGGACGTCCAATGCCTTCCGGGTGGTCACTGGCGCGTTTCTCCCCGGCGATCCGATGGCCGCCTGAGCGCCGGCGGCCTCTTGGGTGTACGAGCGCGGCAGATTCTTCGTTTCCTGGTCATCGCGGCACGCGGTGGCGCGATCGCCCCCAACCTGGAGACCCGCCATGACCGATCCCAAGACCAACATCCCTCCCGTCACGAAGCCGACGAGCGTCGCCGTGGCTCCAGCCGAGGGCGCGTCTGCCGCCGCGGCGCTGCCGGCGCACTGCAAGCCGTGTCCGCCGACGATCCGCCTCGACGCGCCGCTGCGCTGGAAGGCGGCCAACAGCAAGGAGCAGAAGCTCCTGCGTAACCTGCAGGGCAACATTCTGAAGGGCCACGGCCGCGATCACACCTGGAACGTCTTCTTCACGTTCGGCGCCAAAGCCCGCGCGTCGCGCCGGCTGCTCCGGCAGCTCGGGAACGGGTTCGTTACCGACGCCTACAAGCAGCTGCTCGCGACCGAGGCCTTCAAAGCCGCCGGCACGGACGGCGGCACTTTCTGCGCCGCCTTCCTCAGTGCGAAGGGATACGCCGCGCTCGGCTTGGCCTTCCCGACGCCGCCCGGGAACAGCGCGTTCGACCCAGGCATGAAAGCGGGCCAGGGCGCCCTGGGCGATCCGCCGCCGGAGGCGTGGGAAGCGCCCTTCCAGCAGGACTTCGACGGCATGGTGCTGATTGCCGACGGCGATGTCGCGCGCGGCTCGTCGGCGACGGCCTCGATCCAGCTCCTCATCGGCGACGCGGGCGGCACGGTCCACCACACGCAAGTCGGCAAGGCGGTGCGCAACACGGTCGGCAACGGCCTCGAGCACTTCGGCTACATCGACGGCCGCAGCCAGCCGCTGATGCTGCTCGAGGACATCGAGCAGGAATCGCGCGACGAGGGCATCGCCCAGTGGGATCCGACGTTCCCGCTCAGCACTGCGCTCGTCCCCGATCCGCTGATCGCAAGCCCTGATGAGCTCGCCTTTGGCAGCTTCTTCGTCTTCCGCAAGCTCGAACAGAACGTGCGCGGCTTCAAGACTCGCGAGCAGGAGCTGGCCGACGCGCTCGGTCTGACCGGCGAGGACCGCGAGCGCGCCGGCGCTTTCGTCGTCGGCCGCTTCGAGGACGGCACGCCGATCACCATGGCCGCCGAACCGGCCAGCCTGAAAACGCCGCACAACGACTTCGACTACACCGGCGACGCCGCCGCCTCGCGCTGCCCCTTCCACGCCCACATCCGCAAGACGAATCCGCGTGGGTCTGGCGGCTTCGAGCCCGAGGGGAACGAGCGCCTCCACATCATGGCCCGCCGAGGCATCACCTACGAGGACGTGCCGCGCACGATCCACCCCGACGGGTTGCCCGAAGCGGAGTCGCTGGCGGAGTTCCTCGCCGACGTCGCGCCGCATCTGCCGTCCGGCGACGTCGGCCTGCTGTTCATGGCCTACAACGCCAAGATCGATCAGCAGTTCGCGTTCACGCAGCAGAACTGGGCCAACTTCGCTGGCTTCCCCAGCGCACCGTCCTCGCCCGGCCTCGATCCGATCATCGGCCAGGACGCCGGCAATCCGGGCGGGCAGGCGCATCCCAACCAGTGGGATGACGAGACCGCCGGCGCGACGCCTTTCGATTTCAAAGGCTTCGTGACGATGAAGGGCGGCGAATACTTCTTTGCGCCCAGCCTGCACTTTCTTCGCAACCTCTGAACCGAACGGCGATCCGCCTGTACCGAACGTCGCAGCGCGACGTTTGAGAGGTGAAAGGACGAATCATGGCCAAACGAGCGAGACAGCAGACCATCGAGAAGTACGTCGCGCACAAGAGCGTCAAAGCCGGCGCGGCGGCGAAGGCGATTCAGTCGGCCTACAAGATCGAAGTGCGCTTCATGGGCGGGCTGACCGCCACGCAGAAGGCCGCGTTCAAGAAGGCGGCGGACCGCTGGACGAAGGTGATCGTCGGCGACCTGCCGAGCGTCATGGTCGGCGGCGAGCTGATCGACGACCTCCTGATCGAAGCCAAGGGCATCTTCATCGACGGGCCCGGCGGCATCCTCGGCCAGGCCGGTCCGACCAACCTGCGGCCGGCGTCGGCCGGCGCCAGCGCGTTCCTGCCGGCGAAGGGCATCATGCAGTTCGATACGGCCGACCTCGCGGACATGGAGGCGGACGGCACGCTGGTCGACGTGATCACCCACGAGATGGGCCACGTCATCGGCATCGGCACGATCTGGGAGGACAAGGGCGTCCTGGCCGATGCCGGCACGTCGAATCCAACCTTCACCGGGGCCAAGGCCAAGAAGGCGTTCGGCATCCTGAAGGGGAAAGGCCCGACGCCAGTGCCGGTCGAGAACAGCGGCGGCGACGGCACCGCCGACAGCCACTGGCGCGAGTCGGTGTTCAAGAACGAGCTGATGTCCGGCTTCATCGCGGCGGCGGGCAACCCGCTCAGCCGGCTGACCGCGGCCAGCCTGCAGGACCTCGGCTACAAGGTGAACATGAGCGCGGCCGAACCCTTCAGCCTGCCGAATCTGCAGATGCTGGCGGAGAAGGGGCTGCTCCTGGCGGCGCCGAAACACCGTCACACCCTGCCGATCTTCTCGCCGAAGGTGCTTCCGGACGACAGCCTCGTCGTGTGATCCTGGGCGCGAGGATCCGGTGAAAGGCGTCATCCGCCCGGAGAAGCGCATCCTGCCCGACGCGGCGACCGTGCCGGCGAAGAACCAGGCACCGGTCCCGCGTCGATTCACTCACGAAGTCGCCGCCGAGCAGCCGTTCTACTACTCGGCGCGCGACACCGAGCCGGCGGGGACGCTGGCCGCCGGCAGCCGCGTCCGCCTCGCCTCCGAGGGGCGGACACGGTGTCGCGTCGTCGACGCGCGAGGCCTCGCCGTCTACGTCGCCTGCGCTGGTCTGACGCCACTGCCGCCATGACGGTCGCCGCCCGCTTCGCCACCGTCGCCGTCTGCGCCGCGGTGGCGAGCGGCCCCGGCCGCGCGACGCCCCAGACGCCGGCAAGCGCGCCGTCGCCCTTCACCGCAACCGTCCGCATCGACGCGACGAAGGTCGCCAATCGGATCGATCCACACCTGTACGGGCACTTCCTCGAGTTCATGTTCGAGGGCATCAAGTTCGGCCTGCACGCCGAGTTGCTGGCGAACCGCGGCTTCGAGGAAGCGGCGGACGCTACCGGCTTGCCACGCGACTGGGAGCGTGAGCCGAACAATCGCAACGACGATCGTGAGACGACGTTCGCGTGGGACGCGGACGTGGCGTACGCGGCGCAGACCACGCCGTTTCCAGCGGATACGTCCGCGCACGCGCTGCGTCTCGTCATCGGGGCGCGCTACGACGGTCCGCGCGGCCTGCGGCAAGGGCGGATCCCGCTGCGGCGGAACGTCGCCTATCACGGCTCGTTCTGGCTGAAGACGCCCGACTACGACGGCGCGGTGACCCTGGCCCTCGGCCAGGACCAGGAGGGTGGCCGCATCTACGCGTCGCAGGTGGTCCCGACCATCGCGGCCGACGATGCGTGGCATCGATACACGTTCAGCCTGACGCCGAGCCAAAGCGATCCGCTTGCCAAACTGACGATCTTGCTCGATGGCAAGGGCCGGCTCTGGCTGGATCAGGTGTCCCTGATGCCGGGAGACGCCGTCGACGGCGTGCGCGCCGACGTGCTCGAACGCGTCAAGGCGCTGAAGCCGGCCTTCGTCCGCTGGCCGGGCGGCAACGTCGCGCAGGACTACCACTGGCAGTGGGGCGTCGGTCCGCGCGACCGGCGTCCGTACTGGATCAACAAGGCGTGGTGGAACGAGCGCGAGCCGAGTGACTTCGGCAGCGACGAGTTCATCGCCTTCTGTCGGACGATCGGCGCCGAGCCGCACGTCGTCGTCAACGTCGAGGGCGCCGGCGCGACACCCGAGGAGGCCGCGGCCTGGGTGGAATACATGAACGGCCCGCCGGACTCCAAATACGGCGCGATGCGCGCGGCGAACGGGCACCGCGAGCCCTTCAACGTCAGGACGTGGGAGCTCGGCAACGAGATCTGGGGCGACTGGGTGCGCGGCTACTCGGACGCCGCGACCTACGCCCGCAACTATCTTCGCTATCGCGAGGCGATGCGCGCCGTCGATCCGTCGATCCGGTTCATCGCCGTCGGCCGAGACCGCACCGACTGGAACGGCCAGGTGCTCGCGCTGGCCGGCCGCAGCATCGACGTCCTGTCGATTCACCACTACGACGGCCCGTCGGAGAAGCAGGACGCGCGCTACTTGTCCGCGCGCCCGCTGCACTGGGAGACCTACTACCGCGAGCTCGGGCAGACCATTCGCGCGCACGCGCCCGGCTCGGACATCAGGCTGATCGTCAACGAATGGAACTCGGTGCTGCCGCTCCCGCGTCAGCATGCGATGGAGTCAGCTCTCTACGCGGCTCGCCTGATGAACGTGTTCGAGCGCAGTGGAGACGTCGTCGCGATGAGCGCGGTGTCGGATCTCGTGAACGGCTGGCCGGGCGGCATCATCCAGGCCGGCCGGCACGGCGTCTATGTCACGCCGACGTATCGCGTCGTGCAGCTCTACAACCAACATCTCGGCGCGGAGCGGCTCGAGGCCGCCGTCGAGAGCCCGACGTTCGACGTCCCGGAGTGGCCGTCAGGCGTGCCGTGGGTCGACGTGACGGCGAGCCGGTCGAGCGACGGCCGCCGCTACTACATCAAGGCCGTGAACACGAACGTCGACGCGCCCGCGCGCGTCCGGATCACGATCGACGGCTGGCCCGCGCCGGCCCGCGCCACGCAGCACACGCTGACCGCTCCGACGCTGCACACTGCGAACACGTTCGCCACGCCCGATGCCGTCGCCGTCACCACCACCGCGATCGCGGCGGGTCCTCAGTTCACCGTCGCTCTGCCGCGCCACTCCGTCGCCGTCGTTGTCCTCGCCCAGCAGTGACGCCGAGCCGGACGGCGAGCGGGCTACGTCAGGTGAGTGCTCAGCGCCAGTCGCCGGCGGCGACGAAACCAGCCCAGAAGAAGGGGTGCGTGCTGAGTTTCCTGGTCCGGCGGTCCGCGAGCACCGTCAGGCTGGCGTCGCGCATCGCATCGGCGGTAGAACGGCGCGCCTGGAGACGGGCGCTGTACAGCGCCCGCATCCACACGCGCGTCGCTCGATCCTCCACCGGCCACAAACTCATGATGACCGTACGCGCGCCCGCGATCTTGAAGGCCCGACGCAGGCCAAAGACGCCTTCACCGCCTCGAATCTGGCCGAGGCCGCTGTCGCACGCCGACAGGACGGCCCATTCGACGCCGTCGAGGTCGAGCGCCGCCACTTCTTCTGCCGTGAGGATGCCGTCTTCATCGTCTGGACGCGCGAGGTCTCGCAGGTTGGCCCGCGCCAGCGCGAGACCGGAGAGCAGCAGCGGGTTCTCGATCGGCCTGGCTCGAGCCGTCGCCTGCGTCCGACTGGCCGACGCACTGATCGCGACGACTCCGCGTCCGGCGGTGGTTCCGGCGGCGCAGTCGCTACCTAGGAAGAACCCGTGCGTCGCCACGTGCAGCACGAGATGTCCCGGGCTGGAGGTCTTGAACGTGCCCTCGTCCGCGTGCCTGCCGGTGAGAACGTCCGCATCAGGCCTGGCCTCTGCCTCGGCGAGCGCACGCCAGAGGCTGCCGACCTCCTCGGCTTCGCGCCGCGATGCCGGCAGCGCGGCGAACGCCATAGAGTCCAGGGTGGTGCAGTTGGATCGGCGTGTGTCCGTGACGGCGTCTTCGCTTGGCGCCCGCTTCAGCCTGATGGGGCTGGGACTGCGCGGCGCGAGCGCTCCGTAGTCGGGCCCGCCGACCGCCAGCAGTCCCTTGCCCTGGCTTCGCGCCGGCTGCGCGTACTCGACCAGATCGCGCTCGGCGGATAGGTAGTGCAACGGCGCGCCGTCGACCAGGTAGGCCGTCCGCCCGATGGGCAGGGCGCCGAACGGGACGAGGTTCAGGGCCCCGTCGGGCACGATGTAGATGCTACTCACGTCGCTGAGCGCAGGCGTGAGCGGATCCCAGATGCGCGCGCGCAGCGTGGCGCCCGCTGTTCGCAGCGATGCCTCGGAGCCGGGGAGGACGTCGCCCGCCGGAGTGACGCTGGCGAGCGCATGATTGCGCCAACGCCGAATGGCCGCATCGATCTCGACTGCGGGTCCGAGCCGCACCAGAAAGGCGTCGGGCCGGCCTGGCGTCAACACGAACGCGGCATACGACGGAACGGTCGTCCGCTTCATGGCACCCGACACGCCGGCGCCGAAGGCGATCGCGTCGTAGCGAACGTAGGAGACGATCGCGGTCGCGTCAAGAAGCGCCGCGCGCAGGTCGTCGAGTCCGGCGTCGCGCCGTGTCAGCTCACGCCGGGCGGTGGCACTGCGCTCCGCCAGCGCGGCTTCGGCGCTTGTCCGATCGCGGCGTGCCCGTTCGAGGAGCGCCGCGTAGCCGGCGCCGTCGTCACCTCCCGGCCCGCGGACGGCGAGGTTCGCGAGACGCCGGCTGGCGGCGGTGAGCGAGGCGAACAGCGGCCGGAGATCGTCGGCCGACGTGCTGGCCAGGAGGCGCTGCCGCAGCGCCATTTCATCCTGGACGAGGGCGCGTCCACGGACCAGCGCGTCGAATGTCTGCGACACGTCGACGGGCGTCCTCGCGACGGTCAGCGCCAGATCCAGGCCGCGCGCGCGGGATGCGGCGTAGTCCAGCGCCTGTGGTTCGGGCAGGTAGCCCGTCGTCAGCCGGATGTGCTCGCGCCCGATGCGCTCGCCATCGAGCGCGATCGCGAGCGCGGCACTCGGTCGATTGAGTCCCGCCAGGGTGCCGGCAAGGGCGACGCGCACTTCGCCGATGCTGGGATGGGCAGCACCGAAGACCGGCAGGCGCAGCGCCAGCGACCGCTCGTAGTCGGACTGAGCGCGGCGGTAGTCGCCCCCCGCCGCTTCCAGCCGGCCGCGAATGAGCAGCGCGTCCGAGAGGCCTTCGGCGGAGTCGGAATGCTCCCACAGCCCGATCGCGCGATCGATCACGTCCCTCGCGCGAGCCGGACGCCTCAAGGCAGCGAAGCTGCGGGCCTGGACGTTGAGCGTGACCGCCACCTGGATGTGGTCGGGACCGAGCAGGCGCTCACGGATGGCGAGGGCGCGGGCCAGGAGCGGTAGCGCGGCTGCGTTCTGGCCCCGGCTCGCGAGGGCCTCGGCCGCAGCGACCAGGGCCCATGGCACCCACGGGTGATCGGCACCGAGGGATCGCTCCCACGTAGAGACCGCTCGAGCCTGCAGGCTCGCGGCCTCGCCAAAGGATCCCAGGCTGGCGGCGAGCACGCCGAGGTTGTGCAGCGTGCCGCCAACGTCCGAGTGCGTGGGGCCGAGCCGCTTCTGAAAGATCGACAGCGCCTCCTGTAGCAAGCGGCGGCCTTCCCGGTAGTCACCGCGCTTGGTGAACGACAGGGACAGGTCGTGCAGCTGCACGGCGTACTGTGGGTGATCGACGCCGTACGCTTCCGCGGCGATGTGCACTGCGCGCTCGCGCACTTGCTGGGCGAGGTCGAGCTCACCAAGGTCGTCCAGCGTGATGCCGAGGGCATGCAAGGGTTCGGTGAGGGCTGGATGGCCGGCGCGGAGCGTGCGTTCGCCGAGCGCGACAGCCTCCATGAGACGGGACCGTGCGCCAGCCAGGTCGCTGTCGAACCACAGCTGATCGCCAGACAGCGTGAGCACGGCGATCGAATCCGGATGGGCGATGCCGACGATCTGGCGGATGTCCAAGGCACGGACGAGATCGCTTCGCGACTCGAGATACTCCCCGCGGCGGTGGCGAATGAACGCTCGGGTAGTCAGCGCGCGCGCGAGCCCGGCCCCGGCCGGACGGGTTTCTTCGATCCGAACGGCACGGTTGATGACGTCCGAGGCGGCCTGAAAGTGGTCCAGCCAGAGGTGAGCCATCGCCGCGCCCTCGAGATCCTCGACGAGGGCGGGACTCGTCGCGCCGACGGCAGCCCGGTCGAGGCCTTCCGCGGCGAGAAACGCGGGCAGTGCGGCTCGATAGTCGCCCGATTCGAACAAGGCTTCGCCCAGCAGCCGATGGTTGGCGCCATCGGCCACGGCCGACTTGGCGAGGGCGCGTGCCAGGCGCACCGTCTCGGGATCGGCTCCGCGGCCGTTGCGGAGGCGCGTTTCCACCCGGAGCTGGCGGATCGCGATGGCATCGGTCCCCTCGCTCGCGCCCGGCGAGGAGGCGAGCGCTTCAGCTCGTGAATCGGCCGCCTCGTAGTGTCCTGCCGCGAGCAAGGCCCGCAGCTCGGTCAGCGCGCCGTCGTGACGACCGGCGCTTTCGGCCCTTCCCGGTGACACACCAGAAAGAGCCAGCAGGAAGGTGAACGTCAGGACACGCGTCATGCCGAGTGCTGCATCAGAGCAGGTTCAGCTCAATGCTACTCAAACCCCCGATGCGCGCCAGCTCGCGTCGATCTTCGGCGGTGACGTTCTCGGGCCCGGGACCGAAGCCGTAGACGGGGTCGGCGATGACCCGCCGCAAGGTTCGGCGCGCCTGCGTCGACGCGTCCGCCAGGATGTGAAAGGCGCGACGGACCTGCATGGTGTTGGGCGCGCCGCCGTTCACGACCTTTCCGCCCGACGTCACCGCCACCGCCACCAGCGTTTCGGCCTCGGCAGTCGCTCGCTCGATTGCCTTGAGTGCCACGCCAACCTCCGCGAAGAGCGCGGCCACGACGGCCGCCGGCGTGGCCGCGATGGCCTGCAGGGCGAGGCTGGCCGCGGCGCTGGCGAATGGGACCCCGTGGCCTTCGCCCTTGTCGTCGTCTGGTGGTGCTCCGTGGCCTTCACCCTTGTCGCGCGGCGCGCCGTGGCCTTCACCCTTGCCGTGCCCTTCACCCTTGCCATGTCCAAACGGCTGCGATACGGCGGAGCCGCCCGGGCCAGGTCCGAGGCCATACGTGCCGTTGGTCAGTGTCCGGGTGACCGACTGCTCCACGTTCGCCAGGGTGGTCTCAAGGGCCACGAACCCTGCGATGGCCCTGTTCACGCTGCGGGGCATCGCCGGCCCGCTCTTGCCCAGGCCTCGGTGAGGGGGCGCGGCCGTCTTCCGGACGTCACTGTGCCGGATGAGCTGCAGCTCGAGGAACGAGTCCGGCCGCTTGGCGGCCGCGAGCATGCCCGTCGCTGGAACGACTCTCGTCGCCAGCTCGCGAACGGCGTCGATCCTGCGGTCCAGCACGTCGAAGAGGCTGTCGACGGCAACCAACATTTGCGTGACTTCCGTGCGCTGGGCCTTCGTCCGCGCGCCGCTCGCGCCGACGTTGTCGACGATCTCGGTGGGAAGACCGGCTCGAAGCGTGTCGTACACGAGCGTGTCCCAGTTGGACTTGGCGATCAGCTTCAGCGCCGAGTACGTATCGCGTCCAGTCTCGCGTTCGTTCGAGTGTCGCTGCTGCAGACCCTCCGGACGCTCGACTGCGCCCAGGCCGAGCCGCTTCAGATCGGCGGGATCGGTGACGAACGGCACGAAGATCCCGACGCCATTGAGGCCGCGAGGCTCTCCCGACTGGCGGTAGGCAGCAAGGAACCGGTGCCCTGAGTGGTCCCCCTTCTTCTTCTTGTCGGGAAGGGAGAGGAACTTTTCGAGCCGCGCCGCGGCTTTTGCAATGCCCTCGTGTCCCGGTGCCGCCGGTTGGAGGATGGCGATATCGCGCGCCACAGCGAGGACGCGCTGGCAGACGTCCTTCAGATCGACCAGCGGGCGCACTTCGCCGACAGCGGCGGAGAGCATCGCCGCGCGCATGTACGCAAGCCGCTCGCTCGCGCCGGCCTGCGTCCCGTCGACGAGCTCGATGATCAACTGCGCGAGCTGGTTGAAATCCTTCTTGAAGAGCGGCTTGTCGAGCGCCCTCAGATCGAGCACCGACATCGCGACGAACTCGCCCACGCCTGCCGCGCGGAAGTTCGAGACGTAGCGATCGACGACGAGCTTGCCGATGTCCAGGGCGCTCGCGCCTGGCGCGATCGCGCCGATGACCGTTTCGAAGGGCCAGCCGGCAAACGGGACCGAAATCTGCGAGGCGACCATGCAGTCGACCTCGTCCTTCAACTCGAAGGCCGCCTCCGCGTAGGCCAGGGCGCAAGCATTGGCACCGAGCAGTTCGAGCCGCTGGCCCTTGCGGGCCTTCCTGAAGGTCTCGAGCGCGCCCACGAGATCCTTCAGCGTCAACGGATCGCCGTGGTCGCGGCCGAAGCCGAGCCCGTAGGCGTGGCCCCACAGCACGAGGAAGTAGCGGCGACCGATGTAGGCACCATCTTCGGCTCGATCACGCTCGAGCGTCCATTTCATGAACTTCGCGAGCGATCGGCCGTCGCCGGTGCCCTTGAACAAGTCCTTGTCTTTATCGGTCAGTTCGAAGGGGACCTGTCTCGCGTGTTTGCCGTCGATCTTGAAGTACTGCGGCTGAACCGGCCAGTACCTGTTGATCTGGACGCGCACCTTGATGCCCTCGTTCTTGGTAGCCAGCTCCATCTCCCGGAGATCGCGCACCGCGTACGCGTCCAGCTCGGGGTCCAGGTGCGCGGCCATGTAGACCATGACCGTCCAGGGTGCTCCGTCCGGTAGTTGCGGCAGCAAGACCCGCTGCGGGCGGTTCTTCATGGACGCCTGGGTAAACTTGCGGGCGGATGAGGACCTCTGGAGAGGAATCGAGCGGGGACGCTTGCGTCTGGCAGCCTGCTTAGCCACGGGGATCTCCTTCTACGTGCTAATCGAGAGGCATCGAGCGCACGACGCCCTGAGCTCCGTTCAGCGATACCAACGTTGTGCGGATTGCGCGTGCGCATGCCAGCCAGTCGCCTGAAGACACTCAGCGTCCTATAACGCTGCGAGCCAACAATCTGAACGCGCCTTTGGCGGCAGCCGTAATTCGCTAATGAGCGTCCAAATGGATGCCATCAAGGGGGCGGAGTATGATGTCCGCGACCGTCAGCAGGTTTATGGAAGGTTCAGACGACGGCGCCGCCCGTGCTCCGGCGCCGAAGGGGCCCGGGAAGCCCACAGCGGAGCCACGCCCGTCGGAGACGTCCTTCGAGCTGGTGCGGCGAGCCTGTGCGGGTGACGCCGACGCCGAGAACGAGGTCTGCCGGCGCTACACGCCGCGGCTGCACAAGTGGGCCCGCGGCCGTCTGCCCGCCGGTGCCCGGCCCGCCCTCGAGACCGCCGATGTCGTGCAGGAGGTGCTGATTCGCGCGATCCGCACGTTCCCCGAGTTCGAGGTCCGGCACGAGCACTCGTTCCCGGCCTTCCTGCGGACCATCCTGGCCAACAAGCTCCTGGACCTCGGACGCGTCGACGCCCGGCGTCCGCCGCCGCGACCCCTCGAGGGTCTGGTCGAACCTTCAGGACACGAGCCGTCGCCGTTCGATCTGGCCGCCGCGGCCGAACGCCAGGGGCTGTTCGACGCTGCCCTGAAACGGCTGCACGTCGTCGATCAGGAGCTGATCTTTCTTCGCACCGAGCTGGGGTGCGCCTACGAGGAGATGGTCGAGATCCTCGGGCGATCGAACGCGAACGCCCTGCGCGTGGCGGTCCGGCGGGCCATCCTGCGCCTGGGCGAGGAGATAGCGAAGCTCAACAGACGGTCGCCACCAGGCTGAGTTGTACGCTGAGCGCACGCCAGGCGTTTCTGTAGCGAGATGCCTGTGCGACCATCGATCCTAGAGGCCGTCCTGTGAACCCGCGCGACAAGTCGTTCGAGGAACTGGTCTCGAGGATCGACGATGGCCGCCCTATCGATTGGGACCTCGAGGCGCGACAGGTCTCCGATGAGGGCGATCGACACCTCGTCAACGCGCTGAAGACATTGGCCGAGGTCGCGGCGGGGTTCCGGGGGACGGCGAGCGGAGATGCCGC
>Ga0075367_10000473_pt1 | contig 15016 bp, 12 predicted proteins | sample EndMethybrTD3032_FD_71399 | JGI IMG/M metagenome (GOLD analysis project Ga0075367, IMG submission 71399) | Populus endosphere microbial communities from Tennessee, USA - Endosphere MetaG P. TD hybrid TD303-2 | ecosystem: Host-associated > Plants > Roots > Endosphere | place: USA: Tennessee... | reverse complement strand
GTACGACGTTGGCTCGTCCCGCGTGCTTGCGTGTCCGGTCGGATCCGCCTCGATCTCGGCCAGGCGGCGGTCGAGCACGGCGGCGGACAGGCGCGCCGCGGGGTCGCGTACGAGGACATCCATCAGGACGGCGCCCAGGGGGCCGGCTTGTGTCGGTGGCGGGACGTCCTCGTGGAGGACCGCGGCGAGGGTGGCCAGGGTGGTGCCCCGGCGCAATGGATGGCGGCCCTCGACGGCGGTATACAGCATCATCGCAAGGGACCACAGGTCGGAGGCGGCTCCGCCCTCGTTGCCGGTTATGCGCTCGGGTGCCATGAAGTCGGCCGTGCCGATGATGGAGCCCGTGGCGGTGAGGTTGGTCGTCTCGCGGATCGCGGCGATGCCGAAGTCGGTGAGGACGGGTCGCCCGTCGGGCCGGAGCAGGACGTTGGCGGGTTTGACGTCCCGGTGCTGGATGCCGGCATCGTGCGCCGCGGTCAGCGCCGCGAGGACGCCGCGGCCGATCCGTGCGGCCTCGGCCGGGTGCATGGGTCCACGGGCCAGGCGGTCGGCCAGAGAGCCGCCGGCGACCAGCTCCATCACGAGCCACGGGTACGTGCCTTCGCCGCCATCGACGATGTGGTGGATGGTGACGACGTTCGGGTGGTCGATCCGAGCCAGGGCCCGAGCCTCGCGCAGGACGCGTTCGCGCAGCATCCGTGCGCTGTCGGGGTCGTACTCGGCGAGGTCCCGGTCGGGTGGGCGGACCTCCTTGACCGCCACGAAGCGGTGCAGAACCAGGTCCCTGGCTCGCCAGACCGTGCCCATCCCACCCCCGCCGAGGCGGGCCTCCAACTCGAAGCGCCCGTCGACGACTCGTCTGGCGGGACTTCCTTCTGCCTCACTCATGGGCGGGAGCTTAGTTGGCGCCGACGACATCGCTCTCCTGCCCCGTTACCGGACGCAACGGACTCCGTCCACCGGTGCGCGTACGCCTCTCCCCCACTCGTGCGCGGTCCTTGGCGGGCATGTCGACCCAGGGCCGCGGCGCGTCAGGAGACCCAGCAGTGTCGAGCGAATGAGGCAGCAAGTCGGCGCTGATCCGGCCGGTGTGCAGCGCGAGGAATCGCTCCACGTTGGCGCGTGTGAGTAGCAACAACGCACTGGCGCGGAACGCGGACTCAGGAGCCAGCCGATCCGGTGAACTCGCCAGACCCGTTTGCCGGCGTAGTAGCGGGTCAGGTCAGGGGTGAACGCCCGGAACGGCGCCGGGCCGACGTCACGCACGGTCTGATCTCGTGTCAGTTCTCTTCCAAGCAGCGGCTGTTCCTTGCCGCGGTGCCCGGGAACCGTGACCTGCAGCGCGTGGCTGCCGGGGATTCGGCGTCACTGCCCGACCGGATCGCGCACACAGCGTCGCCGTAGACCGATCGGTGCTCTCGCCCGACGCGCCGGCAGCACCCGGTGACGCCTGGACGTTCGCGTGGAGCTGGTGGGGTCGTATCTGATCGGAGTGACCTTCAGCCGGTACATCGCGCGCACCGAACCGCTCGCCCCGATGCCGGCCGAGCAGCTCATCGAAACACGTCACCCGCGCACTGCGCCACATCCTCTTCGACTGACGCCCCGCGCCGTGTCGACGCGCCAGCAACTGGTCGGTAGTGCGGCGCGCCGCCACGGCCAACCGTGCTGCCGCCGATCCGCAAGACCTGATCACTGTCGTCCGGCGAGGCCTGCGCCAACTCCAGTACCGCCACGACGATCTCGACGGCTGCCTGGCGGGAACCGGACTGGCGCCCGCTCCACCATGACGACAGCACGCATTCAAGGCAGCAACCACGCACACGTGCACGTGATGGGCGGGCTCGACCAAAGTGCCGGGCCCGCCCATCCCACATCCGTTACCCAGCGGCAGGCGACTCGCCGGCCTTGTCGACCACGGCATGCTCCAACTCGGCGCTGCTGGAGAGCAGTGTGCCGGACTCTCCGTAGGACTCGTCCTTGGTCAGGTAGCTGCGGGAGCCGAGGAAGGCGTAGTCCTTCTTGTCGAAGACCCACTCGGTCCTGATGCCGTAACGGGTGTCGTCACGGGCGATGCCGAGGCCCTGGCGGCCGATGGCGTCGCGCGCCTTCGGGGCCGGGGTGACACCGGGGATCTTCGCCGCGGCCCGGTAGAGGGCGGCAGCGGTGCGGGGCGGCATCACCCCGCCGAGCAGCGAGCCGATCTGCTCGAACACCGCCTGGTCGCGCTCGCGGCCCTGGGCGTGGGGGGTCTTCGTGTACAGGTAGGTCAGCAGCTTGTCGGGGTCGGTGGGCAGGGACCTGAGCCAGTGGTAGGTGGGCCGGTTGATGCCGGCCGCCGTGCCGTGGGTGTCGCCGAGTTCGGCGTTGATGGGGAAGGTCTCACCGTCTTCCCGGATCAGACCGAGCTTGAGCAGACGACCCGGCTCCTGGGCGTTCCACACCTCACGGTCCGTCAGCGGGCCGAGTACGGCCTTCCCGGTGGTCAGGTCGGCGCTGCGGGTCTTCTCCTTGGTGTAGACGAACTGATCGTCCCGCACGGTGGGGGCAGGGTGTTCCCCGGCGGCGGCGGAGATCCGGTCGAGGAGGGCCGCGGCAGGCTGCATGTCCGTGGCTGCGCCGTGCGAGGCGGTGCCGGAGGACCCCTTGTCGCTGTCGGTCAGGGCGATTCCAGCGGTCAGTGCGCAGGCCAGGGCCAGCGCGGTCGCCGGCGCCAGGAGCGCGGGGCGCAGCAGTCGACGGGCCGGCCGGGTATGTATGGCCTGGTCGCGGTCGATGGTGTGCATCAGTAGTTCCTTGTGACGAAGGTGCTGCTCGCGCGGAACGTCCCAGTCGGCCGGGGGCGGTAGCAGGCGGGCGATCTCCTCGCGGTCGCCGCGCCGCTCCCAGGAAGTGGAGGTGGTCCTGTCCTTCATGTGAGCTCCTCCCGCACGGGCAGGGCCGCGATTGCGGCCGCACTTGTCATCTCTCCGCAGGCAGAGCCCGGTTCCAGGTTTTCTTCCGCGAGACGGGCGAGCCTCTTGCGGGCACGCGAGAGCCGGGAACGCACGGTCCCGACCGCGATGCCCAGAGCCTCGGCCGTCTGCTGGTAGTCCAGGCCGGCCCACACGCACAGGGCCAGCACCTCCCGCTCCTGGCGTCTCAGCCGGTCCAGGGCGACCTGAACGGCACGCAGGCGTCGGGCGTCATCGATGCGTCCGGCCAGCTGGGGCGCGAAGTCCTCGACACTCGGCGGCGGGGGCTGACGCGCCAGGAACAGCTGGCGTCGGCGTCGGCTCCGCCGGGCGTTGTCCGCCTTGTGGGTGGCGATGCCCAGCAGCCAGGGCAGCAGGGAACCGCCGTCGTCCCGTACACGCGTGCGCGTGCGCCACGCGGCCAGGAACGTCTCGGACATGATCTCTTCGGCTGTCGACCAGTCGCCGGTCAGGCGCAACGCGTGGTTGTACACGACGCGGGCGAACTCCTCGTACAGCTGGGCGAACGCCGCGCGGTCCCCCTCGCGCACGCGGCGGCGCACCTCGTTCTCTGAGTCCTTCACACCCTCTTCTCTCCACGAAGCGGGTGGAGTTCCTGTGGTCTGCGTCACCTGCCGGCACGACTGCTCAAGGGAATCGTGTCAGGCGGGCATCCCGCGCTCGGCACGGGCGTCGAGGCCAGGACACCCTCGCCGGTGGCGATATCGACCATCCGTCGGGTCGCACGCCTTGCAGCGGTGCCGGCCGCCGGTGCGGCGGCGCGATGAAGTGGGTCACCTCCGCCACGGACACACCCTGCTCCCCGAGGGAGTCGAGCGGCTCCGGGGTGAAGTGCCGTGCCGCGGACGGGAGAGCGTGGCGCCGGGGGCGGGTGGCGATGGACGTCTGGTAGTACTCGGGATCCTCCGGGTCCTTGTCCTGGTAGTCGGGGTACGCGTTCTGGCCGACTTGGGAGAGGAGGTCCGTGCCTCGAGCACCGGGTCGCGGCTGTCGCAGCCAACTGGGAGCCCGTCAGGGTCCGGTGGCCCGTGTGCGGAAAGGTCGTGCAGTCCTGGCTCCAGAGACAGTCCGCACCCTCGCCTCAGCGCAGCTTGTCCTTGGCCTTGTAGTAGGCGCCTCCGAACGGCAGGAACCAGGCGGTGCCGTTGTAGAAGGGGACGGGGACCTTCGGGAAGCCGAGGCCGCGCAGTGGGTTGGCCTCCGGCTTGCCGTCCATCATCTCGGCGATCGCGCGGCCCATGTACGTGGCCATCTGGACGCCGTGTCCGCAGTAGCCCATGGAGTAGTACAGGCCGTTCGCCTCGCCTGCGTGTGGCAGGCGGTCCCAGGAGAACCCGACCATGCCGCCCCACACGTAGTCGATCCGCACATCGGACAGTTGCGGGAAGATCTCCGCCATCTCCCGCTTGAGGATGTCTCCGCTCTTGACGTCGGAGGCCGGGTTGGACGGCGCGAAGCGGGCCCGGCCGCCGAAGGCGAGACGGTGGTCGGGGGTGAGGCGGATGTAGTGGCCGATGTTCTTGGAGTCGACCACCAGGCGTGCGTTGGGGATGAGTTCGCGGGCGCGTGCCTCGCCGAGCGGCTCGGTGACGACGATGAAGCTGCCGACGTTGATCAGCCGCTTGCGGAACCACGGCATCGCCTTGTCCGTGTAGGCGTCGGTGGCGGCCATGACCTGCCTGGCGCGGATCGTGCCGTGCAGGGTCTCGACCAGGAAGCCGCCGTCCGGGAGGCGGGTGAGGCCGGTGGCCGCGTTGCGTTCGTGGATCTCCGCGCCGGCGCGTTCGGCGGCCTCCGCGAGGCCGTGGAGGTACTTGCCGACGTGCAGGCCGGCGCTGAGCGGGTCGAGCAGGGCACCGTGGTAATAGTCCGAGTCCAGCTCCGATTTCAGCTCGCCGCGGCTCAGGAGCCGGGTGTCGTGGCCGAAGTTCTCGGCCAGGTCGCGCTGGGTGGCCCGCATCGCCTCGAGGTGCTGCGGTTTGAAGGCCACACCGAGACGGCCCGCACGGTTGAAGTCGCAGTCGATCCGCTCCTTCTGTGTCAGCTCCTCCACGACGTCGACGGCCTCGCGGAAGGCGTCGTACAGCTCGCGGGCCCGCTCCTGACCGAAGCGCCTGCGGGCCTCCCCGACACCGATGGTGATGCCCTGGGTGCACATGCTGCCGTTGCGGCCGGAGGCACCCGAGCCGACCTTGTCCTTCTCGACGAGGACGGTGCGGGCGCCCTTGCGGGCGGTGTGGTAGGCGGTGGACAGGCCGGTGAGACCGCCGCCGACGACCACCACGTCCGCCTCCTCGGGAAGGTCCTTGCCGGACCGGTCGGGCAGGGCGGGAGCGGTGTCGAGCCAGTAGGGGATCTGCTTCATGCTGTGCGTCCTCTGCGTTCTCTGTCCGGTGTCGCGGTGGCGCCTTGTCGCTGTGTCGCCGTGGGTCAGCAGCCGAGCAGCGCCGGCAGGCCCGAGAGGTCGGGCAGTTCGTCGTAGGGCTGGTAGGCGGTGCTGCCGGGGCGGCCGTAACGGTTGATCCACACCCGGCGCCTCAGGCCCAGGTCACGGGTCGGGATCTGGTCGTACTCCCAGCCCTGGGCGGTGTGGACGACCTGGGACGGCTCGACGCCGATGGCCTTGAGGGCGTGCTCGAAGGTCTGGCGGTCGGGCTTGTACGCGCCGGCCTGCTGGGCGGTGATGACGTGGTCGAACTCGACGCCGATGTTCTCGACGTTCCGCGCGATCAGGTTGTCGTCGGTGTTGGAGATGATGGCGATCTCGTACCTGCTCTTCAGCGCGCGCAGGGCGTCCGGAACCTCTGGGAAGGGGCCGAAGGTGGGGACGGCGTCGACGAGGGCGTCCCCGTCGGAGGTGCGGTACTCCAGGCCGTGCAGGCGCATGGCGTTGCGCAGGCTGGAGTGCAGTATCTCGTGGTAGGGGCGGTAGGCCTCCAGGACGGCCTGGAAACGCATGACGCGGAAGTCGTCGAGGAACTCGTCGACGTCCAGGTTGTCGAGGTCCAGCCGGTCGGAGAGGACCTTCAGGGTGGTGGGGCCGAGCTGGAAGTCGATGAGTGTGCCGTAGGCGTCGAAGGTGACGATCTCTCGCATGGGGGTTCTGCCTCGATTCACGGATTATCGGGGGGCGTTGGCGTTGCTGCCGGCGGGGGGTGAGTGCCTCAGACGACGCGTTCGCCGGGGGTGACGATCGCGTCGAGTGCGGCCAGGTCGGTCGCGTCGGGGATCCAGTCGGCCGCCGCCGCGTTGGCGGTGACCTGCTCGGGGGTCATGGCGCCGCAGATGACGGAACCGACGGCGGGGAGTGCGGCGAGTCCGCCCACGGCTACCTGGAGGAGGGTGAGTCCGCGTTCGGTGCCGTACGCGGTGAGGGCCTCGACGCGGTCGAGGGCCGCCTCGGTGAGCCAGCCCTGCCGCCAGGAGAGCCGGCTGCCGGGCGGCGGGCGCTCGCCGCGCCGGTACTTGCCGCTGAGCAGGCCGTTGGCCAGCGGGTAGTACGGCAGCAGGCCGACGCCGTGGCGCAGACAGGCCGGGATCAGGTCCCGCTCCGCGGCTCGGTCGAGCAGGTGGTAGCGGGCCTGGGCGGAGACGAAGGCGTCGGTGAGCTGTTCGGCCGGGAGGTTGGAACAGCCGATGTAGCGGATCTTGCCCTCCGTCACCAGTTCCCGCAGCGCGGCCACCGTTTCCTCCAACGGGGTGACGCCGTCCGGCTCGTGGTACTGGTACAGGTCGATCCGGTCGGTGCCGAGGCGGCGCAGCGATGCCTCGACGGCGTGGCGGAGGTAGCGGCGGGAGCCGCGCGGTCCGTGCCGTTCGGCCTCCCCTCCTTCCCCGCGGGGGGACATCTCCATGCCGAACTTGGTGGCCAGGACGACATGGTCGCGGTGACCCTTGAGAGCGGCGCCGAGGAGGCGTTCGCCGTCGCCGCGCGAGCCACCGCGCTCGCCGGACCCGCCGTACATGTCGGCCGTGTCGAACAGGGTGATCCCGGCGTCGAGGGCGGCGTGGACGACCGCTTTCGTGGCGTCCTCGTCCAGGCGGGAGCCGAAGTTGTTGCCGCCGACGCCGACGACGGAGACGGTCGGGCCGCGATCGCCCAGCGTGCGGTACCTCATGACCGGGGGCTTCATGGGCGGGTCCTTCAGGGGCGGGTGCGTCATGGCCGGTCTCCGAAGCCGATGCAGACGTTCTTGGTCTGCGTGTAGCTCGCGAGGGCCTCCAGGCCCTTCTCCCGGCCCCAGCCGCTGTGCTTGTAGCCGCCGAACGGCAGCTCGACGCCGGTGCCCACGCCGGTGGCGTTGACGTAGACCTGGCCGGCCCGGATGCCCTCGGCCAGGCGCATCGCCTTGTCGATGTCACGGGTCCAGACGTAGGAGGACAGGCCGTAGGGGCTGTCGTTGGCGATGTCGAGGGCCTCTTGCGCGTCGTCGAAGTCGAGGACGGTCACCACCGGGCCGAAGATCTCCTCACGGGCGCAGCGCGCCTGGTTGGTCAGGCCGGTGAGGACGGTCGGCTCGATGTAGTAGCCGTCGGCCAGCTCCGGGTCGGCCGGCGCGCCGCCGCCGACACGGACCGTCGCGCCCTCCTGCCGGGCCAGTTCGAGATAGCCCAGCACCCGGTCGCGCTGCCGGGCGGCGACCAGCGGACCGATGTCCGGGTCGGACGGACCGGGACCGACCCGCAGGGCTGCGACCTTCTCCACCAGCCGGTCCAGGAACTCTTCGGCGCCGCGCTGGAGGAGCAGCCGGGTGCCCGCCGAACACATCTGTCCCGCGTTGCTGAACGAGGCACCCATGATCGCCTGGAGCGCCAGGTCGAAATCGGCGTCGGCGAAGACGACGAAGGGCGACTTGCCGCCCAGCTCGGTGACGGAGGGCACCACGTTGGCGGCGGCCGCTTGGGCGACCTTGATGCCGGTCGGCACCGAGCCGGTGAAGGTGACCTGGTCGATGCCCGGGTGCCCGGCGAGGGCCGCGCCCGTCTCTCCGTCGCCGGGGACGACGTTCAGCACGCCCGGCGGCAGCCCGCACTCCAGCGCGATCCTGCCGATCTCCAGCGGGGTGAGCGGGGCCTCGGGCGACGGTTTGAGCACCACCGTGCAGCCCGCGGCCAGCGCCGGGGCGGAGCCCCTCGCGGTGTTCTGCAGCGGGTAGTTGAACGGGATGATCTGGCCGGAGACGCCGATCGGTTCGCGGACCGTGTAGTCGATCAGGCCGGGGCCGAGGGGGATCGTGGAGCCGCCGAGCTTGTCGGCGAAGCCCGCGTAGAACTCGAAGTAGCGGGCGGCGGCCTCGACATCGGCCTTCGCCTGGCTCAGCGGCTTGCCGGTGTCCCGTGACTCCAGGCGGGCCAGTGGCTCGCCCTCGGAGCGGATGGCGCCCGCGATGCGGTGGAGCAGGCGGCCCCGGTCGGCGGCGCGCATCCGGGCCCACTCGGGTGCGGTGAAGGCTGCTCGCGCGGCGGCCACCGCCTGGTCCACGTCAGCCGGGCCGGCCAGCGCCACCTGGGCGATGGCCGTCCCCTCGGACGGGTCGAGGACGGTGAAGGTACGTCCGTCGGCGGCCGGGACCCGCTTGCCGTCGATCAGCAGTTCCGTCGGTTCGGGTGCGCCGGTCACGGCCGGATCTCCCCCTGCACCTCACCGAAGATGACGACCTCGTCGCCCGGCCGGACCGTGCGGATCCGGCGTACCCAGAGCACGACGCCGTCCTGCGGGGCGCGGACCTCCTCCAGCGTGTTGCCGTAGTGGTCGACGACGTGGGCGATCAGGTCGCCTTCCTTGCAGTTCTCCCCCGGCTCGGCGTGCCCGACGAAGAAGCCGCCTGCGGCCGAGCGGGCGAAGGTGCCGGAGACGGCCGTGTAGGCGTCGCGCAGTGTCGCCTCGCCGTCGGTCATGCCGAGCTGCCGCATGATGTTGCGGACCGAGTCGATGTGCAGGGCGACGGTCTGCTCGCGGTAGGTGCCGCCGCCGGCCTCGATGGTGATGGCGGGCTTGCCCGCGGCGAGGGTGGGATGGCGGACCGTGCCGCCCCACTTGCCGCCCTTCCAGACCAGCTCGTGCCCGGCGGCCAGGGCGAGATCCGTGGCCAGCTCCTCGTAGCCGCCCTGCAGGATGGCCAGCGGGGCGATCTCACCGAAGGTGCCGCCGGTGTGCAGGTCCACGAGCGCGTCGATGGCGGGCACGACCTGCTCGACGAAGGTGGCGGCCAGCCGCAGGGAGTACGAGCCGTCCGCGTCGCCGGGGAAGATCCGGTTGAGGTTCAGGTGGTCCAGGCCGCTGGTTCGGGCGGCCGCCTCGAAGGCCGGGGTGTTCATGCAGGGGATGCCGACGAGGGTGCCGCGCAGGGAGGCCGGGTCGGTCTCGGCGAGGACGCGGCGGATCGCCTCCTGGCCGTCGTACTCGTCGCCGTGCACACCCGCGTCGACGCACAGGACCGGGCCGTCCTGGGCGCCGTTGACGACGATCAGAGGGATGCCGAGCTCCACGCCGTAGGTGCTGGTGCCGACCGGGATGAGGCCCTGGGCGCGCTCGCCGGGGGCGACGGTCAGCGAACCGATGGAGTACATGTCTTTCCTTTCAGCAGGCGGCGTCACAGGCGGGCGGACGCCTCGTCGAGGGTGGTGGCGAGGATGTCGGCGATACGGTCGAGCAGATGGCGGTCGCTGATCAGCGGCGGCGCGATCTGGACCAGCGGGGCGGCGCGGTTGTAGACGCGGGCCATGAGCCCGGCCTCGCGCAGTCGGCGCGGGATCAGGTCCGCGATGAGGCCGGCCCGGGCGGGGTCGCTGAAGCCGCCGTCGTCGAGGTCGCCGACGAGTTCGCAGGCGTAGAAGAACCCGGCGCCGCGCACGTCCCCGACGATCGGCAGGTCGGTGAGAGACGCCATCCGCCCTGCCAGGTGGTCCTGGAGGCCTCGGACGTTGTCCAGGATCCGGTCGCGCTCCATGATCTCCAGGCTGCGCAGGGCGATGGCCGCGCTGAGCGGGTGACCGGCGAAGGTGTAGCCGTGGTTGAGGACCGCGCCGGGCCGGTTGATGACCTCGGTGACCTTGGTGCCGACGAGCGTCGCGCCCATGGGGGCGTATCCGGCGGTGATGCCCTTGGCGATGGTGACGATGTCGGGACGGGCGCCGTAGCGGTCGCCGCCGAACCACTCGCCGAGCCGGCCGAAGGCGGTGATGACCTCGTCGGCGACGAGCAGGAAGCCGTGGCGGTCGGCCAGCGCCCGCAGTCCCTCCCAGTAGCCGGCGGGCGGGGTGATGCAGCCGCCGCGGTTCTGCACCGGCTCGGCGATGAGCATGGCGATGGTCTGCGGGCCCTCGGCCAGGATGGCGGCCTCCAGCTCCGCGAGGAGACGGGCGGTGAACACCGCGTCGTCGGCGTACTCCGGGGCCAGCGGGAACCGGTTGGTGTTGGCGACGAACCGTGTCTCGATCGCGCCGGGGCCGTACGGCTCGCGCAGTCCGGGATCGTCCGTCAGGGAGAGGGCGCCGATGGTCAGCCCGTGGTAGGCGCCGCGCCGGGCGATCGCCTTCACCCGTCCCGGTTCGCCGTTCAGGGCGTGGTAGCGGCGGGCGATCTTCCAGGCGGTCTCGACGGCTTCGGCGCCGCCGCCGGAGAAGAAGGTGTGCTCGATGTCGACGGGGGCGATGCGGGAGAGGCGTTCGGCGAGTTCGATGGCGGTCGGGTGCGCGGAGGCGGACCACAGCGGGCTGAAGCACAGCTCGCGCAGCTGCTTGTCCGCGGCCTCGGCGAACTCGGGGGCGTAGGAGTAGCCGAGCTGGCAGCAGTACAGACCGGACAGGCCGTCGATGTAGCGTCTGCCGTCCGCGCCGTGGATGTACGGGCCCTCTCCGCGCCGGACGACGAAGAGGTCGTCCCCGTCCGTGCCGACGGAGCCGTTCGGGGTCATGTTGAGCAGCAGGTGCCGGGCCGCCGAGGCGGACAGGTCCGCGCCCGGGGTGCGGGTGCTGGTGGTCATGGGGTCTCACTTCCGGCGGACAGGCCCACGGCGGGCTCGGTGGGCAGCAGGCCGTCCTGTCTGCCGGAGCCGCCGAGCCTGCGCGCCACCGCGACCAGCGCGAGCGCGACGACGGCCACGGCGATGAGGATCGCGCTGACGGCGGTCACCGACGGGTCGACGTTGTACTGGAGGACGTTGAACACCTGGACCGGCAGGGTCACGGTGTCCACGGAGGACAGGAACTGCGAGATGAAGAACTCGTCGAAGCTGGTGATGAAGGAGAAGATGCCGGCGGCGACGAGTCCGGGCAGGGCCAGCGGGAGGGTGACCCGCCGCCAGACGGTCAGCCGGCCGGCGCCCATGCTGGCGGCCGCGTCCTCCAGCCGCTCGTCGATGCCCTTCAGGGTGGCCATCAGGATCATCACGGCGATCGGCGAGGCGAGCACCGTGTGGCCGAGGGCGATGGCGATCGGGCTGCCGAGCATCGCGGCCGGTTCGAAGAGCAGGAACAGGCCCAGGGCGATGACGACCTGGGGGATCACCAGCGGAGCGAGGACCAGGCCGTAGACGGCCGAGCGCAGGGGCAGTTCGCTGCGCACCAGTGCCGTGGCCGCGGTCATGCCGAGGACGAGGGAGAAGACCGTGGTCATCGCCGCCACCAGGGCGCTGAGCGAGAGCGCGGCAGGCCACTTGCTGCCGTCGGCGAACAGCTGCTTGTACCAGCCGAACGTCCAGGCGCTGGGCGGGAAGTCGCCGAAGGCGTCCTTGCCGAAGGAGGTGACGACGATGACGACGATCGGCAGAGCCAGGAACAGCAGGATCAGGGTCGCGAGCACCGTGAGGGTGATGCGTCCGGCGAGGGTGGGGCGAAGCTCGATCACGAGGCCGTCCCCCGGTTCCTGAGGGCCTCGCCGGCCGACTTCAGCAGCCTGAGCAGCAGCAGTCCGGCGAAGGTGAGCAGCAGCAGGATGATGCCGAGGGCCGAGGCGCCGTTCCACTGGTTCTGCTTCATGACCTGTTCGTCGATGAGCGAGGCGACCATGGTCTGCTTCTCGCCGCCCATGAGGGCGGGCGTCAGGTAGTAGCCGAGGCACAGGATGAAGGACAGGACGCCGGCGTTGACCAGGCCGGGCGCGACGAGGGGGACGTAGACGCGGCGGAAGATGGTGATGCGCCCGGCTCCCATGCTGGCCGCGGCGGCGAGCAGGCGCCGGTCGATGCCCTTCATCACCGCGTACAGCAGCAGGACGGTGTACGGCAGCATCACGGCGGTCGTGCCGATGACGACTCCGGTCTCGTTGTAGAGCAACTGGAAGGGCGCGCCGGGGAAATGCAGGTCGGTCAGGACGTTGTTCACCACGCCGTTGTCGCCGAGCAGGATGATCCAGCCGTAGGTGCGCACCAGGGCGCTGATGAAGTGCGGGACGATCACGACGAGCATCGCCAGTCCCGCCCACAGGGGTGTGAGCCGGGAGATCGCGGAGGCCAGGGCGAATCCGACGACCAGGGCGAGCAGGGAGGTCTCGGCGGAGATCCGCAGGGTGGTGAGGAGGATCTCCAGGTTGGCGCCGCGGAAGGCGTCGGCGTACCAGTGCAGGGTGAGGCCGCCGTCCTCGCCCTTGAGGCTCAGCATCAGGGTGCTGAAGATCGGATAGACGAAGAGGATCAGCAGGTAGACGACGACGGGCGCGGCGTTGACCAGTCCGAAGCGGGTGCGGCGGTCGGACAGCGTGCGGCCCAGCCGTTTCCTGCGGGCCACCGGCGTGGCGGAGCCCGACGCGGGAGCGAGCACGGCCATGGTCGTCACCCCCCGTCTTCCGCGTCGGGGAAGACGCTGACGTTCTCGGGGTCCGCGGTGATGCCGACGCTCTCACCGACGGCCGGGGCGCGTCCTACGGGCAGTTCCAGTCGTACGGGCTCGGTCGCGGCACGGCCGGCCGGTCGGACGGTGACGCGCACGAGGGTGCCGACGTAGGTGACGGTCTCGACGGTCCCCGTACAGAACCCGTCGTCGGGGGCGCACAGGACGAGCCGGCCCGGCTGGACGGCGACCCGGACCCGGGCTCCCTCGGCGCCCGGCCGCGGGCGCGCCTTCAGCACACCGCCGGTGTCGAGGCGTACGAGGGTGTGCGTGGACGTGAGCTGTTCCACCTGGCCCGGCAGGAAGTTGGCGGCGCCGAGGAAGTCGGCGACGAAGGGGGTGCGCGGGCGCTCGAAGAGTTCCCGCGGGGTGTCGAACTGGTCGATCCGGCCGTCCCGCATCACCGCGATCCGGTCGGACAGGACCAGTGCCTCCTCCTGGTCGTGGGTCACGTAGATGACGGTCAGTCCGAGTTCCCGCTGGATGCGCTTGATCTCGGTCTGCAGCTGGTCGCGCAGTTTCTTGTCGAGTGCGCCGAGCGGCTCGTCCATGAGGATCACCGGCGGCCGGTAGACCAGCGCCCGGCACAGCGCGACGCGCTGCTGCTGGCCGCCGGACAGCTCGCGCGGGCGGCGCCGGGCCAGGGCGGACAGCCCGGCCATCTCCAGGGTCTCGCCGACCCGGCGGCGCTGCTCCGCCCGGGACACGCCCCGCAGCTGCAGCGGAAAGGCGACGTTCTCCCAGACGGTCATGTGCGGGAAGAGCAGGTACTGCTGGAAGACGAAGCCGAGGCCGCGTTTCTGCGGGGCCAGCCGGGTCACGTCCCGGCCGCCGACGACGACACTGCCGGAGTCCGGCTCGCAGAATCCGGCGATCATCATCAGGGTGGTGGTCTTGCCGGAGCCGGAGGAGCCGAGGAAGGTGACGAACTCGCCCGCCGCGATCTCCATCGAGACCTCGTCGACGGCCGTGACTGCGCCGTAGGTCTTGCGAAGCGCCGTCACGGTGAGGGGTTTTCCGGTGCCGGCCGCCGCCTCCGGGGCCACGAGCGACTGCTCGGGCACCAGGTTCAGCTTCAGCTCAGGCATGTGTCCACTCCTGCCAGCGCTTGGACACCGCGTCCTGGTTCTTGATCCACCACTCGACGTCCAGGTCGAAGCCGGACTCCAGGTGCGCGGGCGAACTGCCCAGGTTCGCGGCCGTCTTGGTGGAGAGTTTCTGGTAGGCGGCGGGCACCGACGGGGCCATGGGGTAGATCTCGGCGTAGGCGGCCTGCACCTCGGGACGCAGCGAGAAGTCGATGAGCTGGTAGGCGGCGTCCAGGTTGGCCGCGCCCTTGGCGATACCGAGGGCGTTGCTCTGCCGTCGCGCGCCGTTCCACTGGTAGGCGAGGGGCGCGCCGCCTTTGATCAGGGCGTCCAGCCGACCGTGCCAGACGCTGGAGGCGTCGACCTCCTTGCGGCCGAGCAGGACGCCGGGCAGGGCGCCGGTGTCCCAGAACTTCCGCACGTGGGGCTTGATCTCGGTCAGCACCTTGAAGGCCCGGTCCACGTCGAGCGGGTAGAGCTTGTCCAGCGCCACGCCGTCGGCGAGGAGGGCGAACTCCAGCTCGGGCAGATCGGCGTCCAGGGCCTGCAGGGCACGGTTGCCGGGGAAGGCCTTGGTGTCCCAGAAGTCCGCCCAGGAGGAAGGCTTCTTTCCGCCGAACGCGTCCGTGCGGTACGCCATCACGCTGGCCCAGTAGTTCTTGCCGACCGCGTGGGAGGTGACGAGGTTCTTGGCGATGCCGGCCTTCTTGAAGTTCTTCAGCCGGTCGTAGTCGAGGGCCTGGGTGGCGTGCTCCTGCTGGAAGAGCACGAAGTCGGCCATCGAGTCGTCGATGACGTCGAACTGCGGGCGGCCCTGCTTGATCTGGGCGAGCATCTGGGCGTACTCGATGTTCACCACCTTGACCTGGATGCCGGTCTCCTTGGTGAACGGGTCGTAGATCGCCTGCTGGTTGGCGTCGCCGTAGGTGCCGCCGCTGTTGCGGACCACGAGGGTCTTGGAGCTGCCGCCGCTGCTGACGGACCGGCTGGTGCCGGTGCCGCAGGCGCTGAGCGACGTGGCCGCGGCTATGCCTGCGGCGACACCGCCGACGCTGCGCAGGAACCCTCTGCGGTCTGTCCGGACATCTCTCATCGGGTGCCTCCTGGTGGTGCGGTACGTGATGA
>Ga0075367_10000472_pt1 | contig 15038 bp, 9 predicted proteins | sample EndMethybrTD3032_FD_71399 | JGI IMG/M metagenome (GOLD analysis project Ga0075367, IMG submission 71399) | Populus endosphere microbial communities from Tennessee, USA - Endosphere MetaG P. TD hybrid TD303-2 | ecosystem: Host-associated > Plants > Roots > Endosphere | place: USA: Tennessee... | reverse complement strand
CCGCGCGCGCGAGACCGAACCGCTCCACGATCCGCCGCCGCGCCTCGCCGCTCCTGCGGCGCCACGCCTCCGGTGATTCACGCAGCAACGCGATGCAGCCATCGGCGAGCGCGGCCGCGTCGCCGATGGGCACGACGATGCCGGTGTCGCCGACGATCTGGCGCGAGTCGCCGGCATCCGAGGCGACGGTGGGCACGCCGCACGCCATCGCTTCGGCCGGCGCGTTGGGAAAGCCTTCACCGAGCGACGGCGAACAATAGACGTCGAGCGAGGCCATCAGGCGCGCGGTGTCGGAGCGTCTGCCGATCGGATGGACGCGCGAGGCGATCGACGCGTTGGCCGCGAGCCATTCGGCGAAGAACGGCGCCGTCGTGTCGACGCCCTGCCCGGCCATCAGGAAATGCGCATCGGGTATCGCCGCCGCGATACGGCGCACGGCGTCCATGAAGACGGCGTGTCCCTTCATCACATCGAATCTCGCCACCAGACCGACGATCCGCGCGCCGGCTGGAATGCCGAGCTCTTCGCGGACGGCCTGACGCGCGTGTGGATCGGGGCTGAATCGATCGGTGTCGATGCCGTTGAAGATGATCTGCCAGGCACGCGCCCGATAGCCCAGCTCCTGGTGATAGTCGCGGCCCGCCACCGAGTTGGCGACGATCAGATCGGGCCGCGCCGACAGCCACGCGCACGCCTGACGCGTGGCGCGCGACACCCACGAATAGCGCCGCATGTCCATGTGCGACGCGCGCAGGTTCCACACCAGCGGAATCCGCGACGCCGGCAGGAGCGCCGCCGTCGAGAGCAGATCCGCGTGATAGAGCCACGAGTTCACGAGCGCGGGCGCGAGATCGCGAATCATCCGGCGAAAGCGCCGGAAGCCGCTCAGCGAGATGCGTCCGGACGGCAGGTTCAGGGACGTCACGTCGATGCCGGCCTGCACGAGCGTGTCGGCGACCGGGCCCGGGCGCAGGAGGCTGACGACGTGATGGTGGAAGCGCCGGCGATCCATGTGCGTCAGCAGCCGCGCGAGCGAGAGCTCCGCGCCGCCGACGTCGAGATCGGTGATGACGTGCAGCAGGGTGATGCGTTGCCCCCCGGTCTCGGCTGGCGGAGGCGTCGTCGTCGCCATCACCGCGGCCGGGCCGGTGCGCCGTTGGCGAGCGCGATCATCAGATCGCCCGTCCGGTGCGCGAGTACGGACGTTCGGTATTCGTCGACGATGCGCTGTCTGGCGCGGGAGCCGCGGGCGCGCCGCTCGCCGGCCGGCGCGCCGATGGCGGCGTCGAGCGCATGCGCGAGCGCTTCGCTGTTCTCCGAGGGGACGGCTTCGCCGGTGTCGCCGATCAGGCGTTTGGCGTCGCCGACATCGGTGACCACGTTGGGCACTTCACACGACATCGCCTCGCCGACGGCGTTGGGGAAGCCCTCGCCGATCGAGCAGAGGCAGTGCAGATCGAAGGCGCTGTAGACCGCGGGCATGTCGTTGCGGCTGCCGGTCCAGATGATGCGGTCGCCGAGGCCGCGCTCGCGCGCGCCCTGTTCGAGTCGCTCGCGCAGATCTTTCGGTCCTCCGCCGACGCAGACGAACCGCGTGCGCGGATGCCGTTGGACGACGCGCGCCGCCGCATCGAGCAGCATCGTGTGATTCTTGATCGGGTCGAGCCGCGCCGCCATGCCGACGACGATTTCGTCGTCGCCGATGCCGAGCTCGCGGCGCACGGCGGCGCCCTCGTCCGGCCGGCGCGCGAAGCGATCGGTGTCGAAGCCGTTGGGGATCACCTCCATGCGCGACACGTCGTAGCCGCGGCGGCGATGGTATTCCAGGCCGGCGTGCGAATTGATGACGATGCGATCCGGGAAGCGCGAGAGGTGTTTGCCGAGCGCGAAGAGCGGCCGCGCGGTCCAGTCGTACAGGGACAGGTCGACGAACGCGGCGCCGAGCCTCCAGATCACCCGTGCGTGTTCGAGACGGCCGACGAGGAGCGCGGCTTCGTTGGCGACGCCGAGGCAGCCGTAGACGATGTCGGCGCGTGCTTCGCGGACCTCGTGACGCAGGCGGCGGAGGAACGGGACGATGTCCCAGCGGCTGGTCTTGCCGAGATCGCGAACGGCGACGCCGGGAATGGCTTCGAGATCGGCGCGCAGCGCGCCGCTCGGATAGAAGGGCAGCACGGTAATGTGGAAGCGCCGCGGATCGAGTCCGCGAACCAGCTCGACGAGCTGCCGCTCGGCGCCGCCTATTTCTGGCGCGCGCAGGATGAATGCTACGCGAATCATCGACGCGAATGTGGAGGGTGCGGCCGGACGGGCGGAACGCGATGGACCCAGGGCACTTGGGCGCCCCGTGCGGTATGCTAGCATACGTCTTTCCACGACGCGCATGGCCGGGCTGGCCGCCCGGCTATCGTGTTCAGGGGCCAGGCGCAGCCCTCCCGAGCATCGACCACCAACGTCGCGAGGCAGCGTGAACTCAGAAGGAGTACGGATTTGTGCGGCATCGCGGGACGCCTGAATTTTAAGAGCCAGCGTCCCGTCGACGGAGCAGTCGTTCACGCCATGTGTGACCTGCTCGCACATCGTGGTCCGGATGGGGACGGTGTGTGGGCGAACGGTCCAGTCGGATTGGGCCATCGGCGGCTTGCGATCATCGATCTCTCCGAGACCGGACGCCAGCCGATGGCGACGGCGGATGGCCGGTTCACGATCACCTTCAACGGCGAGATCTACAACTTTCTCGAGCTGCGCGCGCGTCTCGAAGGGCTCGGCCACGTGTTCCGCACGGCGAGCGACACCGAGGCGATTCTGCACGCCTATCGGCAGTACGGCCCCGACTGCGTCACGCACCTGCGAGGTATGTTTGCGTTCGCGCTGTGGGACCGCGACGAGCGCACGCTGCTGATCGCCCGCGATCGCCTCGGCAAGAAGCCGCTGCACTACCGCGTCGATGACGACGGCATCGCGTTCGCCTCGGAGCCGAAGGCGTTTCTCGCCGAGGAGAGCTTCCACCCCGAAGCCGACCCGCGCGCCCTGCTGCACTATCTGACGTTCCAGTACGTCCCGGCGCCGCAGTCGGCGTTTCGCGGCGTCAGGAAGCTGCCGCCAGCGCATCTGCTGCTCGTCAGGAACGGGAAGATCGAGGAGCGCGCCTACTGGCAGCTCCGGTATCAGCCCAAGCGCGCCTGGACCGATCAGGAGGCGATTGCCGCGCTCCGCGAGAAGCTGGAAGAGGCCGTTCGCATCCGGTTGATCAGCGACGTGCCGCTCGGCGCGTTCCTGAGCGGCGGCATCGATTCGGGGACGATCGTCGCGCTCATGGCGAAAGTGAGCGGCGGGCGCGTCAAGACCTTCTCCATTGGCTTCGAGGAGGAGGAGTTCAACGAGCTCCCGTACGCGCGCCAGGTCGCCGAGCGCTACGGCACCGAACATCACGAGTTCATCGTTCGCCCGAGCGCGCTCGAAATCCTGCCGAAGCTCGTCTGGCACTACAACGAGCCGTTCGCGGATTCCTCGGCGATTCCGACCTTCTATCTGTCGGAGCTGACGCGCCGTCACGTCACCGTCGCATTGAACGGCGATGCTGGCGACGAGAACTTCGCGGGCTATCAGCGCTATCTCGCCAACGTGCTGGCGACGCGCTACGAGCGCTTCGCGCCCGGGGCGATGCATCCCGTGTTCAACGCGGTCGGACGCGGCTTGCGCCGCGGCGCGCAGTTCGGCACGTTCCGTAATCGTCTCGGCCGTTTCACCGAGGCGCTGGGCGAAGGCGCGGAGCGCCGCTACCTGCGCTGGCTCGTGCACTTCCACCCGGCCACGCACGCGCAGCTGCTCACGCCCGAGTTCGGGGCGCTGGTCGCGGGTGAACGGCCCGAGGCGCCGATCGAGCAGACCTACCGGCAATCCACCGGCAGCGACGTGGTCGAGCGCATGCTCGATGTCGACGTCAACCATTACCTGCCGCACGATCTGCTGGTGAAGGTCGACATCGCGTGCATGGCGAACAGCCTCGAAGGCCGCTCGCCGTTCCTCGATCACGAGCTGATGGAGATGGCAGCGACGATGCCCTCGTCGCTCAAGCTGCGCGGCTCCGAGAAGAAGTGGCTGCTCCGGCGCGTGGCGGCGGAGTATCTGCCGCCGTCGCTGCTCGAACGTCCGAAAATGGGGTTCGGCGTGCCGCTGGAGCGATGGTTCCGGCAAGACCTGCGGGAGTTCGCGTCCGACCTGCTGCTCGGCACGCGATTCCGGCAGCGCGGCGTGATTCAACCGGCGTTCGTCGAGCAGCTGCTCGACGATCACATCAGTGGACGGCGCGCGGGTCACTATTTGATCTGGAACCTGTTGATGCTGGAGTCGTGGTTCCAGATGTTCATCGACGAACGGCCGCGCGCAATGCGCCAACCGGCGCCGGCGTTCGCGGGTGCAACTCAATGATGCGTGAGGAACGGCTTTCTGAAGCCGTGACGAAGGTTGGTCGGTTTGCGGCGGTCGGACTGATTATCGGGTTGCCCCTGCCGTTGATCGTGGGGGTCGGCGACGCCTCGTATCTGGTGTCGCTCATCGCCATCGGCACGATCATCGGCCTGTGCACGCTGGCCCACGATCGCGAGGAACGGCCGATCTTCCTCGCACTGTTCGCCATCGCGCTGACCATCCGGTTCTACGCGCAACTCGCCTTGTACAAATGGGCGATCGACGGCGGCGGTCCGTTCCTGAACGCCGACGCGACGCTGTACCTCCATCGCAGCCTGTTCCTGGCCGCGGACAACTTCGAACACGGCCTGACGCCCGCGCTGTACTTCGGGACCTACGACTGCGCGCACTACTACCTGTTCGCCGCGCTCATCAAGTACGCGGGCGCCGACATGTACGGGCTGCAGATGTTCAACGCGGGGCTCACCGCGATGATCGGCTCGCTCGTCTATGGCGCCCTGCGCGCCACGCTGCCGCGCTACGCGCTGCCGCTCGGCGTGGTCGTCGCCTTGTCGCCGACGCTGATCGCCTACGGCGTCAACGATCTGCTGAAGGATCCCGGTGTCATCGCCAGCGCCATGCTGACGATCTGGGCCATTTCGCGTCTGTGGCGTGCCGAACACCGGCCCGTGCTCCAGGTCTGCCTGATCGCCGCCGCCGCGGTAGCGCTCGGCTACTCGCGCATGTCGCGGTTCTACGTGGCCCCGTTCTTCGCCGTCGCCTTCATCGGCGCCTGGATCGCCACGCGTCTGCCGAACGGCGGGCCGCGCCCGCATTTCATCCCGCGCTCGCGGTTCGCGCTGAGCGTCGTCGCCATCTTCCTGATCGCGGAGGTCGTGCCGATGCGCCTGGGCTGGCCGCCGTCGACAGTGATGGTCGCCGAGCAGGTTGCCTCGACGCTCAACACGCCGGCCATGCGCGTCTATGCGAAAGGCTTGTTCGACCGCGCCGCGACCGCGCCGATCGACCCTCCGCAAGCATCGAAGTACGTCTCGCGCAAGGTCGACGACATTCTGCGCGACTTCAACCGCGGCGCACGCCTGCCCAGCGCGCTGGAGGCGGAGCAGGCGGCTGAACGCGAACGCGCGCTCGAGAAGCCGATCAAAAGCGAAGGCAACGTGTCCTTGAGCCGGCAGCTCGTGTCCATGGGGGCAAACGGCGTCCGCAAGTTCTTCGGTCCGTTCCCCTGGGTGATGCCGCTCCACTGGGATCCGAAGAGCATTCTCGCGAGCGACTTCCTGCTGTTCCCCGGCATGCTGCTCTGGTACGCCGTGCTGCCGCTGGGACTCGGGGGCGGGGTGTTCGTCGTCTGGCGCGCGATTCAGCGGCGAAGCGTTCCCGTCCCGCTGCTGATCGCCGGCGGCATCGTCGGCGTCTTCCTGGCGCAGTATCTGGTGCTCAACCTGTCGTGGCGGCAGCGCGAGTTCATCTTCCCCTTCCTCGCCGTGCTCGCGTGCTTCGCGATCGAGCACGGGTGGGGCAAGCCGATGGTGCGCTACGGCTACGCCGCGTACTGGACGCTGCTCGTGTTGATGGCGATCACGCACCTGTCGGTGCGTGCGTTCGTGGCCTTGACGTGAAACGGCCCGCGCGATCCGCGGGCCTCACCGGATCGGCGGATCAGCGAAGCGGCCGCACGGCCGTGACGCTCTCGGGGAACGGCAGGCTCGTGATGTCCGTCAGCCCCGCCTCGGCGAACCAGCCGCGCACTTCCTCGTGCGTGTGCTTCCACTGAAACGTCGGCGAATACCAGTCGAACGTATCCAGCCAGCGCCATGCCGGATCGGGATCGTGGCTGGTCGGCAGAATCATCGTGCTGACCATCCCGACCGCCGGCAGCTTGTGCACGTAGTAGAGCGGCACGGCGACCCGGCAGAGCGACAGCAGCAGCGGCTTCGGCAGGCGCGACGTCAGCGGGCGCAGGAGCTCCGAGCCGAAGTAGTAGCGGAAGGCCCGGTGCGAATACACCCAGATGGTGATGCGGCCGCCCGGCTTGAGGAGCTTCGTCAGGCCGAGAAAAGCGCGGCGCGTGTCCGGTGTGTGATGCAGAACGCCCAGGCTGTAGATGTAGTCGAAGCTGCCCTCGGCGAAGGGCAGGTTGAAGATATCGGCCTGGTAGAACGTCATGTTCGGCCGCGAGCCGAGATTGCCTGCGGCGGCTTCGACGGCCGAGCTGAGATCGATGGCGTGCACGTCCGCGCCGGCGTCCGCCGCGATTTCCGCGAAGCGGCCCATGCCGCAGCCGGCGTCGAGCACACTCTTGCCGCGCAGATCCTCGAGCTTCCACCCCGTTTTTTCGATGAAGGTGTCGCGGCTCCGCGTCGAGTGGTTGGCCGAATCGAGCTGCGTCTTCGAGAAGCGGTTCCACTGATAGCCGAAAGAGCCGGCGTAGTGCTCCGATCCCACGAACCGCAGCACGCCCTTCACCTTCGGATACGACGCCTGGCAGGAGCGGCAGTCGTATCCGCCGTCCCGTCTCTCGCCAAGGTCGGGAGACTGACAGCGTAAGCATTTCAGGGCGATCCGGGTCGCAGTCGAAGAAACCATCCGAGTGAGTTTAGGCTTTCGGTGCCGATTTGCCAAGGTGGCGGACCAGTCCCCACAGCGCGCTCGCGAACAAGGCGATATCCGCGCGCTGAGGCAGCATGGTGTGGGCCGGAACCTGCGCGAGACGCACTGTCCACACCAGGAACAGCACGGCGCTCAGGACGTAGGTGAGCGACGACGCGATGCCGGCGCCGATCGCGCCCCACCACGGAATCAGCCAGAAATTGAGCAGGAGCTTCGCGACGAGCGCGGTGCCGTAGATCCCGCTTATCAGCCAGGTGTTTCCGCTCCTCAAGACGGCGACGCTGCACACGCGCTGCATGCCGAGCAGCAGCAACCCGGGCAGGAGGGCGACGAGCGGACCGAACGCCGGCGCGAACTGCGGGCCGAAGAACAACACGATCAGCGGATAGCCGGCAATCGCCCATCCGGCGGCGAGGCAGAGGCCGACCAGGAAGTTCATGCGCGCGCCACGAAGCGCGACCGTGGCGGACTCGCTCAGCGAATTACCAATCTGCCGCGGCACGAGCGCGATCGCCACCGAATCGGTCGCGAGCTGCATGGTCTCCGCAAGTGTCAGGGCGATCGAGTAGTGGCCGACGGTGGCGAGGTCGGCCAGGCCCTTGAGCATGAAGACGTCGAGCCGGATCTGCAGGAAGAAGAAGCAGAACCCGAGATGGAGCACCAGCGCATGACTCAGCGCCTCGCGCAGCAGCGGCCAGTCCCACCGGCTGAAGATCGCCCGGACGCCCGGGCCGCCGACCGTGACGATCCACGTGACCGCCGTCGCCGCCGTAACGACCCCGAGCACGGCGGGCAACGTGATGGCGTGGAGCAAACCGAGCACGAGCATCGCCATCGCCTGCGCGAAGGCGCCGGCGGCCGCGGCGGTGAACTGCGTCAGCACGCGCCCATCCATCATCTGCAGGCTGGCGACGAACTGCGTGTGAATGGTGAGCGGCACGATCAGGCCGGCGAGGACCAGCAGCGCCGGCGACGTATCGCCGAAGAGCGACGGCAGCAGCTTCGGAAGGAACGCCATCACCGCGACGCAGAGACTGCCGACGGCGAAGGCGATGGTCGAATTCGCGGCGAGGAGACGCTCGGTCGAGATCCCGCGCGTGGTCCGGAAATACACGTTCGCCTGATCGAGCCCGAGCTTGCCGAGCGCCATCAGCGTGATCGCGGTCGTCGTGTAGAGCGAATACGCGCCGCGGCCCTGCGGTCCCAGGCCGCGCGAGATCAGGACGTTCGCCGCGAGCGCGCCGGCGCTGGCGATCATTCGCCAGATCAGCACCTGCACGCCGCGGCTGGCGAGCGGTACTGGCGCGGCGGTCTCCGGCAATGGCTGCGCCGCGTCGGCGCCGCCTTCGATGCCGCTCACGAGGCGCGACCTCGTGCGGGCTGTTCCGGCTTGCGCGCGATCAGGTCGAAGCCCTGGACCGTAAGCTCTCCATCGGGCATCGCCGCGAATTCGGGATCGAGCTTGCGGCGAGGCAGGGGGAGCGCGGGCCAGCGCGTCTCGCGCGTCGACAGGATCTCGAACCCGGCGTGGCGGAAGCTGTCGATGATCTGGGTCACGCGGAGCCGGTTCGTATAGAAGCCGGATGACGCGACGAACGGCGATTCCCACCATTGCCGCGAGAAACGCAGGTTGTGCAAATTCATGCCGAGATGATCGCGCAGATCGATCCGGTGGCTCGTCAGGCCTCCGGGCGCCGCGACGCGGAACAGCTCCTGGATGGTCGCATCGAATTCGTGACGGCGCACGTGTTCGAGCACGGCGTGCGAGAAGGACAGGTCGACGCTGTCATCCGGAATGACGGAGAGGCTGGCGAGACCGTCGACGAGATAGCGGCCGCCGCTCCACTCGAGCATCGCTTCGAGCGACGCGGGCGGCGGAACCGCGGGACGGTCCGATGATGGACTCGCGTTCAAGCGTTCGGCGAGCGCGCGGTAGCTTTCGAGGCGCGGCGTTGCATACGCGGCGCGATCCACGAGCCAGGTGCGCGCGGCGCCATGCGTCCGGGCGAGCATCGCGGTCGCCAGCGAATCGCCCGGGCCGAGCTCCAGCACGGTTCGACCGGCGGTCCAGGCGGAACGCGCATGCCTGAAGTGATAGTCGAAGACGTGCAAGGCGTAGTCGGTGTCGAGCATCGCGCCGTGTCTGAAGACGCCGATCTTGCGCCAGGCGTGATACGGCAGCGGCAGGCGGGCGAGCAGGAGCTTCGCGCCAAGCTTGGTCCACCACGGGAGATGGCGAGCCAGCTCGCCGGTCATGCGGTCCTCCGGACGGCCGGCCACTGCGGACCCAGAATGCCGCGATAAACCTCGAGCGTGGCGTCGACGACCGATTCCTCCGAGAAGTGGGCCACGGCGATCGCGCGTCCCGCCTCGCCCATTCGCCTCCGGCGTTCCGGATTCGACGCCAGTTCGTCGATCGCGTCGGCGAGTGCCTGCGAGTTCCGCGGGGGGACGAGCAAGCCGTTTTCGCCGTGACGCACCACCTCGCGGCAGCCCGGCACGTCGGTCGTGACAATGGCCCGTCCGGCGGCGCAGGCCTCGAGCAGGGCCTTGGGGACGCCCTCGCGATAACTGGGCAGCACGACGAACGTCGAGCGCTGGAAGACGGGGACCATGTCGTGCTGATGGCCCCACCACTCGACGAGACCCTCGGCGACCCACGCGCGCAGTTCATCCTCCCTGACGGTCCGGGGATTGGCGGGATCCGGGCCGCCGGCCAGCACGATGCGGCACGCGCGGCCGCGCGCCCGCAGCAGCCGCGAGGCCTCGATCAGCTCGGCGATGCCTTTGTCCCAGAGGATTCGCGAGGCCATCAGGACGACGGGCGGGCCGTCCGGCTCGGGCCAGGGCTGAAAACGTCGAATGTCGACGCCGGAGCCGCGGATGAGCGTCGCCTGTCCGCGCGTGGCGATCCCCGCGTCGATGAATCCGTCGCGATCCTCGGGGTTCTGGAAGATGAAATGATTGCGCGGCCCGCGGCAGCAGATGCGGTAGGCCGCCGTCGCGAGCCGGCGCCGCAGGCCTGCGCTCGAAAACAGATAGCCCAGTCCCGGCACGGCGTTGACGACGTGGGGAATGCGGGCGAGGCGCGCGGCGAGCGATCCATAGAGCACGGGTTTCACGGCGACGTGATGGATCACGTCGGGCCGTCTGGCACGGTAGAGCCTGTAGAGCCGCCAGATGAGGGCCAGCTCGCGCAGCGGATTGGTCGAGCCCCGGCTGAGCGAGAGCCGCGTGAAGCGGAAGCCGTGCGCCTCGATTTCCGCCCCCCGGTTCTGCTCGACGCTCGCGGCCACCTCCACATCGCATCCGGCGCGCTGCAACCCCAGCGCGACCGGCAGCCGGTGGGACAGGAAAAACCACTCGACATTGACGACAATGAGGACTTGCGGGCGTTTCCCGGCGGGCTGCGGGTCTGGTACAATCCCTGCGCTTTCTCGGTCCCGTTTCATAGAGCAGACGGTTGCCACCTATCTCGATGATTTCGTCCCTTACGCTGGCCCTTGGCGCCGCGCTGGCCTTCGTGACCGCGGCGCTCGCCACGGCCATGTGCAAAGGGATTGCACGCCGGTTGGGCATTGTAGCCCGGCCGAAGTCCGATCGCTGGCATCGCGAGACCATCGCCCTGCTCGGCGGCCCGGCCATCGTGATCGCCGTGGTCCTCGTGTCGTCGCTGGCGCCGATCGGCGATCCGCACATATGGGTGCTGCTGGGTGGTTGCGTAGGCCTCGCCGCCGTGGGGTTGTACGACGACCTGCGGCCGCTCCGGCCGTACAGCAAGTTCATCGCGCAGGTCGTGATCGCCGCGGCCATGACGACCATGGGCCTGCGGTTCCCGCTCACCGGCATCCCGATGGCCGACGTGCTGGTGACGATGTTCTGGATCGTGGCCATCACGAACGCGTTCAACCTGCTCGACAACATGGATGGCCTCGCGGCGGGCATCGCCGCGATCGCGGGCGGCATCCGTCTGTTGCTGTTCCTCAACGAGGGGCAGATGGAGGCGGCGTTCGTGACCGCCGTCTTCACCGGCGCCACGCTCGGCTTCCTGACGCACAACTTCAATCCCGCATCGATTTTCATGGGCGATGCCGGCAGCCTGTTTCTCGGCAGCTTCGTCGCCGGCCTGAGTCTGCTCGGCGGCACCCCGAACTCGCGCGGCACGGCGTCGGTGCTGCTCGTGCCCGTGATGATGGCGCTCGTCCCGATCTTCGATACCGCCCTCGTCACGATCAATCGCGTCGTCGCCGGGCGGCCGATCTCACAGGGCGGCCGGGATCACACCTCACATCGACTCGTGACGTCGGGGCTGTCGGAGCGGCAGGCGGTGTTGTTCCTCTACGCGCTTGCGGCCTCCTCGGGCCTGATCGCCATCTACACCCGCCGGTTCGGGTTCTCCGAGAGCCTGGTCGCGATGGTGCTGTTCGGCCTGGGCATGTTGAGCCTCGGCGTGTATCTCGGACGCGTCCGCGTCTATCCCGACGTCGGCGTGATTCCGGACGGGCGCTTCGTCCGGCTGGTGAGCGGGTTCCCGTACGCGCGGCAGGTGGCCACCGCGGTCATCGACACGGTGTTGATCGTGCTCGCCTATTTCGCCGCCTACCGGTTGCGGTTCGAACAGTCGTTCGAGCTGCACGAGCACCTGTTCGTGCAGTCGCTGCCGGTGATCATCGCGGCGCAGATGCTCGCGTTCGGCGCGCTGCGCCTGTATCAGGGCGTGTGGCGGTATACCAGCCTTCCGGATCTGATTCGCCTGGTGCAGGGCGTGACGCTCGGCACGGGGCTGTCCGTGCTGGTGATCGTCTACCTCTATCGGTTCGAGTCCTACTCGCGATCGGTCTTCATCCTCGACTGGCTGCTGCTGGTCGCCTTCATGGCCTGCAGCCGCCTGTCGCTGCGCGCGTTCTCCGAGCTGCTGCGGCCTCGCAACGTGCAGGGCCAGCGCGTCTTGATCTATGGCGCCGGCGACGGCGGCGTGATGGTGCTGCGCGAGATTCGCAGCAACACGCAACTCAACCGGATTCCCGCCGCGTTTCTCGACGACGATCCGCGCAAGCAGCGGACGACGGTGCAGGGCCTGCCGGTGCTGGGCGGCGTCGATCAGCTGGAGCGGCTGATCGACCGCTACGAGATCGCCGAGGTGATCCTCTCGTCGTCGAAGATCGACGGCGCCCGCTGGGCCCTGGTCGAGTCCGTCTGCCAGGCCCATGGCATCCCCGTCGCGCACGCCGTGCTGCGGCTCGAGCAGCGCGGTGCTTGATTCGTCCCACCAGCCGATGACGTTCGTTCGTTCCCTGCGCGAGTTCCTGAGCCGGAATGCGCCCGGCCTCCTGTCCTGGCCGCGCCTCGCGGCGGCGCTGGTCATCGTCGTGGCCGCCTCGATCTACTGGGGGCCCGAGCTTCGGGTCATCTTCAAGCCGACGGGAGATCTCGTCCGTCAGGTCCGCGAACATTTCAACAACGGCGCCAGCGAGGCGCCGATCCCGCCAGAGGTCACGGGGTTTTTCGGCTGCACCGACGGCTGGTGCCTGATGCCCGGTGGGGCCGGGACACTGACCTACCGGCTCACCGCCCAGGAGGATGGCGTTCCGGCGATCGTCCTGTGGGACTACCTGCCGGCCGGTGGCACGAACCGGCTGTCGGCGTCGGCCGAGGGCAAAAGCCCCCAGGTGATCTCGCTGAACACGGCGCACAACGGCCGCTGGCTCGATCTCGGGATGCGCCTCTCGCGCGGCCAGACATTGGTGCTGGTGTTCGAAGCGACCAATCCGACGCCCAATCAGGCGCTCGTGATCGATCAGCTGCTGGTCGAATACCGGACGGCCCCGGTGCAACAGATGCCGCGGGGCTACACGGTGTTCTGGATCGTGTTGTCGTACGGCCTGGCGGGGGTGGTGCTCTGCCGCCGGTGGGTGCTCGCGCTGTCGACGGTGCTGATCCTGGCGCTGGCGACCCAGTTGCGTTACGACCGCGCGGTGAACCTGCTCTTCGAGTTCCTCGAGCCCGACGCCTTCATGTATCGCAAGTGGGCGGGCACGATGCGTCTGTTCACCGAGACCGGCTTCTTCTCGGCGCGCTTCGGCGTCCGCGAGCCCGGCTTCATCTTCGCGATCCACGCGTTCAGCAGCGTGTTCGGCAGTTCGGACTTCGCGCTCCGTCTGCTGTGCGTCGTCCTCTCGCCGTTCTACGTCTGGGGGACGATCCGCGTGGGCCGCAAGCTATGGGGCGACATCGCGGGCCAGATCGCGGGGCTGCTGATCGCCGTCAACGTGCCGCTCGTCATGGAGGCGGGGCGCGGTCTTCGTCTGGAGCTCGAACTGGTGCTCTGCCTGGCGTTCTTCTATCTCGCCTTCGCGCGGGAATGGTCGCGCCAGTGGTGGTGGGAGACGATCGCCTTCGCGGCGATCGGCGCCGGTCTCGTCGTGACGCGTTCGACCTACGTGCCGGTCGTGCTCGTGCTCGGCACGTACGCGGTCTTTCGCCGCGCCGGCTGGAAGGCGGCCGCCGGCAGCGCGCTGATCACCGCGGCGATTCTGGCGGCGGTCGTGGTGCCGCACCGCTACAACCTGTACCGGATCACCAACGACCCCTACTACGACACCAACTCGTACGCGCGCTACAACGCCAACTACGAGTTCGCGGGAAGGCCCGGCTGGAAGACCGTCGCCGAACTGGCGGCCGACGGGTATGCCGGTCCGCGGATGACGTACAGCGAATACATGTTCGGCCTGCACACGCGCTGGGAACTGATCGAGGGCACCGCGCGCGGCTATTGGAAGCTCTATCGCTATATGGAGATCGCGCCCTGGGGGCTGCAGAACCCGAAGGCGATCGCCGTCCTGAACGGCCTGTTCCAGGCGCTTGCCGCGGCCGGTATGCTGGTCGCGTTGTGGAAGCGCGAATATCTGTGGATCCCGTTCTCGTTCGTGGTCTTCGAATTCCCCGTGTCGTTCCTGTACGATCGCAACCTCGTCGAACTGTACCGGCATAGCTACACATCGTTCCCGCTCGTGCTCTTCGCGGCCATCCTCTTCGTTCATTCCGTTGTCCGATATGCACGCACGCGATAGCCGTCCGGCAGAACCCACGGTTGGGACCATCGCCCGCGAGCGCTACCAGCAGGCGCGCACGGCGCATTGGGACGATGTCGCGCGCCGGACCGATGAGAGCCGGGGCTGGGGGGCCGCCTATCACGCGCGGCTGGAGCACGTGTACTCGACGCTCGTCGCGCCCGGGCAGCGCGTACTGGAGATGGGCTGCGCGCGCGGCGATCTGCTCGCGGCGGTCAAGCCCGCCTACGGCCTCGGCATCGACCTGTCGAGCGAAATGGTGACGCGCGCCAGGCGGGATCATCCCTCGCTCGAATTCCGGCAGGGCGACGTGCACGATCTCTCGGAGCTGCGCGACCCGTTCGACACGATCATCCTGTCGGATTTGATCAACGACCTGTGGGACGTGCAGACCGTCTTCCAGGAGGTGCGCCGGTTGTCGGCGCCGCGCACCCGCATCATCCTCAACTTCTACAGCCGTCTGTGGGAGCAGCCGCTCGCCGCCGCCTCCGCGTTGAAGCTGGCGCGGCCGACGCTGTATCAGAACTGGTTGACGGTCGACGACACGGCGAACCTGCTGTTCCTCTCCGACCTGGAGATCGTGCGCGGCTGGGAGGAAGTGCTCTGGCCGCTGCGTACGCCGCTCGTCAACGGGTTCGCGAACCGCTATCTCGCCAAGCTCTGGCCGTTCAAGCATCTCGCGCTCTCGAACTTCGTGCTCGCGCGGCCGCAGCCGGAGAAGACTCGCGTGATGACGGGCCCGGCGGCGCCGACCGTCACCGTCGTCGTGCCCGCGCGCAACGAAGCGGGCAACATCGCCAACGCCTTCGCGCGCACGCCGGTGATGGGCGGCGGCACCGAGCTGATCTTCGTCGAAGGCAATTCCAAGGACGACACCTACGCGACCATCGAGCGCGAGATCGCCGCGCATCCCGAGTGGGATAGCCG
>Ga0075367_10000471_pt1 | contig 15043 bp, 12 predicted proteins | sample EndMethybrTD3032_FD_71399 | JGI IMG/M metagenome (GOLD analysis project Ga0075367, IMG submission 71399) | Populus endosphere microbial communities from Tennessee, USA - Endosphere MetaG P. TD hybrid TD303-2 | ecosystem: Host-associated > Plants > Roots > Endosphere | place: USA: Tennessee... | reverse complement strand
CCGCACGACAGCACCGGGTTGATGCTGCACGACGGCACGTAGTCGGGGTTGATCAGAATTTCGATCTTCTCGACCGTGAGCGTCACCGCGGCGGCCAGGCCGAGGACAGCGGCGATCAGCACCCAGATCGCGCTGGGTCTACCGACTGTGACACCCGCCGACTGCACCGACGCGGGTTCGCTCGGCTCGACAGTGCTGGGTGTGGTGACGGTCATGGCGCAGGTGCGGGTGCGGGTGCGCCTGGCGGAGGAGCGAGAGGCGTGGGCTCGGCGGCGGGCGGCGGAACGCCGGCGTCGAAGGCGGGCAGCTTCCCGACGATTTCCTCGATCTTGGCGACCAATGCTTCGGGTGTGGTCGGGCGGTAGTCCTCACCGTTGATGCGAATCGTCGGTGTCGAATTGACCTTGGTGGCCGCGGCGAGTCCCGACACCATGTCGGCGTTCGTCTCCTTGTTGATGCACTCGGGAACCTGACCCGCGGCGCCGGCCTGGCGCGCGAGCTCGGCCAAGCGGGCGTTGTCGGGGAACGGGCCGACACCCTCCTGGGGCTGCTGGGCGTACAACGCAGCATGGAAGCGGCGGAATGCCTCGGTCGAATCACCGGCGACGCAGTAAGCGGCGTTGCCCGCCCGGGTCGAGTACCCATCGCCCTGGCGGTCCAGGATCGAAACCATGTAGTAGTCGGCGGCGACAGCGCCGGAGTCGATCAGCTTGTTCACCGTGGGTCCGAACTGCTGCTCGAAGTTGCGGCAGGCCGGGCACAGGAAGTCCTCGTAGAGGCCCAACACGACCTTGGGCTCGTCGGTGCCGTCCTTCTTGATCAGCTGAGCCGATGTCGACGTGACCCGGATCGGATTCGCCTCGCCCGCGGTCGGCTTTTCATCGGCCGACATCGTGATGAAGAGGAACAACGCCACCGCGAAGATCACCACGATCGCGGTGAGGCCGATCTGGATCGCCAGGTTGCGCTTGCGGTCAGAGGCCTTCAGGTCGTATTTCGGTTTCGAAGCCACGCGCTAAGAGTACCGGCGGCGTTTCCCAGGTTCCTCAGGTGCGGGCCAGATGGGTCCGCAGCGCGGATATCGATTCCGCGACGGCGGTCGCGCTGCCGCCGCCCACCGGGAAGAAATTGACGAAGCCGTGGATCAGAGAACCGAACTCTCGGTAGTCGACCGTCACGCCAGCCGCGCGCAGCGCGTCCGCATATTGCCTGCCTTCGTCGCGCAGAGGATCGAACCCGGCCGTCAGCACCAGCGCGGGCGGTAACCCGGAAAGGTCGTCGGCCAGCAGTGGCGACACCCGTGGATCGCTCGCGTCGACCGGCCCGCCGTCGATGTACTTCTCGACGCCGAACCGCATATCACCCCCAGTGAGAAAGAACCCCTCGCCGAACAACGTGCGCGACCGCGTCTGGGCGCCCCAGTCGGTGACCGGGTAGTACAGCAATTGCACCGCTGGCAGCCGAACGCCCTCGTCACGGGCGCGCAGCGAGACCAACGCGGCGAGGTTCCCACCGGCACTGTCACCGCCTACCGCCACTCGGCCGGGGTCGGCGCCCAGCTCGGCAGCATGGTCGAGTGCCCAGGTGAACGCGGCGAACGCGTCGTCGACGCCTGCGGGCGCCTTGTGCTCCGGCGCCAGCCGATAGTCGACCGCCAACACGTGCAGGCCGCCCTCCCGGCAGATCTGCCTACACGCGTCGTCGTGCGTATCGAGATCGCCGAGCACCATGGCGCCGCCGTGATAGAAGACCAGCAGTGGCGCATCGTCACCGTCGACAGGGCGGTAGTGGCGCGCGGGGATGGTCCCCGCCGGGCCGGGTATGACGAGGTTCGTCACCGATGCGACGGGGATGTCCTGTTTGAAACCGTCCGTCAGCGTCCTCAATAACGCGCGCGCTGTCGGGACGTCGTCATCCAAGATCAATCGTCCGAGGCCCAGTCTGTTCTGGCCGAAGAGCATGAACTGCAGCGTGGTGTCCAGGGTGTTGCCGTCGATGACGACCGCACGCCCACCGAGCAGCCGTTTCACGGGCTCCGGAATATGGGGAAGCGCGCGCAACGACGCGCCGCCGATCTTCACCAACCGGGCCTTGCGACCTGTCGGCGTTTTCTCAACCTGGACTGGCAGACTCGAAGTCATGGCTTCTCCTTCGATCACGCTTAATGACGGTAATCCGATCCCACAGGTCGGACTCGGTGTTTTCCAGACACCCCCCGATGACACCGAACGCGCGGTGACCACGGCCTTCGAGGCAGGCTACCGCCACGTCGACACGGCGGCGGCGTACCGCAACGAACGCGGGGTCGGACAGGCGATCGAAAAGTCGGGCCTGCCCCGCGAGGACGTGTACCTCACCACCAAGCTGTGGAATTCCGATCAGGGCTACGACTCCACGCTCAAGGCCTTCGACCGCAGCATGGAGAAATTGGGGATCCCCTACCTCGATCTGTATTTGATCCATTGGCCGCTGCCCGCACGGAACACGTTCGTCGATACGTTTAAGGCGTTCTCCCGGTTGCGCGATGAAGGCCGTATCAAGTCGATCGGTGTCAGCAATTTCGAGCCCGAGCATCTGCGAATTCTGGTGGACGCCACCGGCATCGTTCCCGCCGTCAACCAGGTGGAATTGCACCCGCTGTTTCCGCAGGAGGAGTTGCGGCAGGCGCATGCGCAACTGGGCATCGCCACCGAGGCATGGGCCCCGTTGGGCCAGGGCGCGCTGCTGGATAACCCGAAGGTGACCGAGGTCGCCGAACGGCATGGAAAAACGCCGGCACAGGTACTGATTAGGTGGCATATCCAACTCGGCAATATAGTCATCCCGAAATCGGTGACCCCCGAGCGAATTGTGAGTAATTTCGACGTGTTCGATCTTGAACTGAGCGAGCAGGACATGGCGTCCATTTCCTCGCTGGGCGATGGAACACGGTTGGGTCCCGATCCAAGGACCTTCGACTTCACAGGTTAGGTGACATGACCCCCTCGGCCGCTGCGATCCCCTCCGTCACTCTCAACGACGGGAATGCCCTTCCGGTGATCGGTCTCGGCGTCGGTGAGTTGTCGGAATCCGAGACCGAACAATCGGTGGCCGCCGCGCTGGAGGCCGGCTACCGATTGATCGACACCGCGTCGGTCTACGGGAACGAAGCCGCGGTGGGCCGCGCGATCGCCTCGTCGGGAATTGCCCGCGAGGAGGTGTTCGTCACCACGAAGCTGGCCAACGCTGAACAGGGTTTCCAAGCGTCGCAGGTTGCCTTGAAGGCCAGTCTGGAACGTCTGGGCCTGGACTACGTCGACCTGTACCTGATCCACTGGCCGGCCGGCAATCCCGGTAAGTACGTGGACAGCTGGGGCGGTCTGATGAAGCAGAAGGAAGAGGGCAACACCAAGTCGATCGGGTTGGCGAATTTCCACGCCGAGGACCTGTCCAACGTCATCGACCTGTCGTATTTCACGCCTGCGGTCAATCAGATCGAGTTGCACCCGCTGCTGAACCAGGCCGAGTTGCGCGCCACCAACGCCGAATACGGCATCGTCACCGAGGCCTACGGTCCGCTTGGTGTCGGAAACCTGTTGGACAACCCGACGGTCGGTTCCGTGGCGGAGGCGAACGGCAAGACGCCGGCTCAGGTGCTCATCCGATGGAGCATTCAGCTCGGCAACATTGTCATCCCGCGCTCGTCGTCGCCGGAGCGGATCACGTCGAACATCGACGTCTTCGACTTCGAGCTGAGCGACGACGACATGGCCACCCTCAACGGGCTCAACGACGGCACCCGGTTCCGGCCGGACCCCGAAACCTACACGGGCACTTAACTTCTGCGCGAAGGACTACGACGGCTGGTGCGTGCCCCGTCGGTGGGGCCTTGCGTGGTGGTCGCCAGGATTCGTTCGGAGAGATCGAGCAGTGCTCTATGCAGGTCGGCGTCATCGATGTCGATCAGATCAGGATTGGCGGCGGTCTTGGCCACCCCGGACAAGAACACCGCGTAGGCGACCCTGTCGGCGGTCTTGCGATCTGGCCCCTCTAGCAGTTCACGCAGGCGGTCGGCCACTTCCTTGAGTTCGGGCCGATTGTGCACCATCTGATCGATAGCTGGGTCTCCGTGGAAGAACACTGCCAATTGTCGGTGCCGCACTGTCATTTCGATCAGACCGCTCACGACCACGGCGCGTCGCTGCTGGGCGTCCGGAAGTGCTTCGGCGATCCTGATGACGCGAGAGGTGTCCTCAATGGACGGGCGAAGAACTTCCAGCGCGATGTCTTCTTTCGAGCGGAATTGGTAGTAGACAGCGGCCTTCGTCACTCCGACGCGGTCGGCGATCATCTGCAGCGAAGTGCCGTGAACCCCATGCTCGGCGAATAGGGCAAGCGCGGCGTCGAGGACTCGGCTTCGAGCCGTACCTCGTTGTGCCATGGGTCTAGCCAATCGAGTTGCCTCTCCCGAATATCGCGCAGCGTACAGAGAGTAGCCCGCGTGCCAACGGCTGACATGGCACAACGCACACCTAACTCAAGTTAGCCGTTCGGCTTGCTCAACTTCAGCGTTCCGTATAATGTTTGATTCGCTAATCAAATAGCGTGCTTTCGCGCCATCGCATCCCAGAGATGGGCCGTAATTTCAGCAGGAGAGCGCGGCCGGTCCAACGGAAGGGCCTCTGTGGTCGGGATTTTGAAGCGGGCTTGGATACCGCTACTCATCGTTGTCGTGGTGGCGATCGCCGGCGTCGTGGTGTACCGAATGCACGGTTTCTTCGGATCGAACAACGAGATCACCCGCCCTGGCGCAGGCCTGGCCCAAGACGCCGAGCCGTTCAACCCCAAGGTCGTGACCTATGAGATCTCCGGAACGGAAGGCGCTGTGGCGACCATCAACTACCTCGACCTCGATTCGAACCCGATACGGGTCGATGACGCAGTATTGCCCTGGTCGATCACGTTGACGACCACCAAACCGTCCGCAGGCGCCACCATCATCGCCCAGGGTGACGGCGACCGGATCAGTTGCCGCGTCATCGTCGACGACCTGGTGAGAGACGAGCAGACGTCGACCGGAGTGAACGCTCAGACCTCGTGCTTGGTGAAGTCGGCATGAGCGATTCCAAGATCAGCCGTTCCGGGGTCCCGCGGTTTCTGCGCATGTTCTGCGTGCCGGTCCTGTTGGCATGGCTGGCGATCACCGCCGTCGTCAATGTCGTAGTGCCTCAGTTGGAGGCTGTGGGAGAAGCGAATTCGACGTCACTGACTCCGGATGACGCGCCTTCGCTGCAGGCCACCAAGCTGGTCGGCGAGTTGTTCGGTGAATACGACTCCAACAGCTCGGCGATGATCGTCCTTGAAAGCGACAAGCCCCTTGGCGCCGAGGCCCATCAGTACTACGACGGCCTGATCGCGGACTTGGAAAAAGACAAGACCCACATCCAGCACATCCAGGACCTGTGGAGCGATCCCCTCACGTCGTCCGGTTCGCAGAGCGCCGACAATCTGTCGGCCTATGTTCAGCTGTACATCGCCGGCAACCAGGGTGAAACGTTGGCAAATGAATCGGTGCAGGCGGTCAAGGACGTCGTCGCCAACCATCCGCCGCCGCCGGGTCTGAAGGTGTACGTCACCGGTTCGGGGCCGCTGTCCTCAGACCAGCAGCACGCCGGGGACAAGAGCCTTCAGCTCGTGACGGCGCTGACCATGGGCGTCATCATCCTCATGCTGCTGCTGGTGTACCGCTCGATCGTCACCGTGATCATGGTGATGCTCATGGTCTTGCTCGAGCTGGCCGCTGCGCGCGGCGTGGTCGCGTTCCTGGGGTACTACCACATCATCGAGCTGTCCACCTTCGCGGTGAATCTCCTGACGTTGCTTGCCATTGCGGCGGCCACCGACTACGCGATCTTCTTCGTCGGCCGCTACCACGAGGCGCGCAATCTCGGCGACGACCCTGAGACCGCGTTCTACGTCATGTACCACGGCACGGCTCACGTCGTCCTGGGGTCCGGGCTGACGATCGCCGGGGCGACCCTGTGCCTGCACTTCACACGACTCCCCTATTTCCAAACCCTGGGCATACCCCTGGCAATAGGGATGTTCGTCGTGACGATGTCAGCGCTCACCCTGGCGCCGGCGTTGTTGACCATCGCATCGAGATTCGGTTTGCTCGAACCCAAGCGACAGACCAAGACCCGAGGATGGCGGCGAATCGGGACGGCGGTCGTCCGATGGCCGGGCCCCATCCTGGTGGCCTCGACCGCGATCACCATGGTCGGCCTGCTGGCGCTGCCGTCGTACACGACCAGCTACGACGACAAGCTCTATCTTCCGTCGGACGTCGAGGCGAACGTCGGATACCAAGCGGCGCAACGACATTTCCCGCAAGCACGGCTCAACCCCGAGGTGCTGATGCTGGTGTCGGACCACGACCTTCGCAATTCCACCGACATGCTCATCATCGACAAGGTCGCCAAAGACGTTTTCCACTTACCTGGCATAGGCCGTGTGCAGACGATCACCCGACCGCTGGGCACACCGATCGACGGCACCTCCATCCCGTACATCGTGGGCCAGCAGGGGGTCAACCAAAAGCTCAACCAGTCCTATTCGCAGGCCCGTACGGCCGACCTGTTGACGCAGGCCGCCGACATCTCCAACTCGATTGACATCCTGCGCCAGCAGTTGGCCCTGCAGACCCAAAGCGCCGACGCCCAGCAGGAACAAACCGATCTCCTGAAGCAGACGGTGGCGGTGACCAACAAGCTGCGGGACCAGATCGCCAATTTCGACGACTTCTTCCGGCCCATCCGGAACTACTTCTACTGGGAACCGCACTGCTACGACATCCCCATCTGCTGGACCCTGCGGTCCCTTTTCGACGCGCTGGATGGAATTGACCAACTGTCGGGCCTGCTCGGACAGACGACCGCCAGTCTTGACAAGATCAACGCTCTGCAGCCCAAACTGCTTGCGCTGCTTCCTCCGCAGATCCAGACCCAGGAGAACAACCGCAATCAAATCCTGACGAACTACGCGACGCAGGAAGGTCAGCAGAATCTGCAGGACAGGCAGCAGTCGGATCCCAACGCCATCGGCCGCGCTTTCGACGAGTCCAAGATCGACGACACGTTCTATCTGCCGCCCGAGGTCTTCGACAACCCCGACTTCAAGAGAGGTCTGAAGCAATTCGTCTCGCCAGACGGTAAGGCGGTGCGTTTCATCATCTCCCACCAGGGCGATCCCGCTACGCCCGAGGGGATTTCGCACGTCGACCAAATCAAGAACGCGGCTTTCGAGGCGATCAAGGGAACTCCGCTGGAGACCTCGAAGATCTATCTCGGCGGTACCGCGGCGACCTACAAGGACATGCGCGACGGGTCCAACTACGACCTCGTCATCGCCGCGGTGTCGGCGCTCTGCCTCATCTTCGTCATCATGCTGATCATCACCCGTGCAGCGGTCGCGGCGTTGGTGATCGTCGGGACGGTGGCGCTGTCATTGGCCGCGTCCTTCGGGCTGTCAGTCTTGTTATGGCAACACGTGATCGGCCTCGAACTGCATTGGATGGTGCTGGCGATGTCAGTCATCATCCTGTTGGCGGTGGGATCGGACTACAACCTGCTGCTGGTGTCGAGGTTCAAAGAGGAACGCGACGCCGGGCTCAACACGGGCATCATCCGGGCGATCGCGGGCAGCGGCAGCGTGGTGACCTCAGCCGGTCTGGTGTTCGCGTTCACGATGATGTCGTTCGCGATCAGCGACTTGAGGGTGATGGCTCAGGTCGGAACCACGATTGGGCTCGGTCTTCTCGTCGACACACTGGTGATCCGATCCTTCATGACACCGTCGATAGCTGCGCTGATGGGCAAATGGTTCTGGTGGCCTCAGAACGTCCGGACTCGACCATCCCGCCGCCCTGACCTGGTGGCGGCGGGCGAGACGGGCGGGCGGCACAGTTCTTGATCAGACGCCGAAACCTACCCGGGCACTTGGTCTCAGAAGTTCGGCGAGCGCTTGTCCAGGAAGGCCTGTGTGCCTTCGTGATAGTCGCGTCCGAAGTAGACGTCGCGACGCAGGCCATGCAGGTATTCGAAGGTGGCCGGATCGATCGGCACCGCTTCGGACAAGACCCTGATCGACTCCTTTGCCGCGGCAATCGCTGCCGATGACCGTGTCGTGATGGTGCGCGCCATCCGATAGACCGTGTCTTCGAGTTCGGTCGCCGGCACCATGACGTTGACGATGCCCACACGCTCGGCCCGCTCGGCGGTGATCAGATCCGCCGAGAAGAACATCTCTTTCACGACATTGAGCGGAAGCCTGCTCATGAAATTCAGAAACCCACCGACGTTGTATGGCAGCCCAAGCTTTGCCGGAGTGATCGCGAACCCCGCCGTCTCGTCGGCGTAGACGAGATCGCACGCCATGACAAGATCACATGCGCCGCCCCACACCGAGCCGTGCACCATCGCGATGACCGGCGCCGGGAAGGCCTTGACTGCCCGGAGCAGCTGCTCGAGCGGATCGCTGTAGGGCAGCGGATCCACGTCGGCCACCGGCAGCTCGCCGACGTCGTGTCCTGCCGACCAGACCTTGCCTGACGAGGCGCTTCGTAACACGACAACGCGAGCTTGTCCGGATTTGAATTCGTCCAGCGCGCTGATGGTTTCGGCGATCAGCTCGGCACTCAACGCGTTGCGTTTGTCGTCGCGGTCGAAGGCGATGGTGCCGATGCTGTCGGCGAGCGAGGTCTTGACGAGGGCCACGGCAGTCTCAGATCAATGTGACTTTGCGCGCGGCCGCGGTCAGGTCGGCGCGGAAGTCGGGATGGGCGATGGCGATCAGCGCGTCGGCGCGCTCCTTGGTCGACTTACCGCGCAGGTTCACCGCACCGTGCTCGGTGACCACCCATTCGACGTCCATCCGCGCATCGGTGACCATCGACGCCCTGGGCACGATGGTGGACAGTTCGCCTTTCCTGGCCGTCGACGCGAGCGCGATGATCGACTTTCCGTTGCGGGCCAGTGAGGCCCCTTTCACGAAGTCGTATTGTCCTCCGGAGCCGCTGTATTCGTGGTCGCCGATGAACTCGGCGTTGACCTGTCCGTAGAGGTCGATCTCGATGGCGGTGTTGATGGAGATGAAATTGTCGTGGGCTGCGATCGTGCGGATGTCGTTGACGTAATCGGACGGATAGCTTTCGAACGAGGAGTTGTTGTCCATGAACTCGTAGGAGTCGGTGGTCCCGAAAGCGACGGTGTAGACGTGTTTGCGCGGATGCAGCGTCTTGTGTTCGCCCGTCACAACTCCCCTTCGGATCAGGTCGGCCATGGCGGGTGAGAAGAGCTCGGTGTGGATACCGAGGCCGGTGTGCTCCCCCAGGGCTTCGGCCACCCCGGATGGAATCTTGCCGATACCAAGCTGAATAGTCGCACCGTCGGGAACCATGGGCGCGACCATGGCGCCGATGGCCCGGCCTTCGGGCGACGGTTCACCGGCGCCGGCCTCGATCAACGGCACGTGGTTCTCCACGATCGCCGCAACTTCGCTGACGTGGATCTGCGACTGCCCGAAGACCCGGGGCATGTTCTCGTTGACCTCGACGATCAACCGTTTGGCATGACGCGCGGCAACCGAGGCGAAGTCGTTGTTGGTGCCCAACGAGAAGTAGCCGCCCGAGTCCATCGGCGACACCGTGATCAGGAACGTGTCGAGGTCGATCAGCTCGGTGAACAGCCGCGGGATCTGACTGAAATTCACAGGTACGAAGCTGACGAGCTTTCGGCCGGACTGCGCTTGCCGCTTGATGATCTGGTGGTCCGGCGTGCCGATGAAAAAGCTGTGTGCGTCCACCTTTTCGATGATGTCCTCGGCGAGCAGGGTCGAACCCAGGGGCTCCATCGCGATCTTGTAGTACAGCCGGATACTGCCGAGGTCGCCCGAGCGCAGGCGGTCGGCGGTGGCTGCCAGCAGAGCCGGCGGCTGGCCGATCGCCATGCCGCAGGAGACGGTCTCGGCGGTCGCGATTGTCGATACGGCCCGCTCCGGGGTCGTGAGCTTGGCCTGGTACAAGTCGGCAACATCGGCTGACACTGGCGTACCTCCCCGGTCGGTCTCCAGGCTTCAAACTCTGCACCACCGGCGCCGGGGCGGCAGGATTTCGAGTAACTCAGCCGACCGGACAGGTTGACGCCGCCTCGCGCAGGGCGGGCACTGACGGCGCATCGACCGGCAGCGCGTATCCGCGCAGCACGGCGATGAATTGCATGGCGTATTGACAATGGAACGCCGCATTGGGCGGCATCCAGGTCGCCGGCTCCTGGTCGCCCTTGTCCTGATTGGCCCCTCCGGCGACGGCGATGAGGTTGGACGGGTCGTTGGCGAATCGCAACCGCTGCTCTTCTGTCCAGAACCGGGCCCCCAGATCCCACGCCAACGCGAGCGGCACGATGTGGTCGATCTGCACTGCCGCACCGGTCTTCTCACCGCGGGTGAAGGCGATGTCCGCGTTCGTGTATGGATCGTGCAGCACTCCGGTCGCCACCGCGGTGGGACAACGTTTGGTCGACACGTAAGCCTTGTCGACGAGGTCCCGGTCAAGGATGTCATTACGGGTGTCGCAGCCGTTGTAGCCGCCGGGTGCGGGGTTCTGGTCGGTCCAGCTGTCGCCGAACGCATCCCGGCGATAGTCGTATCCGCGGATGCGCACCGGTATCTGGGCGATGCCCGCAAGCACGTCGACTCCCGGTGACACGGTCGGCATGTCGGCGCTGGCGATGAACTGCGCCCGATTGCTCGACGAATTGGTGACCTGAACGGCCACGAACACCGCGATGGACACGAGCGCAAGGAGCCACAGCAGGCGCTTGCGGTTCACGCCTTTTCCAGATACTCGATGCGGTCGGTGTCGGTGAACGGCGCGGCCAGCGCCGCCATCCCCGGGTCGCCCGGATTCCTCTCGTAGTGCGCATCGCAGAAGTCGCGTGCGGTCAGGATGAGATCGAGATGGTCGAACAGCGACAGGAACCGCAGCGTGATTGGGCGCCCGGATTGGCTGTAGCCCAACACATCTCCTTCGCGACGCTCGACGAGGTCGAGATCGGCGAGCTTGAAACCGTCGAGCGTCGAGGCGACGGCTCGCAGGCGCTCCCCTGCCTTCGAGCTCTCCGGCAATTGGGTGACCAACAGACACAGGCTGGGGTACTGGCCCCGACCGATACGACCGCGCAGCTGGTGCAGCTGGCTGATGCCGAACCGGTCGCCGTCGTAGATCAGCATCACCGTGGCGTTGGGCACGTCGACACCGACCTCGATCACCGTTGTGCAGACGAGGACGTCGATATCTCCCGCGCGGAACGCGGCCATCGCTGCGTCCTTTTCGTCGGCGGACAACCGGCCGTGCATGAGTCCGAGCCGGAGTCCCGACAGCGGTCCGCGACGCAGCCGCTCCAGCAGCTCGACGACAGTTGTTGCAGGTGGGCCCTGTTCCGTGTTGTGGTCACGCTTCTTGCCTCTGCCCTTTGCGCCGGCCTTGTCGTCTTCGTCGATGCGGGACGCGACGATGTAGGCCTGCCTGCCGGCGCCGACCTCCTCGATGATCCGTTGCCACGCACGGTCAAGCCAGCGCGGATGGTCCTTGAGGAAGATGGTGTTCGTCTTGATCGGTTGGCGGCCCCGCGGTAGTTCGCGCAGCGTCGAGGTTTCGAGGTCGCCGTAATGGGTGAGCGCGACCGTGCGCGGAATCGGCGTCGCGGTCATCACGAGCAAATGGGGCGTCACGCCTTCGGGCGCCTTGGCCCGCAGGCGATCTCGTTGTTCGACTCCGAACCTGTGCTGTTCGTCGACGACGACCATCCCGAGGCGGTGGAACTCGACGGTGTCCTGCAACAGGGCGTGGGTCCCGATGACGATGCCCGCTTCACCAGAGGCGACTTCGTCACGCACCTGCTTCTTCTGCTGCGGCGACATCGATCCCGTCAGCAGCGCGATCCGCGTCGCCCTCTCGGCGCCACCGAGTTGACCGGCCATCGCCAGCGGCCCGAGGACATCGCGAATCGATCGCGCATGCTGGGCAGCAAGGACTTCCGTGGGAGCCAGGAGCGCACACTGGTACCCGGCATCGACCATCTGCAGCATGGCGAGCACCGACACTATGGTCTTGCCGGAGCCGACCTCACCCTGCAGCATGCGGTTCATCGGCCGGCTCGTCGCCAGTTCGGCGGTCAGAACCTCCAGCACTTCTTTTTGACCTTCAGTCAGTTCGAACGGCATCTGATGGCGCATCGCCGCGACCAGACCGTCGTCCGTTGTGGCCGCGACGGGTCCGGCATCACTCAACTCGCCGAAACGTCGCTGCGCCAACGCCCACTGCAGTCCCAATGCCTCGTCATAGGTCAGACGCGCGATCGCGGCATCGCGTTCCGTGGCTTTTTCGGCTACGTGGATGGCGCGTAGGGCTTCGTCCTCACCAATCAGATTGTGCTCGCGCAGAAAGCCTTCCGGCAGAGGCTCGTCGATCGGGTCCAGGACGTCGAGCACCTGACGCACGCAGGCGTAGATGTCCCAGCTCTGCACCTTGCTGTTGGCGGGGTAGATCGGGAAGAAATCGCGGGCGAAGAGGGATAGCAGCCTGTTCTGGTCGGACGTCCCTTCTGCTTTGGCGATCGCGGAGAGCGACCGGGTTCCGGCGACTCGGCCGTCGTCATGTAGCACCAGGAATGCCGGATGCGTCAGCTGCAACGTGCCTTTGAAGTAGCCCACCTCACCCGACAGCATCACCCTCTGGCCCTCTTTGAGGGTTTTCTTGATGACCTTGACGTTGAAGAAGGTCGCGGTCACCTTCGGCCTGCGATTGCCGATCGTGACAACCATGTACTCGCGCTTCGGCGGTCGATTCGTCAATCTGACGTCGACATTGGTGATGCGGTCGATGAACGTGACGTGTTCGCCTTCTTCGAGTTCCTCGCCTTCACCGGACGTGGTCATCTCGTCGCTGTATTTGCGCGGGTAATGCCGCAGGAGGTCGTTGACGGTGACGATGCCGAAGTGCTCTTCCAGCAGATCCGCGGACTTCTTACCGATGACGAAGTCGAGCCGGTCGGTCAGCTTGGCCACGGCTATTCGACACCGATCAGTAGTGCGTCACCTCGATGGCCGGTGTGGTACGTGACGAGCTCCGTAGTGAGATGTTCGCGATGGACGTGCTCGGCCAACGCCTCACCGACCGCTGCGTCGACGCCTGCGCCGGTGAGCACGGTGACGAGTTCACCGCCCGCCGCCAACAGCAGGTCGATCAGTCCGGCGCCGGCCGCGGCAAGGTCCTTCCCCACGATCAGCACCTCATCACCGGAGATGCCCAGCCCGTCGCCGGGCTGACACGTGCCCGCCCACGTGAGCGCTTCCTCCGTCGCCACCCGCACCGACCCGTGCCTGGCACTCGCGGCGGCGCGCGCCATCGTGTAGCCATCGTCGACGGCTTGCCGATCCGCGTCGTGCATGGCCAGAGCCGCGAGACCCTGCACCATCGAGGCCGTCGGCACCGGCACCACGTCGATGCCCCAACCGGTGGCGGCGGTGCAGCCCGCAACCAATTCCTCGGCGGCTACGTACCCGTTCGGCAGCACCATGATCTGTGCGGAGCCGGTGTTGACCAATGCGTGGAGCAGGTCTTTGGCGCTGACGGGTCCGCCCGCGCCCACTTGGAGTACATGCGCACCCTCGCCGGCGAACAGCTCCTCGGCACCCGAGCCATCGATGACGGCGAGCACCGCCCGGTCGCGGGCCCACCCTCCCGACGGCCGAGTGTTCGCCGCGCCGGTGAGCGACGTGATCTGGATACGGCTCAGCGTGCCCAGCGACAGGGCCGCTTCGACCGCCGCACCGGCATCGTCAGCGTGCACATGTACGGAGTACTGACCTGCGTCGACGGTCGTCGCGATCGCCACCGACTCGCCTAACCGGTCGAGAATGCGGCGAAGCGTCTCCACACCGGCCGCGTCGCAGCCGCTGAGCAGATACATCACCTCGAAATTGGGGACCGTGACCGTCCGGTCGGCGACGACGGGCTCGTGCGGCGGAGACGGCACATACTCCTCACGGTGCCGGACGTGCCCGGTCAGGGTCGCGCTCATCGCATCCAGCAGTACCAGCAGGCCTCGCCCGCCGGCGTCCACCACGCCGGCCTCCGCCAGAACGTCGAGTTGACCGGTGGTCTTGTCCAGTGAGACGGCCGCGGCGTCGCCCGCTGCCGCGACGACCGCAGCGATACCAGCGCCGTCGACGCCCGCCTCTTCGGCGCCACCCGCGGCATCCTGCAGCACCGAGACGATCGTGCCGGGAACGGATTCACCCATCGAGCTGACGACCAGGCCGACAGAATGCCGCAGCGCCGCCCCGAACAATGCCCCGCCGACGTCGGCGAGCACGCCGTCGCGATCGGCGGCAGCCGAGGCAGTGACATCGGCCAGCCCGCGCAGGATCTGGGACAGGATGACGCCGGAGTTGCCCCGCGCGCCTTGCAGAGCGCCGCGAGCGAGCGCCGCGGCAACCTCCACGACGTTGTCCGACGCCGCCAGAGCGTCGGCCTGCGCCCACGCCGCACGCATCGTGAACAGCATGTTTGTGCCGGTATCGGCGTCGGCGACCGGGAACACGTTGAGGCGATTGATCTCGTCGGTGTGGGTGATCAGGTCGCCGACGGCGGTATGCGCCCAGTCCCGCAGTGCGGAGGCGTCGAGCCGCCGATCCGACATGCCCACACCTCCAGCTGCCATGGCGGCGCCCGCTGGCTCGGGGCGTCGCCGTGCGCGCAAGCCTAGCCATTCGTCCTGACAGTCCCTTCAGAACGTTCGCGCCTGTGGAGACCATTTTGGTGATCCTTGGCGTGGCCGGTATCCTGGTCAGGTTGTCGGGTCGACCCGCCGCCGGTAGCGGCGGAAACCCAGGCCCCCAAGTACTGATTCGAGGAGTTCTACATATGGCTGCCGTGTGCGATATCTGCGGGAAGGGCCCCGGCTTCGGCAAGTCGGTGTCGCACTCCCATCGCCGGACCAGCCGT
>Ga0075367_10000470_pt1 | contig 15072 bp, 7 predicted proteins | sample EndMethybrTD3032_FD_71399 | JGI IMG/M metagenome (GOLD analysis project Ga0075367, IMG submission 71399) | Populus endosphere microbial communities from Tennessee, USA - Endosphere MetaG P. TD hybrid TD303-2 | ecosystem: Host-associated > Plants > Roots > Endosphere | place: USA: Tennessee... | reverse complement strand
GATCGTCGGCCTCGGCAAGCTGGGCGCGAGCATGGTCGCCGCCATCGCGTCGCGCGGCGGCGAGGTGATCGGCGTCGACGTCAACGCCGCCTCGGTCGAGGCGGTCGCCGCCGGCCGCGCGCCGGTGCAGGAGACGGACCTCGACGCCACGCTCGCCGCCAATCGCGCGCGCATCCGCGCCACGCTCGACGTCGGCGAGGCCGTGCGCGACTCCGCGATCACCTTCGTGATCGTGCCAACGCCGAGCGACGCACGTGGGGCATTTGCCTTCGATGCGGCGGCACGCGCCTTCGAGGCGATCGGCACGGCGCTGCGCAAGAAAGAGACGTATCACGTCGTCGTCCTCACCAGCACCGTCCTGCCGGGCACGACGCGGACCGCGCTCCTCCCGATCCTCGAGCGCACATCGGGCAAGCGCGTCGGCCCCGACATCGGCCTCTGCTACAGCCCCGAGTTCATCGCCCTCGGCAGCGTCATCCGCGATTTCCTCAACCCGGACTTCACGCTGATCGGCGAGGTGGACGCGCGCGCCGGCGAGACGCTCGAGGCCTACTACGCGCAGGTGATGGCCAACCACGCGCCGTCGCGCCGCATGAGCCTCGAGAACGCCGAGCTCGCCAAGATCTCGGTCAACAGCTACGTGACCATGAAGATCACGTTCGCGAACATGCTGGCGGCGCTCTGCGAGGCGATCCCCGGCGCGGACGTGGACGTGGTGACGCACGCGCTGGGATCCGACAAGCGCATCGGTGCGAAGTACCTGACCGGCGGGCTCGGCTACGGCGGCCCGTGCTTCCCGCGCGACAACGTCGCGCTCGCGTTCCTCGCCCGCTCGCTCGGCGCGCCATCGCTCGGCCCGGAAGCGACCGACGCGGTCAACGACAGCATTCCGGCGCGCGTCGTGGCTCGCATCGCCCCGCTCGTCCCGGCCGGTGGAACCGTCGGCGTGCTCGGGCTCGCCTACAAGCCGGCGTCGCACGTGATCGAGGAGGCGCAAGGCACCGCGCTCGTCGACGCGTGCCTGGCGCAAGGCCTGCGTGTCGTCGCCTTCGATCCGCTGGTGTCGGCGCTGCCGAACCGGGGCGCGGGGCTCTCGATGGCGCAAGCGCCAGCCGACGTGGTGCAGGCCGCCGACGTCGTCGTCGTCGCGACGCCGGATGCGGCGTTCGCCGCGCTCGACTGGCCGGCGCTCCTCGCCGCGAAGCCCGGCCTCCACGTCGTGGACGCCTGGCGCCTGCTCCGCGATCGCATCCCCGCGTCCGCGGCCGCGCGCTACCACGTCCTGGGACGTGGTCCGGTGCCGGGCTCGGACCCGAGGGCCGAGGCCCGACTCGCCGAGCTGTGGACGGCGCCGGGACACTGACGGTCGCGCATCCCCATGAACACGTTCCACTGGGCGCGCGACTGCGAGACGAAGGAGTTGATCAGGAAGGTCGGCGCCGCGTACGCGGACGGGCTCGAGGTGCGACGCATCCTGGATGTCGGCGCCGGCGAGTCGGAGGAGATCGCCGAGCTCTGGCCCACCGCTGAGGAGTACGTGTTCCTCGATTCGTTCACCTGGCCGCCGGAGCGACCGCGCTATCGCCTCCTCCGGCAGTCGGTGGGCACGCCGCTGCCGTTCCCCGACGGCTACTTCGATCTGGTCACGTCGAACGGCAGCTTCGACCACTTCACGGACGTGGAGCGGCGGGCGGCCTTCCACGAAATCGAACGGTGCCTTCGGCGCGGCGGACGGTTCCTCTTCGCCTGCGAATACTTCGACTTCGATCCCGCCGACGAGGAGGCGTTCTTCCACCGCTGCGCCACCCATCCCGAGGCCGTCGCGATGAACTGTCCGGCCTTCTCGAACATCGACTTGCGCGCGATCTGTGCCGACCTGACCACGCTGCGACCGCTGCAGGACGATCGCTCGCGCCTGCCGGACGGCCGTCCGCTGCGGGCGCTGGCGGGCCCGGCGCAGGCCCGCTACTTCCGATCGCACTCGCCGACGCTCGACGCGTATTGGGGGGCCTTCTTCCTGGCGTTCGAGAAGCGGAGCAGACCCGATGGATCCATCTGAGTGGCAGGCGTTCCTCGAGCGCACGCGTGACAAATGGCGCGAAGTGCCGGGGACACGCCAGGAGCGCGTGTTCAGCGCCGACCTGCTGGCGATGGACGATACGTCGCTTCTGGCCTACTGGGAGCGCGGGCGCGAAGAGACGACGGTGCCCGAGGTGCGCGGCTGGTTCCAGGATCTCTATCGCGACCGTCTGAAGGGACTGGAGGTGGCCGACGTCGGGCCGGGGATCGGCGTCGATGGGTTCTTTCTGGCGGCGCATGGGGCACGAGTGACGTTCGTCGACATCGTCGCCGACAACCTGCGGCTGTTGGAGCGCATCAGCCGGCTGAAGGGGCTGGCTGTCGAAACCGTCCTCGCCGACGACATTTTCGATATCCGCCTGCCCCACGACGTGGACGTCCTGTTGTTCGTCGGCTCGCTCCACAACGCGCCGTTCGAGTTGAGCCGCCTCGAAGCGGCGTCGCTGGTCCGTTGGCTCCGTCCCGGCGGGCTCGTGCTGATGCTGGCCTACCCGCGGGAACGATACGAGGCGGTCGGCGCGACCAGCTTCGAAGCGTTCGGACGGCTGTGCGACGGCGAGCGCACGCCGTGGGTCGAGTGGTACGACGACGACAAGGTTCGTCGCTTGTTCGGCCCGGACTTCTCCCTGAACTGGAGCCGGAACTTCGGCCACGACGGCATCGAGTTCAACTGGTTCGAGCTCACCCGGCAGCGGTAGGGACGGATCGGTCGCCCCTCAAGTCCCTGAGGCCATCGCCGATTGGTCAGTAGGAGCGACCACCGTCAGCGTGTTCTATGATGCGGGTGCGTCGAACACGGCATATGGCCCGCGTCATCCTCGTCCAGCCCTGGAACTACCACGACGAAGGCCTAGCCGGTCAGGCCGTCGCCGAGCAGTGGCGCAACGGCCCGTACTCGCTGGTCCTGCTGGCCACGCTGCTGCGCCAGCGTGGACATGAGGTCGCGATCGTCGACATGATTCGCGATCTCGTCGTCGCCGACGGTGACGTCGACGTCGCCCTGGCCAAGCTCCAATCCGAGGTCGTCGCGTTCCGGCCCGACATCCTCGGCTTCGGATTCTTCTCGATCCACTACCTCGAGACGATTCGCGCCGTCGAAGCCGCACGCGCCGCCTGCCGCCGTGCCGGGTTGTCCACGGTATTCGTCGCCGGCGGCATCCACGCGTCGACGGAGCCGGAGCTGACCCTTCGCGACATGGGGTTCGACCTCGCGTTCCTGGGCGAAGCCGATGTCAGCCTGCTCCGCTTCGCGGAGACCGGGAACGCCGCCTCGGTGCCCGGCATCGCGTCCGCAGCGCAGCCGGCGACCGCCTTCGGCCCGAAGCAGGAGCTCCTCGACGAGTTGCCCTTCCCGGATTGGTCGCTCGTGGACTACCGGTTCTACGCGCAGCCGTCGCGCGGCAAGATCAAGACGCGGTATACGAGAAGCCTCGACCTCATCATGGGCCGCGGCTGCGTCTACAAGTGCACCTTCTGTGCCTATCCGACGCTCTCGTCGGTCCGCTTCCATTCGGCCGAGTACCTGGTCGAGCAGGTGGACTACATGCGTCGGGCCTTCGGTGTCGACAGCGTCTACTTCACAGACTCGACGATCGGGAACAACCGGAAGCTCGTCACGCGGTTCTCGGAGCTGATGATCGCGCGCGGCCTGGCGGACGTCGTCGAATGGCACGCCAACATCCGGCCCAATCAGGTGAACGAGGAGCTGCTCCGCCTGATGTGGCGGGCTGGATGTCGATTCCTGTTCTACGGATTCGAGTCGGCAAGCCAGCGCGTCCTCGACTTGATGGCCAAGGGGTGCAAGACGAGCGACAACGAGCGCGCTGCGGCGCTGCACGAGAAGCTCGGGTTCCCCTATCACGCGAGCATGCTCCTGGGGTTCCCGGGCGAGACGGAAGCCGACGTGCTCGAGACCCTGGCCTTCATGCGGCGGCGCACGGCGCCGAGCATGGGCGTCAACTGGTATGTGCCGCTGCCGGGCTCGCCCGACTACGACCGGCTGAAGATGGCGGGAGTCCTCGACGTCGACGATCCACGCTTGTGGCGGCGGATCGGCGAGGTCAACGGCTCCCGGCTCTATGCCGACGTCGAGGAACGACGGTTCCGCGAGCTGTTCGCCGAAGCCGAGCAGGTCGCCTATCACGAGATGCCGAACCGGCAGCGCGGGCTGTGGGGCTGCCTGGCTCCGCCGCACGCCGCGATGAGCCTCGCCGACGCCTAGGCTGCGGCGAGCTCGCGCGGTGGCCGGTCACGTCAGCCATGACCTCCCCCCTGGACGACAATCTCTCGGCGCTCGCTCAGCTCGACGCAGCTTCGCTCGGCTGGGTCCATCGGGCTGAAGGAGCGGGGACGCTGGTTGTCGAGAGCCATGGTGACGATGTCCGCCTGATCGCCAGCGATGGCCGATCGCTGCGCCTGCACAGCGCGCGGGACCCGCGCCGGGAAGCCGACGCCCAGGTGGCGCAGGCGCTGGGCGACCGTGCGGCCTCGGTCGTCGCCATCGTCGGCGCCGGCGCCGGCTTCTCGCTGGAGGTCCTGGAATCGAGACTCGACACCAGAGTCCTGGTGGTGGAACCGACGCGCGCACTCGCCTTGGCGTGGCTCGCGCGACGCTCCTGGCGGACGTTGATCGATGCCGGCCGGCTGCGGTTGCTGGTGGGGCCGGTGTACGCGGGCAGCGCTGGTGCCTCGCAATTTCTCGGCGGCGCCTGGACACATCTCCCTGTGGTCGTGAACCCCGTGCTTCTGCGCGAAGCCCCGGCCGAGGTCGCGCGTGCCCGCGACATCGTGGATCGGACCGCCCGCGAGGCCCTCCAGAACGCCGATGCCCGCAGCCGCTTCGAGGATGTGGCGTGTCGAAACACCATCTCCAACCTGACGGCGCTGCTGCGGGAAGGCGACGCCGCGAGCCTCGCCGAGGCGTTCCGCGGCCGGCCGGCGATCGTGCTGGGCGCCGGGCCCTCGCTCAACGCCAACGCCGAGATGCTGCGGCCTCTCCAGTCGTCGTGTCTGATCGTGGCCGCCGATACCGCGGTCGTGCCCTGCGTCAAAGGCGGCCTGACGCCGCATCTTGCAGTCGCCCTGGATCCATCGCCAGCCAATGCCCGCCACCTGACACGGACCGTGGTGCCGGACTCCGTGCACCTCGTCTGCGAGGCCAGCATCGATCCCTCGGTCCCGAGGGCTTTCCCCGGCCGCACGTTCTTCTTTCGCGTTGGCCGGCACGCACCGTGGCCCTGGCTCGAATCGGCCGGACTCAGCCTCGGGATCCTGGACGCGTGGGGCTCGGTCGTGACATCCGCGCTGGATGTGGCGGTCCGGGCCGGCTGCTCGCCGATTCTCTTCGCCGGGCTCGATCTGGCGTTCACCGGCGGCGCGCCGTACTGCCGACAGACGGCGCTCGACGACATCTGGACTTGGTGGGCGGCGGCCGGCGATCGCCTCGAGGACCTCTACGGCGCCTACACGACCGCGCGTCCAGTCGTCCTGGAGCGCGCGATCGAAGGTGGTGACACGCGCACGGCCGCGCACCTCGTCACGTTCCGCGATTGGATTCGGGACTACGCCGCGGCGCGTCCGCACGTTCGCTTCGTCAACGTCACGGGCGCTGGCATCCTCCACGGGACCGGCATCGAGGCCGGGTCGCTCGCCGATCTCGCATCCGTCATGCAGACGGCGAACGCTCCGACCGTGGCCGACACCGTGCGCGGCATACGAGCCGCTGCCCGTCCCACCGCGCGAGAGGCCGACGTCATCGCCCGCCTGTCGCGAGTCTCGCCCCTCGAACTCCTCCAGGGGCATTCGGAGCCATCGGCCGCGGCGGCACGTATCGCCGTCGCCGAGTTGACGAACCGGACCGTCTCGGCCGCCACTGACCCCGCGGCTGCCGCCGTGCATCACCGGTCGCCCGAGGTCCCGGCAGCGGGACCGGCGCCCGGCACGCCGCTCTGGCTGCCCGACGCGGCGCGAGCGTTGCGCGCGCTCGATCCGAGTCACCAGGGGGCGTTCGCTGCCATGGGCCCGCTGGAGCACTCGCGCACGCGCGAGTGCCTCGGCGACGCGCTCGAAGCCGTACGCGCGGTGCTGCTGCAGGATCTGAACGGGACCGAGGAGGCAGCCTTCCGTGACTCACGCGCGGATGCGTGGTCCGACGTCCCGGCGGCGGTCCTGGTCCAGTGGCCAGCGGACGTTCGGCCACTCGTCGAGACCGCGACCGCCGCTCTCCACGAGGCGCTCAGGCGCGGCGGCTGGCCGATCCGGCTCGACCAGCGGCCCTCCGCGTACTTCATGGCCCCGGCCGATCCCCGCATCGAGGGTACCGTCACGGGATGGTCGGGCGAAGAAGGCCCGCCCCGTCGGGTCCACGTCGGCCTCGACGCGCTCACTTGGCAATGGGCCCGCGTGGCCGCTGCAGCGCTCGACACCGACGCGGCGATCGGCCGTTTCGTCAGTTGCGTGCGAGCAGCCTGCCCGCCGCTGCTCCCGTCGCCGCGCGCCAGCGGCGGCTTGAGACTGTGGCTCGCGTCCGCGGGGTCGCCCGGCCGAACGGACGGCGTCCCGGTCGTCCCCTTCCTCCACGACCGGGCCGTGATGCGGGCGTCGACCGGCTTGCTCACGCTCGACCCGGCGTCGCTCAGCCCGTCGACGGCTGCGTCGATCGCTCCGAGCGCGTTTCATCTGTTCGCGCTACCCGAGCCCTGGAGACCGGACGGGGATAGCTGGCGAACGCGGCACGTGCCCTGGTCAGTCATAGCGGAGCCGCAGGTCCTCACCGATGGCGGCCTTCGCGCGTGCCGCCTCGCCACGCGCCTGAACGAGACGCAGGCGCTCCTGACCGCCTTCGATGGGTCGGGCAGCTACGTCGTCGACGGGCGCGGTCGTCTCGGTCACGCCGAGGCCTGGCCGCGGCGGGTCGATGGCGAGATCACCTGCGGCCGGAGCGGCCGGTTGGCCTGGAGTTGGGATGGCGCGCGTCACCTGCTGTTCCGTGCGGCGCCGGGAGCACCGGCGCTCGCGTGGGAGCTCCCGGTCGCGCCGATGCACGCCCTCGACGACGGTGAGGGATCCGCGTTGCTCGCCACGACGGCCGGGCTGTGGCGGTGGCGCGCCGACAGCGGTCCACGGCCCGCTACGCCGGGCCCGGAGCTCGTCACCCTGCATCGACGGGGGATGGATGTGCGTGCCTACCCGGTGCCGACCGTGCGCGGGGATGGGAGCCGACTGGCGACCACGCGCGCGTTCGACTCGCGCGATGGTACGGCGGCCTTCGTCGAGCGGCAGATTGCCGCCGGCGAGGCCTGCTTCTCGAGCAGCACGCAGGGCCCATGGACGGCGGACACCCGTTTCGATGCCAGCGCGGTCCGCATCAGCCATGTCTCCGGAGCGGCGTTCTGGCTGGCGTGCAGTGGGCCGCGATCCGCCGCCTGGGCCGGGCGAAGCCTCGTGGTGACGCTGCTGGGACAGGGCGACGTGCTCCTGTTCCGGGATCTGCTCGACCTCGTCGAGCCCCTTGTCGCTGTGCCTACCGCGTGACGAGCGCGTCGAGGCGGGCCCTGGCCTTGCCGTGACTCGGTAGCGCCGCGACCGCCCGGGTGAAGTGATCGCGGGCCGCGGCGTGGTCCTGTCGCGCCAGGGCGATCTCGCCCAGGTGGTAATGGCAGCCGCCCCGCCGCGCCGCATCGTCCGCCGGCGCCAGCGCGAGCGCGCGTGAGAATGCCCGCTCCGCCGCGGCCCAGCGGCCCTGTCGTTCGTAGAACGAGCCGAGGTTGTAGAGCACGGTGCCGCGCCCCTCGGGCCACATCCGCCGGACCCAACGCAGCCCGGCTTCAGCCTCGCGCAGATAGCCGAGTTGCTCCTGCACGAGCGCCAGCTCGTAGCGGGCCGCCACGGCGTCGACGAACCCGGGATCGCGGAGCAACGCACGATACGCGGCTTCGGCGTCCTGGAGCGCGCCCGCGGCGCGACTCGCGCGTGCGTAGGCAAGGCCGGCGAAGGCCGGGCCGGTTGCGAACGGAGGGGCGGCGGGCCGCACCGACACGGGCTCGGCGGCGTGGACGGTCCTCTCGACCGGCGCGCGGTCGAGGAGTGCCGTCACGTCCCCCGGCGAGGCGCATGCGGCGACCACCCAGACCGTCTCGGTCATGTTCAATTCGCTCGCGGGTTGCACCGTCAGGCCGCCGCAGGCCATGCGGCTATCCGCGCCCGCGGCGTACACGCCCAGGACGCGCTTGCCGAGCGCCCAGACCGCCGCCATCGCGAACGGCGTGATCGGCCCAACGCCGAAGATGGCGATGTCCTGCGCCTCGGGCGGCAGCTCGCGGGCCAGTCGATCGCACAGGTGCGCGGTGAGCAGCTCGCCGCGACGCGTCAGATCCGCGGCGATGAGCGCCGAGACGGGCTCGCGTCCACCCAGAGAAGACCATGCAGCGTCGACGCTCGCGTCGTAGCCGCCCGCCTCGAGCGACGGGAGGGCGCGCACGGCGACGCCCTCGATCACCGCCGCGCCGAACGTCCGCCGCGCGCGGGCGCCGAACTCAGCAACGGGGTCACCACTCAGCGCATCGACACCGTCGAGGCGATCCCAGGCGCGCCGGCTGGCGATCGTGAGCGCGCGGCCCTCGGGACCGCTCGCCGGCTCGACGACGTAGACGGCGGGCGCCGCGTCGCTGACCGCTTCCACCCGCTGCACGATTCGCGGCAGGTCGTCGACGACGACGGCACCGGGCAGGTGCATCAGGTGACGGCCGCGGGCGCAGGATCCGGCGGCACGCAAAGCTGCGCCTGCCGACGAGCCGGGCGCGACGTCCGGCTCACCGATCACGCGTAGCCGCGGGTCGACGGCACGCGCAGCGAGCGCGCGGGCGAGCGCCGCATCGGGATCGATGACCAGCAGCTCGAACCCGCCCGGCTGCGACAGCAGACCGTCGATGGCCGCGGCTCGCGCCGACACATCACCCTGGCCGTGGAGCAGCAGCGACAGCGCGGGGCCGGCTTCCTCCGGTGTCCGCAGCCATGTGGTCGCGCCCTCGACGTCCTCAATCGCGTTGCGGACGCCCCAGTCCTCGCGGTTCCAGAACGGCTGCCAGCTGTCCCAGTCCGGGCCGAACGGCGCGTCCGTGAAGCCGGGCTGATACGTGTGCTTCGTGTTGACGAACGAGCCGTCGTGATCGATGTGGTAGACCGGCCCGAGCCATTCGAGCGCGAGGCCGTGATGATAGGCCTGCAGGCAGAACTGCGAGTCCTTGTGGATCTTGGTGAAGCGGACCCGTTCATTGAAGCCCCCCAGGCGATGCCAGCTGTCGCGATCCAGCAGCAGGAAGTCGCCTGCCGCCTCGTTCCAGTAGGGCGGCTCGGGATCGTTGCGCCGCAGCAGGTGCCGCGGATCCTCAAGGCGATCCCAGGTCACGCCGTCCCGCGGCATGCGCCGATCCAGGTCGAAGCGCGACGCACGATACAGCGTGCCCGGCACGAGTCGGCGCCCCGCAAGACGCTCGACGACTTCGCGCCCCAGGAACACATCGCTGTTGGTCGTCAGGATCCAGTCGCCGGTGGCGCGCCGGATACCGGCGTTCTTGGCGAAGAACTCCATGAACTGGAGCCGCGGGTTCTCCTGGTACCACGCGTGCCAGGCGCGGCTGACGATCCACGACCGATCCCACCACGGCAGCCGCTCCCGCAGGCGATCGATGAGCGAGCGGCCGTCGGGCGGGTTCCACTCGACGAGCGTGAAGCGGTGCGGCACGCCGGCCTCGACGAGGCGGTCATGGTTGAACGCCGCGACGGTCAGCATGCGCTCGTGGAAGTCGTCGCCGCCGTAGTTGTCGTTGCGGCCACTGAGCACGATCTCCAGCTCGCGGAGCGGCGGCGGCTCGACGACGGCATCGGGCGCCAGCCACCGCGCCTGCGCCGGCGTCACGACGCGATCCCGGACGAGCGCCGAGGCCACTTCGTGCGCCGACGGCCGGAGCGGGCGCGCGGTCTCGGCCCGCGCCGCGGCGACGTGGGTCAGGTCGCTGAAGATGGTGAAGCCGGGGCCGTAGGTGCCGGGCGGCGGCGCGTCCTGCCCGGGGAACGCGCGCCGAGGATACGTGATCGTCGCGCCTGGATAGCGGGCCGCGAGCTCGCCGGTGACGCGCGCCACGTCGGCGAGATGGATCGTGTCGTGGAGGACGACGATTCGCGGCTGGAGCGCGAGCGCGCGCTCCCAGTCGCCGCGCACGATCGCCTCGCTGTGCCCGCCGTCGATGAACACCAGATCCGCCTGCCGGCCCTCGGCGATCAGCGTGTCCAGGACCGCGTGCGACTCGCCGATGCGGTAGTCGATCAGGCGGGCGACCGCTGGGACGCTCCGCTCCACCGCGGCGCGATTGCGCGCGAGGCCGTCGGCGAACGTGGCGCGGCCGAGCGGCAGGTCGATCGTCGTCAACGGCGGCGGCCCGTCGGGCGAGGCCCCGGCATCGAGCAACGCCGCCGCCATCACCAGCGTGCCGATGCCCGTGCTCGTGCCGATCTCGACGACCGTTCGCGGCGCGGTGAGACGGACGAGCGCGCCCAGGAACGCATACTCCTCCGGCGTGCAGGCGTTGCCGCCGCCGACGTCGAGCGCCGCAATGTGGCGGACGTCGAGCATCACCGTACCAGCGTCGCCGGCGCGCGGCCGGCGCGGAGGGCGGCATCGGCCACGCAGGAGCGATAGAACGCGGCGAGGCGGCCGGCCAGCGGCCCCACGTCGAACCATTCGCGCGCCAGGGCGTAGGCCCGCGCGCCCAGCGACGCGCGCAGCGCCGGATCGGCGGCCCGCTCGAGCTGCGCCCGCACGGTCTCCGCGGTATAGGGATTCAGCAGCAGCGCGTCGCGTCCGTCCACGAGGTCCTCGCCGATGCCGCTGCCGTAACAGATCATCGGCCGCCCCGCGATCATGTATTCGACGATCTTGCCGGCGAGCCGGAAGCGGTTGTACTCGTCGGGATACCCCGGACAGAGCGTGATGTCGGCGGCATGGAGGAGCGCCTGGTACTCAGCCGCCTCCAGGAAACCGAGCCAGCGCACCTTGTCGGCGATGCCGAACTTCTGCAGCGCCGCCGCGATGCGCCCCTCCTGGTAGTTGTGGCCGCACATCACCAGCCGCGCGGTCGGATGCGTGCGCAGGAACGCCGCGTAGCCTTCGAGCATCGGCGTCTGGTCGTCGACGAACGCGTAGAGCACGCCGGCGCGCAGCAGCAGGAGCGCGTCGGGCTCGAGGCCGAGCGAGGCACGCGCCGCGGCGACGGCCTGCGGCGGCGGCGGCTTCAGCCGCGACAGGTCGACGGCGAGCGGCATGCGCAGCGCCGGCCGCTCGAAGCGCGCGGCGAGCAGATCCACCCACGGCGTCCAGATGCCCGTGAAGCCGGCCGCGCTCTGGTTCAGCAGGCCGAAGAACAGCGGATGCAGGAACGGCGTCGCGAAGGGCGCCCGCAAGGTGCCGAGCACCCAGTCCCACGGCATGTCGCGCAGGAACCGGCCGATGTCGTCGGGCGTCGGGTTCGCCTTGTCGAGCGGCGCCAGCACGTCGCGCGACGTGAAGGGGCCTTCGGCCTGTTCGAAGTGCAGGTGCTCGGGGTCCTCGTAGTTGACGATCACGTCGGCGCCGGTGGCGACGCGCGCTTCGAGGGCGATGCGCGACGGCAGCGCCCGCGGCGTCCACACGTGAATCACGTCGGGCTCGAACCGCGTGATCGCGCGGCGCGCCGCCCGCGTCATCCAGCCGTCCTTGTCGAACGACAGGGGAATGCGCGGGAAGGTGGGCATGCGCCCGTCGACCATCGTGGTCTCGTCCTTGAACGGCGCGACCACCGCGACCTCGATGCCGTGCGCCGCCAGCGCCTGCGCCTTCTCCTCGATGTAGGGATAGCCCGCGAAGCGCAGGCCGAGCGGATGGACGACGAGCACCTTCATGTGGAGCCGCCGGCCGGTGCGTCCAACAGTTCGAGGTAGCCGCGGGCGCGGCGATGGTCGGGCGTGGCGAGGAGGACGGCCTCGAGATGCCCGCGGGCGGCGGCGCGGTCCCCCCCCTCGTAGCACAGGCGCCCGAGGTGGAATCGTGCCCGCAGCCGCAGGGCGTCGCCGGCTTCGTCGGCGGCGACGATGTGCGCGAAGGCGCGCAGCGCTTCGTCCTGGCGGCCGCGCTTCTCCCAGCCGAGCGCCGCGTCGTAGGCGTGCTCGAACCGGCCAGGGCCGGCCAGCGTCGCCAGAGCCGCCAGGCGCGCCGTCCGCTCGGCGTCCGCGCCCGCGCCCGACAGACCGTCGCCTTCGGTGCGCTGCGTGTCGAGGAGCATCGACAGCTCGGACGGCGGCGTCGGCGCCAGTGCGTCCGCCGGCGCCGGCAGCACGCCGTGGATCGGGCCGGTGAAGCCGGCCTTCTTCAACCTCGTCTCGACGTGCGGATCCAGCAGCCCAGAGACGATCGCGCTGGCGCCCGCGTCGTCGATGAGGGCCAACGGCCGGAGCACGAGACCGCATTGCACCGTGCCGACGATGCGCGCATCCGGCGTGTAGAGCCCGACCACGACGTGACCGGCCTTGCGGGCCGCGGCGACGAGCCACGGCGTCGCCCAGTCGGGACCGGCGATCGCGAGCCGCGCGGCGTCACCCAGCCCGAGGCCCGCAAGCCACGAACCGAGCGCGGCAGGCGCATCGGCGAGCGCCGACAGGAACGCGGCACCGACCGCGGCCGCGTTCGCGCCGGCCGGCGCAGCTTTGGTCTCACGCCCCGCGGGCGCGTCGACGTAGCGCACGTGGACCACGCCGCGATCGTCGGTATCCTGGGTCGCACCCCCCAGGCCCCACGCGTCCGGGTTGCGATAGTCCGCGCGCCACGGCCATTCGGGTCCGTACGGCGCGTCGGGCGAGCCGCGCAGCGCACCCGCGTTGGCGTAGGAACCGTCGTGATCGAGATGCCAGATCGGTCCCAGCGTCTCGAACGCCAGCCCCTCGATCCAGGCGCGATGACAGAACTGGGCGTCCTTGTGGATCTTGGCGTAGCGGACGGTTTCGTTGAAGCCGCGCAGCCGCTGCCAGGTCGCACGCGTGAGCAGGAGAAAGTCGCCTGACGCGTTCGAGAACTCCGGCGCCGTGAGCTCGTTGACGCGGACGTGATGCCGCGGATCGGCCAGCACCGCTTCCCTTGCTCCGGGATCGGCGTGCCGCCAGTCGCTGTGGCGATTCACGTCGTAGCGGACGGCCCGGTAGACGTGCTCGTCCTCGAGCGGTGCCGCCGCCAGTCGTGCAACCAGCGCCGTCGACAGGAAGACGTCCGAGTTCGTTGTCAGGATCGCGTCCGCGCTCGAGCGCCGCACGGCCACGTTCTTGGCGAAGAACTCCATGAACTGCAGGCGCGGGTTGGCCGAGATCGCGTTGTGCCACGCCGGATCCACGACGTAGGACCTGCTCCAGAACGGCAAGCGCTCGGCCACCGTCTCGGCGAGCGTCCTGCGGCCGGGAATCGGGTTCCACTCCACCAGCGTGAAGGCGTGAGCGATACCGGCGCGGGTGAGCAGCTCGTGGTTGTGCGTGGCAGCCGCCACGAAGCGCTCGAGGAACTCCGGGCCGCCGTGATCGTCCGCGCGGCCCGTGACCACGATCTCGAGCGACTGCGCGTGTCGGGCAGGCGTCAGGACGGCGGGCGCGGGCGCGGCCGCCGGCCGCGGCGGTGTCGGTCGCGCAGCGGCGGGCGCGGCCGGCACGTGCGTGCGGGCCACGACCGGAAAGTGGTACGGCCCCGGCCGATCGTTCAGCGAGAAATGGCACCAGTGCGCGGCGGGCGACCACAGGTCGCCGAGCGTCCGCTCCATCGCCTCGACGCGGAAGCGGTGCGCGCCGATGACCGCGTGGATCTGCTCGGCTGCGGTGTGGAGCTGCAGCCCGTTGCGCGAGGTGAAGTCGAGGATCGACACGCCCTGCTCCACCGCCGTGTCGATGTGGCCGAGGCGCAGCCGCGGACCGCTCCAGTCCGATCCGCGCCACAGGCCGTGGCGGCCGTACGAGCCGCCGTCGGGACCGCCCTCGTAGCGGGCGTCGCTCATGTCGTGGTTGATGACGAGGTGCGGCCGGTCGGCGATCAGCGGCAGGAGCCGGCCGAGCACGTGATCCGCGATGTGGTAGCCGTGCGCGTCCCAGAACACGAGCACGCGGGCGGCCCCGTCGACCATCGCGTCGAAGTCAGCGGTCGCGATGTCACCTTCCCGCGCGTCCAGGCGCGCGAGCCACGACGGCGGCACCAGCGGGGCGATGGCGGGCAGCGTGCTGGTGCGCCAGTCGGTCGACAGGCACAGGCTGACGACGCGCGTGTCGCACGCCTGCGCGGCGGTCGTGAACACGCACGTCGAGTTCCCCAGCCCGCGGCCCAGCTCGATGGTGAGCGTCGGCGCGAAGTCGAGCGCCGCCGCGAACAGCTGGCCGTATTGGAACGACGAGAGATCGGTGGATCGATTGACCGCCGCCGCCAGGCGACGCAGCTGCGCGGACGCGGCGGCGACCGCGTCGCGCTGCTCCCAGTAGGCCAGGCCTGCGTGGAACGCTCCTCGCGTGCTCATGTCAGCGGCCGCTACCAGCGGGCGTCGGCCTCGGCCTTGTGGGCGTCGTACCAGGCGATCGTCTTGGCCAGCCCCTCACGCAGCGAATGCGTCGGACGCCAGTTCAGGGTGGCTCGGGCGCGCGCCGGATCGAGAATCTTCATCGCCTGCCCGTCCGGCTTGTCGGTTTCCCAGATCAGCTGACCGGTGAAGTCCGTCAGATCGCGCGTCGTTTCCGCGAGCTCGCGGATCGAGGTGCCGATGCCGGTCCCGAGATTCAAGGGCAGCATCAGGTCGTCGTAGACGTCGGCCGCTTCGATGATGCCATCGGCGCAATCCTCGACGTAGAGGAACTCGCGCACCGGCTTGCCCGTGCCCCACAGCCGGACCTCCAGCGATCCGCTGCGCTTCGCCTCGACGAACTTGCGCACCAGCGCGGCGACGA
>Ga0075367_10000469_pt1 | contig 15075 bp, 12 predicted proteins | sample EndMethybrTD3032_FD_71399 | JGI IMG/M metagenome (GOLD analysis project Ga0075367, IMG submission 71399) | Populus endosphere microbial communities from Tennessee, USA - Endosphere MetaG P. TD hybrid TD303-2 | ecosystem: Host-associated > Plants > Roots > Endosphere | place: USA: Tennessee... | reverse complement strand
CTGTTGGGGAGGCGGGGGCACTGGTCAGGGCGTGAGGTAGCAGGTCTTGCGTACGCCCGGCAGTGGATCGGTGCCGAAGGCCGCGGTCGTGCAACTGGTGCCGCCGGTGAAGGACTTGTAGACGAAGCTGCCCCGCGCGCCGTAGGCGATGGTCTGCAGTCCGCCGAAGGCGCAGGTGCCGCCCTCGTCGGAGCACGCGGTGGCGTAGCCGGGCGGGCCGCCGGTGGCGGTGTAGCAGGCCTTCGACTCGCCGGAGATCGGGTCGCCGAACGTGGCGTTGCCGCAGGGGGTGTCACCGGTGGCGGTGATCGTGGTGAACGCCCCGAAGGCGCCGTACACGACCGGCTGCCCCGCGGCCGCCGGACACGTGCCGCCCTCGGCGGCGCAGAGGGTGTACCCGGGAGGACCGCCGGCGGGCGGCAGGTAACAGGACTTGGTGACGCCGTCGATCGGATCGCCGAAGTGCGCGTTGCCGCACGTGACCGCGCCGTTGGTGACCTGGTGGGCGAAGGCGCCGCCTCCGCCGTACGCCACGTCACGGTTGTAGCCGGGCACGGAGCAGCTGCTGCCCTCGGCGGCGCAGACCGTGTATCCGGGCGGACCGCCGGCGTCGGCGACGTAGCAGGACTTGAGGACGTCGGGTGCCGGGTCGCCGCCGAAGGAGGCGTTGGTACAGGCGGTGCTGTCGGTGACCGTCTTGTACGTGTACGTCCCGGCCCCGTACGCCACCGCGCGGGTCCCGCTGAAGGAGCAGGTGCCGCCCTCGCCCGCGCACCGGGTGAAGCCCGCCCGCAGCGCCCCGGTGATCGCGGGATCGCCGGGCGTCGGCGGATTGCCCAGTCCGGTGGCGGTCACGGTGTAGCTGCCCGGGGTGACGCCGGTGAGGTAGACATAGGTGTCGTCCTGGCTCGCGCCGGTGATGCCGGTGGTGGGGGTGAAGGTTCCGTTGCTCCAGACGACCGTGCCGTTCACGGACACCGAAACGTTCGAGCCGCCGAACTTCGGGACGCCGATACGGCCGGTGGTGCCGGACGGGCTCGTCAGCTGGGCCGAGTAGGTGCCGGCGGCGGGATCGCGCGACCAGGACGCGCTGACGGCGCCCTGGGGCATGGTGATCCGGCCCTCGGCACTGGTGAGACCACCGGGGTGCGGGACGAAGCGGTAGGCGCCGGACGCGGACTCCGGCGCGGTGCCCAGTACGTCGAAGGTGAGCGTGGAGGTGGGCGCCGTGGACCACCCATGGGCCAGGCTCATGTACGAACCGCCGTACGCGAGGCCGCCGTCGGCCTTGACGCCCTCCCAGAAGGTGCTCCTGGTGCCGATGTCACTGTCCAGCATGTGACCCCAGGTGCGGCGGATCTGGTCCAGGGCGGTGTAGTCGTCATTGGCGGTGAAGCGGGCGTTGAGCTCCATCCCACCGGCGAACGGCGACACGTTGCTGCCCCACTCGGGGGTGGTGGGACCGTAGGCACCCCAGCGGGTCCCCAGCTGTCTGATGACGCTGCGGGTCTTCGCCGTGGAGTCGGTGAGTCCGTACCAGACGGCGAGCGAGTTGCCGTCCTGCGGGTACAGGGCGCTGGTGGGGTTGTCCTTGTACATCCCCTTCGCGGCGTCCCACAGCAGGGAGTTGGCCGCGGTCCTGATCGCGGCCGCCTTGCCGGACCAGTTCGCGGCGAGCGCGCTGTCGCCCTCGACCGTGGCCAGGGTGGCACCCGTCTTGAGGGCGGCATACAGCAACGCGTTGGCCGCGATGTTCTCGCCGCCCTGACCGACCCGGGCCCAGTCCTGGGTGCCGGTGACGTTGAGCAGGTTGTCGCCGCCGACCTTGCCGGTGATGAAGGCCATCCCGCGCTTGTAGTTCGCCCACTCGGAGTCCAGCCATGTCCGGTCGGCCGAGTAGGTGTAGTAGGTGGTCGTGCCCAGCAGCGTCCAGATGTGGTACGTGTCCGAGCCGGTGAGGCTGATCACCGGCCCCGACCAGGGGATCTCCCCGTCCGCCGACTGGGCGTTGTACATGGTCGTCAGGGCGTTGCGGGTCGAGGTGAGGTCGTCGGAGTAGGCGTACTGCGTGGGTACGGAGATGCCCAGGTCGCCCGGCCACACCGTACGGTCGCGCTTGGCCCCGTCGACGAGGACGGAGTCACCCACGCCGACGGTGGCGCCGTTGTCCCACCCCGAGGCCGGCGGGGGCCAGGCGCGGCCCTGGCCGGAGGCGATCGTGTCGAGCTGCACGGTGTACGCCCCCGCGTACCAGATGCGGTTGAGCAGGTCGTCGCTGGAGTGGAAGTAGTTGGCGTAGTCGGCCGGGTCGCTCTTTCCCGGAGCCGCGGTGAAGTCGAGGGTGACGCCCGTGAGATCCACCCAGCCCGAGCTGTTCAGAAAGACCGTCAGATACCGGAATCCGCCTCGCAGTTGCGCGGTGGGCATCGTGTAGGTGCCACCCGCGGGAGCGGCGCCGTACAGCGCGCCGTCGTCGCCGCTGCCTCCGTTGCTGCGGTCGCTGGTGTTGCCCACGTACAGCGACGACTCGCTGAAGGCCAGCCCGATTCGCTGACCGCTGTCGCTGGTAGTGCCGAAAGACAACGTTGCCAGACCACCGACCTCCTTGCCGAAGTCGAGAGTGACGGCCGACTGCGAGCCGGAGATCCGCGTCGCCTGCCCGCTCAGCACGTTCTGCGGATTCCCCACGGTGCCGGAAGTGGCATACACGGCGGTCGGCTTGAGCGTGCGTGAGGTCGGCGAGTAGTTCAGGGTGTCGGCCTCCGCCCGGGGGCTCGCGTCTGCGGCTGTCGGCGCTGCCACGGCCGCGGCAGGGGACGCGCCTGCGGACGGCGCGCCGGCCGCGACCAGTACGGCGGCCACGGCCGCGGCGAGGCCGAGCAGACGCCGACGGCGGGAAGGTCGGTTCGACGAGGGACGGCGGCGGCGCATGAGGACCTCCCGGTGGGGTGCGGGGACGCAGAGGCTGTGCTGTCTGAATCGATTCAATTCGATTGACCGCTACGGCCTGGGCCTTGATGGGATCGTGAGTGTGCGAGGGGCCCCGCCGAAGTGGCACCGATGATGGGCGCCCCCGAACTGCGTGTCAACCCGTCCAGTCCATTGTCAACTCGACTGGAACAGAAGCAACTTGAGGCATTGACAGACTCTGCCGCCAACGATTCACTGCCTCGGAACAGGTATGGACCAACACCGGCCCGTCGGCCGACGCGCTCGTCGAAGGAGGGTGTCCGAGGCGTCGTGGGTGCGGCCCGCCATCCGCAGGTGGGGCACTGATCCTGCTGAGCCCGGGCCCACGCCATCCGACGGCCGTTCACCGGGCCTGGCGTTCTGCTGAACGGCCGACTCGGTCCCGACGCCGACCGGTCCAGGCAGCGCCGAGTCCACGGCCTGTGGCCGGTGGTTCCCCCGAGGGCGAAACCTGGGCCGGCTGGGCAATCGGCGTGCCGGGACGGTCTCCATCCAGGGGCACGGCAACAGGCCGTCGGCGGCGCCGACTACGGGGTGGGAAAGCCGCCGAGGGAACCTGAGGCGATGGCGGGCGATCGACGGAGCGCGAGTGATGCGCCATGATCGCCAGGCTGCACCCGTGCACGTCCAGATCGCAGACACAACCCACCACAGGGTGACGGATCCGTCGACCCGGCGGAAGGGGTCGGCCGGACACGGTTTACTCTGCTGCACCTGAACAGCTTTTCGAACCCAGCACTTGGGAAAGGTGTCCCGCGATGTCGCTGAGCCCCGGCGATCCGGAGTCCATAGGCGGCTATACGCTGATCGACCGGCTCGGCAGCGGCGGCATGGGCGTTGTGTATCTGGGCAGCTCGGACTCGGGGCGGCGGGTCGCGGTCAAGCTCGTGCACCCGGCGTATGCGCAGGACGAGGAGTTCCGGACGCGCTTCCGGCAGGAGGTCGCGGCGGCCCGCCGGGTGAGTGGGGCGTTCACGGCCCCGGTGGTGGACGCCGATCCGGACGCCGTACAGCCGTGGATGGCCACGTTGTACGTCCCGGGCCGCACTCTGTCGGACATCGTCGCGAAGGACGGGCCGTTGGGTGGACGCGAGTTGCGCGTGCTCGCCCTGGGTCTGGTCGAGGCGCTGCGGGACATCCACCGGGCCGGTGTGGTCCACCGTGATCTCAAGCCCAGCAACGTCCTGATGGCCGAGGACGGACCCCGCGTCATCGACTTCGGCATCTCGTACGCCGTCGACAACGAAGCCCTCACCATGACCGGCCGGTTGATCGGCACCCCGCCCTTCATGTCCCCGGAGCAGTTCATCGCGCCGCGCGACGTCACCGGGGCCTCGGACGTCTTCTCGCTCGGGTCGCTCCTGGTCTACGCGGCCAGCGGCAACCGTCCGTTCGACGCGAGCAGCCCGTATATGACGGGCTATCAGGTCATGTACGAGGCGCCGGACCTGGACGGGGTCGCCGAGCCGCTTCGGGGCATCGCCGAACGCTGCCTGGACAAGGACCCGGCCGCCCGGCCCGAGCTCGAGGAACTGCGCGGTCTGTTCCGGGCGTTGCCGGACTCCGATCCGTCGGCCGTGACGGGAGTGTCCGTCGAAGCGGCGACCCACCACCGGGTGTCCCGTGGACGCCCCGTTCCGCCGGGCGCGGCCGAGGTCGGGACGAGCGGCGGGAACGGGGGAGGGGACAGCACCCGGATCCGTGACGGGCGCCGAAAGCGACGCGTCCTCGTCGGCCTCGCCGCGGCTCTGGCCGTCACCGGGGTGAGTATCGCGGTGGTGAAGGCCGCGTCGGACCGGGGCGACTCCGCCCAGTCGTCCACCGCACCGACGTCCGGCGCCGCCGTGTCGCCCACCTCCGCTCCCACCGCGCCCGCGTCCGCCCAAGTGACCCTGCCGCCGAAGCACGTGCCGTGGGACTACCAGATAGGCGGCGTGTATCCCCTGCCTTCCGGCGTGCGGGTGGTGAGCCGAGACCACGACGACGCGCCCGCACCGGGTGTCTACAGCATCTGCAACATCAACGCCTTCCAGGCGCAGGAGGACGAGGACGGCGACTGGGCCCCCGACCTGTTGCTGCGCGACGCCAACGGGAAGGTTGTCTACGACAAGGACTGGCACGAGGCGATCCTGGACATCCGCACGGCTGCCAAGCGGCAGCGTATCGCCGCCAAGCTGAACAGCTGGATCGACGAGTGCGCGTCCAAGGGGTTCAAGGCCGTCGAGCCCGACAACTACGACACCTTCACGCGCTACCCGGCCTACCTCAAGGCCGGCCAGGCCGAGGCGCTGATGAAGCTGCTGTCGGCGCACGCCCATGACAGGCACCTGGCCATCGCGCAGAAGAACACGGTTGAACTCGTGGCCGACCGAGCCTCTGTGGGTCTGGACTTCGCCGTGGTGGAGGAGTGCGCCGAGTGGAACGAGTGCGGCGCGTACGCGGAGGCGTTCGGCAACAACGTGTTCGTGGTCGAGTACACGGCGAAGGGGTTCTCGAAGGCGTGCTCCGCCTGGGCCAGCACGCTCAGCGTCGTCCGCCGCGACCAGTTGCTCGTAGCCAAGGGCACCAGCGGCTACGTCCGCCAGACCTGTTGACGTCTCGAGCGGTGCGCTCCTCACGGTCCGTGATCGAGTGTTGCGTTCCGAATCTTGAGGCACGCTTTACGTGCCGCAGGGAACTTCGACCCGCTCCATCGTTGTCTGACAGGGAGTCGGGCCCGTCGGGGCCGAAGGACGAGGGTGAGAGAGTGAGGCAGAGCGTGGGACGGCGCAAGGCTGGTGGCATAGGGGTCGCACTGGGCACGGTCGCGATGCTGGTGGGTGTGACCGCCTGTGGCGGAGGCGGCAGCGACAAGGCGAGCGGCGACGACGCGAAGGCGTCGGGGAAGCCGAGCGCGAGCGCCTCTCCGTCACCGACGAAGCCCGCGGGCCCGCCGATGCTGCTGGACACGATCACCCCGCAGACGGGAACCACGGTCGGCGTGGCGATGCCGATCTCGGTGATTTTCACGAACCCGGTGGCGGCCAAGGCGCGGGCCACGGTCGAGAAGCACATGAAGGTGAGCGCCTCGCAGTCGGTGGCCGGTGCGTGGCACTGGATGGGCGACCGGCGCGCCGACTGGCGGCCGAAGACGTTCTGGCCCTCCGGTACGACGGTGAAGATCGATGCCGACATGACGGGCGTCAGCAACGGCAACGGACGCTACGGCGTGCACAGTTACACCCACACCTTCAAGATCGGCGACGATGTGCGCGCCGATGTCTCGGTGACCGGCCACACCATGAAGGTGACCCGGAACGGCACGGCGGTGCGCACCCTGTCGATCAACGCGGGCAGCGCTCAGTACCCGACGTGGGACGGCACCATGGCGGTCATCGACAAGCAGGAGAAGGTCCACATGACCTCCTGCAGCGTGGGCATCAGCTGCGACAAGGGCAGCGCCAACTACTACGACCTGACGCTGCCCTGGGACGTCCACCTGACCCAGTCCGGTACGTACGTGCACTACTCGACCGGCGACCCGTATCCGGGCAGCGGCAGCGCCCGCGGTTCTCACGGCTGTGTCCACCTGTCCATGTCGGATGCCAAGTGGTTCTACAGCCAGGTCAAGCAGGGCGACCCCGTCACCATCACCGGCTCGCCCCGCGGCAAGGCACCGGCCGACAACGGCTACGCCGACTTCAATCTGAGCTGGAGCCAGTGGCTCACGGGCAGTGCGTCCGGGGAGGCGACGACCGCGACCCTGTGACGCATCGCCCAGGGGGGTACCCCGGGCGCTTGCCGCACGGGCCTGAACCGAAACCGAAAGTGACCCCCGCCGTGCTCAGGCGCTCAACGATCCGGAGCGCGGCGGACAGTACGCCTCGGCGCTGCCCGAGATGGCCCGGCGTGTCCTGAGCGGCGGCCGTCGGACACAGCGTGCACGCGTGACACGCCGCCGGATGGCCCATCTGGCATGCCTGCGAACCATACGGTCATAGCGTGTCGAATATGACTAAATGCCGCATCGCGTATCTCGCGTGCACCGCAGCGATCCTAGTAGCGGGGCTCGGTGCTGCTCCGCCGGTCTCCGTGCCCCGGACCCACCTGGTGTTCCCCGGCCAATCGATCCAGAAGGCGGTCGACGCCGCCCGTCCCGGGGACACCGTGCTGGTGACATCCGGCATCTACCACGAGAGCGTGACGGTGACCACGCCGCACCTCACCCTGCGGGGCATGGGCCGCAGGACGGTCGTCGAACCCGGCACGACGAAGGCCGCGAGCAGCTGTGCCGAGGGCGGCAACGGCATCTGCGTGGTGGGCACCAAGGACAAGGCCGTCGAGGGCGTCACCGTGGCCTCCCTGACGGTGACCGGCTTCACCCGCACCGGCGTGTTCGGCACGGCCACCGACGGGATGACCGTGCGGAACGTGAACGCGGTGAAGAACGGGGTGTGGGGCATCGCCCAGGAAGGTTCGGTCCGCGGCGTCATCCGCGGCAACAACGCCCAGGACAACGGTGACGCGGGCCTCTTCCTCGCCAACACGATCAAGAGCGAGGAAGGCGCCACCGACACCCTCGGAACGGTGGTCGAACGCAACCGGCTGGAGGGCAACCGGATCGGCATCACCGTCCGCCGCCTGCGGGACCTCACGGTCGCCGGCAACCACCTCACCGGCAACTGCGCGGCGGTCTTCGTCGTCGGTGACGAGAACAAGCCCAAGGCCGGCGACCTCACCGTGCGCGACAACCACATCGTGCGCAACAACAAGTCCTGCCCCAAGACCGAGCGGCTGCCCGCGATCCAGGGCTCCGGCATCGTCCTGACCGGCGCCGACGACACGCTCGTCACCCGGAACACGATCACCGGCAACGTCGGCAACTCCCCGTTGTCGGGCGGCATCGTCCTGTTCAAGAGCTTCGTGGGCGTCACCAGCGACCGGAACCGGATCAGCGACAACACGCTGGACGGCAACGCCCCGGCGGACCTCGTCAACACGGATCCCGGCAAGGACAACACCTTCGACGGCAACACCTGCCGGGCGTCCAGGCCCGCGGGCCTGTGCTGACCGACCGCACCACACAACCCCAGGAAGGGAGGCGGCACATGACGACCGCACAGACCACCACCCCGCCGTCCATGCGGCTGAGAGAACTCGTCTTCGGGGCGGCCTGCGCCGCCGCCCTCCGCGCGGCGGCCCGGCTGGGGGTCGCCGACGCCCTCGGTGACAGCCCCATGGCCGTGCAGGACCTCGCAGCCGCGGTGAAGACCGAACCCCGGCCGCTGCTGCGGCTGGTGCGGGCGCTGTCCTGCTACGGCGTCTTCGCCGAGCAGCCGGACGGGATGATCGCGCACACCGACCTGTCCCGGCTGCTGCGCGAGGACGACCCGCACAGCCTGCGCGCCATCGCGATGTGGTGCACCGAGCCGTGGACCTGGGACGCCTGGCCGAAACTCGACGAGGCCGTGCGCAGCGGCCGCAACGTCGTACAGGAGCTGTACGGCAAGGAGTTCTTCCAGTACCTCAACGAGGACGCCCCCGAATCGGCGGACGTCTTCAACCGCGCCATGACCACCTCCAGCGTGCAGTCGGCCAAGGACGTCGCGCAGCTCCTCGACCTGTCCGGCAGTGCGTCGGTGGCCGACATCGGGGGAGGCCAGGGGCACGTCGTGGCCAGTCTGCTGGAGAAGTACCCGTCGATGCGCGGCACCCTGCTCGACCTGCCGAGGGTGGTGGAGAACGCCGACGCGCGGCTGCGGCCCGGCGGCGCCCTCGCGGACCGGGTGGACATCGTGGGCGGCGACTGCCGGGTGGCCGTCCCGGTGCAGGCGGATGTCTACGTCATCAAGAACATCCTGGAATGGGACGACGAGAGCACCGCCCGGACCCTGCGCAACGTCCGCGAGGCGGGCGGCCCGGGAACCCGGGTCGTGGTCATCGAGAACCTCGTCGACGACACACCCTCCATGCGGTTCAGCACCGCCATGGATCTGCTGCTGCTGCTCAACGTCGGCGGCGCGAAGCACACCACCGACAGCATGGTGAGCCGGCTGACCGCGGCGGGTCTGGTCATCGACGACATCAGCCCCGTCAACCCCTACCTGCACGCCTTCGACTGCCACGTCCCCGGCTGAACCCCGTCACCTCACCGGTCGCCGGACCCTCGACGCTGCGGGTCCGGCGACCGGTGAGGTGCGTCGTCAGCCGGCCGGGTCGCGCTCCCAGAGGTAGAAGCGGTGCGCCATGGCGTCCTTGGGGGAACGCCACGTCTTCGGGTCGTACGCGCTGACGTACGACGCGAGACGCTCGCTGACGCCCCGGAACTCCGGGTGGTCGGTGACCTTGGCGATCGCGGGTCCGGGCTCGCGCTCGGACTCGATGAGATGCAGGTACACGTCGCCGAACTGGAACAGACTGCGCCGGACGACCCCGACGAGGTGCGGCAGCTCTCCCCGGTCGGACTCGTCGAAGATCTTGGCGATGTCCGGGGCCGAGCCCGGGGCCATCCGGGCGACGATCAACGCCTGGTGCATGGGATGTCCTCCGTCCGGCTCAGTCGGCCAGGCCGGGCGTGAGGCCCTGCTCGGCGGCGGCCTTCTCGATCCGGTCCCGGATCCGGGCCATCTGGACCTTGGAGTTGCGGTTGATGTTGTCGGTCATCCAGTCGTCGTCGACCGGCGCCTCGGGCTTCATCGCGAAGTCCTGCGTCCAGACCATCCGGGTGCCCTGGGGGACCTCCTCGTACCGCCACAGGATGTTCATGTGGTCGAAGGGCCCTGTCTCGACCCGTCGCGCCTTGACGGTGAGCGCGTCGCGGTCCGTCTCCCGCTCCGAGACCCAGCTCCACACGGTGCCGTTCTCGTCCGGATGCATCGTCAGCCGGAAGGTGACCTTGTTCCCCTCCCGGGACAGGATCTCGGCCGAGGCGTACTCGCTGAACAGCCGCGGCCAGTCGGCCACGTCGTTGGTCATGTCCCACACCAGGTCGACCGGCGCGCCGATGGTGATCTCGTTCTCGGTGTGCCCGCTCATGTCACGCCCCCGCCATCAGAGCGCTGTTGACCTGGTCGAGGAAGAGCCGGGGTGTCTTGCTGCGCTCGGCGTCCGGCGGCATCGGCGTGCCGTAGCGGTTCTCCAGCTCTCCTACGATGCCCAGCAGACCGAGCGAGTCGATGCCGAGGGTGTCGAAGCCGGAGTCGTAGTTGTGCTGGAGTTGCTCGGGTGTGACGGTGACGCCGGCGGCCTTCTTCATCAGTTCGGCCAGCTCTTCCACCGTGATGGTGTCACTCATACGGTTGTTCTCCCTTGCTCCTTGACGGTTCGTCACGGGACTTTCGTGGCGCCGTGCCGCAGCACCAGCGCCGAGTTCGACCCCATGAGTCCTCGGCTGAGGACCAGTGCCGCGCGCGGCTCGGCGGCGCGGGCGCGGCCGGTCACGAGGTCGAGGTCATGGCAGACGTCGAAGACGTTCGGGGTGGGCGGGATCACGCCGCGCCGCATCGCGAGCACCGCCGCCGCGACGTCCAGGACGGGCGCCGCACCGTAGCCGCGGCCGATCCCGGTCTTCGGCGCGGTGACCGGCACCCGCCGGCCGTGCCCGCCCAGCGCATCGGTGATCGCCAGGGCCTCGGCACGGTCCGCCTCCGGCACTCCCAGGGCGTCGGCGAAGACCACGTCGATCTCCTCCGGGGCACAGCCGGCCTCGGCCAGGGCGCCGCGGATGGCGTGCGCGAGGCCGTGCCGGGACTGCTCCCAGCGGCCGGCCCCGGTGAACGTCGCCGCATGCCCGGCCAGCCATGCCCGTGCCTCGACGCCGCGCTCCTGGGCCGACCGCTCGGCCTCCACCACCAGCATGGCGCCGCCCTCGGCGGGCACGAAACCGCAGGCCGCGGCCGTGAACGGGCGGTAGGCGCGCGCCGGGTCGTCCTCGGTGCTCAACTCCCGATAACTGAGCTGGCAGACCATGGAGTACGGGGCGAGCGGCGCCTCGGTGGAGCCGGCCACCACCGCGTCGGTGCCGCGGCGCACCGCGCGTGCCGCGTGCGCGAGGGCGTCCAGGCCACCCGCCTCGTCGGAGGCGACCACACCGCAGGGGCCCTTGAAACCGCGGCGGATGGAGATCTGGCCGGTGCTGGCGGCGTAGAACCAGGCGATGGACTGGTACGGGCCGACGAAGCGACTGCCCTTGCCCCACAGCTGCTGCAGCTCCCGCTGGCCGAACTCACCGCCGCCGGAACCGGCCGCGGTGACCACGCCGACGGAGAACGGCGCGGCCTCGGTGTCGGCCCGGCCGAGCCCGGCGTCGTCCAGCGCCCGGTCGGCAGCGGTCAGCGCGAAGTGCGTGAACCGGTCGGTCTGGACGAGATACCGCTCCTCGACCGCGGACGAGGCCTCGAAGTCGCGGACTTCGCCGGCCACCCGGAGCGGCAGGTGTTCACAGCCCTCGCGGGTGACCCGGTCGAGGACGCTGATGCCCGCCTCGGTGGATTTCCAGAAGGCGTCGGTGCCGTTCCCGTTGGGCGCGACCACGCCGATTCCGGTGACGGCGACACGTCGTGGATGGGGTTCGCTCATCGTGTCTGCTCCCTCGGCCGGGACAGGACCACCGCGGACTGGAAGCCGCCGAACCCGCTGCCGACGGAGAGCACACTGTCCAGGCGGCGCTCGCGGGCCGTGCGGGGGACGTAGTCCAGATCGCACTCGGGGTCCGGGGTCTCGTAGTTGGCGGTGGGCGGTACGACCTGGTGGGCCAGGGCCAGCACACAGGCGGCGACCTCGATCGCCCCGATCGCGCCCAGGGAGTGGCCCACCATGGATTTGATGGAGCTCATGGGCGTGTCGTAGGCGTGCGGGCCCAGAGCGCGTTTCACGGCGGCGGTCTCGTGCCGGTCGTTCTGCTGGGTGCCCGACCCGTGCGCGTTGACGTAGTCGATCGCCGTCGGGTCGAGGCGGGCGTGGTCGAGGGCGTGCTCGATGGCGCGGGCCATCTCCAGCCCTTCGCGGGTCAGACCGGTCATGTGGTAGGCGTTGCCGAAGGTGGCGTAGCCGCTGAGCTCGCAGTACACGCGCGCGCCGCGGGCCCGCGCGTGCTCGAGGTCCTCCAGGACCAGTACGGCGCCGCCCTCACCCATGACGAAGCCGTTGCGGTCGGCGTCGAAGGGGCGGGAGGCGTGGGCCGGGTCCTCGTTGTTGGGGGACGTGGCCTTGATCGCGTCGAAGCAGGCCATGGTGATCGGGGAGATCGGCGAGTCCGACGCACCGGCTATGCACACGTCGGCCCGGCCCTCCTCGATGGTGTGGAAGGCGTATCCCACCGCGTCCAGACCCGAGGTGCAGCCCGTGGAGACGGTCTGCACCGGCCCGCACGCCCCGAACCGTTCCGCCACCGCCGAGGCCAGCGTGCTGGGCGCGAAGGCACGGTGCAGATGGGGGTCGGCCTCCCGGTGGTCCACGTCCCAGAGCTGACCGCGATGGCTGACCAGGACGTAGTCGTGCTCCAACCGGGTGGTGCCGCCGACCGCGGTGCCCAGGCAGACCCCGACGCGCCAGGGGTCCTCCCGGTCGAGTTCGAGGCCGGCGTCCCGGACCGCTTCCTCCCCGGCCACGAGCGCGAACTGGATGTAGCGGTCGCTCCGTGCGATCTGCTCCGTGTCCAACCCGTGCGCCGCGGGGTCGAAGTCGCACTCGGCGGCGATCCGTGAACGCAGTCCGGCCGGGTCGAAGAACGTGATGCCCCGGGTCGCGGTCCGCCCCTCGGCCAGCAGGTTCCAGAACGCCGGTACGCCTATGCCGCCCGGGGCGACGACGCCTATGCCGGTGACCGCCACACGCCGGCTCATGAGGCGACCTGTTCTCGGCCCGCCACCGGGGCGGCGTCCGTCCCCTCGGTGTCCACATGACCGAGCGGCGGGCTCGGCGCCAACGGGCCGAGGTGGAAGACGATCCGGGCCTCGACCTTGCCGACGTTGCGGAAGCGGTGGCGCATATGGGCGGGGATCATCAGACCCTGCTCGGGCTGCAGCGGATGCGGCTCGCCGTCCAGATCCACTTCCAGCTGCCCGCACAGGACGTACACGAACTCCTCGGAGTACGGGTGGTAGTGCTCACCGATGCGGTCGCCGGGCTGCACGATGGCCACGCCCATGAAACCGCTGGTGGAGCCGACCGTCGCGGGGGAGAGCAGGGCGCGCAGATCGCCGCCGCGGCGGGTGTTGGGCTCGATCTCGCTCAAGGCCACGATTCTGGGCCGGGATGTAGTCACGACATTGCTCCGATCATGCGCTGCACGGGCAGGTGGGTGGCGTGGCCGTCGCAGGCCCGGCGATCAGGCGTCGGGCGAACGGCGGTCGGTGACGAAGTCCATACGGGCCGCTTCGAGCACCCGCGTGAGATCGCCGTCCGGGAACGTGGTCAGCTCGGCCACCTGCCCGGGCTCGGTGAGACCGAGGAACGGCACGGGGGCGGCGGTGTCGAGCGCGCCGTGCACATCGATCAGCCGGACCACGACGTCGTCGCGCTGGAAGATCGTGCTGCGCAGGACGGTGCTGCGCGGGTCGCCGGCCGCCGCCTCGTCGTGCCGGGCGAGCAGCTCGGCGAGCCGCATGCCGCAGCCGGGCCGGGCCGGGTAGTACAGGGCATGCCGCTCGGCCTGCACATCCTGCTGCGCCGTCACATGGTGCACGGCGGGCAGGGCCGCACGGGTGAAGAACATCCGGGCCGACTCGGGGTCGTCGAGGTCCCGGTTCTGCTCCAGATGGGGGTTGATGAGCTCTTCGACAGCGCGGACCTCGGGCTGGCGGGCGACGTGCCGCAGCGCGGCGAGCAGGTCGCCCCTGACCTCGATGGCCCGCACCACCCGGTTGCCGTGCATGAACAGAGACGTGCGGCACAGCCGGGTGGTGTCGTCGACCCGCGGCTCGGGCGAGGCGTAGTCGGCGAGGATCTTGGCGACCGTCTTCTCGCTGCCCGGCTTGACGGTGAAGGTGAGCGCGTGGCGGATCATGCCGTCGCCGATCCGGGGCGAGGTCTGCAGCCGGCGCTCGACATCGTTGTCCGACGCCGGACCGCCGGTCTCGCGGACGACGTGGAAGCGCAGCGACCGGGTGTCCCGGACACAGCTGTGCAGCGGCTCCACCATCCGCACGTGCTCCTCGCTGTTGACCCAGGCGAGGAACGGGGGGGCGCTCACCCACTCACTGGTGATCAGCCACTGCGAGGGGTTCTCGATGGACTGGCACAGCTGGTCGCTGACGTGCCCGGGAACGGAGGCGACCTGGTGGCACAGCTGCTCGTACGCCTGCAGGAACTGCTGCTGGGCGCCGTCGTAGACGTCCACCAGCAGGACGACCCGCAGCCTGGAGCCGTCGAACACGGACTGGGACACACGGGGCGTCACCTGGGGGGTCGGCTGACCCGGGGTACGTTCGGACGTGGTGGTCATCCTGGACACATCTCCTTCTCGGGCGGGGCCTTCTCGGTCTGGGCGGAAGGTGGACGTCGGCCGTGGGGAGCGACGTCGGCGTTCCTCGATCCTGTGCCCGTCCTGGTCGGCGCGCGACTTGCGTGCACTGGGTGGGTGACAGTGGCCTCACACCAGGTGCGCGAAGACGACCAGGTTGTCCGTGTAGTCCCGCACCGTACGGTCGTAGTCGCCCGCGCAGGTGATCAGCCTGACCTGCGCCTGGTCGGTGTCGCCGTAGACCCGTCCGCTGGGGAAGTCGTCCTTGGCGAAGGTCTCAGCGCTGTCGACCTGGAAGGAAGCGGTACGGCCGTCGGCGCGCGACACGGAGAAGACGTCTCCCTCCTTCAGCTCACGCAGGTCCGCGAAGACGGCGGCCGACGTCGTCGTGTCGACGTGCCCGGCGATGATCGCCGTACCTGCCTGACCGGGGGAGGCGCCCTGGGCGTACCAGCCCACCAGGTTGGTGTCGCCGGCCGGCGGGGGCTGAAGCTGCCCGGTGGGGCCGATGGCGAGGTCGGTGAAGGGCGCGTCCACCCCGATCTTCGGGATACGCAGCCGTACGGGCCTCGACCAGGGCAGATGTGGTCCGGCGGAGCGCTGTGTGGGGGACGCCTCGGCGGGGGGGGCCGACGGGGCTGCCTGGCCGGCGTACGGCGCTCGGG
>Ga0075367_10000468_pt1 | contig 15079 bp, 15 predicted proteins | sample EndMethybrTD3032_FD_71399 | JGI IMG/M metagenome (GOLD analysis project Ga0075367, IMG submission 71399) | Populus endosphere microbial communities from Tennessee, USA - Endosphere MetaG P. TD hybrid TD303-2 | ecosystem: Host-associated > Plants > Roots > Endosphere | place: USA: Tennessee... | reverse complement strand
AGCATGGCCTTTGGAAACGACCCGGCACCCGGCGTGCCCAAAGTGTGCCAGATACTTGATTAGGTAACGAACTGGGTTCAGGCGGACTAGAGACCGTGCGAGTCGCCGGCGGGTTGATATCACGCCGGCCGTGTGCCGATCCGACGGACGGCGAGTTGCTACTTCAATTTGCGCGGCGGCCGCGGTGCCTCTTCGAACTCGACACCGGCCGCATCCTCGGGCGGAAAGTCGATGTGGATGTGGTTGCCGTCGGGATCCCAGACGTTGATCTGCACCACGCCATTGCCCGGCACGCGGCGGGCTTCATAACGCTCGCCGTCGCGGCGCAGGAGCGCGATGAAATCCTGGCAGCCAGCCGCCGACAACGCGAAGTGCTCGAGCCTGTAGCCGGCCGCCGGTGTTTCTTTGACGCCGACCAGATGCACGACAGGGTGCTCGCCGCAATAGAGCCACGCACCCGGGAAATCGAACGGCGGGCGCTTGCCGGACGGCATGTTCAGAACCCGCCCGTACCACTCGACCATGCCTTCGACGTTGGCGGTCTGGATATTGACGTGATCGAGTTGCTTGACCTGCATGAGACGCCCCTCCTCCGAATTATTCTGCCCAAAATAGCCGATCGTCCCCGGCCGCGCAAAAAAAGGCGGGCGCGGCCGGAATGGTTAAGACCCACCCAACGCGGGCCAAGCATTGCAACACGACCGCGCAAAGCTTTCTTCGCGTCCCTCCTTCATGATGAAAGTGGGGAAGTTTGGAGGGGGGCGTCCATGACACGCCTTGGTTTGCTGCTCGCGTTGCTGATGATCTGGCCGGGGTGGGCCTTTGCCCAACGCGGTGCGATCGAATTCCAGATCGTGCAGAGCGATCCGGGCCTTGCGGGCTCGCTGGCACGCGGGGAAGGCCTGTTTGTCCGGCTCACCTATCGCAGCAATCGTCCCGTCCGCTTCCGCATGCAGGGCTACGCGCACGGCGCCGAGGTGAAGGATGGCGCCATGTACAACGGCGCGCCGCCCTACCCGGCCGGCGAAGGCGAGGCGCTGGTGTGGCTTGCCTATCGCCAGCCGATCCATATCGACGAGATCAGAGTCACCGCCCTCGATATCGGCTGGGAGCCGCTCGTCTCCTCCAGCGCGGCGGTCGATCTCGCCTGGAGCCCAGTCGCCGGCAACCGCGTGCCTGCCGCATGGGCCTCGCGGCTCAGCAACGAGCAGCAGGAGGCGGTGCGTCAGCAGATCGAGCAGCGCGACAGCAGCGGCGGCGCCCTGCTGTTCTTCCTGCTGGTCGGTGGCGTGCTCGGCTATTTCGTGCTGCAGCCACTCACCGTGCTGTGGCTCGACGGCCGCTGGCGCCTGGCCGCGGCCGCGCCGCTGATTGCCACGGTGCCCCTGATGATGCATGCGGCGTACGCCTTCGCCGCCGGCGCCAATCTCTGGCCGCTGCTGCTGATCTTCTGCCTGCCGGTCGCCACCCTGTATCTGCTGGGGCTGGCGGGCATGCATTCGCTCACCGTGGAGCGCGCGGCTACCTGATCTCGTGGCAATAGGTGACGACGCGCGGGTTGCGCATCACGTCGATCAGGATCGAGCACTGCACGAGGTACTTGTGCTCCTTGTGCTTGAAGAGCACCAGCGAGCGGTTCTCGAAGGCGGAAATGTAGCCCGCCACCTCCCATCCCTCGCTGAGCAACTTCTCGATCGAGGTGGAGGCTTGCTGCTGGGCTCCCACCGGCGAGGCAACGACACAGACGATCAGGGCAGACAGGGCACGCAACAGCGGGGCGGACATGGGCACTCCATCAGGGTGGTTCCCTACCGCAGTGTAGCGCGGGCCCGCATCAGCGCGAAGCCGAGCAAATTGAGACCGATCCATTCGCTCGGTTGCTCGGCGCGCGGGTCGTCGGCCGCGAGCCCGATGCCCCAGACGCGATCCACGGGGCTCGCCTCGACCAGCACCTTGTCACCGGTCTCCAGCAGGTAGGAGCGCAGCTCGGCGTTCTGGCCGAACTTGGCAAGGCTCGCCCGCACGACGATATCGCAGCGGCGCTGCTTCCAGCGCGGCTCGTCGAAGCCGCTGACGGTGCGGCCGAGCGCTTTGGCCGCACCAGGATTGGTGGCCGCCAGGATGGCGCTGCGCGTCGTCTCGTCGCCAAACAGGCGCGCCTTTTCGGCCATCATGTAGTGCTCGGCGCTGGCGTAGCTGTCGCCGTCCACGCGGAACGGAGCCGGCCACCACTGGCTCAGCACGTGCTTGCCCACGCCCGACGTTCGCGGCGTGTGGCCCCAGAACAGCACGTATCTCGGCTGCCAGCCGCCCGTGATCGCGGCCAGCAGCGTCGCTTGGTCATAGACCTCGGATGTGTCTGCCGTGTGCATCGGCGCCATCTGGCATGTGCTCGCGGCAGCACGATGGCCAGGCCAAGGCTGTGCTACAAGGTCGCCGGACCAGGGGAACCTCATCACCACCGCATGCACACCAGAGCCCGGCGCGCAGCGCTTGCGATCTATACGTTGACCATCTTCCTCAGCGCGTTGCTGCTGTTCTCCGTGCAGCCGATGTTTGCCAAGATGGTCACGCCGTTGCTGGGCGGCGCCTCGGCGGTGTGGGCCGTCTCGATGTGCTTCTTCCAGGTCATGCTGCTGCTCGGCTACGCCTGGGCGCATCTGCTCGATCGTATCGTTGTGCCGCGGACGGCACTCTTTCTGCAGATGGCCGTTCTGGCGCTGGCGCTCGTGTCCCTGCCGATCGGGATCGCGACCGGCTCGGGCGATGCCGCCTCGCAGGGCGCTTATCTGCAGCTCATTGCCATCCTGATGGCCGGCGTCGGCCTGCCCTTCTTCGCGCTGGCGGCCAACGCCCCGCTGCTGCAGGCTTGGTTCAGCAGGCTCGGACATGCCCAGAGCGCCAACGCCTATGCCCTGTATCGCGCCAGCAATGCAGGCAGTCTTGCCGCGCTTGCCGCCTATCCGTTTCTGATCGAGCCGCTGCTGCCGCTGCGCCTGCAGAGCCGCGCGTGGGCGGCGGGTTTCGTGATGCTGGCGCTGGCGGTTGCGGTGTGTGGATGGCTGGCGTCGTCGGCGCCGCGCACGACCTCGGGCGACGCACCGACGCAAGGACCGGGCGAGGATTTCGCCACCTATGCGCGCACGCGCCTGCTGTGGGCGGCGCTGGCGTTCGTTCCGTCCGGGCTGCTGGTGGCCTTCACGACCTATGTCACGACGGACCTCGCCTCGGCGCCGCTGCTGTGGGTGATCCCGCTCGCTCTCTATCTGCTGACGTTCATTGCCGCCTTTCGAGACACGCCGGCGGTCAGCTTCCGCCTGCTCGTGCTCGCGCAGCCGATCGCCGTTGCGCTGACGCTGGTGCTGATGGAGTGGGATGCGGATTTCGCCTGGATGCTGAGCTGCGCGGCCGGCACCTTGGCGTTCGTCATCACCAGCCTGATCTGCCATCGCGAGTTGTACGAGCGCCGGCCGGTCACCGAGCAGCTGACGGGCTTCTACCTGTGGCTGTCGATCGGGGGTGCGCTCGGCGGCGTCTTCGCCGCGCTGATCGCGCCACAGCTGTTCGGCAACGTGCTCGAATTCCCGCTGCTGTTGGCACTCGGCATCGCCTCTCGGCTTGCCTTGCGGCAGAGCGCGACGCACGTGGACCTGCCGCGGCTGCTGGTGGTGCTCGCAGGCTCACTCCTCGTCGCGCTTGCGGTCGCCTACCTGGCGCCGTGGAGTTGGACGCCAAACCGGCGTGTCATCGCGCTCGCGGTCTTCGGCGCGGGATTGATTGCTGCTTTCCGATGGCCGGCTATGGAGCAGGGGGCGGTGCTGGCCCTGGTGCTGGCGCTGGCCCTCGTGCCCAACGGCAACAAGCCGCTGCACGTGGCGCGGACCTTCTACGGCACGCACAAGGTGGTGCAGGGGCCGAGCGACTATTTCCGGCTCCTGCTGCACGGGGTGACCTTGCACGGCGCGCAGCTGGTCGCTGAAACACGGCCCGATGCAATGGGTCGGCCGCTGCCGCTCACCTACTATCATCCGAGCGGGCCGCTGGCGCGCGGCGTCCTGCTGGCACGCGCGGCAGCCGGCGGGCCAACACGGCCGCTGCGCGTCGGCATCGTCGGATTGGGGACCGGCGCCATGGCCTGCCATGCCCGCGACGGCGATCGCTGGCGCTTCTTCGAGCTGGACCCGGAGGTGATCGGCATTGCCACCAATCGGAGCTATTTCACCTACCTCGGCACCTGCACGCCGAACGCCGAATTCGTTGTCGGCGATGCGCGGCTTACGCTCGCCAGGGAGCCGCCGGCGTCATTCGACTATCTGGTGATCGACGCATTCTCGTCGGATGCCATTCCCATCCACCTGCTGACGGTGGAGGCGCTCCGGCTCTACGCAAGCCTGCTGGCCGAGCGCGGCGTGCTGGCGCTGCACGTCTCCAACCGCAACTTCGACCTGCCACCCATCGTCGAGAGCAACGTCGCCCAGGTGCTTGGCCTCACGGCCGTGTATGCGCAGGGCGAGAGCGGCGAGGGCGCCATCCGCTCGCAGGTCGTCCTGATCGCCAAGGACCGAGGCATTCTCGCGCCGGCTCTCAGCTGGCCGAATTCGCGCGCACTCGACCAGCCTGCCGTGCGTGCCTGGACCGACGACTATTCCGATGTCATTTCGCCGTTCCTGCGCCGCCTGCGCGCTAAGCTGCGGGAGTGATGGCGACGCGCTGGCTGTCATCCCGGAATTCGCGCCAGCGAATATCCGGGCCCAGAGCCCAACAGCGGAACCACTGTGGCCCCTGGATCCCGGCTCTGAGCTGCGCTCAGGCCGGGATGACAACGGCCGCTATTCAACCGCCACGGGACTGAGCACGCCGCGGCGGATCTGGTCTGCCTCGATGGACTCGAACAGCGCGCGGAAGTTGCCTTCGCCGAAGCCGTCGTCGCCCTTCCGCTGGATGAACTCGAAGAAGATCGGGCCGATCACCGTTTTGGAGAAGATCTGCAGCAGGATCTTGGTCTCGCCGCCGTCCACCACGCCCTCGCCATCGATCAGGATGCCGTGCCGCTGCATTCTTTCGATCGGCTCGGTGTGGCCGGGCACGCGCTCGAAGCTCTTCTCGTAGTAGATCTCCGACGGGCCCGGCATGAAGCGGATGCCGTTGGCGGCCAGCGCGTCGGTGGCGTCGTAGAGCCGCTCGGTGGCAACGGCGATGTGCTGGATGCCCTCGCCGCGGTACTTCTTGAGGTATTCCTCGATCTGGCTCTTGTCGTCGGCCGACTCGTTGATGGGAATGCGGATCTTGCCGCACGGCGAGGTGAGCGCACGCGAGGTGAGGCCGGTGAACTTGCCCTCGATGTCGAAGAAGCGGATCTGGCGGAAGTTGAACAGCCTGGCATAGAAGCCGAACCACTTGTCCATGTTGCCGCGATAGACGTTGTGGGTGAGGTGGTCGAGGTAATAGAAGCCGACGCCCACGGGCTTGGGATTGGGTTCGCCGATCCAGTCGAACTCACGGTCGTAGGCGGAGCCGATTGCCCCGTACTTGTCGACGAAATACAGCAGCGAGCCGCCGATGCCTTTGATGGCCGGAACCTCCAGCGTCCGGTCCGCGCCCGTATACGGCTCCGCGCCGTTCCTCACCGCATGGTCGAAGGCGTGCTGGGCGTGCACGACGCGCCAGGCCATGGCCGGCGCACACGGCCCATGCTCGGCAACGAAGCGGCCAGCGAACGATTGGGCATCGGCGTTCAGCACGTAGGTGATGTCGCCCTGGCGATACAGCGTGACGTCGCGCGTCTTGTGCCGGGCGACCGCAGTGAAGCCCATGCGCTCGAACAGGTCGGCGAGCTTGGCCGGCTCGGGATGCGCAAACTCGACGAACTCGAAGCCGTCGGTGCCGGCCGGATTGGCAGCCGAGATGATGGCGGGCGGTGCGTCATGCGGAAAGGGACCCATGAACAAGCTCCTTCGCGGAATCACGGCGTTTACGAAGTATCGCGAGGGAAGCGTGCAAAGAACGTGCATTGGCGGCGCTTTGGAGGCATATTGCGCATGGTTTGTGCATGATTTATCGATTGGATGCACGAAATGAGCCTGGATGCATCGGATCTCAAGCTGCTGTCCATCCTGCAGGACGACGCCAGCCTGTCGAATGCGGAGCTTGCCGAGCGCATCGGCCTGTCGCCGTCGCAGTGCTCGCGCCGCCGCGCCGGGCTGGAGGAGGCCGGCTACATCCGCGCCTATCGCGCCGATCTCGACGCTCGCAAGCTCGGCTACACCATCGAGGTGTTCACGCGCGTCACGCTGTCGGCGCACAGCGACAGCACGGCCGAGGAGTTCGCGCACTTCCTCAAGGGGCTGGACGAGGTGCAGCAGGCACACTCGGTTGCAGGCGATGCCGATTACCTCCTGCACGTGCGCGTGCGCTCCCTCGACGAGCTGGCCGAGTTTGTCCACCAGCGCCTGCTGCCGCACGCCCACGTCGCCCAGGTGCGCTCCGACATCGTCCTGAAAACCATCAAGGAGAACCGCGGGTTTCGCATGCGGGCGGGTACTGGCCGCAAAGCCCCGTAGCAGCCAGAGGGATGCCCGGTTCTCGCCGCCCGTGTACGCAAGCGCACCGACTTTGCTGTGGCATTCCTCTAGCCAATTATTACCCTGAACCTAGGCGTCCTAGCTTCCCTATCGACGCTGTTTCGCAGCGTTTGCCCCCAGTGGCTGCGATCCGTGTCTGCGAGCGCGCGCTATGCGCTCTCGCATCCTGGTCGGGTGGTTGGGATGGTCTATTTATTCCAATGCGGCGAAGGCGATCGCTACGCACTGTCCGTCGACAAAACGGGATGCAACGTACCGCCCGCTGATGACCCGTGGCTGCTGCGCGGAGCGCTGAGGCCTAGCGACCTGCCCGACGATTTCGCTCCCGCCATTGAGAACCTTCTGGTCCACGGCTTCAGCCTGCTGCGGTGCGAGGACGACCAACCCGTGCAGTAGGATCAGCGATCCCCTCCGGAGGCATCGACGCTGCGCCGAAGGATGCGGACGGGTTCCAGGCGTCCTCGCGGAACGGGACGTGAGGTAACGCGTTCTGCATGACAACCGCTGATAGCCAGCACAAGGCAAGCCAGAGCGGAGTCCGTCGCCATGTATCGCATCAATCACCTGCCGCCCGAACAGATGCCTTCGCATCAGCGAGATTTCCCCTATCGGGACGATGCGCGCGAAGCGCTGGGCACCAGCAATTCCGGAGGGCTTCTCCTTCTCGTTCTTCTGTACCTCCTGGCGATGTTCGTGGGCATTCTGCTGCTGGGCGCGCTCACCCCGACATCGGTGAACACCAACACGGCCGCGATCGGAGGCAGAACCTGAGGCTTGTTGCTCCAGGTCTCGACAGCCCCTGCAGAGTGCGATCATGCCCATCACCATCATCCTGCTGCTGACGACCGCGCTGACCCTCACGCTCTCCATGCTGTTGGGTACAGATTGGACGCCCGAAACCTTCGCCGCCGCCAGACTAGCCTTGGTGATTTCGACGAGCATCGTCGTGCTCTGGGTCGCGGTGGATGCGATCCGGACCCTGACGGACAAGTGGCGTCGGTTCATGTCCCGCCCCTATTAGGGTCCGACCCCGCTTGACCCGTCTCATATGCCACGCCCTGCCGGCACCGCCTCCCCCCTCGTGCGCATCGAACGCCTTCGGCCTTCGATGCAGGGGGAGGCGGTGCCAGTCGAACGGTACGGGCGGGATCAGGCGAGGCGGCCACACGCGTCGACAATCTCGGCCGCCAGATAGGGCTTGTCGAAGAACAGACTGCCCCTGACCTCGCGGGAGCGATCGGCGGCGTTGCCAGAGGTGTAGATTACGGGCGCGTCGGCACGCGCGGCGCGGAATTGCTCGGCCACATCCCAGCCGCTCAGATGCCCTCCGAGCTGGATATCCGTGAAGATCACATCTATGCGCAACCCGGCCCGCACATACGCGATGGCGGCTTCGGCGGTGCAACTCTCGAGCACCTCCCAACCGACGTCGCGAAGTGCTTGCGCAATCGCCTCGCGCACCAACCACTCGTCTTCGACGACGAGCACCACCCCTGGCGTGCCGCTTGGCATCACGCCCTGATCCTTGCAGTAGTGTGTCGGGGACGCCAATAACGGCGCGTGGCGGCATCTTGAACTGATACCTGCCTGGGAATCTAACTGTGCTCTATCGTACATTGTTCCGAGAAATGTCCAAAGCCGCACTATTTGGCGTGGGCAGAGCGTCCAATAGGGCGTACATCTGGCTTGCGACCGCAGCATCTGCCCACCACCGCACCGTGGGCTGACCTTCAACGTCGATCATCACGCTTGCTGCGCACCCACGAGGATTGATCGACGACCTGGGACATCTCGACCAGCGTCAAGTAGGTCGTCTGTTTCCTGTCCCTGGCGCCCTGCGCGCGCCGAAAGCAAGCATGTCCAACAAGTTGCTGGCGCGCTTGTCGCGCGCCGACGCACGTTTGCTCGAGCCGCATCTCGAGGCCGTCGACCTTCCGGTGCGCAAGCCGCTCCAGGCGCGCAACAAGCGGGTCGAGCAGGTCTACTTCCTCGACAGCGGCGTCGCTTCCGTGGTCGCCAACGGCGAGCGCGCAATCGAAGTCGGCATGATCGGACGGGAGGGCATGGTGGGCGTGCCGGTCATCCTCGGCAACGGCGACCGCTTCCCAAACGAGATCTACATGCAGGTCGCGGGCAACGGCCAGCGCCTGTCGGCGAACGTCCTGCGCGAGGCGATCGGCGCCAGTGCGACGCTGCACCAGGTGCTCCTGCACTTCGTGCATTCCTTCATGGCCCAGGCCACCGAGACAGCTCTCGCCAACGGGCGCAGCAAGATCGAGGAGCGACTGGCACGGTGGCTCTTGTTGGTGCATGACCGCGTCGACGGCAATGAGCTGCCTCTCACGCACGAGTTCCTGTCCATCATGCTGGGCGTGCGACGGTCAGGCGTTACGACCGCGCTGCAAGAGCTCGAGCGCAGGGGCCTCGTCGGGCATCGGCGATCCTTCATCACCATCGTCGATCGCCAGGGGTTGGAGAAAAGCTGCAATGGCGCGTATACGCCGCCCGACGACAAATAGAGAACTGTCATTTTCTCACCAAGTCTTGCCTTGTCTCCAGGTCAGCACCGGGCTCGCTGGTTGGGACAACGTTCCGGTGATCCAGAAGCCTGCCTTGCCGCAAAAATAGTCGCGGCCGTCGAGCGGCTGTGCGGATCGCATCAGCGTGCGGCGTGAAGCGCGGTGGTCCGGGCGCGCGGCCGTTTCGCGCGGACAGAAAACAGGGGGTGCCGCAGAAAGCTTTGTTAAGCCAGTTGCTAAGGCCTTGCTTAAGGCCGGCCGACTAAGCTCTGGCCAAATCGCTTAACGTCTGCGAGCAGCCAACGATGTCGGAACAGCCTAGCAAGCCAAGTCGGCGCCAATGCGAGCGAACACCCGTCAATATGCAGGTGTTCGTCCATTGTCGCGGTCGCTTTCAACGGGCGAAGATCACCGACTATTCGCAATCGGGGCTGCAGCTCGAGGGCACCTTCGGACTCATCAATACTGATCTCGTCCAGATCGAGCTTGTGTCGGGCGTGCGAATGCCCGGCAAGGTTGAGTGGTCTCTCGGCGGACAGACGGGCATCACCTTTTCGCGGCCGCTCGAGGCATCGCATCCCGCGATGGTCGAGCTTGCTCGCAAGGCAACCTGAGCAGGCACGCCACGGTTGCAATCGCCGATGCTTTCGCTCGTCTCGGAGCGACCGGCTTTGCACAGAACGCACCCGGCGCGGCACGGTAACGTACTCATAACCATCGCGCGCGACCCCTGCCGCCAACCTCGCGTTGGTATCAACTTATTTAATGGCCATCCGCGAGCATGATGCTACCGGCTGTATCTTGGGGCTCCCGTCTTGTTTGCGTTGTTCTGGCAAAAGAAAAATGCGCGGTTGGCGGCGCGTCTCGACACTGTGATCGAGACGTCGGAGCGCGCGCGCAAGGAATTTCGCCCGCCGCCGCCGCGCGTCACAATCGATACGTCCTTCCTCGAGCAATCGGCCGCAAGAGCCGAGGCGGCAGCGCAGCATGACGCGGAGTTCGCCACCAGGTCGGAGCTTCCGATCGGGGTGCAGGATGGGGTCGAGGCGTCGCCGGGCGAGCAGGCCACGGGTTTGAACCGCGAGGTCCTGGACGAGGCCTCAACCGAAGACGCGCGCTGGAGCGTCGCAGAGGCAAAGCAAGCCCTGGCGGCCCTGCGAGAGGCCGCGCAGCAACTCCAACGAGCTGAAATCCGCGCCAACGAGGCGCAGGAACTGGAGGCGGCCGCGCGTCAGGAGGCCGAGGCGCAGTGCGAAGCGGCTGCACGCCTGGAGGCGGAGGCATGGCGCGAGCAGTCTGCCCGACGCGAGACCGAGGCCCAGCGCGACGAGGCCGTCCGATCCGTCGCCGAGGCTCAGCAGGAGCTCGCCACACTGCGCGATGCAGCCTTGCACCGCGAAGCTGCGCTGCAAAGCGCCCTCGAAGCCCAACGCGAGCTCGCGGCATCGCGAGAGGCCGCCGAGCAACGCGAAGCGGTTGCACGTCGGCAGGCCGAGGAATTGCGCGAGCAATCCGCCCGACACACGACGGTGGACCATGGCGCCGGCGATGTGCAAGCAGCGGCGGCAGCCCTCCGGCACGACGCGGAGCAGCGCGAGGCTGCCCTTCGGGAGGAAGCCGAGACGCAGCGTGAACTGGCAACGCGCCTGCAGATGGAAGCATCCCGCCAGCAATCGGCCCGTCGCGAAGCCGAGGCCCAGCGCGACGAGGCGCAGCATGAATTGGCAAGCCTGCGCGAGGTAGCCGAGCAATGCAAAGTGGCGCTGCTGCACGGCTTGGAAACCCAGCGAGAGCTGGCGGCGTTGCAAGAGGCTGCCAAGCAGGTCGAGGCGGCTGCAGTTCGCGCCATGGAGGCACAACAGGAGGAGGCGGCCGCACGCCGAGACGCCGAGGCGCAGCGCGAGAAGGCCGTCCGGCAGGCCGACGAGGCACAACGCGAGCTGGCAACGCTGCGGCAGGACGCAGAGCGCAGCGAAGCTGCCGCGCGTCAAGAGATCGAGGCTCAGCGCGACCTGGCCACGCGCGAACAGGGTCTCCGCTGCGATGCTGAAACGCAGCACGAGGCGGCCGTCCGGCGCGCTGCCGAGGCAGAACGAGCGCTGGCAACGCTGCGGCAGGCCGCAGAGCGCAACGAAGCTGCCGCGCGTCAGGAGATCGACGCTCAGCGCGAGCTGGCCGCCCGCGAACAGGGTCTCCGCTGCGATGCTGAAACGCAGCACGAGGCGGCCGTCCGGCGCGCTGCCGAGGCAGAGCGAGCGCTGGCAACGCTGCGGCAGGATGCAGAGCGCAGCGAAGCTGCGGCGCATCAGGAGATCGAGGCGCAGCGCGACCTGGCCGCGCGCGAACAGGGTCTCCGCCGCGAAGCCGAAACGCAGCGCGAGGCAGCCGTACGGCAGGCCGACGAGGCACAACAAGCGCTGGCAACGCTGCGGCAGGACGCAGAGCGCAACGAAGCTGCCGCGCATCAGGAGATCGAGGCGCAGCGCGACCTGGCCGCCCGCGAACAGGGTCTCCGCCGCGAAGCCGAAACGCAGCGCGAGGCGGCCGCCCGGCAGGCCGACGAGGCACAACAAGCGCTGGCAACGCTGCGGCAGGACGCAGAGCGCAACGAAGCTGCCGCGCGTCAGGAGATCGAGGCGCGGCGCGACCTGGCCGCGCGCGAGCATGGTCTCCGCCGCGAAGCCGAAACGCAGCGCGAGGCAGCCGTACGGCAGGCCGCCGAGGCAGAACGAGAGCTGGCCGCCCTGCGCGAGGCTGCAAAGGGCAGCGTCACGGCCGCCGCGCACCAGCAGATCATGGCCGAGCGCGAGCTGGCGGCGCGCGAGCAGGCTGCCCGACGCGAGGCTGAGGCGCAGCGCGAGGAGGCGGTGCAGCGCGCCGCCGAGGCCCAGAAAGAGCTGGTGGCTCTGCGAGAGGCCGCAGAGCAACGCGAGGAGGCAGTTCGACGCGCACTGGAGGCCCAACGCACGCTGGCTGGACTGCGACAGGATGCCGAGGAGGCCGCGCGCCAGGAGGCCGAGACGCAGCGCGAGCTGGCCGCGCGCGAGCACGCCGCCCGCCGCAGGGCCGAAGCGCAGCGGGAGGCGGCGGTCCAGCGCGCCGCCGAGGCGCAACGAGAGCTGGCAGCGTTGCGCGAGAGCATAGAGCGCGGCGAGACGGCAGCACTGGCGGGCCAGCAATCGAGCCCCTCGTCGACGACCGCGAGGCAACTGGCACTGCGCACCGCCACCGACCGGGCCGTGCCCCTGGTGGCCGTCGGAAACTCGATCGTCCAGGCGAGGGGCAAAGCCGTCGACACAGGCCCTGATGCCGCGCCGTCCGACGGAGAAGAAAGGCGCCGCGACCGACGCGCTGCGTCGCGGGTGCCGGCCTCGCTGTGGGTGGAAGGCAAGCAGCGGTCCCTCGCCTGCACCATCCGCGACCGGTCACCGCACGGCGCAAGGCTCGAGATCGCGCCCGCTACATTCGGCGAGGGCATCATCGAGCTAGCGGTCGGCGACCGGCTGTCGCTGACGTTCGACGCGAGCAAGGAGCGCACGACCGTCGGCTGCGTCGTGATATGGGCAGCCGGCACCAGCTGCGGCGTGCGGTTTGCCGGGCAATTCCATACCCAGGTCAACAATCTGAAGAAGACCGCCAAGGGCATGACCGGGCTTGAGAGTATTGCCAAGTTGACCAAGCCAACTCAGGACGGCACCCGGCGCAGGTCAATCTTCCGAGCCGACTGACACGCCGGCCAGCATCGCTTCGACGGGTTGCGTAGCACGCACGCGCCCGACGTCGAGGCCGCGCCAGTTCTTGAGGACCGGGTCCGGCGCCACCTCGTCCACCCCGGGATGGAAGCGGGCGATGATGTGCGCCGCGACCGCCTCTGATGCGCGCTTGGCGCCATCGTCGATCTTCAGCGCGAAGCCGACGCCGGCGCCTGGCAGCGCGCCGCAGTAGACGCCCTCCGCACCGGTCTTCACCAACACCTTGCCGGGCAGGCGTTGCATGACCAGCGTATCGAACCTGCCTGCGCCCGCCACGAGATCGGGATGGGTCGTACAGGCCCGCAGGACACGTCCGCAATCGGCGGCCCGCTGCGGCGTCAGGCCTGTCCCCGACACGAAGCGCGCGAACGCGCGGGCGAGAGCCGCCGGCGGGATCGCCCAGTTCGGCACCGAGCAGCCGTCGATGCCGCACACCTCTGGCGTCAAGGTGCAACCGGTGAGGTGCTCCAGCACGCACCGGATGCGCACCTGCACGGGGTGGTCGGGCAGCCAGTAGCCCTCCGTCGGCTCGCCCAGGTGCGCCGCCGTCGCCAGCATGGCGGCATGCTTGCCCGAGCAGTTGTGATGCAGGCTGGTCGCCCGCTCGCCGCGGCGGATCATGTCGCGCGCCACGGCGGCGTCGAACGGCTCGTGCACGCCGCAGCCGAGTGCGGCGGGCGTCAACCCGGCGCGCGCGAGCAGGCCTTCGACCACCGCCACATGCCGCGGCGTGCCCGAGTGCGATCCGCAGGCAACCGCGATCTCGGCCGGCCCCAGGCCGAAGCGCTCTACGGTCCTGGATTCGACGAAGGGGAGCGCCTGCAGCGGCTTGATGGCCGAGCGCGGGAAGATCGGCGCCGCCACGTTGCCGACACCTCCCAGCAACTGGCCGTCCGCCCGCGCCACGGCCACCACGCCGGCATGCGCGCTCTCGACCAGAGCGCCGCGGGTCAGCTCGATCAGGATCGGATTGCGTATGGCACTCATGTCAGCCCGCTGGTTAATGCTTTCTGCGGCAAAGCTGGGGTAGGCTGACACAAGGGAGACGCCGAGCCAACTGCCACCGATGCCACCTGAAGCCACCGAGCACGGCCTCGACGCGGTCGAGATCTTCGACGACCTGACGCCGGACGAGCGGGCCCGGCTGGCCGCCGAGCTCGACACGCTGAGCTTCAAGCGCGGCGAAATCCTGGTGCGGCAGGGCGAGACGGCGGATGCCCTCTACATCGTCGTCACCGGGCGGTTCGTGGTCACCCTCGATGGCAGCCGGCAGCCGATCGCCGAGCTTGGTCCCGGCCAGCCGGTCGGCGAGATCGCCTTCCTGGCCGGCGGCGTGCGCACGGCGACCGTCACCGCCCTGCGCGACAGCCTGGTGCTGAGGCTCGGCCGACCGGACTTCGAGGCGCTGTCCGCCAAGAGCCCGTCGATCTGGCGCACGCTGACGGTGGCAATGGCCCGCCGCGTCGCCGAGGCCAACGTCAGCCGGCCGCCGCCGCCGGACCCGCGCCCGCGCACGGTCGCCCTGATACGCGCCGGCGACGGGGCGCTGCCGGCGGTGTTCGTCGAGCGCTTCCTGAGGGCGCTCGGCCGATCCAGCAAGATCCTCCTGCTGGATGCCGCCAACGCCCGGGACGTCCTGCCGGCCGGCACCGCGCTCGACAGCGCCGATGCGACACGCGCCCTCAACGCGCTGGAGGGCCGCACGGACTACGTGGTGTTCCTCGCCGACGACGAGCTGACGCCGTGGTCGGAGAAGGCGATCCGCCAGGCCGACCTGGTGCTGGCGGTCGGACGACAGGCGGCGGGTGCAAGCGCCAACCCGCTCGAGCGACTGGCCGCCGAGTTGCTGCCGCCGGACGCGCAGCGCCTCGTGCTGCTGCACGATACGCGCGCGCCGATTTCCGGCACCGCGCGCTGGCTGGCGGGGCGCCGCATCGCCATGCACCACCACGTCGCGCTGGACGAGCCCGGCGACTTCGACCGCCTCGCCCGCTTCGTGCACGGCACGGCGCTGGGACTCGTCGCCTGCGGGGGCGGCGCCTACTGCGCGGCCCACATCGGACTCTACAAAGCGCTCACCCAGTCCGGCCTCACCTTCGACATCATGGGCGGCACATCCGGCGGCGCCGCCCCCGCAGGCGACGAGTCCCAGCGCCGTGCCGTGCACGAAGCGGGCGAGGCGGTCGAAGTCGCCGGGCTCGTCCAGCGCGACGTGGTGGTGCATGGC
>Ga0075367_10000467_pt1 | contig 15095 bp, 11 predicted proteins | sample EndMethybrTD3032_FD_71399 | JGI IMG/M metagenome (GOLD analysis project Ga0075367, IMG submission 71399) | Populus endosphere microbial communities from Tennessee, USA - Endosphere MetaG P. TD hybrid TD303-2 | ecosystem: Host-associated > Plants > Roots > Endosphere | place: USA: Tennessee... | reverse complement strand
CGACCTGCCCTACACCGGCAAGCGGGTGGTGCAGCGGATCATCACCGACCTCGCCGTCATCGACGTGATCGACCCCGCGACCGGCGAGGTGGCCCCCTCTGGCACCCTCGGCGACCGCGCGCTCAGGCTCGTCGAGTTGGCCCCGGGAGTCACCGAGGACGAGGTCCGGGAGAAGACGCAGCCTGAGCTTGACTCGAGGTGACCGTGATGACCAACAGTCAAGGTGAGGACCTGCGCTTCTTCGCTACCAAGCAGTACTCACGCCAGCAGCTTCGCGGCACGAGCTCTGTTCGCCTGCCGACGTCGGCGGTGCATGCCAAGGAAATGGCGACGAAGCACACCCTCTGCGGACATCGTTGTGACTCGTGGGTGAAGTTCTGGGGTCAGCCCTTCCACGAGATCGACGGCGAGCGCTGCTCTCAGTGCGTCGCCCTGGTCGAGCGAGCCACGGGGCGCTCGGTCCGGACAAGACGACGCCCAACGCAGCCCGTTGAGGGCGACAAGGGCTGAGCTCCACAGATCCGGACGGACGAATCGATCGTTCCTCACGCGTCGCCGGAAGCGTCCGCCCGCCTCACCAAGGAAAACCCATAGACACCCGTGCAGAACATCCTCGAAGCCATCCAGTCCGGCGAAGCGACCTCGGAGGACTTCCCGTCCCTCGCGCTCCCGGAGTCCTACCGTGCCGCATTCGTCAAGAAGGACGAGTGGACATGTTCGAGCGCCTGACGGCGAAGGAGTAAGAATTCCCGCAAGTGCCGCAGTCCCCGGAGGATCCGCTTGCGTCGGTCTAGATCACAGCGAACGCACGACTCTGTGGCGCTCTGCAAGAGCTCGCTGGGAGACGCCCGCAGCGGGGACGAAGGCCTCGAAAGCGTGTGGAGCCCCTGAATGCACGTGCAGCTCCGTACTGACGCCGGCGGCCAGTAGTCGCCGCGCGTAGTCGATGCTCTCGTCGCGGAAGATGTCCAGCTCTCCCACCTCGACGTAGGCCGGCGGCAGGCCGGTGAAGTCCTGCAGGCGCGCGGCGGCCGCGTACGGCGACACGTCGGGACCACCGAGGGCATCCCCGAGCAGTGAGCCCCATCCCGTCCGGTTGTCCTCGTAGGTCCACACCGCAAAGGGAGCGATGTCCTCGTCAGGAGTCAGGTTGCGATCGTCGAGCATCGGGTAGATCAAGACCTGGCGTGCGATCTTGAGACCGTGGTCCCGGGCGTAGATCGCGAGGCTCGCAGCGATACCCCCGCCCCCACTGTCTCCCATGACGGCGAGGCGGTGCGGGTCAATGCCGAGCTGGCCCGCTCGGGAGATGAGCCACTCCAGGGCGGCGTAGCAGTCCTCGACCGGGCCGGGCGCGACGTGCTCGGGAGCGCGGCGGTACTCCACCGACAGGAAAGGAACGCCGGTTACAGCGACGTACAGCGCCACGGGGCGGTCGTAGATGTCCATCCCGCTGCAGATCATTCCCCCGCCGGGGACGTAGAGGACCGCCGAGCCGGTGTGCACGCCCTTCTTGGCATACCACCGCATCGCGATCTGCGACCCGTCGCGCGAAGTTGTCGCGTAGTCGGTCATCACGACGTCGTCGGCAACTGGCAACTGCTCCATGATGGAACGCTGGATCGGGTCGTAGACCCTGCGCCTCGTCTCGACGTCACCCACGGCCATCTCGGGGACCTCGCCGATCTTCTCGTTCAGCGCTGTGAGCCCCTTCATGAGCTCGTCATCCAAGGTAAATCCCATGTCGGCTCCTCGCGTCTACTTCCAGGGTTGACTATGTAGATGGCAGACTTTAACATCAATGTGTGATGTCAGACAGTTGACCGATCGGCGGGCGCAGACGTCACGACGCGTCGGCAAGGACAGCGCATCGGTCGGGGCGGGCTAGTGCGACCCAGGATTCCGCGGCCAGCGCCCGGCGCGGGCACTCGTCGAGCGCTCGCATGCATGCCAAAGGACAAGGAAGCTTCGATGCCGATCTTCACCGGATATGAGCCCGACCAACTCTTCATCGGCGGGAGGCTTCAGCCGCCTCACTCACAGGCTCGCCTCGCCGTCATCAACCCGGCTACAGAGGAGCAGTTCGGCTCGATCATCGACGGTGACGAGGACGATGTCGACACGGCGGTCCGCGCCGCGCAGGAGGCAGCAGCGGGCTGGGCAGCGCGGTCTCCCAAGGAGCGCGCCGACCACGTGCGCCGGTTCGCCGACCTGTTCGAGGAGCACGCAGAGGAGATCTCCCAGCTGGTCAGCAAGCAGAACGGTTCGCCGATCAGCGCCGCTCGGGCGATGCAGGCCGAGGTCCCTAAGCACTACCGATATTTCGCCTCGCTCGGCGACAACCTGAAAGTCGAGGAGGAGGTGAAGACGGCCACGGGCGATGCGCTGGTGCGCCGCCTTCCGGTCGGGGTCGCCGCGCTGATCACCCCCTGGAACGGCCCGCACCCGCTCCTGTCGTGGAAGCTCGGTCCGTCTCTGGTGGCGGGCTGCACCTCGGTGATTAAGCCGGCGGCCGAGACGTCCCTCGACACCTACATTTTGGCCGACCTCCTCGACCAGGCCGGCATTCCCGAGGGCGTGGTCAACATCGTCACCGGAGGGCGCGATACCGGAGCGGCGCTCGTCGCGCACCCGGGTGTACGCAAAGTCGCGTTCACCGGGTCCACCGCCGGAGGAAGGGCGGTTGCCCAGCAGTGCGCGAAAGACTTCAAGCGACTCTCCCTCGAGCTCGGCGGCAAGTCGGCGGCGATCCTCCTCGAGGACGTAGACCTCGATGCCTTCCGCCCGCTCGTCATGGCGGCGTGCACGCCGAACACCGGACAGGTCTGCCGAGCGCTGACGCGGGTGCTCGCCCCGGCCTCGCGCTACGACGAGATCGTCGCGTTCCTTGCTGAGACCATGCTGGAGGTGTCGCAGGGCGACCCGAGCGATCCGACGGTGGGGTTCGGACCCGTCGCCAACGCGACGCAGCACCGACAGGTGTTGTCCTATATCGACATCGGGGTCTCCGAGGGTGCCGAGCTCGTCATCGGTGGCGGCCGCCCGGCCGGCCTGGAGCGCGGCTACTACGTCGAGCCGACGATCTTCCGCAACGTCACCAATGACATGCGCATCGCGCGCGAGGAGATCTTCGGTCCCGTCATCACCGTGTCGTCGTACGAGACCGTCGACGAGGCGGTCGCGATCGCCAACGACTCTGACTACGGCTTGGGCGGGGGCGTCTTTTCGCAGGACAAGGAGAAGGCGAGCGAGGTGGCCCGGCGCGTGGAGACTGGGGCTATTGGGGTGAACACCTCTGCCTTGCCGGTCGAAGCGCCTTTCGGCGGCGTCAAGAACAGCGGGATTGGACGCGAGCTCGGGCCTGGCAGCCTGGACGCGTACTTGGAGTACCAGACAATTTTCCGCGCGTAGCCATCGGCTTGAGACGCGGCAACTTTGGAAACACGACCAACTCACAGGGAGAGTGCGAACCAATGAGAATCCTGGCCACCGGCAAGCTTGGAAGGGTCGTCTTCGCACGTCTCGCACCGGGTGACGACCTGTATCGCGCTGTGATCGAGATCGTGCAGTCGGAGGACATCAGCTCCGGAGTCGTTCTGGACATGACTGGGGCGGCCACGAAGCTCAGGCTGCAGCTCCCGAGGACCGCGACGACGGGGGAGCGACCGGCGACGGTCCTCGAGGTCGACGGACTGACCGAGATCCTTGGGTCGGGGATCATCGGTCGTGTCGTGGATGACTTTGTCTCGGGTGACGGCGAGGTGCACTATCACGCAGGCGAGCCCTACGCGCACATTCACGTCTCGGCGTGCGTCAATGGTGAGACCCACACCGGTCACCTGGTCGAGGGGACGCTCGTCCGCTCTGTCGTACCCGAGTCGCACTTCACGATCGCGATCGCGGAGGTGGAGGGCGTGGACTTGGCGCTTCGCGTCGCCCCCGCCACTGACGACTACCCGGGCGGGGTCCCGTACCACACTCTCGAGCCAGCCTGACGGGCGTTACGACCGGCGCGCTGGCCATCGGCGACGGCTGACACCGGTTGTCCCGGAGGGTCGTACCCGGACGCGCGACCCCGGCCAGATAGATCGGGGACAAGTGGTGGACGAACGGCAGCGGCACCAACTCGGTGAAGCCATCGGTCTCGTTCCTAGATCCGGGACAGCAGCCGCAGGTGCGTGACCCCGTGGTGAGGGTTGTCGACCTGGCCGTACATCATCGTCGAGCTGGACCGCAGGCCCACGCGGTGCGCGGTCGTGACCACGTCGACCCAGGTCTGTGGGCAGCTTCCTTATGGTCAGCACCCAACGGACGTCGTCGTCGAGGATCTCGGCGGCCGTACTGGGGATCGTGTCGAGCCCGGCCTCACGGGCCTGGATCAGGAAGTCCTCGACGGAGAGGCCGGTCCGGTTGGCGCCGTTGACGATCTCCATCGGCGAGAACGCGTGCACGTGCATCCCGGGCACCCGCTGCTTCACGGCCGCGAACCAGGTCGAAGTAGGCCGTGCCGGGCAGCTCGGGGTCGTTGTCGTCTCAGCCGGCGGTGGAGGCTTTGGACTTGAGGGCCGTGACGCCCCGAGCAAGGGTCACGGTGAATCACAAAGAACCGCGCTATATGTGGTCCGTGGGCAGGTTGTGGATGATCTCGTCGACCGTGGCCTTGGCGTCGCCGAAGAGCATTCGGATGTTGTCGCGGAAGAACAGCGGGTTCTGAACGCCGGCGTAGCCAGTCGCCATCGAGCGCTTGAAGACGATGACCTCTGTGGCGTTCCAGACCTTGAGCACCGGCATGCCGGCGATAGGACTAGTGGGGTCTTCGGCTGCCGCGGGATTGACGGTGTCGTTCGCGCCGATGACGAGGACTACGTCGGTCTGCGGGAAGTCGTCGTTGATCTCGTCCATCTCAAGCACGATGTCGTAGGGGACCTTGGCTTCGGCAAGCAGCACGTTCATGTGGCCGGGCAGGCGGCCGGCCACCGGGTGGATGCCGAACCGCACGTTGATATCGCGCGCCCGCAGCTTGGCAGCGAGCTCAGCGACGGGATACTGCGCCTGGGCCACGGCCATGCCGTAGCCCGGCGCAATGATCACCGATCGGGCGCTGGCCAGCAGGTTGGCGGCGTCGACGGACTGGATCTCACGGTGCTCGCCGTAGTCGGTGTCAACGGAAGTAGGCGCCTCGATGCCGAAGCCACCGCCGATGACGGAAATGAACGAGCGGTTCATCGCCTGACACATGATGTAACTCAGGTAGGCACCCGAGGAACCGACCAGTGCACCGGTCACGATCAGCAGGTCGTTCTCGAGCAGGAAGCCCGACGCGGCCGCGGCCCAGCCCGAGTAGCTGTTGAGCATCGACACCACGACCGGCATGTCGCCACCGCCGATCGAGGCGACCAAGTGCCAGCCTAGGGCGAGTGCGACGAGGGTGACCAGGGCCAGCAGCCACAGCTGCGGGTCGATGACGAACCACACCGTCAGACCGCCGAAGGCAGCCAGGGCACCGAGATTGAGGAGGTTCTTACCCGGCAACGTCATCGGTGCGGACTTGATCCGCGCGGAGAGCTTGAGGAACGCCACGATGGAGCCCGTGAAGGTCACGGCACCGATGAAAACGCCGATGATGACCTCGGCGGAGTGGACACCGAGCAGGTCCTGAGCGGCGAGCACGTCGGCGTGGTGGCTGTTGGCATCGTGCTCAACCTCGAGGTAGCCGTTCCAGCCGACGAGGACCGCGGCCAGGCCCACGAAACTATGCAGCAGTGCGATCAGCTCGGGCATGCCCGTCATCTCGACCACGCGGGAGCGCCAGATGCCGATCACTGCGCCGATGGACATCGCGGCGATCAGCAGTGCCAGCGGGACGGGTTCGATGTCGTTGTCAATGACGAGCGCGATGGTCGCCACCAGGGCGATCGCCATACCGAACATGCCGAACGTGTTGCCAACCTTGGCCGTCTCATGGCGCGAGAGACCGGCAAGGGCGAGGATGAAGAGCAGTGCAGCGACGATGTAGGCAGCGTTGGCTGCGGTCTCGATCGAAATCAGATCGTCCATGTCTGGTGGTCCCTCCCGCCCAAGGTCACGATCGCGTGAAGAGTCGGAGCATGCGGCGGGTCACCGCAAAGCCACCGAACACGTTGATGCTGGCGAGCAGGGTGGCGACGCAGGCAACGATCATGACCGCGGTGTTGTCCTCGCCGAGCTGCAGGAGCGCCCCGACCACGATGATCCCGGAGATCGCGTTGGTCACTGACATCAGCGGCGTGTGCAACGCGTGGTGCACGTTGCCGATGACGTAGTAGCCGATCACGATCGCCAGCGAGAAGACGGTGAACCGTTCCTGGAGTGGCGGCGGCGAGATCGCGATCAGCCCGAAGAGCGCGAGCGCCGCGCTACCGACTAGCCTGAGTCGTCCCCGTTCGGTGAACTCGGCCTTCTCCTCCTTGACGCCCGTCGCGGTCGAGGCGCCAATATCAGTTGTCTTCGGCGTTGCCGAGACCCGGACGGCTGGCGGTGGCCACATCGACTCGCCGTCTCGGACGACGGTCAGGCCGCGCTGCACCACGTCGTCCATGTCCAGTGTGAGGATGCCGTCCTTTTCGGGCGTCAGCAGCTTGAGCAGGTTGACGATGTTGGTGCCATAAAGTTGGGAGGTCTGCGCAGCAAGCCGGGAGGCCAGATCGGTGTAGCCGAGGATCGTCACTCCGTGGCCGGTCACGACCCGCTGGTCGGCCACGGTGCCGACGCAGTTTCCGCCGTTTGCTGCAGCCATGTCGACGATCACGCTTCCGGGTTTCATGCCCGCGACGGTGTCCTGGCGGAGCAGCTTTGGCGCGGGGCGCCCGGGGATGAGGGCGGTGGTGATGACGATGTCGGCGGCCCGCGCCTCCTCGTCGTACATCGTGGCCGTGGCTGCCTCCTGTTCCACGGTCATCTCCTTGGCATACCCGTCGGTGCTGACCGCAGCCTGAAAATCGACCTCGACGAACTGCCCGCCCAGCGACTCGACCTGCTCGGCTACCTCGGGACGTACGTCGAAGGCCCGCACGATCGCGCCCATCGCCGACGCTGCGGCGATCGCTGCTAGCCCGGCGACGCCGGCGCCCACCACGAACACCCGAGCCGGCGCAGTTTTGCCGGCAGCGGTGACCTGGCCGGTGAACATTCGACCGAATTCGTGGGCCGCCTCGACCACGGCGCGGTAGCCGGCGACGTTGGCCATCGACGACAGCACGTCCAACGACTGCGCGCGGGAGATCCGCGGCACAGCGTCCATCGCCAGCGCCGTGACGCCCTGCGCAGCCAACTGCTCGATCAGCTCGGGGTTGCGCGCGGGGGCCATCATAGAAATCAGCGTCGCACCCACGCGGAGCCGGCCGATCTCCTCGACGGTCGGAACATTTACCTTGACCAAGACGTCCGCGGCCCACACCGCTTCAGGGCTGCCGACGGACACCCCGGCATCGCTGAAGGCCTCGTCGGCTTGGTCGGCGTGCGCGCCCGCGCCCGACTCCACCACCACGTCGTAGCCCAGCGCTTGGAGCTGGTTGGCGGTCCTCGCGGTCGCCGCTACTAGCGTCTCGCCCGCCTTTGACTCGCGGGGAATGCCGATGAGCATCACTGCCTCCGGAGAAAATTCACAGACTGGAAATACGACCGAGCTCGCCCCGGTCCAAACAGTTGCCCTGCACTCCGTGACGCATGGCAACTGGAAAGTCCTGTGCCAACGGATCACCAAGCCCCGCGCCCGCGGCGTCGCGGGCGAGGGGCCGGTGTTGCCGTGCCGGCTAGGTGGGCCATCGCGATCATGAGCTGAAGCTAAGTGCGGATACGTCTGACATTTGCCGATACTAGGGGCAACGCGGTCTGCTGTCCACCGCAACGTGAGCAGGCAAGTACCAGCACGCCAAGTACGACGGCGTGGACCGTTACGACGGGGTGTGGCCCCGTTGCGACGACGTGGACCGGTGAGGTAGTGTCTGACAATTGAACGAGCCATGTGACGGACCGGTCGACGGTTCATGGCAGCAAGACGGTCCAGTGGCAACTCGCCCTGCCGAGCGCATCGCAATGTGAGTGAGCCTCCCAGGATCCGCGGGGATGATGTGCTGCGTGCGTGGGGACGCTGCAAAAACGGAAGTAGGGAAGAACATCTTGCGCTGAGCGCCTTGATGAACGACGAATATGAATGCTCAGGTGAGACGTGACGCACTATCTTGCAGACCTGGTAGCGCCGTTGGACGCATTGCTGTTGAAGGGTGACGCCGACCCCACGACACGGGCGATTATGACCTGTGCCTTGGTGCTCAGTGAAGAGCCAGACATGGATCGTCTGATCGATGCATTCGACCGCGCCACCCGAGAGGTTCCTCGGATGCGCCAGCGGGTCGCCGGTCCCAGCTGGATTCGCAGCCAGGCCGAGTGGGTGCCGGACGACAAGTTCGCTGTTGCGGATCATTTGCGCCGGGTAGGCGCGCCTGGCGACCGCTCGATGGCGGCTGTGCTCGAAATGGCTGGCGAGTCGGCAACCGCGCCGTTCGACCCCGCTCGACCCCTCTGGGACGCGACGCTCGTTACTGGAGTGCAGGACGCGCGAGCGGTCATGTTGCTCCGGGTGCACCACGCGATCGCCGATGGTGTCCGCGCGATTCACATGATGGCGAACCTGCTCGACCTCGAGCCAAACCCGTCGAAGGTCGAACTTCCCGTACTGGAGCAGCGAGGGTCAGGGCTGGCTGCCGTGCGCGACGATCTGGTGCGCACGACGTCGCAAGCCATGTTGACTCAGCAGAGACGAGCCGACTTCATCGCTCGCCAAATGTTCGACCTGGCATGGCGGCCGGTAGGAGCCGTCTCGAGGGTGGCGGTCTACACGCGGTCAGCCGTGCGGACCCATGCGGACGGAGGAGCAAAGCCATCTCCTCTCTTGCGTCAGCGAAGCCGCACTCGGAAGTTCGCCACCCTCGAGTTCGCGCTTGATGACGCACGGGCAGCCGCGAAGGGCGCCTCCGCCACCGTCAATGACCTCTTCTTGGCCGGCCTCCTAGGTGGGATGCGTCGCTATCACGAGGCCCTGGGTGCGCCGGTCGCCGATCTGCCGATCTCTTTTCCGGTTGATGTGGCCGGCAACGCCGCTCCTGACAGCGGCAACCATTTCAGCGCCGCCGTGATCCCAGGTCCGTGCACGATCGCGGACCCGGGCGAGCGACTTCGCGCTGTACACAAGCTTGTGGTGTCCAGGCGTTACGAGCCTGGGCTGGACGCCCCTTTGCGCTTGGCTCCAATCCTCCGCCAAATGCCTTCGAGCCTGGCAAAGGCCGCGCTTAGTGCCTACGCACGACGGGTGGACCTGCAGGCAAGCAACATCGTGGGACCAGATTGTGCCCTCTTCCTGGCGGGCGCGAACATCGAGCGGTTCTACGCGTTCGGTCCTCTACCCGGCGTGCCCGCGATGGCCGTCCTCGTCTCCCATCAGGGTGTGTGCACGGTGGGCTTCACGATAGACCCGGCGGCCGTCACTGACCCTGGACTCCTCATAGCTAGCACTCGCGAGTCGTTTGCGGAACTCATCGACAGTTGACCGCAAGCGGCCCCACGAGCCGGGACAACAGAACCGACGGGACCTTGGTCGCGCAGACGTTCGAGGAGTGACGGTGTAACGCGGCCCTACGGGCGCAGAAGCGCAGCACGTCTCGGCCCACGCTCTTCCGACGTCTTCGGGCCATGGGTCGGATTCAGGGTTGGCAATCGCTGATCGAACGCTGCAGGACGTCTCGGCACCCTTCGGCTCCGCCCGGATCACATGCGCCGACAAGACGCCCGTCGGCTGTGTAAACTGTCCAACGTAAAACTTCAGGCAGCGGAAGGAAGAAGATGCCAGCGGACATTTCCTTGGTTGCAGGCGATTCGTTCAGCCCAATGCCAGTTCTGAGACCGCGCGAGCAGGTGCAAGAACAGATTCGCCAGGCGATACTGTCAGGCCACTTCGGGCAAGGAGATCGCTTGCCCAGTGAGACGGACCTTGCTTCTCGGTTTCGGGTGAGTCGCGCGACGGTGCGCGAGGCGCTACGGGGCCTGGTTGAGAGCGGACTGATCACGAAGGTGCCCGGTGCGAGCGGGGGGTCCTTTGTCGAGCATGTCGATCACCATGCTCTCTCGAAGTTGGTGTCGGACCGGATGGCCAGCATCCTCGATCTAGGATCGATCACCCATCACGAAGTCGCCGAGTTCCGGAACATGCTTGAGGTTCCGAGCGCCAGACTTGCAGCAATGCACCGCACGGAGAGCGATCTGCAGGCTTTACGCGAGGTCATCGACGGAGAAAAGGCGTCCGAGGTCACAGATCCGATCGTTGCAGCCCTCAACGCGCAATTCCACACTGCGATGGCCGCTGCCAGCAAGAACCGAGTGCTCGCAGCGTTCGTCGCTGCCTTGCACCGAGTGGCGCATCCTCTGGCCTTCATCGACACAGACTCGGAGGTGGGGCGACAGTCGGTGCGACATCACATCGAGCTGTTCCATGCTATCGAGGAACAAGATAGTGAGGTAGCCGCGGACGTCATGCGGAAGCATCTCCGCTACCTGGATGAGCATGCCGCCAGAGCGAGTCTCGAGGGCGCCCCTTCAGCCGCAGGTAAGTCCAAGTAGGTTCGCTCGGCGACGGCCGGCACTCCTGCTAGTCGGCGGCCCGTGCGATCCGTCAATGTAAAAGAGCGCTCGGTCGACCCACGTCGCAGTTCACGATCGCGATCGCACGGCCGGTGCATCGGCCATCGGCGATGGTTCACACGCCGTGGATCGTGATGCCTGAGTTGACCTAGTAGCGACGGTGGATCGAGATCAGCACGGCCGTGAAGGGCTCGAGTTGGCGGGCGAGGCGGCGTTTGCCGCCAACGATCCCGCGGCGATTGGTCACTGCCGCCGCGAGGTCCATGACGACCTCTTTGGCCCCACGTGCGTCGCCGACGACGATGATTTCATCCTCAAGGTACCGCTGGATCGTTGCTCATCGCTCGGACGTCGGCGTGCCTGCCGACCCTTCCCAGGCACCAGCCCTCATGGGTGGCCGGGCTGGGGCTTTGCCGGCCGCCGCCGCCAGCAACTGGGTCACAGTTGCGGTCGCATCGTGCACGACGTCCGCGAGGGACCCGCCCCGGTTCGCGGCGTCTCCGACGACCCAGAGGCCACCCGGCAGGGTCACCGCAGCGCCGGCGGAGCCGAGGGGTGACGGGGTCGCGCTGGCCCCCTGGGAGATCAGCAGGGGACCCGGAGTCTCCACCCATGACTCCTCGCCGTCGAGGCTGCGGACACCGCAGCGTCCGGGTTCGATAACGGTCACCGTGGACCGGGGGACGAGGTCCACCCGTGGGTTTGCGCCGAGTCGTCCCATTATGTACGGCTTCGCCAACCGTCCCACGTCCCGGCCGAGGACGGTCCCTCCGAAGATGAACGTGACCGCGGCCCCTCGCGACGCCAGGTCGTCACCGACCGCCATGGCCTCCCGGTCCCCACCCCAGATGACCACCGAGTCGGGCGTCGGGCGGGGAGAGAGACGAAGCCACTCACGGATCTCCACCACGTGATCCAGCTCCGCGCCGGCGATCCCTAACGGTGCGCCGATGCTGCCGATCGCGAGGACGAGCGCGTGTGCATTTCGGGCCGGGACGTCGTCGGGACCGAAATTCGTGCCGAGCGCCACTGGGACGGACAGTCGCGCGAGTTCGCTCTGGTACCAGTCGAGGATCCCGTGGTAATCCGGGCAGCCCCTGAGCCCCGCGGCCAACGCGAACTGACCGCCCACATGCGCCTCTCGCTCCACCAGCCGCACTGGAATCCCCCATCGTGCCAGCTGCACGGCTGTCTCCAGGCCCGCAGGGCCAGCTCCGACGACCAGGGTCTCGCCCAGCTCGGCGACGCGCGAGGATGAGGCCGGTAGGGGAGGGAGGTCCTGCTCTCGACCAGCACGAGGGTTGACCGAGCACCGGATCGAACCTGAACCGAGCTCATCGATGCACGCGTTTGCGGCGATGCACGGGCGGGGCGCCACCGGCGTCTGCTCCGGATCGCCGAACGGGGTGCTCGCCAGCGCCAGAGCCGCCCACCGAGCATCGGCGTGAAGACCGCGACCGATGGCGACCAGGTCGGCATCCCCGCGACGCAGCAGCTCCTCGGCGACGTCGGTGCTCGTGATCCGTCCGGCGACGCTCACGACCGTACCGAACTCTCGGAAGCGTCGCGCCGCGGCGGCCAACCAACCTGCTTCGCGCTCGCCGGCCGGGATGATGAGGTCCGGGGCCTCGTAGGAACCGGCTGAGACGTCGATGCAGTCAACGGCGTCCACCGGCACCCGCCGGAGGATCGCCAGGGTGCCATCCACGTCCAACCCGCCTTCGACGCCGTCCATGGCCGAGACTCGCAACACCACTGGCGTGTGGGGGATCCGTTCCCGGACCGAGGTCATGACCAGACCGAGGAACCGCGCCGGATCGCCGTACTCGTCGGTGCGCTGATTGATCGTTGGCATCATGAACTGATGGATCAGGTAGCCGTGTGCGGCGTGGATCATGACAACGTCGACCCCCGCCTCGACCGACCGGGCGGCTGCGTTCGCGTAGGACTCGACGAGGTCGAGGATGTCCTCGGCGTCGAGCGTCTCCGGCACCGGTCCTCCGGTGAAGGTGGAGCGCACAGCCGACGGAGCCACAGGCACAAAGCCGGAGATGGCGGGCTTGGAGGTGTTGCCGGCGTGGTTCAGCTGGACACCGAGCAGCGAACCCTCGGCGTGGACGGCGTCCGCGAGGCGGCGGAGGTCGGGTACGACCTCGTCGGTGTCGAGAGCCATCTGATTGGGCTGCGACCTTCCGTCGGCCCGCACGAACGCGGCTTCGGGGTAGACCAGCGCGGCGCCACCGGCGGCGCGTTCGGCTAGGTGGGCGATGTAGCGGTCCGTCAATGTGCCATCGCGGTTGCAATAGTTGCGGTCCATCGGCGCGAGGACCACCCGGTTGCGCAACAGCACCTGTCCGATCCGGACCGGCTGGGCGAGCAGGCTCGAGTTCATGGGCGCGCCTGCTCGGGATGAGGGGAACGGGCGTCGAACGCGCCGGGCGAGACGCCTGCGCTCCGCAACTTGAACTTTTCGATCTTCCCCGTCGGGGTCAAGGGAAACTCGCTCACGAGCTCGATGTAGCGGGGCAGCGCGTAGCGCGGCAGCCTGCTCTGGCTCCACTCGTAGAGCTCGTGAGGCAGCAGGGCCACGCCGTCGACGGCGACGACGGCGGCGACGATGTCCTCGTCGCCCAGTGAGTTGGGCACCCCGTACGCCGCCACGAGGGCGACCAGGGGATGGCTGACTAGCACTTCCTCAACCTCGTGGGCGCTCACGCTCTCGCCCTTGCAGCGGATCACGTCGCCTAGGCGGTCGCTGAACCACAACTGACCGGTCTCGTCGAAGCGGCCGCGGTCTCCGGTGTGAAACCAACCGTTGCGCCAGGCGTCTGCTGTCCGCTCGGGGTCCTGCAGGTAACCGCTGAACATGGTCCACGGCTCATCGGCGCGGACGCAGATCTGACCGTTCGTGCCCTGGGGGACCGGGAGGTCTTCCTCGTCGACGAGACGCAACTGATAGCCGGGGAACGGCCGCCCGACGGCTCCTGGGACGGAATCGTGACCGCCTCCCCAGGTCACAATCGTGGCCTCAGTCGAGCCGTAGCAGTGCACGAGCTTGAGAGCAAAGCGCTCCTCAAAGGCGGAGTGCACCCCAGCCGGGATCGGGACGCCGTACCCGACGCGCAGCGGGTTCTCGGAATCCTGGGGACGGGGGTCGTTCTTGGCGAGCAGCACCAGCATGGCCCCCACGAACGGCAGCACGGTAGCGCCGGACGCGGTGACCTCGGCCCAGAAGCTGTGCCGGTTGAAGGGGCCTCCGAGGTGGATGGCGGCGCCGGCCACCAGAGCTGGCATCACGCCGTAGCCTTGGCCCATATTGTGGTGCAGTGGGATACAGATGAACAGGCAGTCTTCCTGCGTGATCTGCGCGGACGTCACCGCCTGGTAGCCGTTCATGTAGTGCTGCCCGTAAGGCATGACGGCTCCTTTCGCCGGCCCAGTTGAGCCGGAGGTGTACATCACCACGGACGGTCGGGACAGGCGGACGTCAGGGAGGGACATAGCCGGCGGGCTGTCGGCTAGCTCAGACCAGCTGTGCACCTCGAAGTCCGAGCTGCCGGCGTCTCCGATGACGACGACTGTCTCGAGCGCCTCGAGGCTCGATCTGACCGCCTCGACCTGGGGCAGGTAGTCGGATTGGACGATCAGCACGCGGCAGGACGAGTGGTTGAGCACGTGGATCAGTCGCGGACCTACATTCTGCTGGTTGAGCGGCACCTCAACGGCTCCGAGCACGGACAGCCCGAACCACGCTGCGACGAACTCTCGCCGGTTGTCGAGCATGATCCCCACTCGGTCGCCCGCCCGGACGCCGAGCGCCTGGAACCCGCCAGCGACCTTTGTCGCGAGCTCGAAGGTCTCTGCATAGGTCAGCGAGCCATCGGAGTCGGTGAGAAACGTCTTGTCCGGCCAACGGTCGGCGTTACGCCGGAGCAGCGCGGGCGCGGTGCGGTAGTTGAGCTCATCGAGCGTCTTCATCGTGTGACCTCTGATCCTTAGTGAGATACCGCTCTTCTTGTTCTCGTTCCCCGTCCTTTACCGGCGGGTGGAGCCGCGTCGGTCGCCTGCGGACCACGCACCGTGGTACGTCAGTCGAGGCTCGGCTGAGGTTCGGCTTCCCGGTCGAGCGCCGGGAGCACGTGCTCGGCGAGCCAGCCGATCCGCTCGATGATCTCGGCGGCGCCGCCGGCGAAGTTGAGCACCACCTGGCTGACGCCCACCTCGGCGAGGTCACGCAAACGGCCGATCGCTCGATCGGGGTTGGTCGAAAGTCCGGCCGAGGTGCTCATGATGACCTCGCTCGGGTCGCGACCTGCTTCGCGGGCCAGATCGTCGAGCCGTGCTCTGTTCTTAGCGAAGACTTCCAGATCTGCTCCGACGGCATGCCATCCGTCACCTCGCTGGGCGGCGCGTTTCAGCGCTGC
>Ga0075367_10000466_pt1 | contig 15096 bp, 1 predicted proteins | sample EndMethybrTD3032_FD_71399 | JGI IMG/M metagenome (GOLD analysis project Ga0075367, IMG submission 71399) | Populus endosphere microbial communities from Tennessee, USA - Endosphere MetaG P. TD hybrid TD303-2 | ecosystem: Host-associated > Plants > Roots > Endosphere | place: USA: Tennessee... | reverse complement strand
CTGTAATTAATTGGGTCGCTAAGTTTTCCACATCGAAACGTCCGCGTACCACACTACTCATACCCGCTACAGCAATATCTGATACCAAGCGTCGTTCTAAAGGATCAGCTATTTTTATTTCACTACTTAATCCGGCGGATCCCATGGCTAAGGCTACACCGGCTAAATCAAATTGTTGCCGAACTCCTATCGCCATTTCAGTTAATTGCTCTGACACATTTACCATACCCATGCGTACCATGGTCATGACTGTTTTTTCACCGAGCGCTGCGCCTCCAAACCCGGAAGCAAAACCTGCAGTAATACCCGCGGTTACACTTTCTGCTAAAGAAAAATGATCTTTTAATCCCACGCCCACACACAATTCTTGTGCAGCGGCATCCGTTAATCCGGCTGCCACGCCGGTCATCACAGGTACTGATACACCTAAAGTGTCAGCGACACTCGCCACAACTGCAACTGCAGGTGGATACACACAAACAACCACCACCGCAATAGCACAAATCAACAAACCAAAAAAATCATCATCTTGCGGGGGTGGTTGCGGTGTATCCAAGTGCGGAAGCAGTGCGCCTTGGATGGTTTGTAGAAATTGATAATACGGACGAGCCATACCGGATTTGTTGTGCACCGAAATCAATTGTGGAATCACTATAGTTTGACCGGCTATCAGTGTTCCTCCACCATTGGCCGCATCGATATAGCTTCCTAAACTAGCATCCCCATAAAGATTGATCGCTATGGATTCGTAGGTATCTCCTTCAGCACAGGTGTAGGTTTGCGGTACATTTGAAAAATCCTCTGTCATCGCAATACTCATACCCATTTCCATACCCGCATTGTTTTGTGGGCTGACCCAGTTAAGCTCGAGATCAAAAAAATCACTGCCTTTATTTTTATAACTGGCTAAGTACTGGCCATTTACACGATAAAAATAATAGGTTTCCAGGTTGCAAACGAACACATCTGGATAATATCGATTCTTTTCTACTAAGTGCATACGACGCAGTATCAAACCTTCAGGTGTTGTAATAAAATATTTATCTCGCCCATCGGGATCTTCAGCACCGGATATTGCACACGATTCGCCATTAGGACCTGAATAATTTTTAACGACCGAATAATCACTCTGTCCATGGATGTTTCTGCGATAACCTTTAATATTGTCGATTCGCCAATTATCCCAACCTATATAGTTACAATCGAGATAATCCGTATTCAAATCTCTATCGTTATAGTCAATGGTTTGATGTTGAGGCAAACCCATAGCGGTTAAATCTTGATAATCAGTTTGAGTGATAGTTTGCGGAAAACCTATGACTCCAGTACGCTGTATATTGGCGGTTAACCATCCATTTTCATTGTACTGTCTTTCATTCTCAGTAACGTAAGTGTGAGAAAACCAATAAGGTGCTGTGGTTTTAAATAGTTTTTGTCTGCCTGCACTATCATACTGTCTCTCACTTGTTTCATTATTGTCGACCTTTGAGCTTATCAATCGGCCATCGACGTCATAGAATAAATTTGCGGTCAATTTCGTCGTTTGAACAGAAGTGATGCGAATTTCTGTCACACGACGATCATTTTTATAAGCAAATTCAAGACCTTGATCCGGGATAATCTTGATCTCACCATTTTCAAAGACACCTTCTGAAATGATTACCCGATCTTCTGTGTCGTATTTCCACCAGACTTCCTGAGTAAGATGATGACCGCCCACATCGACAATGCCTTTAATAAAACGACGATTACTAACAGCATCATACGCGGTGGTAAAAACTGCTTGATTGTCTCGTGTTAAAATCTCTCGACCTAAAGCATCGATTTGACTCGTGGTTTCACGAAGAATTTCTGCTTCACCGCTGACAACACGAACTGCAATCCGTCGACCTTCGGAATCATAGCTATAGTAGGTTTTTTTTCCGGTGGCGAGATCATCTATTTCTGTCATTCGACCAGAAATATAGAGATAATGTAAATGTTGCCCACAGAGTGGTTTTATAGTATGGGCATAACCAACTAGGTTTCCGAGATAAATAATCGGCTGTAATTCAAAATAATCGCCGTGATTTCCTCCCTGTGACATGACATCAACCAATTGAGCTTTGTAGTCATAGCCATAACGATACAATGCACCACTGAGATCAGTATGTTGTAGGGGTTTACTAAAGGTATCACGTTGCCAAGTTAAACAACTATTGTCCGGATTTTCTACTTTGATCAATTGATGGTTACGTCCATAAATCAAGCGCGTGCATTGACCGAGTGGCTCATAGCGTTCAATAATATTACCTAAAACGTCAAAGTTATAACGTCGTGTATTATTGGCTGGATCCGTATCACTCGTTCGCTGTTTAAGTTCATTATAGGTATAACTTCGACGACTACCGGAAGGCTTTTGTAACGCTAAAAGATTGTTTTCTTGATCATAAAAATATTTTGTGGCTTGACTCGCAGCATCTCGCGATTCAATCATGTTGTTAAACGCATCAAACAATTGTGTTTTGCGTTGTGTGCCTTCTGCTAATATTTCAATAATTTTATGACCTGCCGTGTCAAGAATGTAGGCATGTGTATTGCCATTGGCATCGCGCCTTGCTATTTGTTGTCCACGAACATTGTAGGCAAAGGTTGTGCTGGGACAAAGTGCTTTGGTGTTACCTTGTTCATCGATTACATCGACTAACGGCTCCTGTTTTTGTATCATTTGATCGGCGTCGTTATATTGATAGTATGTAATATGTCCCAAGGTATCGGTTTCAGTTAATTTATTATTCCATAAGTCATAACGGTATTGACGCGCAGGCTGTACCAGATGTTGTCGATCCGGATCGATATTTTGAGTGGTGGGAAATACTAGGCCCGCATACGCAATCACTAAATCTCCGCTATAGGCACCAAAATGAAAAGGATATACACCAGCGCTAAAACCAGTCACATCCACAACAAATCCTTGTGAGATCAAATTGATGCTGGAAAATTGTGTCCAACATCGCATTCTATCCAAACTCACATTCAAATATTCTAGGACTGGTATTTCTTTGTTGGGTGCAAGATCAGGCAGCGGACTAACCACCAGCTGAGTTTTATCGGTAAAATTCAGTTCCGTAATAAGTTCGGGATTAAATGTTGATGCGCTGGGCGTTTCATCGTTGTAAAGTGGTATCCAATCTTCGGGTTCCTGATCTAAAAAAGCAGTCGCATGCTGAGGAACCATTTCCCATTCTTCTTCATCACTACTATCAGAATTCTGTGCCTCCAACATCAGCCAATGCTGTTGCAAACGCGTTGACACAGGCGGCTTACTCAGTGCTGGCCATTTCACGGCTAAGGAAAGTTTCTCAATAGTCTGAATAGGAACCGAAAAATCAACATTGCTCTGAATTTTATTGCCATTTTTATCAGAATACGTCGTACGTTTTTTATCGGGATCAATTTCTAATGTTTGTATTTGTTGTTTTGATTCTCTATCAAGATAGTGACATTCCAATTTAACGACTTGGGATTGTAAAAAGCTGGGGACTTGCCAATCAAGTTCGACATGATTGTCTAAGAAACTAAATTTCAAACTCGTCGCAATCTCGCGAGACAAAGGTTTGTGTGCAGTTTTATGCGTGTAGATGGTAAAAGCTAAGCTTAAGTCATGAGGTTTTTTATCCTGTGTCAGTGGCTTTAATTGATAAACCCCGGAGGAATGATGACTGAGATCCACATAATAGGTGTGGGATACTGGATCGACTTGTAATTCCAGTGTTTCACGTTTTTCAGATTCTTCCCATAATTCAACCGCTGAAATATCGCGCGTATTACCGGTTAAACGAACCAAGCTGGGTTGTTTTTCTTCTGGAATGGCCACTAAGTAATGACTGTTGCTACAAAGACCCGTATCAAATTGCACAGTGCCTGAGCTAATATAGATTAGCTTTTTTTCGTTAGGTTGCATCGGATCGGTAAACGTATAAGTTACTTGGTAGTCATATACATCGGTAGCAAACGTCGACACATCGACACCGCAACGCCCGTCTTGTGTAACAATCGGTAAGCTTTGTTTTAGTGCTGGAAAATCTTTAGGCCATAACGAAAATTCAGCGACTGCATTCTTCTCTTGTGGAATCGGCCAACTTAAACTTTGCATCTTACCGAACTTAGGATAACGATTACTGGCTAATATACTTAACGGAATAATTTCTGGTTGCGAAGTGTCCACTTGATAATTGGCTGGTAAGGTACGTGTAATAACACGACCGGCTGTATCACGCTGATTTTCTGTGCGTTCAACATCAGTAACACTCCAACCAAGTACAGTAGGTAATTCGCGATAAGTGATAAAACCTAAATCTTTTGTCGGCGATTGCAGTCGCAACACAGATTTACCGGTGAGATCATGCAGGAATAATGTTGTAGCACCTGCTTCAACATTACTACACCATATCCGACCTAACAAATCAAAGCGTCGATAAATGTGCATTTTATCGGGTGTTTCACCTTCCATAATCGCTTGATCAAATGCATCATAGGCCGTGCAGTTAGTTTCTACGGTTTGTGTATCACGGCGAACTTCAACGCTAATCGCTCTATTTTGTGCATCATATTGAAAATATTTTTCATCTAAATGGATTTTTGCTTCGTATTGAATTCCCTCTTTTGGTGGTTTTTGTTGCCAGTTAGTTAAAGTCCACCACTGACGTGCCGGTTTACCGTTAGCCGTATAGCTAAACCCTTGCGGTAATTGTTGATTCGATTGTTTCCACTGCAATTTACCACGGGCATCATACAATCTTTTTTCTTGTTGATCAGCGGGATCAACGGCTACAGGTTCAGGAATACTACCTGCTATAACGGGCTTCGCTCCTTGTTGGAAACGCGTCGTCAATACCGTTTGCCCATGCGCATTATTGCCATAATAGCTTAATGGCACGATAGTGTTGCTAAGACCATGGTTGTCACGCGGCACTTCAGTTTGTGCGAGCTTACAACCGCGCTGATCATAAAAACTCCATTCAGTACTGCCATCTTCTAGTGTTTTTGTCAGCATCTGACCGTTCGCATTATATTGATAGCTCACGCTAAGATCTTGAGGAGATGCATCAATAAACGTAGGTAATCCATTGCTTAATGTTAAGCTTTGACGCACGACTTGCAGGCGAACTTTTTTTACTAAACGATTCGCCTTATCATAATAAGATTGCTCACTGCGATCTTGTATAGAAGCTATTTTATCTAATGCATTTTTGAGTTCTGCAAAAGATAAGTGAGCGTTTAACGAAGTATCCAATGATTTCGCATAAGCAACACGCTTGATCGTTTTACCGAAACTATCATTCTCAAAACGTTGACAACGATACTGAGGCGTTTGGTTATCTAAACCAATATTCTCTGCTTCGGCTAGACCTTGTCCATTGCGATCAAACCAATAAAAATTTTCTTTACTGTGCGCAGGATCAATTTTTTCTGTTTGTGCAATGACTTGACCCCACGCATTATACGATTTACCTAATTCGGCATAATCGTAAGTAATTTTTCCTTCTGGCATGCTTACATAACAATGTACCGGACCTTGGCGTTGTAAAGTAACGCGGCCGCATTGATCGCGTTGGTAATCAATAATGCGATCAGCATCGCTATGTCGCGTTCGATAATATTCGTCCAATACCGATTTGGGAATTCCTGTTTTGCTATATACACTCAGATCCAGTGTACAAAGCGTCGCATTAATTATTTTTCGATGGACCTTACCAAACGCATCGCGTTCTTTTTTTATCGTCACACCGAGTGGTTTAACATGATAAACCACTCGCTTTTGCTGGTCGTACACCCAAAATTGCCAATGACCTGCCGCATCTTGCTCAGCAACTTTGAGTCCTTTGGCATTGAATGTACGTGCAGTGGTTAAAGTTTGTTTGCTTTCTGGACGATACCGCCATTCATCGGGTTTCAAAGCAGTTCCATTGTCAACAGCGATGTCCGGTAAACGCGTTGTGTGCCATTGATTCAATCCGTTATATTCTGCTTCAAATATCCGTGGCTTTTGGGTGTTAGCCGCAGCAATGATGCGAACAATGTTACCCATTTTGTCATAAGTTTTATGTTTTTCTATCGCAAGTGTCTGGCTGGCACAAGTCAATGCGCCAAATGCATCGGGAGTTACCTCAGTCATATAAACAGGAGGTGTTATGTCAACAACAGGCCGCTTAGCGCGATCAAATACTGTTTTCCACTTCGATTGCTGACGATCGATATAAAGAATTTGATTTCCTACGGCATCGTATTGATAGGTTTCAACATGACCTAGAGCATCAGTGTGTTGTATCAATCGATTTGCTGCATCGTAAACTTTTTTGCTGATACGATCCTGCGTGGCATCGGGAGCTAATGTCTGCAATTGTTTAAGTAACAGCGCATAATCTGCAGGAACATGGACGCGCTGATTAAAATGAACTTCTGCAATCAAATTACCTTTTGCATCATGTTGAAAACGCTGCACCTGACCTTCTGCATTTACCGTATAAAGTGGTTGGCCAAAGCCGTCAAAAAAGAAAAACTGATAACGATCCTGGCTCTCATCTTGTTTAATTTTTGAGAGTACTTGTGCTATGGGTAATTGACTCAGTTGTAAAGCATCTTCAACAGCATTCGCATAGCTGATTTGAGTAATTAAACGTCCTTGCTCATCAAAACGTTGTTCACGTATATAATTTTGCGGATCGATGGAAAATCGTAATTGACCGGCTTCATCACGTAAAAAATAATGACAGCGATCTTGAATAGCGTTGGCAATTTTCAACACTCGCGCAGCAAGTTGTTCGGTGGTGAGTTTTTCTATGCCTTGAATAGCTATACCGGCTGCATACTGTATCGCCTGTACTTCATGTTGTAATGCATCATAACGTTTTTCTTTAACATAACCCTGTTGGCCATTAATATTAACCGCAAAACGTTGCTTGCCATTTGCATCATAAAATTGATAGGTTAAACTATCTTCTGCATCTGGCTTTAGCATCGCACGCAATTGTTCAGGCGTGGTTTCATCATTCAACGGCGTAGTCTCATTTCCGCTAATAACTTGTTGGTATTGCCTTTCTAAAATGATCTGATCGGCTGCGTTATATTTCCATTCGGTCACACCACCTAAAGCATTGATCTTGAAACAACGTCGTCCGGCAGAGTCGATAATAAAACGTGTTACATGACCCTTCGCATCAATTTCCGCCAGAACACTATTTTGAGCATTTTTATGGTGTTGAGTTTGAATGTTTAAGGCGTCTTTACGTGCGTCCGTTATTGGATCGATAGTCGTTTTGCAATGTCGATTCAAACCATCGTAATCGAGTTGACGTATGTATTGATCTGCAATTATCTTATCGCCCTGGGTTTCATTTAGCAGTTGTTTTTGTCCGTTATATTGTCGCGTGGTCGTTAGATTTAAACCTTTTTCTTGAGAATCAAAGCATTCTTCAATAACTAATCCCCGTCGATCATATTTATTTTCTTGAATTATGCCATTTGCATCAATGGTCTTTACACAATGCCCTAAAAGATTATATTGATACTGTGTTTGTCGTTTTGCACCTTCAACATCTTGTATTTTTGTGATGACATGTCCGATAGCATCATAAACATACTGTGTTTTAATGCCATTAAGAATTTGTTTTTCGGTTAAATCACCTGATAGATTGTAAACAGCCACGTAACCTCTACTCAAAGCATCGGTATAGCGACTAACCTGTCCATTGGCGTTATGTTGCCAAGTTTTCGTTTGCTGTTTAGCGTCAATCTGGATCTTTTCTGAAAAAATATTGTAAATAATCGTACGTTGATTACCTAAAGGATCAGTAATAGTTTCACTACGTTTGCTTGGATCATAAAGATGTTGTGTGATCTGACCTAAAGCATTGGTCGTTTTAGTCGGTTTATCCCAAGCGTCATACGCGATGCTACTACGTTGTGGTTGTAAGGGATTTTGTGTCCAGAGCAAACGTCCTTTACGATCATAACCGCGCTGATAATCTCCTTTTATTTCATCTCTGAGATGAGTCAGCTTGCCATAAAGATTGTTGTAATCACGTTTTACTTTGCTATTTAAGGTTTCGGCTTGACGCAACGTGCTTATTTCTAAGCCACGTGCATCATATTGATGTTGAATAAGCAATGTGGGTTGTTTAGTTGCGACGGGTAAACTTGTTTGGCTAACTTCAGAAAAAGCATTGGGAAGATGTTGTGTTTCAAAACCTTCTGCATCAATGAGTTTGATAACTTCATCGCGTTTGTTATAAAACTTTTGAGAAATCACATCCTGTGTAGCATCTTGCAGTTCATCTAAAGCGCTACGCAATGCATCAGGAATAAAACCACCGGTGAGCGGCTGGTTGAATTTATCCACTAATGTCGCTGTAACTTGGCTGTAATCGCGAGTCTTAACAATATTACTAAAATTATCGCGCGTATATTCACGAATCTGTGCTTGTTTATCGTCAATGACTTGTATCGTCAATACTAACTGCCGTTCAGCATTGTAATAAAAATAGGTTAATTGATCGCTGGCATCTGGAGTCGAACGAACGGCTGTCGATAGTTTTAAACCACTGGCATCATAGGTATGACGTCGTGTGTTCTCATTCCATATTTTTTCTTTTTGTTGTTGTTTTTCTTCAGGTTTTAAAGTGCTATCGGCATCAATACGTGCCAGCAATTCACTATTCTGTGCCGATGCTTCAGCAACAGTTTGACCCCATCCATCAAAACGAGATTCATTGGCGCGATAGGTATCTCCCGTTATTTCAGTCGTTGTCGCATCACGCACGCCTTGTGCACTCATTTCACCCATATTATCGTAACGCGTAAAGGTTACTTTTCCATCGGATCGGCGACTTTCAATTTCACGATTTAGTTTATCGTATTTGTAAGTAATCGTTTGATCGTTAACAGACTCAGCAGGTAATGTTGGAATAAGCTGCGTATTGTTATACCAGGTCGGATCGACTGGATTGGCATAACGCTTTTCGCTATTAACTACACCATTTAGCAAATAATCTTTAGTCGTAATATAACCTTCGGCATCAACGCTTAAAATTAGCCAACCACGAGGATCATAAAAACGATATTCATGTGCATCATCGGCACTCGCATCCGGGCGAATCTTATCAAAGCTCTGCGTATTGATACTGATGATTTGCGCTTGTGCATAACGAATGATTTCAGTCACCCAATTTGCACCGTTATGTTTGTATTCAGTCACATAACCTGCAGCATCTTGTATACCGATCTTATTCTTATCGGCGTCGTAAAAGATATGCTGTGTTCGATCCCGTTTAGGATCGACGGAGAGAGCAATTTTTTTTCCTTTGAGTAACGCGGTTAATTGCTCGGATGATAATCGTGCTTCATAGTGGATAGTTACAATAAGTTGGTTGCAATCATTATAAATACTTTGAGTTAAATAAGCTTCCTCGTCGACTTGATAACACAGCCGTTCAGAAGCGTCATAAAATTCGTAGCTGATTCTGTCATGGGTCGGATCGCTTATCGACATCTTAGTCATTAATGTCAATAAATCATTAGCGGAAGGTTCGGTTCCTTGCTCAGGAATGGAAGCGAGTTGCAGTTTGTCTATGGCTTTTGCATAACGAACCTTGGCCTTATAGCGACTCTGTTGATTGTAACGAAATTCAGTTAGGCTACCACTGGGATGGACCATAAATCCTAAACGATTTTGTTTATCATAAAACCGATAACTGAATTGACCATCTGCTGTCGTGCACTTTTCTGTTACACAGCCTGAGATGTTCCTGCTATAGGTCATTTCCCGTGTGACAGGTTGATTATTTTCTTGAACGGTTTGTTGTTCTTTAGCTATCCATCCTCGTGTATCTAATTCAGTGATCTCTTTACGACTATTCGGCCGAGTAATTTCTACGCGTCGATCCGCATAAAGATAAGATGTTTTTTCTTCAGCCGCATTTTTTAATGATATCAACCGACGTAAGTTATCAAATTCTGTGGTGGTATCCAGTGTAGGCTGATTTTTTTCGCGCGTTTCGCTATAATAATTTAAATCTCCAAACATATTATAGAACGTATCGAGTTGGCTCATGCGATCATCGTCAATCCCTTGTCCTTTAGCATCGATCGTCGCATAGCGATAAGCATGCGAAGGTAAACCTGAGTGATCATTAATTTGCTGGGTTAAGCTCACATGCTGTGGATTTTGTTGTGTCACCCATGTCGTCATTTCCGCTAAACTAGGCGCAGTATTTTTCTTATAATTGTCAACCGGAAAACGTCCATCTAAATAAACGATGGTGTATTGAATGAAATCCGCATCTCCGACACGGTATTCAGTAACTCGACCTTCAGGACTGATTACAAAGCGTAAATACAAACCTTTACCACTTTCACCATAGGCTTGATCGTAAACATGTCGGGTAACTTGGGCCTTATTATTGTTATAACTAACTTGTGTGATTAAATTATGTCTAGGGCGGGTTTGATCGTAAAAATATTCATTTACTTGATCATTAGCATTTTGTTGTTTAATTAATCGGCCATCTTCATTGTATTGAAAGCTTTGTTTAGCTTGTGCAGCGGTAGTGATACTGGATAGTTGGCCGTTTTCATTGTAGGTGTAATAACCACTATCGACAGTGAGACTTTCCGGAACCAAAGGATAGCCTTGTTCTCGATCGATCTGTGTGATCGATCCTTGTGGATTAAAATATAATTTTGTGGAAACTTTGACATTATTTTGAATAATGGTATTTCCTTGTCCATACAGAAAGTTTGCCGATAAGCTGCCCACATCGCTAGAATTTTGGTAACTAAAAGAAGTAACGGGCTTAGGCACGCCATTCGGCGTGGTACCATAAACAAAAGACAAACCACTACCATCGCTCTGCTCAATCTTATCAAGATAGGCTAAGGAATAAACGTCCTTATCCGATAATGTCGCTTTGCTTTTGGGAGGAGCAAGATATTTATACTCTATACTTGGCCATTTCGACCGATCGTGCACATCTAATAATACAATAGTGGTTTTAGTTAAACGGCCGTCAATATCAAAGCTTGAAAATTTTAATTGCGTAGTCTCTCCCATTTTGATTGAATAAATGGATTCTTGATGACTACCATCAGCGAGTTGATGACGATGAATTTCATAACGACCTTCAGGTGCAACTATAGTGGTCAGTTGCCAAGGAGTAGTTTGATCATAACGATAAGTCGTTGCTTCATTTTTACTATCAAGTCGTTGAATTAAATAACCACTTTCATTATAAATTTCTGTGATCTGGGATTTCGGATCAAACCATATCCACTTTTTCGCTGTCGTATCGTGAGAAAGATAAGCTCGACTATCTGACCAGTATGGAGATGCCCATCGATTAGTTTTACTATCAAACTGATAAGATGTTTCGTGACCATCCTCTTCAATTAGGATTGCAGGTGAAGTCTGAGTGGCTGCAGGGAGCGTTTTTAAATATTTATGTGCTAAACGCCAAATCCCAGAAACTGTTTGCGCGTGACTGTTATAGACATAAGACAGTTCAACTGGAAAATTTCTTTCCTGTAATACAAGTTTATGATCAAAAAGAATGAGATTGCCGGTGTTAGCATTAACAAAACTCTGGATTTTTAAGGGGCCAAAATCTCGGCTAGGTAAGGCAGCACCCATCTGAGTAAAAGAAGAATAAGAAACTCCAAGACCGAGTCCTGAAATAAGATTAAATGGATAGGCTAAATTCATAGGAGTATTTCCTTACTTTTAAATTTTTTATCAACGAAAAACCTTTTGGCATGCCTTTAAGGACGCGATGATGGTCGACCGTAATCATTGTTTATTTCAGCGGATTCGGCCTCAATTAAGGGTAATCTCGGCGGCGCTGGACGAAAAAATCGATATGTTGATTGGCTTGCACGATAACCTCCATATAAAAAAGCAATAAAACATAAAATGCCTCCTGCACACAGCAAACTAATTAAAAATGGGCTACCCAGTAACAGAGTACCCTTCAAGGATGGGGATTGGGATGGGTTAGATTGCGAAACATTCGTTTGCTCTAAGCGAACAACCGATATTACATTCGTTGGCAACATGTCACAGGTTTGCCAATCGAGTTGTTGTAATCGCTCAGGTTTTATAAACTGTATGTCTGGCAACGATGAAGCAACGCGACAAAAACTTCTTAGGGTAGACGCGTCCAGATTATCATGAATAACATTAAGTTGAGTTAGCTTGGTATTAGCTTGCATTGGATAAAAAACGCGTTTTTCCTGCCTTGACAACTGAGTCGTATTCAAATCATTGGCATGACATGACACCTTTACCAGCTCTTTTGCAAAATTATTCAATGATGCAGCTTCGACAATATTGTCGTTGAGTATTAACTGTTGTAAGTGCGATTGCTGTAATACTGGTGCAAGTGTGTTAAAAAAGTTTCCATCCAGAAGATTGCTGCTTAAATCTAACAACGTTAGCTTAGTTTTACTTAAAGCTTCCGCTAGACGAGGCTGATTACTGATCTGATTTTGGTTAAGATGTAATTCACGCAGATTAGTATTCGAAAGCACATCCAGCCAATTCATTAAGGAGACATTGGTGATTTTATTATTGTTTAAATTTAGTGAGCGTAATAAAGTATGGTTAGAAAAAACAGAGGTTAATTCGGCAACAGAGTGATCATTGAGCTCAGCATCTTCACAAGTAAAACTCAACAATTGTGTATCAGGAAAAACGTTTACCAATGCAGAAAATCCATGTTGACCTAATTCACTGCCTGAAATATCAAGATGCTGCAATGAAGTGGCAGGTAAATGCTCTGCTATCTTTACTACACCTGCATCGGTGAGAGCGTTTCGCGCAATGTTTAAACTCTTTAAGCGAGTACCACGCGCATGTTTTATCAAAAATTCAGCATGTTGATCTTTCAATAAATTATTTGAGACATCTAAAGACTCTAAATTTTCTAAGCAAGCTTGCAGTGCGGTAACATGATCAGCTAATCCTGCGTGACTTATCCTTAATACTTTTAAAGAGGAATTTCCTTTTAATGTATCGCTAAAAACTTGAAGTGCATTTGCAGAAAATTTTTGACCGGATAAATCTAGTGTATGCACAAAACTTTGTTGGATTCCCACTGCAAGCTTTTGCAAACCTACGTCTGTTATTTGGTTACCTGCTAATTGCAAATTATTTAGATTTTGCATGCCCCCGGAAATTAAGTTAGCTAAACTTGTCGCACTCACATCAGTCATATTAGTATTGACTAAGTTAAGTTCGCTCAGATTTATCCCTACTAAAGAATTTAGTAACAAATTAAACGACTCTTCATTTAACCATTGATTACTGATATCAAAACGAGTGACATTGACGCTGGTTAAGAATCGGCTTAATGCTTGAATATGTTGACGTGTAGGTGCTGTATTCGCATCATTTACTACAGGATCGGAAACATTTATTAATTCCAAGCGCGAAGTCAGCATTGATTGCAAACTAATCAGCAGCTGTTCCCAATCAGTCGCTGGCCACGTTGGCCAATCTTGTTGCGAAAGATCAATGCGTGTAATTTCATCTGCCTTTGAAAGCTGATTAAGATGATGAATCAACGTTGTAGGTGACATTTTTTGTTGTAATAAACTGTCTAAACAAGTTTGCGTACTAAACATATTTTGATAGTTTACAAACGACCAATCACAGGCAACACATTCATAACGATCACTTTGTTGTAAAAAAGTAAAGCTTCTCCCTTCCGTTTCACAATTTGCTTGGTTTCGATAATGATTTGCTAAATCAGTTGCTTTAAAAATAATTAATTGTAAATAGCGTCCAACAGCATAAAAGGTATAAAGAGAGGAAAATAGCGATGGAATAAAAAATAGAGGGGTCAATGGGCGTGAAGTTTCTCCTAAGGTCCAAGTGAAATACCGATTCAACTTGTTCAGCGTAGGGACTGGTTCAAGGAGAGGAGTCGATGCTTGATCTTCTTCAGCGAGCGAATCCTCAGTAGGCGTTTGAATTTCTTCTATAGGAAGAAAAGTTAATGAGGGTTCAGTTACAGGCGCCTTCAATGCGGTTAAAATAGTTTCTCTAAGTTGTAATAAATTAATTTTTTGCAGTGGATCGTCAATAAAGCGTTCTAAGTTTTCGATATGAAAGCTTTCGGCAATTTGCGCAAGCATACGCAAAACTTGAAAACGCAAAGGAAAACCTCGAGATGGATTAGTTAAATTAATAAGTTGACTAACTAAGGCTTTTTTAAAAGCATAAGAAATCATCGGAGTATTATCATCATGATTTCTACCCTCCCATAAAATTATAAATTTTGCATGCGCTAAAGCTTCTCGTAATGAACTCCAAGGATTTAACGCAACAAGAGTATCGTGATAAAAGCTAGGCCCTCTATCCAATATCGCAAAATTATCTAAGGTCATTTCTTGATTAATATCCCGCCAACGCAAGCGTCGCTTATCTTTTAAAAAAGCTGAAATAAAGCTTGCAGTAGGCGGTAATAATAATGCACTTGTCCAAGTCCAATACGCTGCTTCATGCAATACATCACTACCGAAATGATTAGTCCAGGTTATTTGATTGTTTGCTGTGCCACCTAGAATAGATGAAAACGAAGTACCACAGCGTTCGTCAGGATAAAAACCATAACTACTGAGATCATGAAGTAATAATCCCGCTAATATGGCAGGTTCTAAGCCGCACACGAAAAAACTGGCATGGTTAAAAACATCTTTAATATAATGCGCAAGACGAATCTTAGACCAGGTTTCTAATGGAATGCCCTCGCCGTTTAACCAAAATAAGCGCACCGGCGGTTTAATCGTAAGTGATGACGATTTATCTTTATGTTTTATTCCTAGTAAAGCAAAACGCGCTGCAAAATTGCTATAGTGCCAATGGCGTAATAGGTAAGTTTGTAGTGCAGAGGGTGTTTCTTGAACAGGATCTATATTAACTGAAGATCCAAGGGAATCTTCGCTTATTAAATTGTCAAGTGATTGATAACCAATTTGAGTTTGACTTCCATCTCGTCGGATAATTCGTTGCAGGGGTATCATCCTTTTTCCTTTTTTATTATTGTTTGAATTTTATTAAAC
>Ga0075367_10000464_pt1 | contig 15104 bp, 14 predicted proteins | sample EndMethybrTD3032_FD_71399 | JGI IMG/M metagenome (GOLD analysis project Ga0075367, IMG submission 71399) | Populus endosphere microbial communities from Tennessee, USA - Endosphere MetaG P. TD hybrid TD303-2 | ecosystem: Host-associated > Plants > Roots > Endosphere | place: USA: Tennessee... | reverse complement strand
GACCGGTCCTTCCTCCGAATCCATGAACGGCTAAGGGACCAAAATTCGAGCTCGCGCGCGCGATCTCGAATTTTGGTCCCTTAGCCGTTCATGGATTCGGAGGAAGGACCGGTCCCTGGCGAAGCCCTGCAATGTCAAAGCCACGGCGGCACGGTGTCGGCCGCGCGCGCACTGGCCGACAAGGAAGGCAACGGCGGCGCGCTGGCGTTCTCACACCTCGCTGAGCCCCAGCTTGGCAAATTTCAGGATGCGACGGTGTTGAAGTCGTTTGGCCGGGCGTCAAAGGCTTTTTTGAAGCTCGCCGATCGGATGTTATGGAATTTCTGCCGGCCGAACGACCGCGATCGCGCCAATCTCACGGCCGTTTCTCACGCACACAGGACGGCCACCCGCGCCCCGATTGACGCATTTGACGACCTCCTAATGAGTATTTGAACGCTGCTGTCGCCCAATATCGTTGAGGCAATCTTAGATGGTCGATTTCCAGGCGCTGTTCTAAGGCAGCGTGACTCGCGTATCTGGCTTATGGAATCTTCCGAATAAACCGTCGACTGTTGATGGTTGCCGCCGGGCGATCAGTTGACGCTGGCTTCAGAATACTGCGCGTAAAAATGTGACAAGCGCTGTTGCCACATAGTGACAAAGGCAGCCGACGTGACTTTGTTCACGCTTTTAAATTCGCGCTTGATGGCTGGAAGTGTATTTCCCCAAATAGCGCGCTTGCACCACTTCTCACCCTTGCGCTTCCCCTCCTCCGTTGCGCACATTGATTTCCAAGCAAGGCGAACAGGGTACCTTAAATGCTCTGCCGCGCCATCAACCCCTTGTTGGTGAATGAGGTAGTGGTCATTAAGAGTGGACTTCCTGTGCGTGAACATCTCAAACAGAGTCGCCTCCGTCATCATCTTCAGTGCAGCGGCGACCGCATTAGCGCGTGAGTCGAGGATGTCGCCCGATCCAAATTTTCCGAATTCGTAATTGCTTATCTGAAATAGACCAATATACGACCCGGTCCGCGCCTTTGGATTAAAGCCGGACTCGATTTTTGCAACGGTCTTCATGAACGTGAAGTCGAGCCCCAAAATGTCTGCTACTCGCTTGATTTCTTCGATCGGTGTTCCGGGCGGAGTGTCCTTCAGCGCGTCAAGAATTGTATCGGCCGGTTTGGTCGCAGGAGGGAGTTCCGAATAAGCGTAGAGAGCGAGCCACGAGAGATCTGGTTTTGTTTTGCTAGGAACAGAAGATTCACGGATATTGGCATCCGGCGCTACTTCGAGAGCCGCTTGCTCCTGAACAACAGGTGGTACATTCGGTTCCACAGTTGCGCCGGACGACCGTTCCTCCTGTAAGCGCGCTTCATCCTTCTCCAGCAGCGGGTCTGAGTTTTGACGGACTGGCTGCGGTTCGGATTGATCAACCGCGATCGGCGGCGTCGGCGATGGCGACCACATGGTGAGTTGATACGTCACCGCGCACGTCAGGACCGCCACGCAAATGAAGGCCCAAACCCAACGGCGCATTCCCACGTCCCCGCATCCCCCGCGTCAGTGCCGAGTTCCGTCACCTTCTCAGCGGTGCTTGGAATTTAGCGCAGGAATCCAGTCTAGTCACCCGGCACTGTTGCGCTTGCCTTTTTCCTGCGGGAAAATCTCAAATCCCTGATAGATTTTTCGTCAGAAATCGCGAAATCATTGTATCGCGGCGAGGTCGGCAGGCATTCAACCGAGAATGGCATGCTCAATCGATTACGAAGGCGCGATCCGGCATGACGATACCTCGTTGGAACTTTCCCGCTGTTGCGGCTCTCGGGGCGGCGGTTGCACTCACATCGCTCACTGCCGAGGTACTGGCGAAACAGGAGCGCCCCGCGCAAACCAAAGCGGAGACCGCGCCACGCAATGCCGGCGAGCCGATCATGGCGATCGTTTCAATCAAGTCCCAGCAGGTCACTTTTTACGACGCCGATGGCTGGGTATTCCGCGCGCCGGTGTCGACTGGCGTTGAGGGGCGCGAGACACCCGCCGGCATCTTTGCCGTTGTCGAGAAGGACAGGGACCACCGCTCGAGCATGTATGACGACGCCTGGATGCCACACATGCAGCGCATCACTTGGAACGGAGTCGCACTGCATGGCGGTCCGCTGCCCGGATACGCGGCCTCGCACGGTTGCATACGGATGCCCTTCGGGTTTGCGGAGAAATTGTTCGACAAGACGCGCATTGGGATGCGGGTGATCATCTCGCCTCACGACGCCTCCCCGGTCGAGTTTTCCCATCCGAAACTATTGATGCCGAAGGCGGAGGCCATCGCGGTTGCTCCAGCTCGAATTGAGACGCTCGCCCGTGATGCCGCTGAGGCCGTGAAGTCGGCCGAGGCAGCGAAGAAGACTGCCACTACAGCAGCACGCGAGGCGACACCGCTCGCGGCCTCGTTGCGCAGACTAGAATCTGCAAAGGCCCGCGCTGATGCCGAGGTCGCGCTACTTGATAAGAGGCTCGCCACCGCAAAGACGGACGAAGCCCAAGCCCGGGCGAAGGAGCAGAAGCAGAAAGCTGACGCCAAGGCCGCCGAGCTGGCGAAGCAGGTCGACGCCGCGAAAACCGCTACGAAGTCGAAGCTCGATGCGGCTGCCACCGCAAAGGACGCCGCCAAGGCGGCTGAGACCGCGAAGGCCGACACCGCAAAGGCCGCGAACGACGCGAAGCTCGCACTAGAGCCTGTCTCAATCTACATCAGCCGCGCAACGCAGAAGCTTTATGTTCGGCGCAATACGCACAAGCGTTGGCCGGACGGCGGCGAGGTGTTCGATTTTAGCATCGAGGTTCCGGTGACGATACGCGATCCTGACAAACGGATCGGCACGCATGTGTTCACCGCGATGGCGCGCAGCGATGTAGGCTTGCGCTGGACCGCCGTCACGATCGACAGCGCGGACGACGCCAAGAACGCACTCGACCGCATCGTTTTTCCGAAAGATATTCTCGATCGCATCGCACCGACCACGATGCCGCGATCATCGATCATCGTCTCGGACGAGCCGTTGAGCAAAGAGACCAATTATCGCACCGAATTCGTCGCGGTGTTGAGCAATCAGCCGCAGGGTGGTTTCATAACGCGCCGTCCTACAACCGACCTCATTGCAAGCGACAGTTTCCGGCGCGACGACGGATTTCCTTTTTTCCAAAATAATTGGGGCTTTCAGGGAAGCAATGCACGCCGACGCAGCGGCAATAATCGGCCGCAAGAGTGGTGGCGGTGGGACTAGCGCACGGATCCTGTACCGCAGCGCGTGAGGCCCATTGTGGAATTTCTAAATCCGCGGAGTTCGCCGATCGGCTGTTATGGCACGCGCGCCGTAAAAACGCCCCCGCCGCGGGTCGTCGGCCGCGTCCGCCCTATCAGACCCGCACGGGCCCGTCATTTCAGCAGGTACAGCACCACGCCAACGAGCGCCGGCGACGCCGCCAGGCACAGGTACGCAAAGCTCGGCCACTTGCCGTAGAGGGTAAAGAGTTTTTCCGGATCCATTGCCGCCTCCATCATGGGAATATGATCCCATGTGATTGCGGCAGGATTATGAGGGAATTATTCCTAGTCTGCGTGAAGCGATGTTTAAGTAAAAAAAAGGCCGATGCCGTGGCATCGGCCGAGGTGTCTGCCACCGCGATCAGCCAGGGAGGAAGATGGCTGGTGACAGAATTTACGCAGATGTCGCCTAAGCTATTTGGCGATGGCGTGTGGCAACCAGAGCGCGATTTCTGGCGCCACGATCAGGATGATCAGGACGAGCAAGTCGGCCACGATGAAAGGCGCGACGCCACGATAGATGGTGCCTATTGGGATGGACGGAGCCATTCGGTGCAGCAAGAAAACCAAAATGCCGAGCGGCGGATGGATAAGTGCGAGTTCTATCTGGATCGCCATAATCACACCCCACCAGATAGGGTCGTAACCAGCACTGACAACGATCGGCAAGACGAACGGCAAAGTGATCACAACCGCTGAGAGCTCATCAAAGATTGTGCCGAGGATGAGGTACACGATCATCAAGGCAATGATGGTCATAATCGGTGATAATTTCATTCCCTCGACGACGCCGACCAGCGCTGCGGGAACGCCCGCGAGATTCATGAAATACGTAAAGACTGCCGCGCCGAACAAGATCGTGTAGACCATCGCGGTGACGCTAGCGGCTTCGAGCAGCCCTTGTGACACGAACGACCAATTCAACCGTCCACGCAGCAACGTGAAGATCAGTGCCAGCACTGCAGCAACTGAGGCAGCCTCGTTGACCGTGAATGTGCCGCTGTACAGACCGCCGAACACCGCGGCTATGAGGATAAAAGCAGGTAGAGCGCGCCGGATCGCCTGTAGCCGCTCAGCCCAGGGAACGCGCTCACTGACGGGAGCCGCGCCGACAACGAAGCGCGCATAGAGCGCGATGGTCGCGATATTGAAAAGTACCATCAGCAAAGCCGGCACAACGGCAGCTGCAAAAAGATCGAGGATGAATGTATTGGTGATAACGCAATATAGAATCATGATCAGCGATGGCGGGATCAGATTCTTGAGCGCGCCTCCTGCTGCGATACTGCCTGCTGCGAAACCAGGCTCATATCCCCGCCGTAGCATCTCGGGCAGCGATACCTTGGCGAATGTTGCCGCAGTCGCAAGCGACGAGCCGCAGACGCAGCCAAACGCTGCACATCCGCCAACACTGGCGTAAGCCAACCCGCCACGCCGATGACCGAGAAATCCTGACGCGACCGCGTAAATATCAGAGGAGAAGCCCGCGGTGCTCGCGAATGTCCCCATCAGCAAGAAGAGCGGAATTGCTGCAAGATCAACGCTGCCCAAGTAGGCGGCAGGGTCGCCCGCCAGCAAACTCAGCGCAGGGCCCCACCCCATCTGCCACGCAAAACCGCACAAGCCGACAATGATCATCGAGATACCGATCGGCACCTTCAAGATAATCAAGCCGAACAACGAAACAAAACCAAAGCAGCCGATCCACAGCGCAGAGCTCACCGCCGACCTCCCTGCGCTCTTATCGGTATTTCTACCCGACCGTCGGTCCGCGTTCGTGGGTTAAACAACATCGGCTGAAACCTGGTCTTGCTCATCCGGGTTCACCACGTTTCGACCGCGGAGAGTCTGAATGACAACGATGACCTGCGCCGCTGCGGCCAGAGCAAAATTGAATGCCACGACATACCAAAAAGGAGCCTTGGAAATGCGCAGTAGCGGGGTGGTATCGTTGCCGTTCATCAAGTCGAGCGCATGGATAAAGAATTGTCGCGCAAGAGCGGCGATGACCACGCCGGTGAAAATTGCTGCTAATGCATCGAGCAGCCAATTCGCACGGTACGACACCAGATCCTTCATAAAGGTGATGGCAACATTTCCTCGTTCCATGAGAACGAACGGAAAGCAGGCCGACAAAGCAATCGAAACGATTAGATCGCCCATGTCGCGCACAGCATCGATTGGACGCGACAGCAGTCCCCGCCCCAAACCGTCGAGGAGTGTCGCGCCCGCAAAGATCAGCAAAAGAATCAACCCTGCCCGCGCAAAGTTGCGTGCAATTGCACCGGCGTGCTGCTCGATCTTGTCCATTGTTGCGAAATCGCTTGGTTACTTGCCTGCACGAACTTGGTTTTGGACATCCTGCAGGTTCTTATAGAGCTCCGCATAGCGTGGGCCCTGCGCCGTCCACTCGTCGATGACGACTTTGAAGGCCGCGTCGAGTTGCTGTTTTTCGGCAGGCGTCGGATAAAGAACCTTACGCTTGGGATCCGCCTCGAGCGATTTGACGACCTCATCAGACACCGCACCAAAGTTGCGATTGTACAGGTCAGCCATCCAATCGCCGCCGAACTTTACGAGGATGTCCTGTGCCGCCTTCGGCAAGCTGTCAAACTTCTTCTTGGTCATCAGTACGGTAAGCGGCGCAAAACCAATCCCCGCAAAATAATGGTTGCTTACGACTCGCGCGACACCAAAGTCGATCATCGGAACCGGCTGAATAGCAACGCCGTCAACCGTACCGCGAGCAATGGCTTCCGCCGCTTCATTGATTGGAATAAGCACCGGCACCATGTCGAGCGCTTTAAGTGTCTTTGTCTGAAGGCCGCCGCCGGCACGAATTTTTTTACCCTTCAGGTCCGCCAAACCGGAAATCGGCAAGCGCATATTGATTGGAAATGGATCTCCGCCAAGCGCGGCAATAATGTGAAAATCCTCAAAACCGCGGATCTTGCCAGCCTTCATCATGCCCCAGTAGACGCGCGTCGCGTCGCGCACATCGCGTACTGCGCCAGGCAGTTCCATCACTTCGTTCTCGGAGAAACGTCCGGGCGTCAGTGCCGGCAGCACGAAGGCGATATCGGCTACACCATCCAGCAGCAATTGCGCTTGCTGGGTCATGTTGCGCCCGAGCGCGCCATCCGGGAACGCCTGGATCTCAATGACGTCCCTGCCCTCCGCGTTCACCGCCTCGATGAACGGCTTCAGAGTGGTCGTCCAGGTTCGCTCTTTCTCGTTGGTGAAGAATGCGAACTTTAGCTTGACAGGTTCGGCGATGGCCGATGTGGCCAATAGCGCGATGCCAAGTGCTGTCACGCCAAGGGTGGTAATGAAGCGCATGTTATCCTCCCGATGATGTTGTTCTGTTAAGATTCTATATGGTGGCCGATGGATGCTGTTATCCTGTTGCCTTCAATTGCTCGCCATTTACTGCGACAGGAATTGCGTCGATGAGCACAAACGCGATGAAGCAACTCTTGTCGCCCTTGTTGACCCAATTGTGGATCGTCCCTCGCTGAACCAGCACGTCACCAGCGCGCAGGTGAACGCACTCATCGTCCAGCTGCATATCGATTTCGCCCTCAAGAACCACCGCATAGTCGATCGAATCCGTACGGTGATTGCGTGGCGTCACACCCGGCTGATATTCGATTACCCGGAAGACGGAGCCATTTTTTGTTGTGGTTCCGACGATGCGTTTGGCCCCGTCAGATTCATCTTCATTGTCGGCCGGCAGACTATTTGACGACCATATGTTGCAGATGTTCGCGCCAGGCCGAAACGACAAAAGATCCTTAGAAATCTCGTCGATCAGGACGGTCGCCTTGCCGTCCGCTTTATGCCCGGTAACCACACGTCTGATTTTCATTTTTGCTTCACTCCTCTTATTTAGCGCCAGGAGGAACAACTGGAAGCGTGAGGTATGAGGCCCGGTCACCGCCCGTAAAAATCCGATTGACCCCTTGGAATTCCGGCCGTCCGCGATCGTCCGGGTGTTGATGAAGAATGCGGCCTGCCACACCGGGAAACTCAAAATCTTTTCCCGTGATAGTGAGAACGAGTCGGTACCCTTTGGGGTAGATCATCGTCGTCGGCCAGATTTCGACATCCACTTCGTAAACTTCGTCCGGCGTCAGTTTCTCGACCTCGTCGTGCGCATGAAAGACACGGTGCACGTTTGACTTAACAGCGTTCACCTTGCGATGAGATACCCGGAGCCAGCCGCGTGACACCGGTGAAGCTTCGTGTGCGCCATTGATAATCAATTCCTTGCCGTGCTCGTCGAAAGCACGCAGCACAGCAAACAGATCCATATCTTCAGTCGACGAGGACACCCAAAGCTTCGCCGAAACGAACCCGGTGAATTCGGTATCCAGCTCGAATGGAACCGTTGAAAAGCTCACCCCAGCGCCCATCGCCTCGTATGGGGCGACGCTCTCTTTCGCAGGCCGCTCAGATTTTAGCTCACTACTTTCTGCGTCGAAGTAGAACCGCTGCATTTTAGTTTCGGGCTGCGGAAAGCTTGTCGCCGTCCGGAAACTATCTCCGCGCGGATCGCGAATGACCATTTTTACGCGCGGCTCGGTATCCCAGCCGTTATCTTCTCCGCGGAGGAAATGATTGAAGAACCGCTTCTGCATCGCCACGTATTCCGGCAGGTAAAAGCTTTCCCAATGTTTGCCGACATGCAACGACAACCACTTGTGTTTAGAAGCAACGCCGAGATAGCCCTCGATATTTCCCCGCAGATGCATGCCCGGACCACCCCAGTTGCCCGCGGAGAACAGCGGCACATCGATCTGGCTCAAAACAGGCGTACGTTCGCGCCACCAGGCGCTGTCAAGGTTATGGCGAAGGATATCGGCGATATAGTCGGTACGATTGGCTTCGAGTTTGCCTTCGCTCAGGCTTTCGTCGCCGTTGATGCGCCGTCCGGTGCCGCGCTCGCGATGGGGCGATTTCGCATTGCCATGCTGCACGGCAAGGCATTGCTTGGGCCACCAATAGTTCGCAAATCCGCTGCTTAGAATGCCGCCGTGATGGGTACTGTCCCGATAGTAATCGACGTAGCCTTCCCACGGACACATTGCGGCAAGATGCGGCGGCCGCAATGTCGCCACGCGCCACTGTGTGACGGCATAATAGGAGATTCCAAGGAGGCCAATCTTTCCATTCGACCACGGCTGCCGCGCAGCCCATTCGATTGCGTCGTAATAATCGACGATTTCGCGCGGCGATCGTGGGTCCAGATAACCTGGCGACTTACCGGCGCCTCGCGAGTCGACCTGTATGATGACGAATCCATCCGGTACCCAACGCTCGGGATCGGCCGTTTCCCAGCGCAGGTATTTGCCGGTCGAGCCATTGCTGCACAAGTCAGGATAAACGCTTATGAGTTGATCCCATTGCATCTTGAAGCCATCTTCAAAATGCAAATCTTTTCCGTAGACTCCCTGAGCCATTACGACAGGAAATCCCCCTACCGCATCCGGCCGAAAGACATTGGCCCGCAGAACGAGACCGTCACTTACCGGGATTGCAACGTCCTGCTCGAATATCATGCGGTATGACGCCCCCGATGACTTGATCGAAGCCCGTGTTGCAGTCGCGTCTGATGACATCAGTGCACTCATCGTTAGTCTCGTTCAGCCGCTAAGAATTCACCTTGGCGAGTTCAGGCATCTCGTCCGCGAGCAGGCGAACGTCCTCGCTCGGCGGCGTCGCAAGAAACGCGGGAAGATCCGCCACCCAATGCTGATTGCCGAACAACGGCTCCCAGATCCGCGGCTGCCAGTTATCATCGAGGCAATCGGTGTCGGCGGAATATTCGGCTTCTCCGCCCGCCGGATTTTCGATGTAGAAATAGATCGTCGAGGAAATCCGATGCCGGCCAAGGCCCAATTTGCTGTTCCAGCCTTGCCGCTGCATGTGATTGGCGCCCGCCAACAGTTCATCCAGATTTTCGACCCCGAATGAAATGTGCATGAATGTGGGCTTCTCGGACTTGGCCCAAAAGATGTTGTGATGATCGGAGCGGCCGTCGGCGCGCAGGAAGATGCCTCTGCCGCGCGCGACATCCGTCACGCGAAATTTCAACCGATTTTTGTAGAAGGCCGCCGCCTTATCGAATTGCGGAAAACCGAATACGACGTGGTGTATGAGTTGCGGCTTTGCGCGGCTAAACCATTTGCGGTGCGTATTCCAGCGCCGCGCCAGTCCAGGAGCATTGGTGAACTCTTCCTGCGAGACGAGCTTGTTGCGGACAAACAGACGAAAGCCGATCGACAACCCAGCATCGTCTTCGCAATAAATCGTTCCGTCAGCCTCGCGCGTGACCACACGATCCTTGCTCAGTTCCAATTCGATCGAATCCAGGCTTGCCTTCGTATCAACACCCCAGATTACGCGCCGAACGCCTGGTCCGCTGGCGAAGGCTTTCGGCAATGAAGGATGATCGCAGCGACGCAAAATGACGTGGGAGCCCTCGGGGAGCTGGTAATCAATTTCATCAATAGATTGGTGCGCGGTAACAAGTCCAAAATCTGCGAAAAACTTCTCGCAAACTGTAAGGTCTTCCACACCGTAGATCGCGGATTGAACTCCTACGATTGCCATTTATGTTTTCTCCATGAAGGGCCGCAAAGTGAACTCAGCGGCACCCACACCTCCTCAAATTGGCTCTGCAAGAACTAATTCGTGCGGCCGCGGCTGCGGATCCGCGAAAGCCCGACGTATGTTGTCGTTTCTTCTGCGACAGCGTTCAGGGTCGTCGGAATTTCCGTCTTCACCGGTCCTGCGAGACAGATCCTGGACAAACCTGCAACGCGGAAAGCGTCGACGCTCGAACTCCGACAATGCATTAGCGATTGCGGAGTCTTGGGACAGCAACTCTGCCAATACCACCGCATCCTCAATCGCCATCGAGGCACCCTGCGCGATATGCGGGCTCGACGCATGCGCAGCGTCACCAATCAGAACGACGCGGCCTTTGTGCCACGGCAACGGCAATATGACTTCTTCGATCGGGGTATAGACAATGCCCTTGGCCGTCGCGACCTCCTGCCGGAGGCCGACCAGACTTCCTTTGAACGACTTCATTCGCTCAGAAAGCAGCGAGCCCAATTGATCGAACTTGAACTTCGGGTTGTCAGGCTCGTTCGATACCAAAAGCAGATACATAGTATCGCGCGTCAGCGGAACTAATCCCGCCTTAACGCCAACACCCATATACATGCTCTGAAAACGCAATTCGGGCGGGCGCCGTGTCGTGTATCGCCACACGCCATGGCCGGTGAAGCGCGGCTCAGACTGCATGCCGAAAACAAGCTGTCGTACTTTCGAGCGAATTCCGTCTGCGCCGACCACGATGTCGTACGATGACTTTTCCCCGTTCGAGAACGTGACATCTACACGGTCCGCATATTGCGAGAGCTCATCAATCGTTATGCCAAGACGAATGGTAGCCCCGGCTTTTTCCGCGGCAGACCGCAGAATTTCATGCAACGCGGGACGCGGCAGCATGTTCATCGCTGGCGCGTCCAATCCCGCCACCCGCAGTGGACGCAAGGAAGCCAGTAGATTTTCGTCAGCGTCGTAATAACGGTATTCATCAACCTGGAACCCCGCCCGCAGGCAAGGCTCCATCAATCCGATGGACCTGAGGGCGCGCAGTGCGTTACCGGGTTGAATAATTCCAACACCATAAACCGACTCCACGGTCTTGACCTCGGCGACATCGCTCCGAATGCCACGTTGGCCGAGCGCCGCAGCTAGGGTTAGGCCGCCTATTCCGCCGCCGACGATCAATACAGATTGAACAGCAGTCATCGTCCGCTCTCAGAGTCCGTTGAAATAAATGGGGAGAGCGAGCTTGCCGGCTGTCTGCAGACCATACGACAACAAACCACGACGCACCTCCCGAGCGCACTTCAAGGCGCCTTCAGTACGTATTATTCCTGATATCAGGAATTGTCAACGCGACGGCCAAAATCCCTGAACGGATTTATCCGACCCCGAGGAAACGTGTTTGATTACTTTGATTTATTCGCGGCCCGTCTGCGACGAGGTTTGCTGGCGGATGAAGGCCCGGCAGATTCGCTCACTAGCGCCGTAATAAAATGAGAATAACCTTCCACGAACTTCGGATCGTTGGCTTCGACCCCGAATATCGCTTCAAAAATGGGATGAGCGCTGAAGAAAAATTCGCACATCGCCGCGATAGCGAGTTGAAGAAACCGCGCGTCTATGTCCTTCAAGTCGCCGCTCTTTGCGCCCTCGCGCACGAGATCTTCAAGTTCTTCGAGCGATTGTCGCAGCAGCCGCAAAACCGACTCTCGGTTCGGATTTTCCGAAAGATGTACGGATTCAATAATCAGTCGATGGTAGTTGGGATTAGCGCGAAAAACGTCGAGATATACTAAGATTCTACGCTGAAGTTTATCTCGCGCAGAACCCTTCTCGGCAATTAGCGCGGCAAGGCGGCCGCGCAACTCTCGTGTGATCTCAATGGCCGTTTCGGTGAACAGGTCGGGAAGTTGACCAAAATAATAACGAATTAGCGCGGGATCCACGCCAGCAATCTGTGCAATTTCGTGAAGCGTTATCTCACCCGGCGGCTTGCGTTTGAGCGCCTCTCGTGCAGCGGCAATCAGAGCATCTTTCCCCACGGATCCCCGCGTCGTTGGGCGTCCTTGGCCGCGCGCGTTTCTCGTCTTCGCAGAACCAACCATGAATTTTTTACGCTCCAAATTTGAGTGCGACATACTATGTCGGCACGCAACAACAATAAAGTATCGCACCCGTCATTCACCTAGCGCGGCATCGATGCCACTTCGCCAGCTTGACTCACGTCCAATGACAGATAGAATTCCCTATAACAGGAATTATAACTCGGCGGCGGGAGGAAGCTGTGGCTTCAGCGGTTCATTTAGTTGGCAGTGTTGGGCTCGAGGACGTGGATGTCGTTTTTGATACAACATCGAAGGTGCTTGGCGGCCTTCTTGCCCGCATACCCGACGGCGAGCCGGGAGGACGGCGTCTATGGATCAGTTGGCAGTATCCGGTATTACGGGCCAACCCATTTCTGAAAGTCGATACAGGCAATCTGCAAAAGGCGTCGGCGGGGTTGCCAAAGCTTCGGCTCGCCGACGGTGTTTCGCCCGAACAACTTGCCTTCGGAGAGCTCGGATACGCTCGCGAGGCTCGCACCTCCTATCAGGACTTCTTGCGAGCAAGAACGGCGGGGAAGATCAGCTCAAATACGCGTTTCCAAGTCTGCCTGCCGACCCCACTCGCCGTGATTGATGCGTTCTGCGCAAAGGACGCGGTTCTCCAAATCGAGCCGCCCTATGAAGCCGCTATGCGCAAGGAAGTCGCGAAGATATGTGCCGAAATCCCGCACGAAGATCTTTGCATCCAATGGGATCTTTGCATCGAGATGATTCTGTGGGACGGCCGCTCGACCTTCTATTCACAAGTCGTGGACAAGGCCGGCATCATAGAGCGTGCCGGCAGGCTCTGCCGCGATCTGCCTGCCAACGTCGAACTGGGCTTTCACCTGTGTTACGGCGACTTCGAGGGCAAGCACTTCATCGAGCCGCTTGACGGCGAGAGTATGGTTTCGCTCGGAAACGAGCTGGTGAAACACGCCGGGCATAAAGTCGCCTACATCCATATGCCCGTCCCGATTGCACGGAATGACGATGCTTTCTTCGCACCGTTCAAATCGCTCGCCTTCCCGGCCGATTGCCAATTGTACCTCGGGTTGGTGCACGCGGCAGATGGAACAGAAGGTTCGCTCAAACGGGCCAGTGCCGCCAAGAAAGTAATTTCACAATTCGGGATTGCAACGGAGTGTGGACTGGGTCGCGCCAAAACTCCGGCCGATGTACGCAAATTACTGGATCTACATGCCGAGGTCGCTCGGCTAATTCCGTAGGATTATGGCTGCAACGAAAGAGATGCAAAAAGAGCATCCGGGACGGGATCGTGCGCCCAGCAAATAGCACTAACGTCAACGACGGAACCAAGCCTCACGGACATCGCTGGTAACACCGACATCGTCTCAAAGCGGCAAATGATCTTGGGAGCTAGAGCTCCAAGCGCGCCATTATTTTTTTGATTGCAAAATCGCACTCTCGAAAAACTCCATCATTGAGTTGCAGCGAAAGCATAGGAAAGCAAAATGACTAGGCCAGTCTTGCTCGTAGGTAGCATCCCTCTTCGCTCGCCTGAAGATGTCTTCCGGGAAGTCTCTGCGCGGGTTGGCTCCCAGCTGAAACGAGTACCGGATGGTGAAACAGGCGATCGCTCGGCATGGACCGCGTGGCAGGGAAAGGTCATCGAACATGCCAAAGGCGTCGTGCGTTCGGGTGTGCGCGATGTTCACGGCATTCCATATCCAACCTACGCACTCAAACCAGGCCTCTCGGCGCGCGACATCAATTTTGGAGACCTTGGATACGCGAACGCCGCGATTTCATCCTATGAGGATTTTGCTCGTCTGCGCCGAAACAACCTGAACGCTCAGGCACGATTTCAGGTAAGCCTGCCAACCCCACTGGCAGTCGTGCAGGCATTTTTCTGGGGCAGCCCAACCCTGCCGGAAATTTGTGACGTCTACGAAAAGGCTTTGCTTAATGAAGTAGATCGTATCCTTGCGGTTATTCCGCACGCCGATCTCAGCATTCAGTGGGATATTGCAGTTGAATTCCACAGAATCTGGGAAAAGCCGGAGTCCGATCTCGCTAAGCAATTTCCGACTCCTCAATTAATCGACACAATCGCACGACTGAGCGATCATATCTCGAGCGATGTCGAACTCGGCTGGCATTTCTGCTACGGCGACGCTGGCCACAAGCACTTTGTGGAGCCTCGCGACACCCGTCTGATGGTCGAGATCGCCAACAAACTGACCAAGACGACAAAACGGCTGGTAAATTGGCTGCACTTGCCGGTGCCGCGCAACCGAAGTGATGTCGAATATTTCGCGCCGCTGGCCGATCTGAAAATGAGTCAAGATACCGAACTCTATCTCGGCCTTATCCATCTAACCGATGGCTTAGAGGGCACGAAACAAAGGATGTCCGCCGCAAATACGATTGTCACGAATTACGGAATTGCAACTGAGTGCGGTTTCGGAAGAAGACCACCCGAAACAATCTTGGCTTTACTCGATCTGCATCAAGCCGCGGCGAAATTATAGCCCGATAATTCCGCGTTGTGCTCAGATGCTCGAGATTGCAAGATCGAGCCCCATAATGCGTGTCGCAGAATCCTGCCCCCGACGACAGAGTTGGGCCGGTCAATCTCAACCGTTTCCCGAGTGTTGAAAGCGTGCGGATAACGTACCCTCAGTTTGACAAGAATAAAGGACGCGAAGCACTAACATGAAATTCTGCATCCACCTTAGCACCCGCATCCAAGACAAACGGAACGAACTTCCACTCATCAACTGCCTGACCGACTTGGCGCTCGAGGCGGATGTCAGCGGATTTAGCGCGATCTCCCTGACAGAGCACCATCTGCACGAGAACCAAGGCTATCAGAATTCGCTCTTGTTCGCATCCGCGCTCGCACCTCGACTCACGCAGGCTACGATCATTCTCGCCACAGTAAACCCGGCGATACATCATCCAGTGCGGCTGGTAGAGTCGTGCAATCTGATCGATCAGTTGAACGCGGGGCGTCTGGTCGTAGTTTTCGGGTCAGGGTTCAAAGACACCGACCTAGTGGCTTTCGGGCGCGACCTCGCCCAGCGAAACGCACTGTTTGAGCAGGGGATACGCACGGTCCTCGAC
>Ga0075367_10000463_pt1 | contig 15108 bp, 8 predicted proteins | sample EndMethybrTD3032_FD_71399 | JGI IMG/M metagenome (GOLD analysis project Ga0075367, IMG submission 71399) | Populus endosphere microbial communities from Tennessee, USA - Endosphere MetaG P. TD hybrid TD303-2 | ecosystem: Host-associated > Plants > Roots > Endosphere | place: USA: Tennessee... | reverse complement strand
CAGCGAGACGCAGATCGACGGCGTCTCGCGGTCCCACATGCTGGTGTCGCAGACCAGCGCGAAATCGGTCTTGAGCTCGGCCTTGTTGGCGTCGAGGAACGGCTTCAGCGACGGCGAGCCGGACTCTTCTTCGCCTTCGAACAGGATGGTGACGCGGCACGGCAAATTGCCATGCACCTGCTTCCAGGCGCGGCAGGCTTCGACGAAGGTCATCAACTGCCCCTTGTCGTCGGCGGAGCCTCGCCCTGTGATCACCTTGCGGCCGGGCTCGATCTCCTTGATCGACGGCGCGAACGGATCGTTTTCCCAAAGTTCGATCGGATCGACCGGCTGCACGTCGTAGTGGCCATAGAACAGCACATGCGGCGCGCCAGCCGGCCCGTCATGATGCGCGACCACCATCGGATGGCCGGGCGTGTCGCGCACGCTGGCGTCGAAGCCGATCAGCTTCAGCTCGGCCACAAGCCATTCGGCCGCCTTGCGGCAGTCGTCGGCATAGGCCGGGTCGGTGGAGATCGACTTGATCCCGAGCAGGCCGAACAGCCGCTCGAGGCTCTGGTCGAGATTTTTGTCGAGACGGTCGAGGACGGGGGAGATTCTGGACATTTCTGGCCTTTCGATTTTTGCGCCGACCCTAAAGGGACGAGCCGAAAACGAAAAGCCGGGATCGTTGGACCAAGGCTGTTTGGGCGCCGAAAAAACATCCAGACCGGTATGTCGGACCTGAAGACGAAAAAAGCCGCCGTGGTGGAGGGGGAACCACGGCGGCCTTACTCGAAACGTTGCGGCAGCCCGGAGAGGGGGGATAGGCTGCCGCAGTTGTCCGGGATAGGCGGGGGACGGGCCTTGCTCCGGACTTCGGCGAAAACTGCCGATGACATGTATTTGGGTCTCTGAACGTGGCGATTCAAGGGCACCAACGTTACACTTTTGTAACGTGCCCGTGATCGGGCTTGCACGCCCCCGATCTGTCAGGGTGTTGACGGAACCGATATCTGGCGATGTGTTTGGCATGGACCAAGCCACCGCGCCGCGCTATCCCTGCCGGCATGAAAAAAGGCGATCATCTCTTCCTCATCGACGGCTCGGGCTACATCTTCCGGGCCTATCACGCACTGCCGCCGCTGACGCGCAAATCCGACGGCCTGCCTGTCGGTGCTGTTTCCGGTTTCTGCAACATGCTGTGGAAGCTGATGCAGGATGCCCGCAACACCGACGTAGGCATTGTGCCGACGCATTTCGCGGTCATCTTCGACTATTCCTCGAAAACTTTCCGCAACGACCTCTACCCCGAATACAAGGCCAACCGTTCGGCGCCGCCTGAAGACCTGATCCCGCAATTCGGCCTGATCCGACAGGCGACCAAGGCCTTCAACCTGCCTTGCATCGAGATGGAAGGCTTCGAGGCCGACGATCTCATCGCCACCTATTGCCGGCTGGCCCGCGAAGCCGGCGGCGACACCACCATCATCTCCTCCGACAAGGATCTGATGCAGCTGGTCGGCGATACGGTCGGCATGTACGACCCGATGAAGGACCGCCAGATCGGCATTCCCGAGGTCATCGAGAAATGGGGCGTGCCGCCGGAGAAGATGGTCGATCTGCAGGCGCTGACCGGCGATTCCGTCGACAATGTGCCCGGCGTGCCCGGCATCGGCCCGAAGACGGCGGCGCAACTGCTGGAGCAATTTGGCGACCTTGACGGGCTGCTCGCCCGCGCCGGCGAGATCAAGCAGGACAAGAGGCGCGAATCGATCATCGCCAACACCGACAAGGCGCTGATCTCGCGCCAGCTGGTGACGCTGAAGAACGACGTGCCGGTGGCCGAGGGGCTGGACGACTTCGTCCTGCATGCCCCGGACGGGCCGAAGCTGATCGGCTTCTTGAAGACCATGGAATTCACCTCGCTGACCCGCCGCGTGGCGGAAGCCACGAGCACCGAGGCCAGCGACGTCCAGGCCGTCGCGGTGATCGTCGAGCGCGCCGACCATGCCCACGGCCCCGATGTCGGCGCCGGAGCGCCGGCTGTGGCCCGCAGCGGTGCCGAGGCAGGCCAGGCCAACGGTGATGCGACCACTACACCGACGGTGGACGCCGCCAAGCAAGGCGATACCCCTTCCCTGCTCTCGGCCATGCGGCTGGAGCGCGCGGCGACCGGCAAGATCGACACGGCGGCCTATCTCTGCATTCGCGATATCGCGACCTTGAAAGTCTGGGTCGCCGAGGCGCGGGAGGCTGGCGTCACCGCCTTCGACGTCAGGGCGACATCCGGCGATCCGATGCAGGCCGAACTGATCGGCATGGCGATAGCCACGGCGCCCGGCCGCGCCGGCTATATTCCCTTTGCCCACAAGAGCGGCAATGGCGACCTGCTCGGCGGCGGCGCGCTCGAAAACCAGATACCTCTCCGCGAGGCGCTGGCGGTGCTGAAACCGCTGCTCGAGGACAAATCCGTCCTCAAGATCGCGCAGAACCTGAAATACGATCTCGTCATCATGAGCCGTTACGGCATCGATGTCGCGCCCTTCGACGACACCATGCTGATCTCCTACGTGCTCGATGCCGGTACCCCGCACGGTCACGGCATGGACCAGCTTGCCGAGAAATGGCTCGGCCATACCCCGCTCCAGCTCAAGGACATAACCGGCTCCGGCAAGAGCTCGGTCGGTTTCGACCAGGTCGACATCGACAAGGCGACGGCGCACGCCGCCGAAGACGCCGATATCACGTTGCGTCTGTGGCTGGTGCTGAAGCCACGGCTTGCCGCCAAGGGCCTGGTCTCGGTCTATGAGCGGCTGGAACGGCCGCTGGTGCCGGTTTTGGCGCGCATGGAACAGCGCGGCATTTCGGTCGACCGGCAGATCCTGTCCAGGCTTTCGGGCGAACTCGCGCAGGGTGCCGCCCGGCTGGAAGAGGAGATCTACCAGCTCATCGGCGAGCGCATCAACATCGGCTCGCCCAAGCAACTCGGCGATATCCTGTTCGGCCGTATGGGCCTGCCCGGCGGCTCCAAGACCAAGACCGGCCAATGGTCGACCTCGGCACAGCTTTTGGAAGACCTCGCCGCCGAAGGCCACGAACTGCCGCGCAAGATCGTCGACTGGCGCCAGTTGACCAAGCTGAAATCGACCTACACCGATGCGCTGCCCGGCTTCATCCATCCCGACACCAGGCGCGTGCACACCTCCTACGCGCTGGCCGCGACGACGACAGGCCGGCTGTCGTCCTCCGACCCGAACCTGCAGAACATTCCGGTGCGCACCGCCGAAGGCCGCAAGATCAGGACCGCCTTCATCGCCGACAAGGGCAACCGGCTGGTCTCGGCCGACTACAGCCAGATCGAACTGCGCGTGCTCGCCCATGTCGCCGAGATTCCGCAACTGCGGCAGGCTTTCGCCGACGGCGCCGACATCCACGCCATCACCGCGTCGGAAATGTTCAATGTCCCCGTGCAGGGCATGCCTTCGGAAGTCCGCCGTCGCGCCAAGGCGATCAATTTCGGCATCATCTATGGCATTTCCGCCTTCGGCCTTGCCAACCAGCTGTCCATTCCGCGCGAGGAAGCAAGCAATTACATCAAGAAATACTTCGAGCGCTTCCCCGGCATCCGCGACTACATCGAAGAGACCAAGGCCTATGCCCGCGAGAATGGCTTTGTCGAAACCATCTTCGGCCGCCGCATCCACTACCCGGATATCCGCTCCTCGAACCCGTCGCTGCGCGCGTTCAACGAGCGCGCCTCGATCAACGCCCGCCTGCAAGGCACCGCCGCCGACATCATCCGCCGCGCCATGGTGCGCATGGAGGAAGCGCTGGACAAGGCGAAACTGTCGGCCCGCATGCTGCTGCAGGTGCACGACGAGCTGATCTTCGAGACGGTCGAGGCCGAAGTCGAAGCGACGATCCCAGTCGTGCGCCACGTCATGGAAAACGCGGCGATGCCGGCGGTCTCAATGTCGGTGCCGCTCCATGTCGACGCGCGAGCCGCGAACAACTGGGATGAGGCGCATTAGCGCCAACGCTTCGTCATCCTACGAAGAGAAGACCTAAGCGGCCACAGCCCGGCACTTCGCGCACGTCCCGCGAAATTCTATGACCGCCTTCTTGGCGGCGAAGCCGGTCGAATGGACCCATTCGTTCAGCCGGTGGTCGACATCATGGTCCGACATCTCGGTCACCTGCCCACATGTGTCGCAGATGGCGAAGGCGGTCATCGAATGGCTGTGATCATGCGGCTCGGCGCAGGCAACGAAGGAGTTGATGCTTTCCAGCCGGTGCACGAAGCCGGACTTCACCAGCGTGTCGAGCGCGCGATACACCTGCAGCGGCGCGCGAAAACCGCGTTCGCGCAACTGGTCGAGCAAGGTGTAGGCGCTGAGCGGTCCGCTGGCGGTCTCGAGCTTCTCGAGCACGCACAACTGGTTCTTCGTCAGCACATCCCTTGCCGCCATGGTCCGGTTCCAACTTGTCCTGCGCCATCTCCAGGCTGTTTGCCCGCGCAAACGGCCTGATCCCATTCAGATAGCGACGAACCGTCGTCTTTGCTACTCTTCTGTTGTTGTCCTGGACCGATCGATAACGTGCCGGCGCATTTGATGACGGCAGGCTTGATGGCGCAGCGACGTTCAAAATACTGACAAAATCCTCGACGAGGGTGGTTTCGCTTGGGAAATTCGATCGGGCTTGGGGAAGCAATATGATCAAATTGACACGCCGGACGCTGCTTGTCGGCACGTCCGCGCTCGTGGCGGCCGGTACGCTCTCGTTCCGGGCGCTGGCGGCATCGCGCACCTATCACGCGCTGCTGGTCGCCTGCACCGAATATCCTGCCCTGCCGCAAAGGAACTGGCTGATCGGGCCGAAGAACGATGCCGGCCTGGTGCACGAATACCTGCTGAAGAACGTACCCGACCCGGTACGCTTCGCGCCCGAAAACGTCACGCTGCTCGCCAAGGACGTGCCCGGTGCCAAAGGCTTGCCGACCCATGCGGCGATCAAGGCGGCACTCGCCGACCTTGCCGCCAAGGTTCAGCGCGACGATTTCGTCTATCTGCATCTGTCCGGCCACGGCGCCCAGCAGCCCGAAAGGGTCAAGGGCGACGAGACCGACGGGCTAGACGAGATCTTCCTGCCCGTCGACATCGAGAAATGGATCAATCGCGATGCCGGCGTGCCGAACGCGCTGGTCGACAATGAGATCGGCGACGCGCTCGACGCGATCCGCAACAAAGGCGCCTTTGTCTGGGCGGTCTTCGACTGCTGCCATTCCGGCACCGCGACGCGCGCCGTCGAAGTCGACGACGAACTGGAGCGCAAGGTCGAATTCGCCGACCTGGTGGGCGGCGACGAGGCTGCAAGGGCGGCGACCCTCAAGGCCTATGAGGACACGGTCGCAAGCGCCTCGCGCGGCCTCGACGAGAATGGCGCGCGCAAGCCCGCCTTCAACCTGACGCCGACCGGCGGCGAACCCATCACCAAGGGCAAGCTGGTCGCCTTCTATGCGGCCCAGACGGTGGAGACGACGCCGGAGATGCCGCTGCCCAAGGGCACGGCGGATGCGCCGCGCTTCGGCCTGTTCACCTTCACCATCCTGTCGAAGCTCGCCGAAAACCCCAACGTTACCTATCGCCAGCTCGGCCAGGCCGTGCTGCAGCAATATTCAGCCGACAGCCGCACCCGGCCAACGCCGCTGTTCGAGGGCGAACTCGACGCCCGCGTCTTCGGCACCGACAAGACCGACGCCGTCATGCAGTGGCCCATCGTCGTCAAGGACGGCGAGGCGACGATCGGCGCGGGCCTGCTGCATCGCCTCACGCCTGGCAGCAAGCTTGCCATCCTGCCGTCGGCGCTGTCGTCGCTATCCGACGCGGTCGGCTACGTCGAGGTGCAGTCGGCCAAGAACCTGGAAAGCCGCGTCAAGCCGGTCGAGTTCGAGAAAAAGCCGGCACTCAAACTCGCCGACATTCCTGCCAACGCCTATGCGCGGGTGGCGGAGATCGCCGTCGACTACAGGCTCACGGTCGCTCGGCCGGCCGCGACGAAGGGGCTGGAGAAAGAAGCCGAGCTCGTCAATTCGGTTCTCGACGAACTGGCCACGGCCAAGGAAACCGGCTTCAACATCGAACTGGTCGACCCGGGCAAGAGCGCCGAGCTGCGCTTTGCCGTGATGCGCGAGAATGCCATTGCCGGCGCCGGCAAGGACGCGTCAGACAAGCCGGCGCTGTGGTTCCTGCCGGCGTCGGGTGACGTGACGCTGAAGGACGGCAGCAAGCCGCCGCTGATCATTATCCATCCAGATGACCGCCAGAAGCTGGTCGACGCCACGACCAAGAATTTGCGCACCATCTTCCGCGCCACCGGGCTGTCGCGTCTGGCGGCGGCCTCCGACTACAAGCCCGAGGATGTCGACGTCCAGTTCCAGGTCAAGCGCCGCGACAAGGATGGTCTCGAGCCCCTGCAGGCTTCCGCGGTGCCGCGTGTCTCGCCGGGCGACGAGGTGCATGTGCTGGCCAAGAACAGCTCGGACCAGCTGGTCGACATCAACGTGCTCTATGTCGGCAGCGACTATTCGATCACCCACATCGTCGCCGAACGCCTGGCACCGCAGGCCACGCTGGAGGAAGGGCTGCTCGCCTTCACCGACACCAGCTTCGGCATGGAACGGATGATCGCGGTGCTGACCGAGGCGCCGCCGGAAAGCGAGAAGGAGGATTTGAGCTTCCTGGCGCAGGACGGCGTCGCGGCGATGACGCGCGGCCTCGGCCCCGCCAGCTTCTCCGACATGCTCGCCGATATCGGCATGGCGCCGCCGACCCGCTCGGTGATGCGGCTTGCCGACAAGAGCGGCCCGAAGGGGGCGGTGATGATCTTCCCGATGGAGACGGTGCCGCGCGCCTGAACTCCGGCTCCAAGGCCGCACGGCCTGGTATATCAGGCTCTTGCGCGATCGGCGCGATATGAGAACATCCCCAGCCGCGGCCAAGGGTTCAGCGACTGACGAAGCAGATAGGATCGATTGTGAAGAAGTCTTTTTTCTCCTGGCGCACGACGGTTGCCGGACTTGCCGGCGGCCTGTTGCTGATCGTCAACGCGTCTGCGCAGGACACATGCGGCCTTTGCGCCAAGCAGGTGGTCATCAATTCGGAACTGGCGACGTGCTTCCTCGATCAGTACGACCAGTTCGCCAAGACCAGCAGTGACGCGGTGGTGGTCGACCTCTCGAGCTGCGCCTCGCGCGGCGTGGTCGAGGCCTTGCCGTCGCCGAACAAGGCGCCGGCGGAGCCGGACATGCAGTTCATTGTTTCGCGCCCGCAGCTGGCATGTCTGAAAAAGCAGCTTGAAGCGCCGGGCGTGGTGCTTGATCCCTCCGCCACCATCGAACTGGACAGCTGCAAATGAAGAAGCCGGGGGGCACGACAAAGCAGACACCGGTGGCCGCGCCCGCAAAGGCGCCGGCGGCGAAGGAGACGCTGCCGGAAACCACCGAAGGTTTTCCTTGGCCGAGCAGCCATGAGATCAAGAAGGAGAGCAATCCCTTCACCGATCGCGACTGGCGCATGCTGGTCTATGCCTGGTCGGGCATGCTGGTGCGTTTCGCCATCATCTTCACCCTGGCATTCTCGGTCTATCAATTCCTGGCGAACCAGGAGCAGAAGCGCGTCGAGCAGACCATGTCCCTGGTCGAGCTCTGGGAAACCAAGGACTATCAGCAGGCACAACGGGCGTTGAAGGATCGCCTTGCCGCCCTCAACGCCAAATACGACAATCTGCTCAGCGCCAATCCTTCGCCGACCGAGGAACAGGTGTTCCGCCAGCGCATCGGCATCGAGGCGATGAGCGCCTCCGGCGGCGACATGCCGCTCGCCGACTTCAGCGAGAATTTCGACCGCATTGTCTATTTCCTCAACCGGCTGTCCTTCTGCGTCGACGGCGACCTGTGCTCACGCAAGGTGACCGATGCCTATTTCCGCGACTACGCCGTCTCCTTCTGGAGCTATTTTGCCGGCTATGTCGACAAGCAGCGCAAGGCGGGTTCGCCGACTTTTGCCACGGCGATCGAGGCCTATGTTGGCAACGGGCAACCAGCGGGCGAAGCCAAATAGCGATGGGGAAACCCGGAATCACCTTGCGCCTCATGCGTGCCTGCCGCTGGCTGGCCATGGCTGGAGCCTTGATCACGTCCTCTGCCGCCCGCGCCGAGGACGCCCCGGATTTCCATCTCGACCTCGACACCGGAGGCCATACCGCACGGATTGCCGACCTCGCCTTCACCCCCGATGGCGAGGACGTTGTCTCGGCATCCGATGACAAGACCATCCGCATCTGGGACTGGCAGAGCGGCGTGACGCTACGCACCATTCGCGGCTATCTCGGCAATGGCAGCGACGGCAAGATCTTCGCGGTCACGGTCTCGCCGGACGGCAAGACGATCGCCGCCGGCGGCTATTTCGGCGCCGGTCTCGGCGACAAGCCGCCCTATGGCGACATCAGGCTGTTCGACTTCGCCACCGGCAAGATGAAGGCCGTTCTCAAGGCCGCCGACTACGCGACCTACGACCTCGCCTTCTCTCCAGATGGCAAGATACTGGCTGCCGGCGGCGGCGACGGCATAGTCTATCTCTGGCGGCTCGACGACAAATCAGCGACGGGCTGGACGCTGGACAAGAAGCTCGACGCCGATTCCTGGCACATCGACAAGCTGGCTTTCGCCGTCGCGGGAACCCGGCTGGCGGCGACCACGACCGACAATGGCATCCGGTTGTGGGATGTCGCCAAGGGCGACGAGATCGCCTTGCCCGCTGACACAGAGCCGTTGCGGGACGTCAGTGTGCTGGCGCTGGCGATCTCGCAGGACGGCAGCCTGTTTGCCACCGGCAGCAAGGACGGCCAGGTCCAGCTCAGGCGCGCGGCCGACGGGACGCTGGTGCGCGCCATGCCCAAGCAGGATTTCCTCATCGGCTCGCTGACCTTCGCCAAGGGATCGCGGCTGGTCGCCTCCTGCGGCTATCGCTGCGCCGACAAGCACCGCTCCGTCGTCTGGAACACCGACAGCGGCGAGAAGCTGCTCGACTACAGCGGCCATGACGGCACGGTCTATGCCAGCGCCGCCAATGCCGGCGGCTCGCTGGTGGCGACGGCCGGCGGCACCCGCAACGCCATCCAAGTCTGGGACCCGGCGACCGGCGAACGCAAGGCCTTGCTCCAAGGAGTGGGCGAACCGGTGACCGCTATCGGCATCGATCCGGCAAACGGCATCATCGCCTGGGGCAACGCCAACCCCTGCCCCGAGCGCGTGGCTTGCCCGGAACAATTGGGCGCATTGGACAAGAGGCTGGAGTTGCCCACAACCGAGCGGTTCTTCGATGACCCGCAGCCGCTGACCGAGCCGGCCTCGTTTGCCCGCGCCGCGCTGAGCGATGGCGAGTGGTCCCTGCACGCCACGGTGGGCGGCAAGGACGCGCTGGAGAACGCGGTGCTGGAGATCGCCAATGGCGGCAAGGTGGTGCGCTCGATCGAGAACGACGCCACCAACGGCTTTGCCCATTCCGCCTTCACGCTGATCGACAACGGGCTTGGCCTGATCACCGGCGGCAATGACGGCACGCTGCTGGAATACAAGGCCGCGACCGCCAGGGTCTCCGGCGAATTCACCGGCCACACCGGCGAAATCAACGCCATGGTCGCCTCGGAGAAAGCCGGCCTGCTGGTCACCGGCAGCGCCGACCAGACCGTGAGGCTGTGGAACCTGAAGACGCACGAGCTGATCGTGTCGATGTTCTTTGCCGGCTCACAATGGATCGCCTGGATGCCGCAAGGCTACTATTATTCCTCCGACGAGGGAGACAAGCTGATCGGCTGGCACGTCAACCAGGACCGTGACCATGAAGGCCGCTTCATCCGCGCCGGCCAGTTGAAGAAATACCTCTGGAGCCCGGAAATGGTGCGCCGCGCCATCATCCTGCGCAGCGCCAAACAGGCAGTCCAGGAGATGCGGCCGGGCGTCGACAACGAGTTGCAGAAGCTCTTGCAGCGCAAGCCGCCGGAATTCGGCATTCGCCTCGCCGACGACCAGAGCAAGGTCCGCGACGGTTATGTCGCCGTCGAAATCACAGGCACCAAGGAAGCCGGAGCCGATGCCGCCGGCTTCTCGATCCTGTCGAACAGCCGCAATGTCGGCGACATCGCGACGCGCTCGGTCGACGGCAACAAGACAACAGTCGAGGTGCCGGTCGAGGATGGTCAAAACACTATCCGCATCACCGGCATCAACGATTATGGCTATCTGACCGAGCGCAGCGTGACGGCGCTGGCAAGGAAGACTGAAAAGGCCGAGGCCAAGGGCAAGCTCTATGTCGCGGTGATCGGCGTCGACAAATATCCGTTCCTGACCGACGCCTGTTCCGGCCATGCCTGCGATTTGCGCTACCCCGTCGACGACGCCACCGAGTTCCTCAAGGTGGTTGCGCAGAAATCGGCACCTTTGTTCTCGTCGATGGAGACGCTGGTTCTGGTCAACCGCGAGGCGCTCGACGAAAGCCCCGACAAGGCGCAACAGACCTACACCGTCGCCAGCGCCGACAACATCATGGAGCCGGACTCGCACACGATCGACGACCAGCTTGCCGATTTCCTCGACAGGCCTGGCGAACACGACACCACCATTGTTTTCGTCGCCGGCCATGGCATCAACATCGACGAGGATTACTATTTCATCCCGACCGATGGCCGCAAACAGGATGCCGACCGCTGGAAGCGCTCTTCGCTTGTCGACTGGGGTGACGTCCAGAAATCGGTCGAGCGGGCCAAGGGCATGCGCTTCATGCTGCTCGACACCTGCCATGCCGCCAACGCCTTCAATCCGCGCCTGGAAAAGGACGCGCAGGACGCGCGCATCGTCGTGTTTTCGGCGACCGCGGCCAACAACACCGCCGCCGAATTGCCGGAGCTCGGGCACGGCGTCTTCACCTATTCGATACTCGAAGGCCTGCGCGGCAAGGCGAAGACCTCGGATGGCGGCGTCACGCTGTTCGGGCTCGCCGATTTCATTTCGCACGAAGTGGTGCGGCTGACGGCGTCGAAGCAGAAGCCGTTCTACTATGTCGGCGGCGTGGAGAACATCGTGTTGGCCGAGCCGTGATAGCCCGCCTGCTGACGGTCATCATGTTCGCCCTGGTTCTCGGCGGCACGGCACAGGCCGCCCCGATCGCCTGCCCGCCCGGAACCGAAAACTTCCCGACGTTCTACGACGACGCCACGCTGTTCAAGGACGCCATCGCCAGCGTCGCTACTGTCCGGCCCTCCAACCAGCGGCTGACCGGCATCACCGTGCCGCATCACCTGCTGGCCGCCGACCTCGTGGCACTGGGTTTTCATGCAGCGTCCGGCTTTCGCTACAAGCGCATCGTCATCCTGTCGCCGGACCATTTCCACAAGACGCACAAGCTCTACGCCACCACGGCGCGCGGCTTCGACACCGTGCTTGGTCCGGTGGCCGCCGACACCGATGCCGTGCGCCTTCTGGAAGCCCACGGCGACATGCTCGAGGAATCCTGCCTGTTCGACAAGGAACATGGCGTACGCGCCATGCTGCCCTTCCTGCATCACTACTTCCCCGAGGCGAAGATCGTGCCGGTGGCGATGTCGGTGAAGGCGAAGCGCGGCGACTGGGACCGGCTGGCCGAGGCGCTGAAACCGCTCGTCGACCAGGACACGCTGATCGTCGAATCCACCGACTTCTCGCACTATCTGCCCCAGCATGATTCCAGGCGTTTCGACCAGCAGACGCTGAACATGCTGGCCGCCGGATCGCTCGACGGCATAGCGGCCCTGCGTCAGCCCGATCATGCCGATTCCGTCGGCGCGCTCTACATCCAGACCCGGCTGCAGCGCGAATTGTTCGGCGCCCAGCCGCTGGTGGTCGCCAACGAGAACTCGCAGGAACACACGTCCGACTATGTCGAGCGCACCACCAGCTATGTCGTGGCGCTGTTCGGCGCCTTCGGTCCCGGCTTCAACAACCCGGCGCGGCCAAAGGACAGGATTTATTATCTCGCTGGTGACGTGAATTTCGGTCGTGCCATGAAGAAGATCCTGGTCCGCGACGGCGTTGCCGACAAGATCGTCGACAGCATCCTTTCGCTGACCGGAGCGCGGCCGCTGATCGTCAATCTCGAAGGCGTCATCCTGCCCAACGTGCCGGAAGCGATTGACGACATGACGCTGGCCATGCCGGAAGACCTCGCCGTCAGCATGCTGAAGCGGTTGCATGTCGCCGGCGTCAGTCTCGCCAACAATCACGCCTATGATCTCGGCCCGTCCGGCTATGCCGAGACGCTGCGCGCGCTGGACGAAGCCGGCATCCCGCATTTCGGCCAGGGCGAGACGCTGGCGCTGGCCGATGTCGACCTTGTCGGCCTGACCGACATCGACACCAACGGTTCGAAGAACACCGACCTGCTCACCTCCGCCTTGCTCGACCGGCTGCTGCACGAAAATGCGCAGCGCCCGGTCGTCGCCTTCGTCCATTGGGGCCGCGAGTACAAGACCAAACCGTCGGCGCGCGAAGAGATGCTTGCCGATGGGATGCGGCTGCGCGGCGTCTCGGCCATTGTCGGCGGCCATCCGCATGTCTCGAGTGAGGCGATCGTCCCGGTTGCCGGCGGCGATGTGGCAGAGGTCTATTCGCTCGGCAATTTCCTGTTCGACCAGAGTGCGCAACGCTCCTCAGGTTCGATGCTGGAATTGCGTGTCTTTTCCCAAGGCACGATCTTTGCCAGGCTCATCCCACTGCCCAACTATTTCGAGATGGGTCGCAAATAGGCGACTGCCGTTTTCGACGTGAAGAACCTGAAGGCGTGTTGAGATTCAGGTCAGGCCGAGTCGAAAACGGCTGACACCGAGAACCGGAGCGGAGCGTACTTTTCGTACGTGAGCACAGTTCTACTGCGACGCAGTATAACGGGGAAGCGCAGGTATCAGCCGTTTGCAGACCGGCCTCACCTGAATATCGACATACCTTAGCCGCAGCCCATCATCTGGCGGGGTAGATAGCACGCCGCCGGTTCGGTCCTGGTCTCGAACAGCGATTGCTTCGGCCGGAAATAGAAGAAGGTCACCGGCTTGCTCTCGCGCACGCTGCCGTCGGCGAAATGCGCGGCGATGCTGAAACTGTGGATCGACGACATCGCCGACCACATCTTCAGCCGCGCCGTATAGGCGCTGACAGTCTTGTTGCCGCGCACCGGCATGGCGATCGTGTAGTCGTGCTTGCCGATCGGGAATTCGATGTTCTGGTAGCGCATCGCTTCCGGGCTGCCGCCACCGCCATCGCCGCATTCGGCCATCGATTCGGGAGTCTCGAAGACCGCCATGGTCATCTGGGCGCGGAAGGGCTCGCTCTGCTGGTAGACATTGCCCTGATCGTCCGCCCAGGAATAGTCCAACTTGCCGATCGCGTTCAGCGTCATCGCCTGGTTGAAATTGCCAAGATAGTCGCCGACCTCACCGAACTTGATCTTGTTGGTGAGCTGGCTGCGGCAGACATTGAGGCTGTCGACCGAGGGACAGGGGAAACGCCCGGTCTCAAGGCTTGCCGTGTCGACGCCGGCCTCGTCGAGCACGCTCTTGATCGACACGTCGACGCCATCGCTGAAACCGCCGATGTCTTTGGTGAACATGCGGCTTGGCTGCCCGGTCGGATTGCCTTCTTCGTCCACCGTGGTGAACTGGACCGACATCTTCATGTCCTTGGCGTCGCCCCAGCCATTGTTGACGATCGAGAAATCGGGCCGGAAGCCGATGCAGCCGAAATGCTCCGAGATCGACAACATGGGTTTGCGGTAGGCGTCGCTGCCAGCGACCTTCATTTCCAGGCTGTCGAGCTTGACCCTGGACTCGTCCGTCGTCGTCAGGTCGACCTCGGCAAAGGCCGGCGTGTCCTCCCAGGTCGCACCTTCATAGACATTGGTGGTATTGACCGTTCCGGTGCCGTTCCAGGCGTCGTTGTAGAGGGTGTCTTCCGGATAGATCGCGATGTCCTCGTCGCGCACCAGGTGCTGGTATTTCATGTCGGCCTGCTGGGTCATGCGCTGGTCGACGATGACGCCGATCTCGACTTTGCCTGCATCGCCGCCGCTGGCCTGCGCCTTGAGGAGGCCTCCGACCTTGGCATCGGCCAGAACGTCTGGACGCGTGCCGCCGACCTCCTTGCCCATCACCCACTGCGATTCATAGACCGTGCCGCCGGGGAGCCGCGTGGTGCCTTTGCCGTTCTTCAACCCGCCGACAAAAGAGCCGGCAAAGATCTCGCCTGTCTTCGACAGCAACCGGCCCTCGCCATTCGGAATGCCGTCTACGAACTGCCCCTCATAGCGGTTGCCTTCGGCATCGACATGGATACCTTCGCCGTTGAGTTCTCCGCCAAGCCAATGCCCGTCGAAAACCTCGCCTGAGCGCAATTCGAGCCGGCCTTGCCCGTCGGGCCGGCCGTTCCTGACATCGCCGAAATAGCTGGAGTAGACCGTCTTCGGGTCATAGCTTGCCGAGCCGCGCACCCGCCACACCAGCCTGCCCTTGCCATTGATGGTGCCGTCCTCGGCGATCGTCCTGTCGGGCGAGCGGCCCGCGGCCGGCTCCCAGACGAAGTCGAGGTTCTTCTCGGGATGGAAATCCCACACACGCACGGTCCTGCGCAGCACCGAGCGTGTGTCAGCCTGATAGAGGATCTGCACGCGCTCCGCCCAGGCGCCGCCGACAGGGGCGGGATCGGCGAAAGCCGGTGAAAGCATCATCGCGCCCAGCATCGACGCGGCCGCGACCCCGAACACTGCCCTTGTCCGCCCCATCCCTCAAGCCCCCTGGACGCCTCGCCCCTTTGGCAAGGCAAGCGTAGTCGGGGCGCCGGCCTCGTGCAAGGGAAGCCATGAGGGAAGGATCGGCACGAAAAAGGCGGCAGGATTGACCCGCCGCCTTTGCCTTCACCGCGAACGCGCAGTGCCTATTTGTACAGGCTGTTGATCCACTGGACGTTGGCGGCGTTCAGGCGCACGGCGGTGTTCGCCTCGGGGCTTTCCGCCACGTTGACGCCGGTGATGATGCGCTGCTTGGACT
>Ga0075367_10000461_pt1 | contig 15116 bp, 11 predicted proteins | sample EndMethybrTD3032_FD_71399 | JGI IMG/M metagenome (GOLD analysis project Ga0075367, IMG submission 71399) | Populus endosphere microbial communities from Tennessee, USA - Endosphere MetaG P. TD hybrid TD303-2 | ecosystem: Host-associated > Plants > Roots > Endosphere | place: USA: Tennessee... | reverse complement strand
GGCAAGGCGTTGGGATGCTTCGAGCGGACGTGGATGAAGTGAATGTCGAGGCCGTCGATGTTGGTGACGAACTGCGGCAGCGCATTCAGTTTTGCTTCCGCCTTGCGCCAGTCGTAGGTCGCACCCCAATGGCGAACCAGCTCCCGCAACCTTGCCAGCTGTATGCCCTGCGACTGGTCATTGACCGTCTCCCGGTCGGGCCAGCGCGTGGCAGCGATGCGGCGGCGGAGATCAGCGAGGTCTGCCTCGGGCACATCGACGCGGAACGGTCGGATTTCGCCAGCCTTGGCCGCAGCCGTCTGCGGGGCTTGCATGCCTGAACGGACGTCTGCCGCCGCCGCCCAAGGCACGACGAACAGGCTGGCCGCACCGGATGCGGCCGACGCTGCAAGGAAGCTGCGCAGAGTGCGCGATAGCGATATTGCGCGCATAACGTGCTCCTCTCGGAAGCCCAGTTGGCGCCCAGGTGCGAATGTTGAAAAATGGACGAACGGCCGCTACGACGCCGCCTCCTGACGTTGCAGTCAAAACTGCAACGGCGGCATCCGGGGATATGCTGAAAGTTCGTGTGCCAGCACCCTAGGGCCGCCGAGGCCCGCAATCCAGGTCAGGGCTTGGTTTTCTTGCCGCCGGCCTGGTCCGCATTGCTGTTGCCGGGGACGAGCCATGACCAGAAGCCGCTGGTGGGCGCCTCTCCGGCGACGGCCTCGTTGGCCTTCGTGGCTGCTTTTGCCTTCGCCTGCGATTTCGCCTTCTTCGGTGCGTTCGCCGTGACGCTGGCCTTGGGCGTGTCCACGTACGGTTGGGCGATAGCCTTTCCCATCAACTCTTGGGCCTTGCTCTGGTCCTGAGCGGCAAGTGCGTTCTCGCCCTTGCTTGCGTATGCGCGACCCCGATTCTCGTAGGCGCTGGCATTGTCGGGTGCAATCTCGATGACCTTGGTGTAATCGGCGATGGCATCGTCGATGTCGCCCGCCAGTGCGTGGGCTTCTGCGCGGTTGTGATAGCCCGCGGTGTCATTGGGTGCCCGCTGGATGAACTCCGAGCATCCCTTGATTCTCAGCTCGGGCTCCTGGCCCTGGAAACAATCCTGCTCGTCGCCCCCCAGCACAGGCACAGCTGCCGATACGATCACGACCAGGGCCAGCAGCAAACGCAACAGCATCGTGCATTGCCTCGCGAATGGTGGAGCAAGCATCTAGAGAGCATCGGCGGAGAGCAGACATTGCGGGTCCGTCGTCCGCATCCGTGCACCCGCTTTTCAGCAATCAAATGAGGAAATACAACGACAGCATCAGGTGACCGCAAGGCTCGCTTTGAGGTTATGCCTCGGCAAGCAAAGGGTGTCGCGAAGCTCTGGTCGCGCGTTTGCAATCATAATTGATGGGCCGTGTCCGGATCGGCGGCGACACAGGTCGACCGAGCAGGGGTCAGGCGCGCGCTGGTGCCCAGCGCTCGAACACGTAGGCGAGGCGCGCGAAGTCGCGCACCGTGAGCGCTTCTCCGCGCAGTGTCGGAGCGATCCCGGCCGCGTCGAGCAGCGGCTCGGGCTCGGGCAGCAGGGAGCGCAGGCTCTGGCGCAGCATCTTGCGCCGCTGGCCGAAGGCCGCCCCCGTGACCTGGCCCAGCGTCTTGACCGAGCAGGCCGGGTTTGGCTGCTCGATTGGTGTGAACTCGACCACGGCCGAGGCGACCGAGGGCGGCGGCGTGAAGGCCTCGGGCTTCAGCGTGAACAGCAGCCGCGGACGCGTGCGCCATTGCGCGAGGACGGCGAGGCGGCCGTAGGCCTTGGTGCCCTGCTCGGCGACGATGCGCTCGGCCACTTCCTTCTGGAACATCAGCACCATGCGGTCGTACCACGGCGGCCAGGGCTCGCTCTCCAGCCAGCCGACCAGCAGGATGGTGGCGACGTTGTAGGGCAGGTTGGCGACGATGGTGGGCCGCGGCGCGGCAAGGGCTGCGAGGCGCGGCCAGTCGGCGTGCAGTGCGTCGCCGAACTCGACCGTCAGCCGGCCCGGATAGCGCGCGGCGATGGCCTCCAGCGCCGGCCGGCAGCGCTCGTCGCGCTCGATGGCGACGACGCGTTCGGCGCCCTCCAGGAACAACGCACGCGTCAATCCACCAGGCCCCGGCCCGACCTCGATCACCGACCGGCCATGCAAGGGACCAGCGGCCCGGGCGATGCGCCGCGTCAGGTTGAGATCGAGGATGAAATTCTGGCCGAGGCTCTTCTTGGCGGCGAGGTCGAGTTCGCGGATCACCTCGCGCAGGGGAGGCAGCCCGTCGGGACTCGCGCCTCCGCCCGGCCCGCCGGCGCTCATGGGCGTGCGAGTTGCTGCGCGCGAGCCCGCCGCCGGCCGATTTCGGCGGCCATTTCCAGCGCCGCAAGCAGACTGTCGGGGCGTGCCTTGCCGGTGCCGACGATGGCGAAGGCGGTGCCGTGGTCGGGCGAGGTACGCACGAACGGCAGGCCGAGCGTGACATTGACGCCGGTGTGGAAGGCCAGCGTCTTGAGCGGGATCAGCGCCTGGTCGTGATACATGGCGATGGCCGCATCGTAGCCGTGGCGGGCGTCGACGTGGAACATCGCATCGGCCGAGTGCGGGCCGGTTACGTCGAGCCCAGCGGCGGCAAGTTCGGCAATCACGGGGGCGATCAGTTCGACCTCCTCGTGCCCAAGCAAGCCACCCTCGCCGGCATGTGGATTGAGACCCGCCACCGCCAGGCGCGGGCGGGCAATGCCGAAATCGTCGTGCAGCGCCGCCGCCGTGATGCGGACGGTCTGGGTGAGCAGATCACGCGTCAACGCGCTTGGGACCGCCGATAGCGGCATGTGCACGGTGGTCGGCACAACCTTCAGCTCGCTCGACGCCAGCATCATCACCGGATGGAAGGTGCTGCCCGGATGATGGCGCGCCGCCAGCACCGCCAGCAGCTCGGTATGACCCGGCTGCTGCAAACCGGCCGACTGTACGGAGTGCTTGGCGATCGGGTTGGTGACCAGCGCCAGGCACTCGCCCGTCGCGACCGCGGCCGTGGCTTCCACGATGGTGTCGAGGACGGCGGAATCGCGCCCAGCCTTGCTCGAGTCGGAGCTCAGCACGGGCAAGGCGTCGGCGAAGGCCGCCACGGCTTCACCCACCGGGCCGACCACCGCCAGCGGCACATCAAGGTGCAGGACCCGGGCGCGGGCGGCGAGCGCGTCGCGATCGCCGAACACGACGAAGGGCGGCAGCCCGCGCTCGGTGCGCTGCAGCCAGGCGGCAAGCGTGATATCCGGGCCTACCCCGGCAGGATCGCCCAAGGTCACGGCGAGCGGCAGGGCCGGGGCGCGCGCCTTGGCAGAGTCGGACCGGCGGGGCGACGCGGTCATTGCCGCCTCAACGATACTCGATGTGGGCTTCCTGCCTCAGATCGTGCAGGTGCCGCTTGGCGATGACATTGAATTCCTTTTGCTGCAGCTCCTGCATGGCGTTCTCGCGCTGCTTCTCATCGCCCTTCAGGACCCGGCGCCCGCATACGGCATAGATCTCGATGCTGTTGGCGAGCGTGGCCGGCGGCAGCACATCGCCGTCCTTGGCCACCAGCATCAGAGAGCGCGTCGGCTCGGGCAGGCTGCCCGGCTTCACGTACTTGGAGTCCTCGAACTTGGCATCGGCCGCCTCTTTGGCGAGGCTTGCCATGTTCTTGCAGCCGTCTGCCTTGCCGTGCAGGGTCTGCGCTTCGGAATAGCGCCGCACCAGCGTGGGCTGATCGGCCCGGCCCGGTATGGGCAGCGTGACCTTCTGCACCTGCAGCTCGAAGGCGTCCTCGCCGGCGTCGCTGGCGGCCGCCGACAGCATGCGGTCGACGTCCTTCTGGTTGATGTTGATCTGGGCGCCGAAGCGGCGGCGGACAACCTCGCGCCAGGCCTGCTCGGACCGCAGACGCTCGCGAAGCGTGGAGATGTCGAAGCCGGTCGACTTTACCTGCTGGGCGAACTGGTCGATGGTCATCTTGTTTCGGTCGGCGATGCCTTGCACCATGCGCTTGACGTCGTCGTCCGAGATTTCCACGCCGAGCTTCTTGGCTTCCTGCAGCTTGAGGCGCTCGTCGATCAGCTCCTCTTGCGCCTGTTTGCGAAACTGGGACGCCATGCCGGCGCGCGCCTCGCGGCGGATCTGATCGATCATGTCCGCCTGCAGCTTCTTGACGAAATCTCCCTGCAACGCCTTGGCCTGTTCCTGCGATTGCACGTTGTGCGCCCGCATGAAGTCCTGGAACTTTTCGTTGGTCTTGGGGTCCTTGATGATCTGCGCCCAGCGTGCCTCGGCCCTGGCCTTCATGTCCTTCGGATTGCCGCCGGAGTTTGCCGAAACGAAGCCGGCGCGCTGCTCGATCTCCCAGGCCGTGATCGGCTCGTCGTTGACGAGCACGACGATGGCCTGCGTGCCCTTCGGGGCCGGGCCATCCGCATCCGGCTTCGACGCCGACGGCGCGGGCTTCTTTGCCGGCTGTGCACGGGCCGTGACCCCGAGTGCCGCCGTCAAGCCGAGACTGGCCGTCAGGACGGCGGCGGCGAAGGCAAGGCAGCGGCGACGTGCGACGTGCGTGGGCATGGTGATCGGGCCGTTAGAAAGCGACGATTCGTTGCGAGCGATCTTAGCCTCGCTTGAGCGGCAACGACGCCTGCTTATCCACAGGCCACGTGGCAGGGTCGTGGCAAGCCTGTTCTAGCGTGTCTGGTCGGACAGGGGAACGGTTAACCGAAAAGTGCCACAACCCGGTGCGGAAGCGGCGCCGAGGCTACCTCGGCACAGCCGTGTTGGTGTCGCCGAACACGTGATCGAGGCTGTCCGTCTTGTACTGGAACTGACCCAGATACTTGAGCTCGAAGCGCAGCATCAGGGTGCGGTCAGGCCTCAGATCGAGGGCGGCGTTCTCGACGAACGTCTCGGTGTAGCTCGCCGTCAGCACGAAGCACTCGTCCGCGTACTTGAGCTGAATCTGGTCCTGGATGCGCTGCTTCTCGTCGATGTCGAAGCGCATCATGCCGGCGATGCTCCAGTTGTCGGTCAGGCGCAGACCGACGCTGCCCAGAACGTCCTGCTGTTTGTCGAGCAGGCCCGTGATCGGATCGAACAGCGAGTAGGAGTACCCGACCGACGCGGCAATCGGTCCGTAGGTGCCGCGCAGCAACGTATCCTGCCGTCGCAGCGTCCAATCCTTCTCGTCGAAGCGACCCTGCGCGATCAGGTTGATGCTCGAAATGGGCGACAGGTAGAGGCCGGCGACGTAGTCTGATCGATTGGTCTCGAGGCCGCTGACCGGCGAGAAGTTCAGCGTCCCGGCCGGATCGAACCCAGGATTGGTGTAAGCATTCTCGCCCTTCAGGTGATAGCTCTGACCGAACACGGCGCGCGCATACACACCGTTGCTGGCCTGGAACGTATACTGGAGTCCAACGTTGGCACGCGTGCCCGTCTCGAACCGATCGTAGCCCGAGAATTTGTCGATATCGAACAGCAGCGTGTCGTCGAACACCAGGCTCTTGGCATCCTCCACCGGCAGCCGCCCCTGGTCGATCCTGTTCGGGCGCACGATGATCTGCCCGGTCGGCTCGATGACGTGGGAAGCGTTCGCGGTGTGCGCGACGAATGGGTACGAGTAGAGCATGCCGCCGACGGCTTGGCCCCTCAGAACGGTATCGTCGGGAATGGCCACGGTCGGACTGGTGAAGCTGGGATTGTTGGCATCCTGGTAGCTGTAGACATCACCGCGCACGCTGCCGAACGGCGTCCATACCTGTCCGATCGGATCGATCATCTTGCGCCGCCAGCTGGCTTCCATCAGCGCATGATTGGTGTCGGTATCGCTGAGCGTGGTGCCCGGGCGTGTCATCGAGCGGGCGTGACCGTTGAAGGTCAGCTCGCCGCCCAGAATGGGCGTGCCGACGATGTAGCGATAGTCGATCACGGGCGCGACGTAGGAGTCGGCGTACGAGGGATCGGTCAGCAGCAGGCCGCCGAAGTGATACAAGCTGGCGTTGAAGTAGTTCCGGTCGCTCATGCCCTGCAGGTAGACTGTGCTGACGCGGTCGGTCTGAATGATCGGGTCGAGCTTGTAGAAGCGGCGGAAGCTGTCGTCGCTTTCCAGCGTCGCATCCCAGCCGAACCTCCACCACGACGACAGCGCAAACTGGCCCTTGGTCTCGATTGACCCGCGCCAACCTGCCTCAGGCCCGCTGTCCTGATCGATGGCTGCGAACTTGATATTGTATTGGCCGTTCGCCAGCCGATGCCGCCAGTCGCCCTGCCAAAGGACGCCTTCCTTGCTGAAGTAGCGGGGATGGAAGGTGAAGTCGTAGTTCGGCGCCAGCGCCCAGTAGTAGGGCACTTCAACCGACACGCCGAGAGTCGAGGAATTGCTGAAGGTCGGCGCCAGAAAGCCCGAGCGGCGTTTAACGGACGGGTCCGCGTGCTGGAAGTAGGGCACGTACAGCACCGGCACGCCGAACAGCTCGAACTGGGCGTCCTGGTAGGTGATGGTGGCCGCCTGCTGGTCGTGGATGATGCGCGCGGCGCCGATGCACCACAGCGGCGGCATGCCGGGGTCGTTCTTGCAGGGCGTGAACTTGGCGCGCTCGTACTCGTTGATGTTGCCCTCGCGGCGGCTCGCGCGCTCGGCGGCGATGCGCGTGTCGTCCTGGGTGACGACACTCAGTGACTGCACGAACGCGTCGCGGAAGTCGTCGAGCGCCTCGAAGCGATCGGCGCGCGTGATGCTGCCGTTGGGGTCCTTGAGCTGGGCGTTGCCCTCAGCGGTGAGGGTGTTGGTGCCCTGATCGTAGATCACCTGATCGGCGGTCAGGATGTAGTTGTTGTAGTAGATCTCGACGTTGCCTTGCGCGACCACGCGATTGCCGCGCGTATCGTAGATCAGCTGATCGGCCTGCAGGTAGAGCGGTTCGGCCCGGTCGATCTTCGGGCGCGACCCGAACATGCTGCTGGCCTTTGGGAAGGTCTTTGGCGTCGGGACGTCGATCTGCCGGCTCGGATCCTGAGCGAATGCGGAGCGGGACAGCACGGCGGAACACAGCGGCAGGAGGATGAAAGCCGCCGAGAGCGAGGAGACGAGCGTATGCAATGCTCGCCGGCCGTCGTAACGACGCCCGGGAGCCGGCGCTCTGCCGCACGAACGGTGCGGTATCGGCGCTCGACGCATCACTCAGCCATCCTCCTGGTGTAGCAGCACCGTCAGCGATATGAGCAACGCAAGACCAATCGGCGCCCAGACTGCCATGGTCGGCGAGATCAAACCGGCCATGCCGATCTGCCTCGAGACCTCTGTCAGCAGGAAGAAGCCGATCCCCCCTACCATGCCCACAAGAACCATAGTCTGTATCCCACCGGAGCGGAATGACCGGAGGGACACAGTGGCGGCCAAAATAACCATCGCGATCAGCAGCATCGGACGCGACATCAGGAGCGCGTACTGCATCTTATAGCGCTCGGCGGAAAGGCCTGTTTTTTCAGCGAGTTGAATGAGGTCCGGAAGCTGCCAGACGGACACCGCGATCTCCGAGCCGAGGGCGTCGCCGACGCGCTCGCGGGTGAGGTAGGTGCTGACCGTGTAGGTCTCGAAGCGCTCGGCCTCCCGGCCGGGACGTGAAACGAGGGCCTTTTGCAGTTCCCACACGGAATCGCCGAGGGCGGCCTTGTCCGCGTCGATGCGCTCGACGAATTGTCCTTTGGTGTCAAATTGAATGACGGTCACGCCGGTCAGCGACAGGCCCTGGTTGGCCGAGGCGCTGGCAAACATCACCGACTGGCCGTCAGCGCCATCCTGGCGCAGCCACGACCCTTGCCCGGCCGACACCATCAGCCCGGCTTCCTTACCGAAGGCTTCGGCAACCAGGCGCTCTGACTCCGAGCGGGCGGCGGCGGCGAGCGGGTTGTAGACGGTGACGGCGAACACGCCGAGCAGCAGCGCCACGGTGACGCCGGGGCGCAGGAACTGCCAGGCCGACATACCGCCGGCCCGCATGACGGTCAGCTCCGACTTGCGGCTGAGACTGAGCAGGGCACCGATGCTCCCGACCATGACCGCAAACGATAGCAGGATCTCGGAGAATGCAGGCAGCCGCAGCAAGCCCATCCACAGCAGCGAGGTGACCGAAAGATCGGTGGCCCGGCGCGACATGCGCAGCAGCTCCACCATGTCGATCATGAAGATCAGCACCGCGCACACCGTGAAGGCGCCGAGAATTGCGAGCAGGAAGCGCTTGGCCACGTAGCGACGCAGTGTCCGTCCCTGCAGCACGTCTCAGCTCCTGGTCGCGAGCGGCTTGCCGGCGGAGCGGCGAGGACGCGGTTTGAGGTTTGCAAACGCCGAGCCGATGCCGGCGATGGTCTGCTCCATGGCCCGGGCCAGCTGCGTCTGGCGGCGCGGCTTGATGCGCCAATTGATGAGCAGCATGGAGGCGAGCGCCGCGACGAACGGCACCAGGTAGAGCAGGTAGGTCGCCGAGGTGCGCACCGCCGCCGCGTTGGCAGCGGCGATGCCGAGGATGCGGCATCCGACCGCCACGCCGAAGGCGGTGACGATGGCCTGCATGCGGTTGCCACGGGTGGTCTGGGCTTGTCCCATGAAGGCCACCACGATCAGGACAAAAGCAAAGGCGTACAAGGGGTTGGAGAGGCGCTCGTGCAACTCGGAGCTGAACCGCGCGGGGCTCGCCTTGTACTGTGGGTCCTCCTTGTCGGGACGCAGCAGCTCGCTGGTGTAACGCTCGCGCGGGCGCAGTACCTGCACCGTGTCGACGCGCTGCTCGAGCCGGTTCATGTCGACGGGGTAGCTCTGGAACGAGATGATCTGGGGCGCCGGCTCGTTCTCGAGTTGGCGCAGCACATGGCCCTTCTCCATGCGCAGATACACGGCCGGACCCTGCTTGATGATCTGTCCGCGCTCGGCGAGATAGGTGACGACCTGCTTGGGGTCGCGCGCATCGTGCAGCAGCAGGCCGAGCAGGTCGCCGTTCGGCGCCCGGTCGCGGATGTGCACGGTGAGCTTGGCTTCGGGCGAGCTGAACCGCCACGGCTGCAGCACCTGGCTCATGAAGTCGGTGCGCACCTGCACGACCATGTCCTTCAGCTTGCGCTGACTCCAGGGACCGGCGACGTGATTGACGGCGGCCACCGACAGCGACACCAACAGCGCCAGCAGGCCGAGCGGCTTCAGCAGCGACCAGACCGGCATGCCGCCGGCCGTCATGATGATCAGCTCGCTGTCGCCGTTCAGCTTGTTGAGCACGTGGATGGTGGCGATCAGCAGCGCCACCGGGGCGATGAAGGCGAGCAGGCCGGGGATGGCCAGCGTCGTCATGCCGAGGAAGCGCATGACGTCCTGGCCCTGAGTGGTCATCAGCTCGAGTTGGCGCAGGGCGATAGCGATCCAGGTCACCCCCGTCAGGGAGATGAGGATGAGCAGCAACGCACCTGCCGTTTGCCGAAAGACGTATCGGCTAAGGAGCCCCATGCGTGTCCTTCCCCCGGCGCCGCTCCCACACTACCGCAAGGCGGCAGTCCCACTACCCGTCGAAGCGGCAGCGATCCACAAGGGGTTTCCATAGTTTGGTGGCGGAAAGGTGGCCCCGGTGGGGGCCCTATTAAGCCAGTCAACAAGGGTGTGGCCGGCGCGTCGCAGGTGTGACTTGACGCTCGGCCGGCGAATGGGTAACCCAATGTTGTCGCGAAAATGCCACACTGTCGTTGATGTGTGTGGTCGCTTTGCTGCATGAGAGCCCGCGATCCCCGTGCGCATGAACTCGTTGATAGAAACTGCAGCCCAGCTGATGGGCACGGCCGTTGCCGCAATGCGGGATATAGGCCATCAGGCTACGGCCGTTGTCGCCCGTGGCATCGAGCGCGTGCGCCAGCTCGCCAACCTCGACGCGCAAGCCCCGGCCGATCCGCTGCTGGAGGAAGGCGGCCCGCGCCTGCCCGGTGCCGGCAGCCGGGCGTTCTGGATCGGCTCGGTGGTGGTCGGCCTGTCGCTCGTCTCGGGCTTTGCCACTTATCTGATCCTGACCGGCCTCACTCCGATCGTGCCACGCAACGAAATCGTGCTCGGCGTGCTGTTCGTCAACCTGCTGCTGGTGATCGCCATGGTGGCGGTGATCGCGGTGCAGGCGACCGGCCTCTGGCGCGCCTGGCGCAACAAGGTGGCAGGCGCGCGCCTGCATGTGCGCATCGTGCTGCTGTTCAGCCTCATCACCGCGCTGCCGGCGTTGCTGCTCGCGGTTGCCGCCACCACGACCTTCTCGCGCTCACTCGACAACTGGTTCAACCGCCAGACCACCAACATCGTGATGAACTCGCTCGACGTGGCGCACGCCTATCTCGAGGAGCACGGCCAGGTCATCCGTACCGATATCGTCAACATGGGCAAGGACCTCGACGATGCAGCTACCGAGGTCGCCAGCGACCCGCGCAAGTTCCGCGAGCTGATGTTCGCGCAAGCCGGGCTGCGCGACCTGCCCGTCGCGTACGTCGTCGACTCCAAGGGCAACGTCAAGGTGGCGGCGCTGGAGGACGAGCGCATTCCTTATATCGCGCCGCCCGAGCACCTGATCCGTGTCGCCGAGGCTGGCCACGTGCCGCTGCTGATGCCGGTGAGTACATTCCGCGTCGCGGCCATCGCCAAACTGCACAACTATCCTGACTCCTATCTCTACGTCGCCCGCGGCGTCAGCCCGAAGGTCGTCACGCACCTGCGCAACACCGAGCGCGGCGTCACCGAGTACGAGCAGCTGCGCGAGCGCCGCGGCGGCCTCAAGTTCGCGCACGGCCTGATGTACTTCATGATCTCGCTGACCGCGCTGCTGGCAGCCGTGTGGGTGGGACTGTGGTTTGCTGGCCTGCTGGTGGCGCCCATCCGGCGCCTGATCAGCGCTGCCCAGCAAGTCGCCAAGGGCAATCTCTCGGTGCAGCTGCCGATCCGGCGCGGCGAGGGCGACCTGCGGCGATTGTCCATGAACTTCAACACGATGACGCAGGAGCTCGAGCGCCAGCGTACCGACCTCGTGACGGCCAATAGCCAGCTCACGGAACGGCGCCGGTTTATGGAAGCGGTGCTGTCGGGCGTCTCCGCCGGCGTGCTCGGCCTCGATCGCAGCGGACACATCACGCTCGCCAGCCGCTCGGCGCTGAAGCTGCTCGGACTGAGCGAGAACCAACTGGTCGGCAGGCACCTCGCGGACGCGGTGCCCGAGTTTGCCGGCCTGCTGGTCGAGAACGCCGATCCCAACGCGCGCAGCCGGCCGCAGCGCGAGGTCACGCTCACCATCAACGGCGATGAGCGCAGCTTTGCCGTGCGCGTCACGCACGAGGCCGAGGGCGAGGGCGACGAGGGCTCGGTGCTGACCTTCGACGACGTCACCGAACTGGTGTCGGCGCAGCGCACGTCGGCCTGGGCGGACGTGGCACGGCGCATCGCGCACGAGATCAAGAATCCGCTCACGCCGATACAACTGTCGGCCGAGCGCATCAAACGCAAGTACGGCAAGGTGATCACCGAGGACCGCGAGGTGTTCGACCTGTGCACCGACACCATCATCCGCCAGGTCGGCGACGTGACGCGCATGGTCGACGAGTTCTCGGCCTTTGCGCGCATGCCCAAGCCGCAGATGGAGGACCACGACATCCGCGACGTGGTGCGCGCGGCCGTGCTCGATCGCCAGATGGCCAACAGCGACATCGCCTTCGACAAAAAATTCCCCGGCGAGCCGATCATCGTCTCCTGCGATCGGCGGCTGATCTCGCAGGCGATCCACAACCTCGTGAAAAATGCCGAGGAGGCGATCCAGGGTTATGTCGAAAGCCCGGACAAGGAGCCCGGCTGGCGCGGGCGCATCGAGACGATCGTGCGCGGCAACGGCAACACCGTGGACATCGAGGTGATCGACAACGGCCCGGGGCTGCCCAAGCACAATCGCGCCCGCCTGCTCGAGCCGTACGTGACCACCAAGGGACACAAAAAAGGCACCGGCCTCGGCCTTGCCATCGTGCAGAAAAGCGTCGAGCAGCACGGCGGCACGATCTCGCTGGAGGATGCGCCACCGGCGCCCGGCCGCACGCATGGCGCCCTGATGCGCATCACCCTGCCGGTTGCGGCCTCGTCCGGCCGCATCGTTGAGCAACGCAAACCCGTACCGACCGCTGCGCGCGGCGGTGCCTAACCGAACACCGAATAACGAGTGAGGGAGCAGCCAAATGGCTTCAGACATCCTGGTCGTCGACGATGAGGCGGACATCCGCGAGATGGTTGCCGGCATCCTGCAGGACGACGGGCACCGCACGCGCCTGGCGCGTGATTCCGACGAGGCCCTGAAGGCCATCGAGGAACGCCGGCCGCAGCTCGTCATCCTCGACATCTGGCTGCAAGGCAGCCGTCTCGACGGGCTCGAGGTGCTGCACATCATCAAGAAGGCGCATCCCGGCCTGCCGGTGGTGATCGTCTCGGGTCACGGCAACATCGAGACGGCCGTGACGGCGATCAAGCGCGGCGCCTACGACTACATCGAGAAGCCGTTCAAGGCCGATCGCCTGCTGCTGGTGACGCTGCGCGCGCTGGAGGCCTCCAAGCTGCAGCGCGAGGTGCGCGAGCTGCGCGAGCGCTCGGTGGTCAGCTTCGAGATGATCGGCAAGTCGACCGCCATGAACCAGCTGCGCGGTTCGATCGAGCGCGTGGCGCCCACCAACAGCCGCGTGCTGATCCGCGGCGGCGCCGGCTCGGGCAAGGAGCTGTGCGCGCGCGTCCTGCACGACACCTCGCTGCGCAAGGACGGCCCCTTCGTGGTGCTGAACGCGGCGGCGATGGCGCCCGACCGCGTCGAGGAGGAGCTGTTCGGCACCGAGGACCATTCTGGCCCGCGCAAGGTCGGCGCACTCGAGGAGGGACACGGCGGCACGCTCTACATCGACGAGGTGGCGGACATGCCGCTCGAGACGCAGGGCAAGGTGCTGCGCGTGCTGGTGGAGCAGAAGTTCCAGCGCGTTGGCGGCGGCCCCAAGGTATCCGTCGACGTACGCATCATCTCCTCGACCAGCCGCGACCTGGAGCGTGAGATGCAGGAGGGCCGCTTCCGCGAGGACCTCTACCACCGCCTCAACGTGGTGCCGCTGCGGGTGCCGGGCCTCGCCGAGCGGCGCGACGACATTCCGGAGCTCATCACGTATTTCGTCGGCCAGGTTGCCCAGTCGTCCGGACTGTCGCCCCGTCGCATCGGCGAGGACGCCATCGCCGTGCTGCAGGCGCACGACTGGCCGGGCAATGTGCGCGAGCTCAGGAACAACCTCGAACGCCTCATGATCCTCTCCGGCGGCGATCCCGATGCCATCATCACCGCCAACATGCTGCCCGACGAGATCGGCTCCAACGTGCCGCTGCCCGTCAACGGCGGGGCCGAGCACCTGATGTCGCTACCGCTCCGGGAGGCGCGCGAGATCTTCGAGCGCGAATATCTGCTGGCGCAGATCAACCGCTTCGGCGGCAACATCTCGCGTACGGCGGAGTTTGTCGGCATGGAGCGCTCGGCGCTGCATCGAAAGCTGCGCGCGCTGGGCGTCAGCTCGCAGGAGCGCGGTACCGAAGCCGTGCGGCAGGCGTGAGCTGGGTTGAGCCATGACAAGAGTGGTCTACGTCAACGGCCTCTATCTGCCGTATAGCCAGGCTGGCGTGCACGCGGAGGATCGCGGCTTCCAGTTCGGCGATGCCGTGTACGAGGTGTGCGAGGTCAAGGATGGCCGGCTCGTCGACGAGACGCGCCACCTGGCGCGCCTCGCGCGCTCGCTCGGCGAGCTGTCGATGCGCGCACCGATGCCGGCTTCCTCGCTGTCACGCGTCATGCGCGAGACGATCCGACGCAACCGCGTGCGCAACGGGCTCGTCTACCTGCAGGTGTCACGCGGCGCTGGCCCGCGCGAGTTCACCTTTCCGTCCGAGGACGTGCAGCCGACCATCGTCGTGCTGGCACGCAGCGTGTCGCCGGCCAGGGCCGAAGCGTCTGCCGCCAAGGGCATCGGCGTGCAGACCATGCCCGACATGCGCTGGGGACGCTGCGACATCAAGACGGTGATGCTGCTGCCGGCCGCGCTCGCCAAGGAGGCCGCGCGCAAGGAGGACGCCAAGGAGGCCTGGCTGGTCGATGCCAAGGGCTATGTCACCGAAGGCGCGTCCTCCAATGCCTGGATACTCGATGGCCAGGGCCGGCTCATCACGCGTCAGATTGATAATTCCATCCTGCGCGGCGTGACGCGCACGACCCTGATCGATCTCCTCAAGCGGGAAAAGATCGAGCTGGTCGAACGGCCGTTTACCGTGGCCGAGGCGAAGGCCGCGCGAGAGGCGTTCATTACCTCTGCAACCAATGCCGTCATGCCGGTGGTGCGCATCGATGGACAGGCCATCGGCAATGGCGTTCCGGGGCTCCTGACACAAAAGTTGAGAGCCGAATTTCATTCAACGGCGGAAATTGCACCCGCCTGATTTACGAACAGGCAGTTTGCCTGAAAAAGTGCAGCGAATCTGCTTGTCTGTCGCCCTGCGACGCTGCATTTTATGCACGTTTGGGGGTAGGGTGCCGGCGCTGCGGTCCTGCCATAGATAACAAAAACGGACTACAACAATGGCCGAAAGAGCCCAAAGTCTCCAGGATACGTTCCTGAACCATGTGCGTAAGAACAAAACGCCGCTCACGATCTTCCTGATCAATGGTGTGAAGCTGCAGGGGATCGTCACCTGGTTCGACAACTTCTGTGTGCTGCTGAGGCGTGACGGACATTCGCAGCTGGTCTACAAGCACGCCATCTCGACCATCATGCCGGGTCAGCCCGTGCACCTCATGGACTCTGATCCGGCCGAAGGCCAGCAGGCTTAGCCATCTCGGATCCGCTTACCGAACGAAAGCGCGCGCGCAAACGGCGGATGCCCATCGACCAGCATCGGCCGACGACGCGTGCGATCGTCATCGCACCTCTGCGTCCGGGCGAGCGACGTCTGTCGATGGGCGAGGGCAATGCGCCGGCGCCGCGGCCGGAGCCGCGCTCCGCGCAGGATCGGCTCGATGAGGCGGTCGG
>Ga0075367_10000460_pt1 | contig 15139 bp, 14 predicted proteins | sample EndMethybrTD3032_FD_71399 | JGI IMG/M metagenome (GOLD analysis project Ga0075367, IMG submission 71399) | Populus endosphere microbial communities from Tennessee, USA - Endosphere MetaG P. TD hybrid TD303-2 | ecosystem: Host-associated > Plants > Roots > Endosphere | place: USA: Tennessee... | reverse complement strand
CCCATCGCGGCGCACTCGACGTCGAGCGACTTGTAGTCCTCGAGCACGCGGAGCGTCCGCTCGACGTCGAGATCGCCGGCGTCCCCGTCGATCTCTTCCAGGAAGATCGAGAGCCCCACTTCGGCAAGGAACGCGCGCGCCTGCTCGACGTCGGGTCCGTTCCCGAGGTTCAGCGTGAACGCCTTCAACCTCGCGGGCGGGAGGCCGAGCTCCAGCATCGTGTGATAGGTGACGAGGAACACGGCGCCGCTGTCGATGCCGCCCGAGAAGCTCACGCCGATCGGTGCGGCGCCGGCCTGATCTCGATCGATGGCGACGAGCCATTTCGCGATCTCGTCCGCGAGCGCGCCGACGTAGCGGCGTCCGATCTCGTCGAGGTCGGCCGGCAGCGTGCCGCGGCCGGGCGTGAAGAAGCGCGTATACGTCGGATCGGGATCGGGGCAGCCGACGAGCGCGATGTCGACGAGGTGGTGCGCGGGAACCATCCGGGTGTAGCTCGGGTGGAACTGCCCGCCCAGGCCGGCGGCGTCGAGGGCGCGCTGCAGCGTGTCGATCCGATCGGCGACGAACAGCGCCGGCCCCTCGTGGCGCTTCGCGAGGAAGTAGCGCATCGGCCGATCCATCGAACGCGCCATGCGGACGGTGCGTCCCTCGACGGCGACGAGCGCGAACGAGCCGTCGATCGCGCGGACGGCGGCGGGATCGCCGCTGAGCACGCGGCGCCGCGCCTCCTCGACGTCGAGGCCGTGCAGATGGTTGAGCCGGGGATCGAGCAGATCGACGACGCGTTCGATCGGTCGGTGCATTCGCACATTCTAGTTGGTCCGGGCGCCCCTTCGGGCGCCGGCCGCTCGACGATTGAATGTTCACATGGCCGGCTCAGCGCCGATCGCGCGAGCGCCGGCGCAGCAGCGCTTTGACCCACAGGCCGCCCACCAGCGCGAACGGGAGGAGGTAGAGCGCGATGAGGCCCCGCGCGGGCCGGAGATCGTAGGTCGCGTCCACCTGGCTCTCGACCGACGCGCGGCCGAGCGGGCCGTCGACGGTCACGCGCACGCCGAACGGCCCTTCGTGATCCATCAGCAGCGCCGCGAACTGCCGGGTCACCACGTGATTGACCGGCTCCCCTCTGTCTTCGCGCGCGGGACCGTCGCGATCGAGCGGACGGATCGCCACCGTGACGAGCGTCGCCGCGGGGATCGTGCGCGTGCCGTCCGCCGCCTCGAGTACGACCCAGAACTGTCCCGCCGCCTTCCCGTCGTCGGTCGTGTCCGGATCGGTCCAGATGGAGACGCGATAGGCGCCGGCGATCCGGTCCTGGACGATCGGAAACGGCGGACCGCTGTGCGCCTCGGCCACGCCGCCGAAGCGCGCGAGGCCCGCGAGCGCAATCGCGAGCACGGCGAGAACCCGCCGCGTCATCCGCCGAGCCCCGTTCCTCTCATCTCCATCGGCTGCGTGAGGATCCATAGCGCGAGGACGGTGAGCGCGACGATGACGAGACTCCATGATGCGGCCGCGCGTGCCGGGGCTCCGGGATGATCGCGCTCGGAGATGCGGTGCGCCAGCACGAGCGAGCCCAGCGCGCCGAGGAGCGTCGCGCCGAGCTGCAGCGGGAAGACGGTTCCAGGGCGCAGCCCGAGCCATCTCCAGTCCGGAGCGCCGAGCAGCGCGCTGCCTGCCGCGTCGATCGCGGCGCTCTGCGTCACCGGCACTACCGTTCCGGCGCCGGTGAGGAAGTGGAAGCCGTAGTGCGCGAGCCACACGCCGACTCCGAACGGGACGAACGCGTAGGCGTAGCGAATGGCGATGTCCCTGACGCGGAGCGGCGACGCGGCGAGCTGCCGGGTGAGTCCGGCGGCGCCTGCCATGAGCGTCAGGGGAAGAACGCCGAGCGCGATTGCGAACACGAGGGCCAGGACCGGCGCTTCGCGGCTGGTGCCCATCGCGCCCGCCAACCACCTCTCCGTGGTGTAGACCGGCCCGGTCATCGCGAACGCGTTGAGCAGCGCGCCGAACGCGAACACCGTTGCGAGCGCGGCGAGATCGGCGCGCTGCGAGAGACGTCCGATCGACGAGCGGCGGCGGTCGTCCGCCAGCTCGTCGCCCGGCACGCGGAAGCGGATGGCGACGTTGTCGTGCGGGCATGCCTGCACGCAGTCGAGGCAGAACGTGCAGTCGAGATTGCCCGCCTTCAGCGGCTGGAAGAGCGAGAGCTCGCATCCGCGCTGCGCGGGGTGCGGCGCGGCGGATTCCGCGCTCCGCCCCTTGATGCAGTCGGCGGTCGTGCATCCGCGGCAGACGGCGAGCTCGCGCACGCCGATTTCCAGCGGCGACAGCGTGGAGGCGATGAAGTTGAACTGCCCCACCGGGCAGACGAACTTGCAGAAGCTGGCGCCGGTGAACGTCAGATCGACGAGCAGCGCCACGCCGAAATAACCGATGACGAGCCAGGCGGTCGCCGCCGGCCACGACCACAGATCGAACAGCTCGTACGCGAAGAGGACGGCGATGAACAGCGCGAGTGCCGCCCACTTCCGCCGCAGCCACCGCGGCCAATGCCGCGTCGGACGATGGACCCGGCGGCCGAGATCGCGGACGAGGATCATCGGGCACGCGCCGCAGAACGCGTTGCCGGCCGCGAGCAGCGCGCCGATCAACAGGCCGCGGTAGTGAACCCACGTCAGCACCGTCGCCAGGTTCTTCGGCGCGAGGTCGGGCCCGAGCAGCCCGTGCGCCACGACGAGGATGGCGACAATCAGCAGGAGGATCTGCGTGAACGTCCGCAGGCGCCGCCAACGGAGCACACGCCCGACGAGGGGCCAGCGGAGCACGTCCTGCACGGCGCTACTTCATCCCGCCGGCTTTACGTTGGCCACGTCGATGCGACGTTCGACGCGCGCTCCGCCGGGCAGCGTCGCCGAGACGAGCAATACCCAATCCCCCGGCATCGTGAACGCGAACGGGAGATCGTAGACGCCGGGGGTTCGCTCGCGCGCGTCCGCCACGATTGGCGCCATCCCGGCGTGCGACATGTGACCTTCGAGGCGCACGGCGGCTCCGGTGACCGCGCTGTCCCCGGGCCCGCGGAGCGTGATCGTCAGGGTCGCGGGTCCGACGCTGGGAACGGATGGGCTGAGCGTCCACGCCGCGTCGACGCGCGGGGACACGTCCGTCCCTCTCGCGCAGCCGCTCAGCAGTCCTGCGGCGAGGAGCGCGACGGCGCCCGGCCGCGCGCGCCCCGCGCGCCGCGTCACGCCTCGACCGCGCAGGCGCAGCGTGGCGCGGTCGTCTCGGACGCCGGCGGGAACAGGTGGTAGTACATCGCGATCGCCATCGGGATGAACACGATCGTGTTGTAGAAGAGGTGCAGCTCCACGCGCGGCACCCACAACTGCACGAGGCTGGTCGGTACCGGGCGTCCCAGCAGGTTCTGTCCGAGGATCGCCTGCGTCTGCAGGATGCCGTGCTCGATGTGGTGGAAGAACTGGATCCAGAACGCCGTCATCCACCAGAAGCGATCCATCTTGCCCGTGAAGCCCGTGCGGAGCGTCCACAGCCCGATGAGCATCACGACGGCGTAGCCGTAGTGCAGGCTCTCCGACTTGATGAGCCACGGGAAGACGAGCCCGAGGGCGCCGCGCGCTTCGGGCACCGGCCAGCCGAGCACGTAGATCTGCAATCCCTGCAGGAGATGTTCGACCCAGTGCGCGAGCACCACGACCATGAACGCGCGCAGCGCCGTCTCGTGATAGTCGGTGTTGAGCCGTTCGAAGAAGCCGGACGAGGTGACGGGGTGCGTGACCGCGGTGGCCGTATGCATGATCGGAGCGTCCTCCGGTGAAGCCGTTGTCAACGAACGCGTGGGCTGTCGCGCCAGACTTTCGCGACGGCGAAGACGCCGGCCAGCGCCGCGATCGTGAGGACCACGTGGCTGGCCATCCTCAGCGCCGGCGGCTGGTGGCGCGTCGTCCAGATCCACCCAAGCGTCACGATTATAAGAAGGAGCGCGACGAATCCGGTGATCGCCATCCGGACGGCGTTCCTGATGGTCTCTCTTCTGGACACAACCCTGCACTCTACGGGCCGCGGGCGGGCCGGTCAATAACGTGATCGGGGGAGGTTCCCTGTCCCCGGGTCGCGAGAGTGTATTACGATGCGGCCACCGTGGTGTGGGCCTCTATCCCGTTCGTCATAGCGGTGATTGCGGGAGGACAGGCGGCGCCGCTCCCCGTCATCACCGATATCGCCGCGATCCGCGCGCTCTCGCAGGCGGAAGCGGCGCGCGGTTATCCCGTGCGCATCCGCGGCGTGATCACGCATTTCGACGAGCTGAAGTCGACGCGCCTCTTCATCTTCGACGGCCGGGCGGGACAGTTCATCCAGGCGGCGCCCAACGGCTCGCTCGTGGCGTGGGGCCCGATCCGCAGCGGCGACACGATCGAGGTGATCGGCCACACGATCCGCGGCGGCTACGCGCCCAACGTCGTCCCGGCCGAGATCCGCAACCTCGGCGCCCTCACCCGTCCGGCGCCGCTCCAGCTGCAGTACGGCTCGCTCCTGACCGGACAGCACGACTGCGAGTTCGTCGAGCTGACCGGGGTGATCCGCCGCACGTGGCTCTCGACCGGCGCGGATCCGGCGACGATGTTCGCCGACCTCGCGATCGAGGGCGGCATCGTCCGGCTGGCGTTCTGGGATCACCACACCGGCGATCTCGAGCGGTTCATCGACGCGCGCATCCGGGTGCGCGGCAACGTCGGCGCGATCTTCAGCCGCAGCGAACAGCTCGTCGGCGTGTCGCTGCTCGCCGGCCGCACGCGCGAAGTCGAGGTGCTCGAGAAGCCCGGCGACCCCTTCTCCCTGCTGATGCAGCCGATCGGCAACATCTTCACGTATTCGTACGCCGAGGAAGTGAACCGCCGCATCCGCATCCGCGGGGTCGTCGTCGGCTCCGTGCCCGGGCGTCCCGTGTCGGTGAGCGACTTCTCGTCGGGATCGGTGTTCCGATCGATCCGGCACGTGCTCTACGTCAAGGACGCGACCGGCAGCGCCACCGTCGAGACCGAGCAGACGTCTCCCGTGCAGCCGGGCGACGTCGTGGAGGCGGCCGGGTTCCCGGCGGTGAGCCCCGGCAAGCCCGTCCTGCGCGACGCCGTCTACCGTGTCGTCGGCACCGAGTCGATTCCTCTGCCGATCCGCGTGCCGGCGGGCGCGGTGATGCGCGCCGACAACGACGCCGAGCTCGTGCGCGTGGACGCGCAGCTGCTCGGGGTCCTGTGGACGCCGAGCGAGCGCGTGCTCGTCCTGAAGAGCAGCACCGGCGAAGCGGCGTTCGAAGCGGCGCTCGACGGCGGCCACGACGCCGCGACGCTCGATCAGATTCGCCCGGGGAGCGCCGTCACCGTCACGGGGGTCTACTCCTATCAGGCGGGACCGCCGCCCGGCTTCCGCCTGATCCTGCGGACGCCCACCGACATCGTCGTCACCGCGTCGGCGCCGTGGTGGACGTCGCGCCACACGGCCGTGCTCGTCGGCATGCTGATGCTGGTGGCGATCGCGGCGATCGTCATCCTCAAGATGATGACGGCGCGGGAGCGGCGCGAATACCAGGCGGTGCTCTCCGAGCGCACCCGCGTCGCGCGCGAGCTCCACGACACGCTCGAGCAGGGGCTGACCGGGATCTCGCTGCAGCTCGAAGCGGTCGCGACCACGGTGCAGTCGTCACCCGTCACCGCGAGGCAGTCGCTCGACGTCGCGCGGCAGATGCTGCGCTACAGTCTCGAGGAGACGCGGCGATCCGTGATGGACCTGCGGTCGCAGGCGCTCGAGATCAACGATCTCCCCGCCGCGCTCGCGACGCTGGCGCGCCAGATGACGATGGGCACCGCGATCCAGGCCGATCTCCGCGTCGAGGGGCCGCGCCGGCGGCTCGACGCGGCGCAGGAGCACCACCTGCTCCGCATCGGGCTCGAGGCGGTCACCAACGCGGTGAAGCACAGCGGCGCGACGCGCATCGAGATCGTCGTCCGCTTCGCGGAGTCCGCCACCGTGCTGGTCGTGTCCGACGACGGGTGCGGGCTGCAGGAGCCGGGCGAGACCGACATCGGCCACTTCGGGCTGCAGGGCATGCGCGAGCGCGCCAACAAGATCGGCGCGACCCTCGAGATCGAGAACGGTCCGCGGGGCGGGACGCGCCTCGCGGTGTCGGTGCCGGCCGACGCGACGGCCGCGCGCGCGCCGGTGCTCGCGCACGGAGCGGCGGTGGGCCTCACGGAGACCAACCATGGGTGAGAAGCTGAAGATCATGATCGTGGACGATCACTATCTCGTCCGCGTCGGCCTGACGAGCATCATCGGCCTCGAGCACGACATGACCGTCTGCGGCGAGGCGCAGAGCGGCGAGCAGGCGGTCGCCATGTACGCGGCGCGCCGGCCCGACGTCACGCTGATGGACGTGCGGCTCCCCGGCATGAGCGGCATCGCCGCGACCGGGGCGATCCGCGCCGACTACCCCGACGCGAAGATCATCGTCGTCTCCACCTACATCAGCGACGAGGAGGTCTACGCGGCGCTGAAGGTCGGCGCGATGGCGTACCTCGTGAAATCGGTCGCGCGCGAAGAGTTGATCCAGGCGATCCGCAAGGCGGCCGCCGGCCGCCGCCACGTCCCGGCGGATCTCGCCGCCCGCCTCGCCGACCGCATGTCGCGCGCCAGTCTCTCCGGCCGCGAGCTCGACGTGCTGCGTCTCCTCGTCGGCGGCAAGCGCAACCGCGAGATCGCGACCGCCCTCGACATCACCGAGGGCACGGTCAAGCTGCACGTGTCGAGCATTCTCGGAAAACTTGGAGCAGTGGATCGGACCGAGGCGGTCACGGTGGCTCTGCAGCGTGGGTTGATACAGCTGGATCGGTAGGGGGCCTGTGGAATTGACCGCGCGCAGCTACCCCAGCGCAGCGGTCAGCTCTTCGTAGGAAATGGCCACCGGTCCGAAGCGAGCGACCGCGAGACCCGCGGCGCGGTTTGCCAGGCGGGCCGCCTCCTTGAGGGCGCCTTTGCCAGCCAACGCCAGCGCGATCGCGGCGATCACCGTGTCGCCGGCGCCGGTGACATCCGACACCTCGCGCGCTTCGGCGGGCAGATCGTGTTCGCCGTCCGGCCCGAGCAGCCACATGCCGTGTTCGCCGCGCGTGACGAGGACGGCGCCGCACTGCGCGCGCGCGCGGAACCGCTGCGCGGCGGCGCGGGCTTCTTCCGCGGTCCGAATCCGCATCAGGGTCACCGCTTCGGCCTCGTGGTGGTTCGGCGTGACGAGCGAGGCGCCCGCGTAGTAGTCGATGTGCGGCACCTTCGGATCCACCAGCGACGGAATGCCGCGTTCCGCCGCCGCGGCGATGGCCGCCTGCGCGGTCGCGCGCGTCACCGCCCCCTTCTGGTAGTCCGAGATGACGATCACGTCGGCGTGCGCGGCCGACTCGCCGATCTTCTTCACCAGCTCGGCCTCGATCGCGCCCTGGACGGCCGCGTCGCACTCGTAGTCGATCCGCGCCACCTGCTGGTTGCGCGTGGTCACGACGCGCAGCTTGCGCGTGGTGCAGCGGCCCGAGTCGGCGAGCACGGCGCCGGTGCCGATGCCCGCCTCGCGCAGCTCGCCGACCAGCCGGGCCCCTTCGGCGTCGTTGCCGACGAGGCCGGCGATCTCGACGCGGGCCCCGAGCGCGGCCACGTTGTGGGCGACGTTGGCGGCGCCGCCGAGCCGATAGCTCTCGTGATCGAACTGGACGACCGGGACGGGCGCTTCGGGCGAGATGCGATCGACGCGTCCGATCACGAAGTGATCGAGCATCAGGTCGCCCAGGATCAGAATCGTGCGGCCCTGCCCGCCGTCGAGCAGCGCGCGCAGGTCAGTCGGGTCGGTGGGCATAGGGGAGCGTCACGAGCACCAGGAACAGCATCAGGAACTCGGAGTCGCCGAAATTGTATTCGAACAGCCCGGCGGCGAGCATCGCGCCGATCGCGGCCAGCCCGGCGTTCGACAGCGACGGAGACTCCGACGTCCGCCGCCGCCAGAAGTCGCGCACGAGCGTCGCGATGAACCAGAGCCAGACCAGGAGCGCCGGGATTCCGCGTTCGGCGGCAATCTGCAGCGGCACGTTGTGCAGGTGCGGGTTGCGCTGGTTCACCGCCAGCTTGTCGCGGTAGTGCGGATACACCTGGATGATCATGTCGGGCCCGACGCCGGTCAGCGGATCGTCCTTGATGATCCGCCAGCCCGACTTCATCATCGCGACGCGATCGGCGTTCGACGGATCCGTGAGGCTGAAGGTCGAGTAGAGCCGGGCCGTCAGCGCCGCCGGCGCGAACACCAGGAACGCGCCGAGCACGATCGGCAGCAGGCCGATCAGGCGGAAGTCGCGCAGCAGGAAGAGAATGCCGATGCCGACGCACGCGCCCACCCACGCGCTGCGCGTGAAGGTGAAGGCGAGCGCCAGCAGCAGCGCCGGCAGCACGAGCGCCGCCCAGACGCGATGGTGCTTCGCGAACATCACCCGCGCCACCGCCGCGCACGCGACGAGCATGAGCAGCCCCGAGTACGTCATGTAGAGCCCGAGCGCCCCCTGCGGCCGCCGGCCCAGGTTGTCGTAGCTCAGGATCAAATACTGGACGATGCCCCAGGCGGCGCTGACCGCCCCGACGGAGATGATCACGTCGGTGGCGAGCAGTGCGCGGCGGCCGCGCAGCAGACGGTAGGTGAGCGGCACGATCACCAGCAGGACGAGCTGCTTCGAGTCGACGAGGCTGACGCGGGGATCGACCGAGAAGAGCGCCGCCGCGAGCGTCGCGACGCCGTAGGCCGCCAGCGGCCAGAACATCTTCGGGAGCTCGATGCGCTCGCGGTTGCGGATGACGAGGCCGAGCCAGAGGACGGTCGCGAGCGCCAGCAGGATGTCGGCGGCGGCGATCGAGACCTGCAGCGCGGCGGCGAACGCGAGCAGCGCCAGGCACGCCGCGCGCTCGAGCGGCGCCGCCGGGAGCGCCGGCATCGTGTCGATCCAGCCGTTCGACCAGGTACTGGCTTGCGTCTTCATGAGTTGTCGCCGGACCCGTCGGTCCGGTCTGCGTCGGTCGCGTTGCCGGGTCTAAAGACCCGGCCTACATCGGACGTAGGCCGGACCTTCAGGTCCGGCGTTTCTCCGGGCGGCGTGCGCAGCGCCTCTTCCGCCGCGTCGATCACCGCCGCCGGCTGCAGCGTCGTCAGGCACCGGAAATCGCCCGGCACGCACGCGCGCTGATCGCAGGGACGGCAGGGAAGGCCGGTCAGTTCGATCGACATCGTCGGAATCGCGCGGGATCGCCACGGCGCCGACCGCGCCGACAGCGTCGGGCCGTAGATGCCCACGACCGGCGTCCGCGTCGCCGCGGCCATGTGCAGCGGACCGGTATCTCCTCCGACGAACAACCGGCTCTGTTCGATCAGCGCCCTCAGCTCCTGCAGGTCGAATTCTCCGAGATCGACGATCCGTCCGCCGCCTGGCGGGATCCGGCCCCGCGCGGTGGCGGCGATCCGTCCCGCCGCCTCCCGGTCCGAAGGGCCCGAGCTGAGCACCACGCGGCGCCGCGGCCCGGCGGCCAGCGCCGCCGCCGTCTCGGCGAAGAACGGCTCCGGCCATCGCCGGAACGGATTGCCGGCGCTCACGTGCAGCACCACGACTTCGTCTTCCGCCGCTACGCCGGCCGCCGCGAGCCGCGCCGCCATCCGCGCCGCGGCCGCCGGCTCGACCGGCATCTCGGCAGGGTCCCGCTCCGGATCCGCCGCCCCGCCCGGCCAGCCGGGGATCGCCTCGAGCAGATCCCACTGGTTCGCCACCGAGTGCCGTGGCCGCAGATCCGGCGCGCGATGCGCGATCCGCGTGTACATCCAGCGGCGCCCCGGGATGTCGTAGCCGACCCGCTCGCGCGCGCCGCTCGCCCACGTGAGCCACGCCGCGCGCGGTCCGCCGTGGAAGTCGAGCGCGAGATCGAACCGCGCCCGCCGCAGCCGCCGCGCCAGCGCGACATCGTCGCCGATCCGCGCCAGGCCCCGTGTCCGCGGCGCCACGATCACCTCGTCGAGGTGCGGATTGTGGCACACGACGGGCGCCGCATCGGCTTCGACGAGATACGTCAGCCGCGCCCCTGGATACGCCCGCCTCAGCGCGGGGAGCAGCGGCGTGGTGAACATCACGTCGCCGATCAACCGCAGGCGGACGAGGAGGACGTTCAGGGCTCGACTGTCGCTTCGTCGATCAGCATCACCGGAATGTCGTCCTTGATCGGATAGACACGCCGGCACTGCGGACACTTCAGCGCGGTGCCGGCCTTGACCAGCTCCACCTTCGTCTTGCAGTTGGGGCACGCGAGAATCTCGAGCAGTTCAGGATCCACGGCCATACGAGGGACTATTATAGTCACCAGTCCATATGCCGACGCTGCTTGTACTTGCGCTGACGTCCGTCCTCGCGATGCAGGCCCCGGCCGACGCCGGGCCGCCCGCAGACGCGAAGTACTACTTCCTCCTCGGCCGGCACCTCGAAGGAACCGGGAAGGTGGAGGAGGCGGTGGCGGCGTTCAAGAAAGCCATCGACCTCGAGCCGTCGAGCGCCGAGCCGCACGCCGAGCTGGCGGCGCTCTACGCCCGGCAGGACAAGGCGCGCGAAGCCCTCGAAGCCGCCGAGGACGCGCTGAAGGTCTCGCCGAAGAACCAGGAAGCCAATCGCATTCTCGGCACCGTCCTGGTCGCGCTGTCCGAGCAGCGCCAGCGCGCCCGGCCCGGCGACGACCTCGCGGCATACCCGAAGCGCGCGATCGCGGCGCTCGAGATCGCGCGGGGCGACGGCACGGGCGATCTCAACATCGATCTGTCGCTGGCGCGCCTCTACCTCGACGCCGACCGCTACACCGACGCCGTCCCGCTGATGCGGCGCATCGTGACCGAGCAGCCGCAGTACACCGAAGGCTGGCTGCTGCTCGCCGAGGCGCAGGAGGGTTCGGGCGCGTCCGACGCCGCGGTCAGCACGCTGACGCAGCTGCTCGACATGCAGCCGCAGTTCTACCGCGCGCGGCTCCAGCTCGCCGAAACGCTCGATCGCCAGCGCCGCTGGCCCGAGGCCGCGCAGGCCTGGGCGGCCGCGCAGGCGCTCAACCCGCGCAATACCGAGCTGCTCGCCCGCCGTTCGGCCGCGTTGATCAACGGGGGGAACGCGACCCAGGCGATCGGCGTCCTGCGCGACGCGCTGAAGGCGCAGCCCGGCGATCTCCGGCTGAACGTCCTGCTGACGCAGGCGCTGCGCGACTCGGGCGATCTCGACGGGGCCGAGACGACCGCCCGTGCGCTGCACGCCGCGCATCCCGACGATGTCCGGCTGTCGTACCTGCTGGGACAGACGCTCGAGGCGCGCGGCCGTTACCAGGAGATCGTCGACTTCCTGAAGCCGGAGATCGCGCGGCTCCGTTCGGGCTCGACCGCCAAGCCGCCGCAGATCGCCATGTTGCTCGGCAGCCAGGGCCTCGCGCTCCAGCAGCTCCGCAAGTACGACGAGGCGCTCGCGGCGTTCCGCGAGGCCGCCACGCTGGCGCCCGACGAGCCGATCCGCCAGGTGCTCCTGGTCCAGGGATACAGCGCCGCCGGCCGCCACAAGGAAGCGATCGAAACGGCGGAGAAGGCGCGCGCCGCCTTCCCCGACGACACCACCGTCGTCTACCAGCTCGGCGCCGCGCTCGACCGCGCGGGCAAGCGCGACGAGTCCGAGAAGACGTTCCGCAGCCTGATCGCGCAGGATCCGCTCGACGCCGGCGCGCTCAACTACCTGGGCTACATGATTGCCGAGCGCGGGCCGTCCGCGCATCTCGACGAAGCCGTCACGCTGATCCAGCGCGCGCTGAAAGTGGATCCCGACAATCCGTCGTATCTCGACAGCCTCGGCTGGGCCTACTACCAGCAGAACAAGCTCGATCTGGCCGACGCGCCGCTCTCCACCGCCGCCGGCAAGCTGCCGGCCAACTCCGTCATCCAGGATCACCTCGGCGATCTGCGCCTGAAGCAGAACCGCCCGGCCGACGCGATCGCCGCCTGGCAGAAAGCGCTCGCCGGCGATGGCGACGCGATCGACCGGCCGAAGATCCAGAAGAAGATTGATGCTGCGAAGAAGTCACGGTAGTGCAGGTGTCGATTCCACAATTCCGCAACTCCCAACGCCCAACTAACTTCCAAGTCGAAACTCCCAAAACTCCCAAGGCAAGAAGGAAAGGCTGGGCGTTGGTCCCTTGGGCGTTGGTTGGGCGTTGCGGAGTTGCCGCGTTGGGAACTATTACGCTCGCCTGTGCTCCGAAGACTCCCGTACTTCCCAGCGGGCCTGGGACGGCGTTTCCTGGCTATGCCGCCGCGTATGACGAAGCCACCGCGAGTTGCAGCCGGGTGAAGACGATCACCGCGTCGATGGCGCTGTCGGGGAAGGCGGGCACGACGAAGCTGCGCGGGCGGATCGACGGCGGCTTCGCGGTGCCGGGGCGGTTGCGGCTCGAAGGGATCCCGCCGTTCGGCCGGCCGGTGTTCGTGCTCGTCGCCGACGGCGCGCGCGCGACGCTCGTGCTGCCGCGCGACGAGCGGGTGCTGCGCGACGCGCCGGCCGGGCAGATCGTCGAGGCGCTCGCCGGCGTGGCGCTGGGCGCCGACGCGCTGCGGACGATCGTGAGCGGGTGCGGCCTCGCCGAGGGGGCGCCGGCGGAAGGCCGGACGTACGGAGACGGATGGGCGTCGGTCTCGTCCGGCGAGACGGCGACTTTTCTGCGCCAGGCCGGCGGCGGCTGGCAGATTGCGGCCGCACGCCGCGGATCGACGACCGTGCTCTACGCCGACTACGCGAACGGACGTCCGTCCACGATCCGCCTGCGCGCGGAATCCGCCGGCCGCGCCGCCGCCGACCTGACGCTGCGCCTGTCCGACGTCGACACCAACATCACGCTGGATCCGAAGACCTTCGACGTCGAGATCCCGCAGCATGCCGTCCCGATCACCCTCGACGAGCTGCGCAAGGCGGGTCCGCTCGGCGGGGGATCCTGAGCGGCGCGAAGTTGCTGATTCGCGACGACAGCCACGACACGTACGAACGACGAGAGCGCAGAGCCAGCCGAGGCCGCCAAGCCTCTAGGGTTTTGTCTTCAATTGAATTACTCTGCGGGCTTCGCGTGCTCAGCGGCTTCCCGTGAGTACGTGCGTGACAAGCGGTACGAATGGCTAAGCGTCTCAAGTTGACGGTACGGGCGCACGCGAAGGTCAATCTGGATCTGCGCGTGCTCGGCGTGCGCACCGACGGCTATCACGAGCTGCGGACCGTCTTCCAGACCATCGAGCTGCACGACACGCTCGTCTGCGCGGAGCGGCCGGGGCCGTTCGCGCTCGCGTGCCGCGCGCCCGGCGTGCCGCTCGACGCCGGCAATCTCGTGTGGAAGGCGGCGGCGGCCCTGTGGACCGCGCTCGGCCGAGGGGGCGAGGTCCGGGACACCGTCGTGCGGATCGACAAGAAGATTCCCGTGCAGGCGGGACTCGGCGGCGGCAGCGCGGATGCCGCGGCCGCGCTCATGGGGCTCGGGCGGTTGTGGGGCGGAGCGCCGCTGTCGCTGCTCCGCGAGGTCGGCGCGGGTCTCGGCGCCGACGTGACGTTCTTCCTGTCCGGCGGGACCGCGCTCGGCCTCGGGCGCGGCGAAGAGATCTACCCGCTCGTCGATCTGCCGCCGCACTTCGTCGTGATCGTGCGGCCGCCCTTCGGCGTGTCCACCGCGGAGGCCTATGCCTGGTACGACGAGGACCGCACCGCGGGCCTGCGCGAGAACCGCGAGCTCCAGATGCTCCCCGTCCCCTGGCCGACGCGCGCCGCGCAGATGATCAATGATCTGGAGCCGCCGGTGATGCGCCGGCACCAGGAGATCGGCACGCTCAAGCAGCAGCTGCGCGACCTCGGCGCGACCGCCGCCGCCATGTCGGGCAGCGGTTCGGCGGTTTTCGGCCTCTTTCGCGGCCGCCGGGCCGCCGAGCAGGCGGTTAAACCCTTGTCCCGTAACGGCGCCAAGGCGATCGTCACCCGGACGGTCAGCCGCGCCGAGCACGAGCGCCGGGCGAAGCCGGTTGCCCGTAAACGGTAGATCCGATACACTTAGTCTTTTGTAGTTGGCCTGTCGGGCCCTGCTGGGGCGTGGCCAAGCGGTAAGGCGCGGGACTTTGGATCCCGTATTCGGAGGTTCGAATCCTCCCGCCCCAACCATCTAATGGGATCCAGGTGATTACAACAGGCGCGTTGCCGACGACGGGCGGCCAGCAGCTGAAGATCTTCTCGGGCTCGGCGCACCGCGCGCTGACCGAGGAGATTGCCGAATTCCTGCAGGTGCCGGTCGGTCGCGCCAAGTTGCAGCGGTTCCCCGACACGGAGGTCTCGTTCCAGATCGACGAGAACATCCGCGGAACCGACGTCTTCGTGGTGCAGCCGACCTGCGCCGACGTGGACCGTCACCTGGTCGAGTTGTGCGTGATGATCGACGCCTTCCGCCGTTCGTCGGCGTCGCGCATCACGGCGGTGATCCCGTACTACGGCTACGCGCGCCAGGACCGCAAGGACAAGCCGCGCGTGCCGATCTCGGCGAAGCTGATGGCCAACCTCATCACCGCCGCCGGGGCCAACCGCGTCCTGACGATGGATCTGCACAAGGCGCAGATCCAGGGGTTCTTTGACATTCCGGTCGACCACCTGTTCGCCGCGCCGGTCATCATCGACTACCTGCGCGCCCACGAGTCGACCGACCTGACGATCGTGTCGCCCGACGCCGGCGGCGCGGAGCGCGCGCGCGCCTACGCCAAGCGTCTCGGCGCCGAGCTGGCCATCATCGACAAGCGGCGCAGCGAGGACGGCTCGGCGGAAGTGATGAACGTCATCGGCGACGTCGCCGGACGCACCTGCATCCTGCAGGACGACATCATCGACACCGCCGGCACGATCGTGAAGGCCGCCAGCGCGCTGAAGGCCAACGGCGCGCAGCGCGTGTTCGCGTGCGCGGTGCACGGCGTGCTCTCGGGGCCGGCGATCGATCGCCTCGAGCAGGCGCCGATCGA
>Ga0075367_10000459_pt1 | contig 15140 bp, 16 predicted proteins | sample EndMethybrTD3032_FD_71399 | JGI IMG/M metagenome (GOLD analysis project Ga0075367, IMG submission 71399) | Populus endosphere microbial communities from Tennessee, USA - Endosphere MetaG P. TD hybrid TD303-2 | ecosystem: Host-associated > Plants > Roots > Endosphere | place: USA: Tennessee... | reverse complement strand
GTAGCGGGAGTCATGAGGAACTGAAGCGTGTTTATTGTTCATTGAACTAATAATAACAAAAAGCAGAGGCGCGTTACCTCTGCTTTAAACGTAACCAATTTGGAGGGCCACCGTAGATGCTATCAGGACTAAACTACTCGCAAACCCACCAACAAACATAGCAGCAATGACTGCTGGTGGAGTTGCGAGTGTTTAGTCCTGGTACTAAGAAGCCGCTCGCAATGGCCGATCTGCTGGAACTTCTGGCGAAGATAGCCAATGAGCGGCAGGAGCACTTTGTCGTCATTACCATGGATGCAGCTGGCAGGCTCATTAACAGCAAGATTGTGTTTGTCGGCACCGTGACCGCCACGCTTGTGCATCCGAGAGAAATATTCGCCCAGGCGGTAGCCGACATGGCCGTTAGCATCGTAGTGGCGCATAACCATCCGAGTGGTAACCCTGAGCCGAGCGGCCAAGACATTACCACCACGCAGCAGTTGGTGGCTGCTGGCCTGATAATGGGCATTACCGTGGAAGACCATATCGTTGTTGCTGGTGGTGGTCATTTCAGCTTCGCTGCCAACGGTTTGATACTGCCATCAGAACGCCAGTAACAACTCAGTGCTTGCTCTTTTTTGAGCGCTTCGGCTGCTTTGCCTCGTTCAGATACACGGGCAGGATTAGCTCCTTCTCGCTAGCTTTCAACAGCGCTACGCTCATCTCTTTATTCCCGCCCGTATAGTCGGCGACGATGTCGGCGGCATTATATTTGCCTAACAGGTTAGAATAAAGAACAGAAAATTGCCTCTGAATATCGGATATGGTCTTCCCCTCGATGCTGATGCCGTAAACCTCGGCCTCACGGTCGCCTTCTTCTATGTGCCGTTTGAGCGCTTCGGTCGTGGCGACTGAGTCGGGCGATTCGGATGTTACCAGCACTACCTTTTCAAGCGCGTTTGGTGCAGCGTGGCCCTTTCTACCGTACAGCACGGCGTTTATGACGGCGTTTGCCGGGGTATCTTTGTAGTCGCCGTTTTCACGAGGTGATACGAGGGTCACCAACACTTTGCGCTGGTACAGAGGCAGGTCGGTGAAGCGGTCGGGATATTTCCATCGCACCCAGCCATAGATGGCGGCCAGTATCGCAACCAGGGCTGCTATCAGTAGAATCAGCCTGCCGAGACTGTACTCTGAACCGGCCAGAAACAGCGTAGCGAGTTCGAATAGGGCATTCGTTAGTACGCCAAATACGAGCACGAATATGGTGCTGGCGATGGGACGTCGTGCAGATATGCTGAAAATGTTGCGCAAGAGCACGCCGTTGCGAGTGTACTCACGGCGCTGGGTCTCTAAAACATCGTAGCTAAGCTTTAATTTATCCACAGGTCTACTATATAATATATTGCGTACAGCCGAAACGGCGGAGCCTCGGAGGGCAATGAATATGAGTATGCACGATAGTTTACAGACGTTTCTGACAGATAAAATCGAACCTAATTTTCAGCGTGCGCACACCAAGAAAGCGCACCGTCACATCCGTGACCTTGTGGGCGAGAAGCTCGGCGATAAGCTGGTGACCGACTTTGTTATGGGGTCGTACAGGCGTCACACATTAACCCGCCGACTCAAGCCGACATCTAAGTATGATGTCGATGTACTGTTCGTCCTGCACGAAGACCAGGAACTAGAAGAACTGCTCGACACTATGGAAGGTGTCGCCAAGGAAATTGTTGAAGAAGTCGAAGACATTGAAGAGTACCGGCGCCAGAAAGTGTCAATCGGCTTACGGTATAAAGACAATTTCAGCATCGACCTCGTGCCAGGCGTCGCCGCAGACGATGGCAATTACACTCTATATGACAGCTCTGAATTGAAACCCGTATCAACCAACCCGCTCAGGCACCATGAGTTTATAAAAACGGTAAATATTGCCCGTAATAGCCAGCTCAAGCCGCTCATCAAGCTGGTTAAACGTTGGGCGCAGGAAGTTGCCCTGGAAGCCGACCACGGCGTATTCAAATCATTCCACCTCGAAATGATGGCCGCCCAGCTGTTCGAAGACCAGGAGTTCAGTGACTATCTTGATGGCCTTAATCAATTTTTTGCGGAAGCTTACCGCATAACCAAAGCAAGCGAGAAGGTACTTGACCCTGTCGGCGGTGGCGACATCTCCTCGTACCTAGACAAACCCGACAATCCAAGACGGCAAGAAGCCATCGACGCACTGAAAAAAGCTAAGGAAGCCGTTGCAGACGCAGTCCGCCATGAGGCCGATGGTGACGCCCGCCTTGCGCGAAGGGCAATGGGTCGGATTTATGATCACTTCAATACCGAGAGTAGTACTGCGGCTACGATTAGCTCGACCCTAGTTACTAGCAATGCCCCCAAGCCTTGGAGCGAATAGGAAATGGGTGGCAGTGAGCGAATTACTGAATCGTATTCAACAAGAAATATCTGGTTATAACGGCTTATCTGCCGAAGAAGTTGATGATGAAATCCACATTACAGGCAAGCTCGACATCGGGCTTGGCGAAGAAGATAAGTTCGACGTCCTTATTGTTCTAGGTAGTGGTTACCCCAAAACCATCCCACGGACCTACGAAACCGGCGGTCGTGTACCTCGTGAGATGGATAGGCATTATTACACTGGCGACGGTGCCAGCTGCTGCCTCTGCATGCCTCACCTTTTGCGGCAGCGCTTCCCGGAAGGTGCACCCATCAGCGTGTACATTGACCGATTGGTCGTTCCCTACTTCCAGAATCAGGTTCACTACGAGATTACAGGCAAGTACGTGAGTGAGTACTCGCATGGACTGCTTGGCATTTACGAATATTATACGGAGCTTTTTGGCGTTAAAGACCTTGAGACGATCGTACGGCTGGTGCAGGCAGTTGTCTCGCATGGCTTAGGCGGCGCACGGCCGTGCCCGTGTGGCGGTCTGAAGAAACAGCGCAAGTGTCACCTGAATGCCATGAAAGAACTGCGACGTACAGCATTGCCGAACTTCGAGCCGCAACTGAAGATTGATGTTGAAAACTTTAAGGATGTCTTGAGCAAGGGTCAGCGTGTCGAATCGGCAACACCGGATAACAAACAAATACTTGCCTAGTTTCATGCCGAGGACGCACAAAAGTAATGGAGCAGGTTTTCAGCCGTAAACCCACTCTTCATACCATCTCACCGCCTACTATTGCGTGGCGTGTTTGAATATCACGTTATCAAACTCGCTTGGGTCGAAAATTACATCCCACGCCCATGTGCCGAAGCGTCCATCTTCATTAACGGCTTTTATCCATTCATCCAGGAATTTACGCTTTCGTTGGTTCTGGGCGGTATCTACACCCTTCACTTCCATCACGAGGGTCGTACCGTTGTTTAGCTTCACTAGGAAATCGGGGATGTACCGTCGGACTGTTCCGCCCCACATGTAGGGTATCTCAAAGCCTACGTGGTCATTCTTGACCCAAGCATCCACGTATTTGCCTGCACCGTGTTCAGTAGTATCTAGTCCTCGTGCTATGGCCATCTCCCAGCCACCATCGCTCACCATGTGGCTAATGTGGCTGCGGTTTACCGGCTCGGTCTCACGTTTCGTGTACCAGGTTGGCATGTCTCCGGTGCTGCGAGTTACGCGTTGCTTATCAAAGACCAGTTCAGTCGCCTCTATGCTTTCACTGCCGAACAGGATGGCGTCGGAGATATGCTGAACGATTGTGTTCATGTTCATCATCAGCAGTACCTTCTTTCGTACTGGTTCTTCGTCCAGCATAGAAGTAAAACGGATTTTGTCGGAGTTGAGGAACTGTTCGGTCAAGTGGATGACCTTTGGCAATAGCTCCAGCTTGTCTTTCTCCCACTGGCCGGACAGTTTTTCAATGATGTCGCTGGCGACTCTGAACACCACCTTCTGTACACGATAATTCTCGGCAATGTCTTGGAGGTCAATCTTGGATATAGTGTTTGTTGTTTTGCCCTCTAGTACGGCCGCCAGTTCGGCATAGGTATCAATTTGCGAGCCGTCTATGGTCAGCGGTTCAATGTTCTCTATGGTGGTGCTAAACTGCACTTTCCGCTTGTATTCAATCCTCAGTACGTTCGGGAACGTTATCTCGTACTCGGAGTGCTCTGGATTTACTTCAATCCGTGTCTGTGGTGCTGGCGGAGGGGGTGGTGGTCCATCGGCGCCTTCGTTCGGCAGGAAGCTGAATGGCACGCCAAATATGTTGACGTATTCAGGCTCAAACATGCCAGTCTCTGGGTTAACTTCGTAGTTTACACGCCGTAAACCACGTCCCACGACCTGCTCACAGAGCAGCTGACTGCTAAATGCCCGCAGTCCCATTATGTGTGTCACATTCTTGGTATCCCAGCCTTCAGATAACATGGCGACAGCTATGACATGTTGTATCTGTTCGCCGGCTTTGCGGGCAGAACCTACACTATCGACAATCTCTCGCAGTAGCTCTTCGCTTTTCAGGCTTAGCAGACGCTCACGCTCCTCAGTATTAAGGGACGGATTGGCGGCAATAATGGACTCCAGCTGAACCCTGTAATCATCCTTCTTTTTACCGGCGTACTGGTCTGTGTCGGCTTCGTTTCTTTCCTCTGCGCTATCGAGCACTTTGCTGTCAATTCGCAGTATTCTGTCGCTATCTTGGAGGTCGTCCATACCCTCAAAGCGGTTTATGCGGAAGCTATGCTCAATGCGTGCCGCCGTCTCGGTACGGTTAGCGACGGTAATCATTACCGGCGGTATGGTGTGACCAGACTGTACCCAAGCTTCTTTTGTCTCCTGCCAGTCCTTAGCCAGCAGATAGTAGGCGTTGCGCACCAGGTCTGGCAGCGGCTCGGTCGGCAATTCTTTGCCTAGCTGGTATCTAACGTCATCGCTGTTGTAAATATGGTACAGTTTCGGTTTCATAGTTTTGGCATCTATGTTCATGCTGTCACTACGAACAACAATGCGGGGGGTCTTGACCAGGCCGCTCTCGATGGCATCGTTCAGACCAAAGTCACTGACAATCCAGCCGAACAGCAGCTCCTCGTCACTACTGCGACCCATCGGTCGGAATGGTGTGGCAGACAGATCGTGACAGCGAATGATGTGCCGTGTTTTGTCAATGCGGTCAAGCCCTTGCATCCAACGTGTCGCATCCTTTGCGTCCAAACTGTGCTTGCCATAATCGGCTTCGCTCTCGCCTGGATTGAGCCGCCATGCGTGGTGTGCCTCGTCGTTTATTACCAGCATGTTACGACTATCGCTCATGTCATCCAGCACTCGGCGGGTAAACGCCTCATCGCTTTCAGGCCCAATCTTGACCACACTGCGCTGTTGCTCCTTGAGAGGCATCAGTACATGCCAGTTGATGACCTTAACCCTGCCTTCGTACAGCTTCGTTTTGAGGTCTGCTGGGACAATATCAAAGGCATCGTAGTAATTCTGGTCATCTGATGGCTGTAGGACGCTCAAGCGGCTCTTAACGGTCAGGCCTGGGGCAACTATCAGCACGTTTTTGCTGTAGCGGGTGTCTTTGGTGTAGGTAGTCTTGTTGATGATGTTTATAGCGGTCAGCATCGCCATGACTACCGTTTTACCTGTGCCGGTCGCCATTTTGCTACACCAGCGGGGGAATGGCCCGCCATCGGTCGGTATGTCTACGCCTACTTTGTAGCTGTCTGGCGCTTCGTTCAGGAATAGCAGTGTCTCTATGGCCTCTATCTGGCAGTAGAAGAACTTGCGTTCACGCTCCTCGCTCGTCCAATACTCAAACAGACGCTTGCTGATGCCGGTTATGCCAGGTCGTCCATCGCCCTGCCAGCGGCGAACACGGTCACGAATCTGGTTTGCAAGGTCAATCTCCTTAAACACGCCTGGGTCGTCAAAGGACTGGCTGTTCGGCGTGGCAATCACATAGCCAGCCGGACGGCGTTTGGGCAATATGTGAAACTCTTGCGTTTCTCGGTTATAGAACCAGTGCTGGTCTGGCTCTACATAGGGCGAGTTGATGATAAGCTTGTCAATCTTGGTCGCCATAGTGCTAGTCCAGGTTCTTTATGGTGAAGCTCTCAATGCCTCTGTTGTCGATTATCTTTACCGCACAACGTTTGTAGTCGCCAGCATCAAACGGTATACTCTCCGTGCCTTCAAACTTGTCCAGCAGGGACTCATCCAGCTCGGCTTTTAAGCTCTTCGCCAGCTTACTCCAGCCGCCCTTAGCACCTGCCATCGGGAAGAATACCTGAGTCGGGAATATACTGCGGCCGTCGTAGTCGGTGTCCAACATCCACATGGCAATTTGCTTCTTGCCGCCGCTCTGGACTTCGCCGCTCTTGGGGTCGTAATAGTCAAACCCTTCGACGCTGATAGTAAACTGACCATGTTCGTTTTTTCTAACTTGTACGTCTGGTTGGCCGACCAGCCAAAAGCTCTCGCTACTGCTCTGGCTCTTTTTGAGGTCTGCCGTTAGTAGGTCGGTGTTCATCTGCACTTTGAGCAGGTCAACGCCTGCCCAGTTTGTTTCGTCTATGTCCTTGCTGGCCTCAGGGTCAAACTGGAAGGCGGCAAATAGCACCAATACCGGTGCTGGCTTGATGTGCTGTGCCTCTTCCAATGCCAATTCCACCTGTTTTTGCTCTAGCGGGGCATGGTCGGGGCCAAAGCTGACTAATACTCGCTTGCCATCGGTTGTCTCGGCTTCGGCATGTAGGTAGCGTGTGCCCTGGATAAGCTCGACTCGTGCAAACTCAATTTTGTCGCCGCCTTTGGTGCGAACACCAGTCTTTAGCAGCTCACTACGCCAATCATCTTGTCGTGCGGTCTCACCGGTTCTGGCTATGCTGTTATCGGCAGTTTCAGCTACTCGTATGTCATCCAAAGACTTCACGGTGATTGCTGGGATTGCTTCTACTGTGAATGGCCCTGAAACTCGAATTATACTCTTGTCGACAATAGGCTGGTCATAAAGTGTTTCGGAAGTAGGAGGCTCATCATTAGCTAATGATGACAGGGTAATATGGGGGACCTGATTGTATACAAAGCCACCCGATACACCCTCATTTTCATGCGCAAGCTTGTACCAGTCGAAGCCAGACGTCAGTAATCGTTGTTTTGCTAGCTGGATGGCAATTCTTGAAGTGTCTATGGTAATCCATCGTCGACCCCATTTTTCAGCAGCAAATGCTGTCGTGCCAGAACCACATGTGGGGTCGAGCGTTAAATCGCCCACATCCGTGGTCATTAGCATGCATCTTTGGATAGCCGAAACAGCAGTTTGGACCACATAGACTTTTTTGTCTGAAAAACCGCTAATCGCCAGATCATCCCAGCTTTGGTTAATTTCATAATATGGAAAGTCGGTCAGCTTTCGTATGTATCGCAAAGTATTACCAAGCGCTATAACCCGCCCCTTTTTAACTAGCCCATCCATACTCTTTGCCGGTGGCTTGAAGTTACTTCTATACTCCTTACCCTTAAAAACATAGCTATAAATTGTGTTGCCTTGTGACGTCAGGTTGTCATGACTAACTAGCTCATCCTCGTTTGTTTCTAGTAATTCCTTTGCCGTGAGCGATTTCAAATCGCCGCTCTCCGTAATTGTATATCTGAACTGCGTTGCACCGGGTTCACCTGGTTTCTTCTTATTGTAGAGTTGGTGATATTTCGTTGTCTGGGCATTTTTACCATACCAAACAATATAATCTCCGACAGATGAGAGCAGGTTACCCTGCAAGCCACCAGTTTTCTTGAAGAATATAAGTCCCAAGAAATTTTTTGCCCCGAATATTTCATCCATCAGTTCCCTGACATGATGCAGATTTTCATCACTTATTTGTACGAATATGCTGCCAGTTTCATGCATTAATTCGGCGGCGACTAACATGCGATCTCTCAGGTAGCTCAAATAGCTGTGAACACCCAATTCCCAGGTATCCCGAAAAGCTTTAATCATCTCAGGCTCGGTATTCAAGTCTTCATCTTTGCCGTCTTTAACCAGCGTCTGATTGACGTATGGTTGGAAATTAGAGCCGTATTTAATGCCATATGGTGGGTCAATGTATACCATTTGAACTTGACCTGCCATGCCCTCCTTTTCGAGCAGGCTATTCATGACTAGCAGACTATCCCCGGCAATCAAGCGGTTTGCCCAGGCATTTTTATGCTGATAAAAGCTTACCTCGTCCCGTACTGGGCGGTGGTCGAACGGCTGTTCGAATAGACCAATCTGCACGTTGTGTGCATAGCTGTTTAGGCTCTTCTTGTGTACCTGATAGACAATGGTTTTGGGGTCAATCCGCTCGTGCACATGAATGCTGACCGTATCAACGTCGATGTCGGATTGTTCCTTCTTGCCAGCCCATTGCAGTGTGGGGTCAAGGTGCGGGTCATAGCTATAACGCTTCCTGCTTCCGTCAGGGTCGTTTGCCCCGCTGACCATACCCACCTGCGGGTTATTGAGCCGTGTTTTGTCCTTGTGCTTGTATTGCTCAATGTCCTTGTCTCTGGGTGGCAGCGAGTTTGCCATATCTAATACATCTCCATCGTAATTTTCATATTCTTTGGTTTTATTGTAACAGTTATAACAGCGAACGGTGAGGAGCTAGATGTCGGCTAGTTCTGACACCCGAATCTTGAGTGCCTTGGCAAGCTTCTCGATGTTCCGGATGGAAGGGTTACGAACCCCACGCTCAATGCCCGATATGTATGTGCGGTCTAGTCCGGCAATTTCACCCAGCGCCTCTTGTGACAGTTTCGCTTCGGTTCGCAACTGCCGTATCCGTTTGCCTAATTTCTGTTGTGCCGATGTTCTGGCCATATGGCAAGAATGGCTGTCTGTAGTCTATAGGTCTACGGACTATGTGTCACTATTTTCTTTATTTTCATCTGTTTATGTGTTAGTAATTAGTCTATGAATTACTACGCATTTTTTATAAGCACCGATGACGGTACAATCCGGTTCAAACGGCCAGGTGCGGTCAACATATCCATCAGCCCACGGTACTTTACGATTGTCCGCCACAAAAAAATACCCCTGAACCGTATTACCTCACTCACCGTAGAGCATAAAGTAGCCGACAAAGAGCTATCCGCCGGTGGAGCACTAGGTGGTGCAATTCTAGCTGGCGGCGTTGGCATGGCAGTCGGTGCAGCCATGGGCGGCAAGAAGGTCAGCTCGATTATTACCATTGTGTACGCCAACGAGAACAGCGAGGTGTGCACTAACCTCGTGGAATGCAGTCACAGCTTCAAAATCAAGGAGAAGTTCGATAAGTACCGTGCGGCGAACCAACCCAAGGCACAATCTGCCGTGCAGCAGCCCACAAAGCCGCAAAACAGCCCCCTACGGCGTGGCATACACATTTACTTCACCTGGCCGTACCAGCTGTACAAAACGCTTAAAAGAGGTCGCACTGACCATGCCGGTGGGCGATAGCTCCGACCAGCTCGAACGTGCCAAGCGGATGTTCGCCAAAATGGGCATTACATACGATACCGACGACGATTACCTGGAAGCGTTCCACAACCTAATCGGTTATTTCGACATACTTATACAGATGGACTTGCGGCAAAAAGCTGCTGCCAATGCCAAGGAGGAAAATACCGAAAAAACACTTGACTAGGCGGATGGTGCAAGCAGAATACGCTTATAAGGAAAGAGGCGAATCCACTTATGACGTATCAGCAGCCCAAGCTCGGCCACTATGACTACTACGAGACTATCTCTGCTCTTCGCAAGGAGATAAAGCTCGGCCGTACCGAAGATGCAATCTATTGGCTGAACGTGCTACTGACACACCATGCATCTGGTGCCAAAATTGCTGCCAAACAGCTCTGGATTATGGCCGCCGAAGACATTTACGACGAGCAGATAGTGCTCCGAGCGTTTGCCGTCTACCAGATGGCGGGTAAAGTGTCCGAAACCGACCACCTGTTTTTCCTAGCTGCCAGGATGTGCAAAGCAACCAAGTGGTGGGAGCACCCCGAAGGCTCAGAGGTGGACTACCTGTGGAGCAAGGCCGTTGGCGACCTCAAAAAGAAGCCCAAGCCCATTCCAAGCTACGCACTCGACGAGCACACCGCCAGAGGTGCTATCGCCAAGAAGCAAGGCCGCTCCATCGATAACCGATTCTCTGGGCACGACTATGGGCGGCAACAGACAAAGTACATGTACGACAGAGATGGCAGCATCAGTCCCGACGAATACCCCGACCCACAATTCTTTGTATACTGGGAGCAGTACAAGGAACTCTTGGGCGAACAGGACGTGCCAGTACAAAGCCAATTGGCAATGGAGGGCAGCGGTGAATAACCTGCGACGCATAAAGCTTGATATCGAGCGCATGAATACGTCAATTATTGATGGTATGGTGCTCGAAAATGCCTTTACGAAGGTGTTTAATCGCATGGATATCAGCTACGACACCAGGCTCGACTACCAGTCCCGCATTACAGAGTTTTGGTATCTCACACAGTATCATGGTCTACATGAGGATTCATTACTGGAATACAAGCGTTTGTTAGAGTCCGACAACTCAACATCCGCATCAACTAAGAATAAGCGGCTGACGGTGGCAAGACTATTCTTAAAGGAAATGTACCGCATGGGGATGCTGCCTCGTGACATTACGGCAGGGGTCAAGAATTTCAAACAGAGCGGCCTCCATAAGACTAGTGGTCTTGATGACCGTGACATTAAGAAGATTCGGGATTGGTTTCACGATGGCCGACCGCTTACTCCCCAGCGCATTAGAACCTATGCAATGCTCATGTTGCTCGCCTATCAAGGGTTTCGACAGATTGAGATATGCAGGCTGCGCTTTGAGGACGTTGATTTCAACGGACGTAAGGCGATGATCCAGGGCAAAGGTCAGCACGATAAACAGCCGGTGCATTTACACAAAGCCGTTATAGAAATCCTGCGGCTTTATTGTGCGGAGTATGGTGTCGCTAGTGGGCCACTGTTTTTCAGCATCAGTAACAGCTCTTATGGCATGCCTTTGACCACAAGAGGCTTGCGAAGGGTTGTCATGACCGTCATGGAGCGGCTCGACATAGACCGCACCGTACACGGCTTCCGTCACTATTACACCACCAAGCTTGTAAAGGCATATCGGGGTGACCTATTTAGGGTTATGAAGTTCACTCGGCACAGGAGCCTGACCATGCTTCAAGTCTATAACGATGAGGTGCTTCACGAAGCCGAATATCCAGTGCATGACCGCATCTTTGCTGGCGTACTGTAAACTGCAAATCCTTTCCTAACGTCATGCCGTGATTCGCCGTTCAATCAACAGGCAAAAACAGCCTTCATGATGTAATATTCGCACCGTGACCCCTGGCAGATGGCGGACGTCCTTCGCTGTTTGCATGGCCCAACTTTTACGTCCGTTTTTCAGTCCTATTTTAGGTGATGAAAACGCTTGAACGTCCGATAATATCAATTCCAAGAACTAAATCGAGAGTTGTCTAGACTTGTCAAAAATTGACAAGATTGTTGTTGATTGTACGGTTGCATATTGCAGCGGCAGGGCATAGCATGGATGCCAGAACCTTAATTAACTAACCCTCGAACGTATTAGGTATATGCCGTAGGCCGTGAGCCATGGGTGATTCCGATTAGGTACTTTTGAGAATAAGCCGACCAAAAAAGCTATGTTCGCCCTGCGGCCATAGCGGCAACCCTTGATGGTTGCTGGCAACCAGTAGCATCTGCTGCTGTTTGTCGTGGTCGGCTTTTTATATGCAGCCTCGCAAGCACTGATGCTACTCCGTTTAGGCGGAGATGAGGCTGTAAATGAAGACATTCGACACATCAGACTATCAGTTAGCCGTTACCCTTTCGGCATTAGGGTATCGGCTTATTTACGTTGATAAAAGTAACTCCATGCGAGCCGTGTTCCAGTTTGAATATGCAGGTGGCATCCATGGCGATGCGGAGGCATTTTTCCAGGACAGATTAAGCCTCAACCCTCGAACGGTGCTCACCAATGCCAAGCTCGTTAAGGGCAGATTGCACGCAGGGATCTAGCCATGATTACCGAAGCTGATGTAACCGAGTTCCAAGGCTTATATGAGAAGCAATTCGGCAGACCGATAGCCAAAGAAACGGCATTTCAGAAGCTAACGCTGCTGGTTCGTCAGATGGAGATTGTGTACCAGCCGATTTCGACCAATCAGTACAAGCATTATGTAAATGAAGATGAGGCATGCAATGAGTCGGAGCGACCAGGAAAAGCTAGCTGAACTTGCTGGCAACAGCATTAGATACGTTCCTGCCTACGCTCTTATGATAGGCAGCGTGAAGAGCGGGCTTATGTTGAGCCAGCTTGTTTATTGGCATGGTATGGGTAAGCGTTACGACGGTTACTTTTACAAGTCGGTTAAGGAGTTTGAGGTAGAGACTGGCATGACTCGTCACGAACAAGATAGTGCCGTGCGCCAGTTGAAGTCGCTTGGCCTAATAGACGTAAGGCTGGCGGGTATACCTGCTACACGAACCTTTTGGGTAAATATTCCTACTGTTCAAAAAATGCTAACAGCCTGGCTAAAAACCGACAGGCTAGATAGTGAAAAGCTGCAAATGCAGTTTGCCGAAAAGCGGCAATCTAATACAGATACTACGCACAGACCACAACAGAAACCACCTTAATATTACGATCTAAATCTCATTCCCCGCTTCGGCACGCCGAATCGAGGTCGCCGCAATGACAATAGATAACTAAGGAGTAGGTATGACATTAGAAGAAAGACAAGCAATGGTAGAGGCACTATTGGAAGATAGGGTTTACAACTTTAATGAGGCGACTCCGCTGGCTATAGAAGACGGCCAGCCAAAATATGCGTCATGGGTATCCTTCGACGTAGACCTGACAAATTACGCCATCGAAGAAACGACAATAATTAGCTACAAAGACGCTGAGTCTATGCAAAAACAAATGCTCAAGCTTGTAAAAGAAGTGTTTACGAATAGGTTGCTGCAATTTGTTAGGGATGGCACGATTGAGAACCTCAGCTTCCGAATCGGGCCGAGAACTATCAGCTCACGGGAGTTGAACCAAGAGAATGACATTGAGAAGCTAGTTTTTGATAAATAACTGTAAAAAGAGGTAGAATTATAGGAGATGATGATGCATATAAGTCACAATAAAAAGCCTCTCCGATATATCGCATACATTCGCAAGTCCGAAGAGCGAGAAGACCGACAAATGCTATCAACTTCGGCGCAGCGGGCTGAGATTCAGAAGCACTTCCCAGAACTCGAAATCGTCGAGTTCATAGAAGAAACCCGCAGTGCCTTCAAGCCTGATAATAGGCCGCTATTTCGCAAAGCGTTAGACCGCATAAAGGCAGGTGAAGCTGATGGATTCGTTGGATGGCATCCGAACCGCCTTAGCCGTAACGAGATTGAAGCAGCCGAGGTTACATACATGCTACGCACTGGTGTGATGCTCGATTTGAAGTTCTGCTCGTTCAATTTCGACAACTCAGCCGAGGGCATAATGATGTTACAAATGGTCATGAGTCAGTCGCAGTACGAGTCGTCCAAACAAGGTCGGGATGTTAAGCGGGGCATGACCCAGAAGGTATCGCAAATGCAGGAACGCCCTGGGCAAGTACCGCAGGGCTATCGTAAGGTGCCAATCATGGACGCCGACGGCAGCCCACTCATTCGGCCGAAGGATGGCAAAGTGCTAACTAAGACTGACATCGATCCTGAACGGTACGACATGATACGCAAGATGTGGTCTATGCTTGCTGCTGGCAGACATACCGTTGCAGAGATTCGCACCATCGCAAACGATGACTGGCAATTCACAACCCGCAGAACTGCCAAAATTGGCGGTAAGCCGCTCACGATGAGCATGATGTACAAGATATTCAACAATGTGTTCTATGCGGGCATGATATCGCATAACGGTGAGGTGTACCCTGGTGCGCACCGACCCATGGTAACACTTGAGGAGTTTGATTATGTGCAGAAGCTCCTCGGAGACAAGGGCAAGCCACGCAGCCGAGGGGATGACCTGGCTTACGCCAGCATTATGGTGTGCGGTGAGTGTGGCTGTTCAATTGTCGGCGAGTGTAAAGACAAGATGGTAAAAAGCACTGGCCGTCTAACGACCTACGTTTATTATCGCTGTACACGGAAGAGTGATGCTCGACCATGTAACCAGCGCAAGTACACAACCCTCAAAGAGTTAGAAGACCAGATTGAGGCCGAGCTGGGCAAATACACGATATTACCAGAGTTTCGTGACCTGGCTTTGAAAATCCTGCGCCGCAACAACAAGACTGAAACCCGCAGTCGCTCCCAGATATACGCTTCGCAATCTAAACGGCGTACGGAGCTTCAAGGACAGCTAGACAAGCTAATAGACATGCGTACCCGTGAGCTGATTGATGATGACGAGTATTTGGAGCAGAAGAATCGGCTCAAGCTTGAACGCCAGCGGGTTGATGAACTGCTGCGCACCACCGAAGATAGGGCAGATGAATGGATGGAGCTGACAGAAAAGGCGTTTGACTTTGCCACCTACGCCCAAGTGCGGTTCAAAGAAACTAGGGACCTGAAGGTCAAACGTGACATCCTGCTGACGCTCGGCACTAAGCTAGTATTGAGGGATAGGACTTTAACGGTAGAACCGAACGAATGGCTTGTTTCCATCGGTGAGCAATATCCAGCCCTCGAAAAACGCTACCTCTGGGCTAGAACCAACCAAAAAGCCTCTTCACAGATAAAGGAAGAGGCTATGGAATCTATTTTCGAAACTTGGAGGGCCATCTGGGACTCGAACCCAGGACACGCGGCTTAAGAGGCCGCTGCTCTAACCGGCTGAGCTAATGGCCCGTGCGAAAAGCAACGCTTTGTATTCTATCAAATAACCTCTGTTGGTTCAAGCCTGGCTGCGCGTAAGCGGCTTGGTGGCGGCGAGGGGCTGCGCGCGTGCTTGCTGCTGCTTGGCGCGCGGGGTGTCTGTGCGGCGGCAATTACTTGGTCTACAATAAAGACATGCAATGGCGGCGTGTGGGCCTGGAAATGATAACGCTGGGTACGGCGCGCGGGCGGGTACTGGCGTGGGGCGGACTGAGCGGTGTGATCTTTGTGGTGCCGTATCACTGGCTGGATCATTTGTCGCTGTGGGGCGGGCTGGGCTGGCA
>Ga0075367_10000458_pt1 | contig 15161 bp, 10 predicted proteins | sample EndMethybrTD3032_FD_71399 | JGI IMG/M metagenome (GOLD analysis project Ga0075367, IMG submission 71399) | Populus endosphere microbial communities from Tennessee, USA - Endosphere MetaG P. TD hybrid TD303-2 | ecosystem: Host-associated > Plants > Roots > Endosphere | place: USA: Tennessee... | reverse complement strand
AGGCGCACGACGTGCTCGACCAGCGATTTCGGCCACACCGAGAATCCGAGCCGCCAGCCGGTCATGGCGTAGGTCTTGGACCAGCCGTCGAGCACGATCAGCCGGTCGCGGAGTTCGGGATAGCGCAGGAAGCTCTCGTGCTGCCGGCCGCCGTACAGCATCTGGCTGTAGATCTCGTCCGACAGGATGGCGACGTTGGGGTGCTTGGCGAGACCGGCGGCAAGCTTGGCCACCTCTTCCTTGGGCGCGGCGCCGCCGCACGGATTGCCGGGGCTGTTGAGGATGATCAGGCTGGTCTTGCTGGTGATCTGCGACAGCACCTGGTCGGCGGTGAAGCTGAACTCGTTGCCGGTGTTCATGACGATCGGCACCGGCTTGGCCCCGGTGTACTGGATCATCGAGCGATAGATCGGGAAGCCGGGGTCCGGATACATGATCTCGGCGCCCGGTGCGCCGAACATCATGATCGAGAAGAACATGGTGGGCTTGCCGCCGGGCATGATGACGACCGTGTCGGGATCGACCTCGACGCCGTGCCGGCGCTTCAGGTCCTTCGCCACCGCCTCGCGCAGCGGCAGAATGCCTTGCGCCGGCGTATAGCCGTGCTGGCCGTCGCGCAGCGCCTTGATGGCCGCCTCAACGATATGCTGGGGCGTCTTGAAGTCGGGCTGGCCGATGCCGAGGTTGACGATGTCCTTGCCCTGCCGCTGCAGTTCGGCGGCGCGCGCCAGCACCTCGAAGGCCGTTTCCGTGCCGAGGCGTTGCAGGTTGTCGACCAGTTGCAACATGGCATTTCCCCCAATGTGTTGTTGTGCTCCCTCTTCCCACCTCTTCGTGGGGAGAGGGTCGGAGTGCGGCGCAGCGGCAAATGCTACGTGTCCTGGCTGCCCCTCACCCTAACCCTCTCGTCCTGACGAAGCCATGCTCCGCATGGACGTAAGAACGAGGAGAGGAAATCTCAGGCTTTCGTTTTGGCCTTGCCCTTGGCGGTGGCGGACGGCGGCGCGTCCTTCATGGCGTAGGTATGCTCGGGTGCCGGGAAGGTGCGGTTGCGCACCTCGACGGCATAGGCGGAGATGGCCTCGCGGATGGCCTCGCCGACCCGGCCGAACTCCTTGACGAATTTCGGCACGCGCGGGCTCAAGCCCAGCATGTCCTCCATCACCAGGATCTGGCCGTCGCAGCCGGCGCTGGCGCCGATGCCGATGGTCGGGATCGGGATGGCGGCCGTGATCTTGCGGGCCAGCTCTTCTGCCAATGCTTCGAGCACCACGGAGAAGGCGCCGGCTTCGGCGACCGCCTTGGCGTCCTCTTCGATAGCCGCCCACTCGTCGCGGACCCGGCCTTGTGTCTTGAAGCCGCCCAGCACGTTGATCGACTGCGGCGTGAGGCCGATGTGGGCCATCACCGGGATGCCGCGCTCGGTGAGGAAGCGGATGGTCTCGGCCATGCGCCGGCCACCTTCGAGCTTGATGGCGCCGCAGCCCGTCTCCTTCATGATGTGGGCGGCGTTGCGGAAGGCCACCGCGGGGCTCTCCTCGTAGGAGCCGAACGGCATGTCGACCACCACCAGCGCGCGCTTGGCGCCGCGTGCAACGGCGCGGCCGTGCATGATCATCAGCTCGAGCGGCACCGGCACGGTCGACTCATAGCCGTGCATGACCATGCCGAGACTGTCGCCGACCAAAAGCAGGTCGACGAACGGATCGGCGATGGCCGCCGTGTGCGCGTGGTAGGAGGTGAGCGATACGATCGGCTCGCCGCCCTTGCGTGCAGCGATCTCGGGCGCCGTGATGCGCTTGTGCGGAACGGGCGATTGCGCGGACATGCGCGGGTTCCTTTGGCTGGGGCCGCTTCAGGCTGCAATGCATAGCCGATCCATGCGGCACCGCAAGGCCGGCCCGGGCAATGCAGGTCTGCTCAGGCGCCGGCTTCCAGATGCCGCAGCAGGCCGCGAGCGGTGCGCAGCAGGCGGGCATCGTCGCGGGGCGCACCAACCAGCTGCACTCCGAGCGGCAGGCCGTCGACCTCCAGCAGGGGCAGCGTGACGGCCGGTACGCCGAGATAGGTCCACAGCCCGCAGAAGATGGGATCGCCGGTGCTTGCGAAGCCCTTGGGGGCTACGCCGCGCGCAGGCGGGGTGAGGATCGTCCCGTAGTCGAGGAAGATCTCCCGCAGCGTGTCGAGGTAATCCTTGCGCGCCTCGAGGGCGGCCAGGTAGTCGACGCCGCGCACGCGCCGGCCCTCCTCGATCTGCTCCCCCAGCGACTTGCTGATCTTGTCCGGGGCGCGGTCGAGGATCGGGCCGAAGTGCAAGGCCAGCTCGACGTCCTGGATGACCTTGCAGGCATCAGATGCGCGCTGGCAGGTGGTATCGATGGCGATCTCGTGGGCCTGGTCGCCCAATTGCTCGACGAGTTCGCCGTAGGCCTCGTGGGTGGAAGCGTCGGCATCGCCCCAGGCATGCGTCTTGACGAACGCGAACATGGGCGGCAGCGACCAGTCCTGCATGGCCGTCGCGTGCATGCGGCCGCGGCTGCCGGGCAGGCTGGCGGAATCGCGGTCGTCGTAGATGCTCAGGACGTCGGCAATCAGGGCCACGTCCTCGATCGAGCGGCCGTACACGCCGACGGTATCCAGCGCCAGCGCCTGCGCCAGCACGCCGGTGCGCGGAATGGTGCCGAAGGTCGGCTTGAAACCGTAGATGCCGCAGAAGGAGGCCGGACGGATCACCGACCCCTTGGTCTGCGTGCCCAGCGCCAGCGGCACCATCTCGCAGGCTACCGCCGCCGCCGAGCCGGCCGACGAGCCGCCCGGCGTGTGCTCGAGGTTGCGAGGATTGCGGGTGCGGCTCGGCACGAAGGTGGCAAGCTCCGTGGTGACGGTCTTGCCGAGAATGACGGCGCCCGCGCTACGCAACGCGGCGATGCAGGAGGCGTCGCGCTCGGGTTGCCGGCCCTTGAAGAACGCCGAGCCGTTCTCGGTCGGCATGTCGGCCGTGTCGATGATGTCCTTGATGCCGACGGGAACGCCATGCAGCGGACCGACACCCTTGCCGATCCGGCGTGCGTCGTCGGCGGCCTTGGCCTGCTCCAGCGCCCGCTCGCGATCGAGAAAAGCCCAGGCCTGCACCTGCGGCTCCAGCGCGGCGATGCGGTCGAGGCAGGCGCCGACCAGTGCCTCCGAGGTGACCTCGCCGCGGGCGATCCTGGGCGCCGCCTCAGCAGCGGTCAGCGAATGGAGATCGGCATTGGTCAATGGAGTGCTCGCTTAGATCCCGAATGCGAAGTTCGCCCACCTTCGCCGCCAGCGTCCCGAGCGAACTTCGCAAGCATAGAGGACACAAGAAGCGCAAGTTTGCTCGTGTGATTCAGACCGAGAATTTCGCTCCGAACCGTACCGCGAGCTCCGGCGAATTTCTCGATCATCACACTAGCTACCGTACAGGTACGCCGGCAACCAGAGGGTCATGCCCGGCCACAGGTACATGATCACCATACACAGGATCACGATCAGCATGTAGGGCATCATGCCGCCGAAGATCTGGTTGAGAGTGACGTGCTTGGGCGCAACCCCCTTGAGATAGAAGGCCGACATGGCCACCGGGGGCGACAGGAAGGCCGCCTGCAGGTTCACGAACACCAGCACGCCCCACAGGATCGGGTCGATGTTGAAGTGTTTCAACAGCGGCAGGAAGATCGGCACGAAGATGACGATGATCTCCGTCCACTCCAGCGGCCAACCCAGAATGAAGATGATCGCCTGCGACAGGATCATGAACTGGATCGGCGATAGATCCATCGACAGCACCCACCGCTCCACCAGCGCCTGTCCGCCCAGGATGGCGAACACGCCGGAGAACAGCGCCGAGCCGACGAACAGCCAGCACACCATCGCGGTGGTCTTGGCGGTGAGGAACACCGCCTCCTTGGTGCGCTTCCAGTCCAGCGTGCGCGCGTGCAGTGCCAACAGAAAAGCGCCGGCGGCGCCGACACCGGCAGACTCGGTTGCCGTGGTGATGCCGAGCAGAATGACGGCCAGCACGACAACGGTGAGAATTCCCAGCGGCATGGTCGAGGTGACGAGCAGCTTGACGACCTGCAGGCGCTCGCCAGTCATCCTCCAGTAGTAGCGAAGCTGCCAGAGCGCCAGCACGACGCAGATGCCCGCGAACCACAAATAGAAGCCCTGCGGCGGTCCCAGTTCCGCAGGAGTGGTTGGAGCGGTCACCTGGCTGCCAAGCTGCTGCAGGCCGGTTACGACTTCCTCGGCGCCGCGCTGCTGGTGGATGACCACATACCACCAGACGGTGGCCATCGTGCCGGCGACGATGATGAACGGCACCAGGGCGTAGCCGAAATTCCTGAGCAGCGTCCCATACCCGACGCGGCCACCCGCTTCGCCTTCGATCTCGCGCGCCTTTGACGGCGAGACAAGCGCCTTGAGGAGTCCGACGAATATGTTGCGCGAGTAGGCCGCCTCGAACTGCGGCATCCAGGCCGGCACCGGAATGCGCCGCTGCTCAGGAGGCAACGGCGGCGCGATGCGCGGATTGAGCATCGCCCAGCCGACGATGTAGATCAGGTAAAGCAGCGCCAGGAAGAACCCGGGGAACATGGCGGCGGCGTACAGCTTCACCACCGACTGGCCGGCCACGGCCGCGTAGACGATGATCATCACCGACGGCGGGATCAGAATGCCGAGCGTGCCGCCGGCCGTGATGACGCCAGCAGCCAGCTTCACGTCATAGCCCGCGCGCAGCATCGGGTTGAAGGCGATGACGCCCATCAACACGACGACGGCGCCGACCAGGCCGCTGGCGATACCCCAGAAGGTGCACACGATCAGCGATGCAACGGCAAGCGAAGCGGGCACGTTCCGGAACGCCAGCTGGATGGCGTAGAACATCTTGTCGACCAGCGCGCCACGTTCCATCACGTAGCCCATCAGCACGAACAACGGGATGGATATGAGGACGTCGTTGGTCATCGCGCCGTACGTTCGATGCACCATCAGGTCGAACACACGGTTGTCGGTCCACACCTCGGCCGGATTGTAGAAGGCGATGAAGCCGAACACGATGCCGAGCCCCATCAGCGTGAACGCTGTGGGGAAGCCCATCATGATCACGACCACGATGAGGCCCAACATCAACAGTCCGAGTGCCGGATCGCTCATTTGTTCAGATCCCCACCCATGCCACGCTGACGTGCCGCCTCGTCGATAGCTTTGGCGCGCTCGATGGCGATCTTGCGCTCTTCCTCATCGACGTATTCGCTGTGCGCCAGCTGCTCCTCGATGACGTCCGTTTCTGCGACGTCCTTGAGCCGGCTGGGCCACTCACCCGTTCTGATGCAGACGACGCAGCGCACGATCTCGGCGATGCCCTGCAGCATCACCAGTGCGCCCGCGACCGGGATGACCGTCTTGAAGTAGTAGACCGGCGGCCCGTCGGCCGTGACGGTGGAGTGCTCGAGGATGCGCCAGGAGTCGCCCGCGTAGTGGTATCCCGCGTAGATGAGCGCCGCGATGCCGGGCACGAAAAAGATCAGATAGAGCATGAAGTCCAGCCAGGCCTGCATGCGCGGCCGCATCGAGCTGTATAGGAAATCGCCACGCACGTGCGCGTTCTGCGCGAGCGTGTAGGCGCCTGCGAGCATGAAGAACGTGCCATACAGCATGTTCTCGGCGTCGAAGATCCAGGCCGTCGGTGCGTTCAGGAAGTAACGCTTGAAGACCTCGACGCACACCACCACCATCAAGCCGATGATCAGCCAGGACGCGATCTTGCCGACCCACGTGCTGAACCCATCGATCGCATAGAGAAATCTCTGGACAACCATGCTGTGCCGTCAGGTTTCGAGGGCTGACAAGGCAAAGCACCATCCGGTGTCTACCCGATGGTGCTTTGCCGGCTTGCTGCGCCGTTAGATCGGCTTCTTTGCGTTGGGGCCGAAGTAGTGGTCGAAGGCCATCCGGCGAGGCGTGATGGTGTCCTGCTCCCACTGGGTCGTCCGCTTTGCGAAGACCAGCTGCGACTCGACGATCTTCTTGAAGAGCGGGTTCTCGCCCGCCTTCTTCTTGACCACCTCGTCGTAAACCTCCAGCTGCTTCTTCAGCACCGTGTCCGGCGTCTTGTAGAACTTGACGTTGTCCTTGGTCTGCAACTCGATGTAGTCCTTCGAATAGCGGTCGATCGCCTTCCAGGACATGTCCTGCGAGGCAGCCTCGACGGCGTTTTCGATGATGGCCTGCATCTTGGCGGGCAGAGCCTTGAACTTGTCCTTGTTGAACGAGATCTCGAACTGCTCAGAATTCTGATGGTAGCTCTGCAGCATGCAGATCTTGGACACGTCGGCAAAGCCCAGGACGCGATCGGACGAGGCGTTGTTGAACTCGGCTGCGTCCAGCAGGCCGCGATCCATGGCTGCCACGATCTCACCGCCAGGCAGTGCGTTCACAGCGGCACCCATCGACTGGAACACGTCAATGGAGATGCCGACGGTGCGGAACTTGATGCCCTGGAAGTCCTCGGGCTTGGCGATCGGCTTCTTGTACCAGCCGAGCGGCTGGCTCGGCATCGGACCATAGGGGAACGACACGACGTTGGCGCCGATCGTGGTGAAGATCTCCTCGAGCAGTTCCTTGCCGCCGCCGTACTTGTGCCACGACAGCAGCATGTTGGCGTCCATGGCGTAGCCCGGACCCGAGCCCCACAGCGCCAGCGCGGTCTGCTTACCGTAGTGATAGACGAGCACGCCGTGGCCGCCGTCGAGCACGCCCTTGGAGACGGCGTCGAGCAGCTGGAAGGCCGGCACGACGGCGCCAGCGGGGAGGACCTCGATCTTGAGATCGCCGCCGGTCATATCGTTGACCTTCTTGGCGAAGTCGTTGGCGTACTCGTGGAAGATGTCCTTCGAGGGCCAGGTGCTCTGAAAGCGCATGCTGATCGGGCCCTGCGCCTTGACGACCGACGGCGCAGCGACCGCGGCGGCACTCGCCACAGCCGCGCCTTTCAGGAATCTGCGGCGCGTGGAAATGGATTTATCTGACATGAACTTCCTCCTTGGTTCACGGTCGACGCGTATCGTCGGCCCTGCTTGATTGGGACGCCCTGCTTTGCAGACGAGCGCCTACTCCTGACTTCTCATTCTCATGGCTGCGCTACCGCCTCCGCAGCGTGCAACCGATGCAGCTGGTTGCCTCATGAAGTGGCGCGCGTTCCCAAGGATGGGTCGCTCGCCGCTTAGCGCTCATGGTCGGGAGCTTGGCAGATGACGGCATGCGGGGTCGCCACCTTGCCCTTCGTTCCTCCTCGTTGACGCCTTCTTGCGAGGCGTCTTTGGCACGTGTGGTATACCACGTCGCTTGGCGCACCGTATACCACGCGTTCGGCACGCTTTGAACACGATTTCGGGCACAGCGTCCCGATTCCGAGGTTCGCCAACCTTGCCCCGGGGTCCTGACACTTATCCGCCCGGAGCGACCCGCGGTGCCGCGCTTTGGGCGGCGCCCCACGGCACAGCAGCCCACAGGCCACCCTCGTGTCCTGTCTGCGAATTCCCTCCACGCAGGGGGGACGGCATTTGCAAGACGCCACACTAGTCGGCGTCCTGGAACACCTCGTCGCGGCTCTTGCTGATGGATGGAAGCACCGCGACGATAACGATGATCAGAGACAGCACCAGAAGGCCGGTGCTGATGGGATGGGCGCAGGTGCCGAGCCACGGCTGGCAATCCACGAACGTCGTCATGTGGCCGCGGGCGATCACCAGGGCCTGGCGCAGCTTTTCCTCCATCAGTCGCCCGAGCACGAACCCCAACAAGAGGGGCGCGGGCTCAAGGCCGAACTTGAGCAGCGCATAACCGAAGAAACCGAAGGCCGCCGTCATGAAGACATCGATCGGCGAGTTGGCAACCGAGTAGATGCCGATGCAGCACAGCAGCACGATGGAAGGGAACATCAGACGGTAGGGCACCTTCAGGAAGCGCACCCACAGGCCGATCAGCGGCAGGTTGATGATCAGCAGCATCAGGTTGCCGAGCCACATGGAGGCGATCATTCCCCAGAACAGCTGCGGCTGTTTGGTCATGATCTGCGGCCCCGGCACGATGCCGTGGATGGTCATGGCGCCGACCATCAGTGCCATCACGGCATTGGGTGGGATGCCGAGCGTGAGGAGCGGGATGAAGGCCGTCTGGGCGCCGGCATTGTTGGCCGATTCCGGCCCGGCCACGCCCTCGATCGCGCCCTTGCCGAACCGGGATGGATCGTCCGCGAGTTTCTTCTCCAGCGTATAGGAGGCGAACGGACCGAGCACGGCGCCGTTGCCCGGCAGCAGACCCAGCAGCGAGCCGAGGAAAGTGCCCCTCAGAATGGGGGCCGCCGACTGCCGGAAATCCTTGCGATTGGGCAGCAGATTGCCGATCGCGGCATGCACCACGTCACGGGTCTGCGTGGTCTCCAGGTTCTTCAGAATCTCGGCGAACCCGAACAGGCCCATGGCGAGCACCGCCACGTCCAGGCCGTCGGAGATCTCGCTCCAACCGAAGGTAAGGCGCTCCTCGCCGCTTTCCAGATCGGTTCCGACCGTCGACAGCAGAACGCCGACCAGGATGACGGCGATGGCCCTGGCCACCGAGCCGCGCGCTAGCACGACGGCAAACATCAGGCCGAGCACCATCAGCGAGAAATAGTCGGCAGGCCCGAACAGCAGCGCCATCTTGGTCAAGGGGGTGGCGAGCGCGGCAATGATCACGGTCGATACGCAGCCGGCGAAAAAGGAACCGATCGCAGAGATGCCGAGCGCCACGCCGGCCCGCCCCTGTTTGGCCATCTGGTGGCCGTCGAGCGTGGTGACGACGGAGGTGGCCTCGCCGGGGATGTTGACCAGGATGGCGGTGGTGGAGCCGCCGTACTGGGCGCCGTAGTAGATGCCGGCCAGCATGATCAGCGCGCCGACCGGATCGATGCCGAAGGTGATCGGCAGCAGCATGGTGATGGTGGCAATCGGCCCCACGCCCGGCAGCACACCGATCAGCGTACCGATCAGGCAGCCGAGAAAGCACAGGCCGAGATTCTTCAGCGACAGCGCGACGCCGAAGCCGAGACCGAGATTGCCGGCCAGGTCGGCGATGCCGCCACCCAGGGAGCTCAACATGTCCATCAGCGCGCCACCTCAGAACGAGCCCCAGCCGAGCGGCAGAATCGGAATCGGCAGGCGCAGCATGAATTTGAACATGCCGACGCAGACGATGGTGAGGAAGACGGTGAAGATCAGCAGCTCGACCGGCTTGGTGTCGCGATCGGCGAGCGAGGCGAAGATGACGGTGAGTGGGCCGGCAATGGCGAGGCCGAGCTGCGGAACGACAACTTTCAAGGATCCGAACATCAGCGTCGAACCGCGGATCGTCATCGCGAACAACAGCACCGAGCCGAGCACGAAGAAGGGTCCACGCCAGTGCCATCGTTCCAATCGGGGGCCGGCCGACAGGAAGCTGGTGACTACCAAGCCCATTCCAAACACGCCCGTCAGCACGGCGACAGATCTCGGCATCAAGGCCGGGCCGACGCTGGTCAGCTGGCCGAAGCGCAGGCCGAGCGTGCCGTACAATCCGACCAGGGCGATGACAATGAGCAGCAGTCCCGCCGCGAGATCGAGCTGTGACTTGATGATCCCCTTTTCGGACGGCTGCGCGCCATCCCCCGGCACATCCAGCATCTGCTCCCCCCTTGCGGCCGCGTGCTCGAGCCGCTTACCTGTTGCACAGGCTTGTCGCTTGTCGAGATAGGCTCCTGATAAGCCTATATTTTATCGCCGGAGGCGTCCACCAGAGGCAGCATCGACCTTGGTAGCAACCGCCAACCGCCGAAGAATTCCGACGTCAATCCCCGCGACTGGTCCGGTAGTTCTACGGAGCCGAGGGCTGCTTGTCAGCAGGTGCGAGCGCCGGTGGTCGCAAAGGCCGCATGCTGCGCTGCAGATGCTATGCCGGGGTGGCGTCGAGCGCGTCGCACAATATGCGCGAGACGTGCAGGGCGGTGCGGCCGGTGCCGTCGTGGACCTGATGCCGGCAGGAGAACCCGTCGGCGGCGATCAGGGCGTCGGGCGCGGCCTTGCGCACGGCCGGCAGCAGCGACAGCTCGCCCATTGCCATCGACGTTGGATGTGTGTCGGCACCGTAGCCGAACGCACCGGCCATGCCGCAGCAGCTGGACTCGACAGTCTGCACGGTCAGCCCCTCGACCAGCCCCAGCGCGGCGTGAATAGCCGGCATGGCGCCGAACGCCTTCTGATGGCAGTGACCGTGCAGGAGGACGGTCGCTTTGTGAGCCGCGATCGGCCCCTTGATACGGCCGGCCGCTGCCTCGGCGGCCAGGAACTCCTCCAGCAGCTGGGAGCGTGATGCCAGGCGTTCCGCCTCCGGCCCCGGCAGCATGGCGATGAACTCATCGCGCAAGGTGAGCAGGCACGACGGTTCGAGCCCAACCACCGTGCCGCCCTGGGCGAGGATCGGCGCCGCCGCCGCCAGCACGCGCCGGGCCTCGGTGCGCGCCTGATCGACCAGGCCGGCCGAGAGGTAGGTGCGGCCGCAGCACAGCGCGCGCTCGCCCGCGCCGGCAGCCAGTACCGTCACGCGATAGCCGAGACGCGTGAGAACGGTGACCGCCGCATGCAGGTTTTCCGGTTCGAAGTAGGTATTGAAGGTATCGGCGAACAGGGCGACGTGGCCTTTTCCCTCTCCCCATTCTTCCATGGGGAGAGGGCTAGGGTGAGGGGCAGCCGCTAGCTTCGACGCTTGTTGCTGCCCCTCACCCCGACCCTCTCCCCGCAAGCGGGGAGAGGGGGAAAAATAGTCGCGACGCCATCGCGGCAGGGGGCGCTTGGCGGAGAAACCGGTGGCGCGCTCAATGAGCCGGGCCAGCATGGGCACGCCGTTGCGTAGGTTCATCAGCGGCGCAACACGCGCGGCGTAGGGCGCGTAGCGAGGCATGTAGGCCACCAGCCGGTCGCGCAGCGAGAGCCCGCGGCGCTTGTTGGCGGCGGCCAGCACCTCGATCTTCATCTTGGCCATGTCGACGCCGGTCGGGCATTCGCGCCGGCAGCCCTTGCAGGAGACGCACAGCTTCATGGTCTCGAGCATCGCGTCGGAGGCGAACGCGTCGGGACCTAGTTGGCCGGAGATGGCGAGGCGCAGCGAGTTGGCGCGGCCGCGGGTGACGTCGCGCTCGTTGCCGGTGACGCGGAACGAAGGGCACATGACGTTTGAGACGTGCTTGCGGCACTCGCCGTTGTTGTTGCACATCTCCACTGCGCCCTGGAAACCACCGCCGGCGCCGGGATAGGCGGACCAGTCGAGTGCGGTCTCGAACTCGGGGACCTGGTAGTCGGGCTTGTAGCGAAACAGCTCGCGATCGTTCATCGCCGAGGCGCGCACGATCTTGCCGGGGTTCATCAGCCCGCCGGGATCGAAGCGGTCCTTCACCTCCTCGAAAATCTGCACGGTCTTGCGCCCGTACATCTGCTCGTGGAACTCGGAGCGCACCAAACCGTCGCCGTGCTCGCCCGAGTGCGAGCCCTTGTACGCCTTGACCATCGCGAACGCCTCCTCGGCGATGGCGCGCATGGTCCTGGCGTCCTTCTCGAGCTTCAGGTTGAGCACCGGGCGCACGTGCAGGCAGCCTACACTGGCATGCGCGTACCAGGTGCCCTTGGTGCCGTGCTTCTCGAACACGGCGGTGAGCCGCTCGGTGTAGTCGGCGAGGTGCTCGAGCGGCACCGCGCAGTCCTCGATGAAGGAGACGGGCTTTCCCTCGCTCTTCATCGACATCATGATGTTGAGGCCCGAAGCGCGCACCTCCCAGACGGCCTTCTGCCCGGCGGCATCCGCCACCTTCACGACCGCGCCGGGATGGCCGAGGTCGCCCATCAGCTCGTCGAGGCGATCGAGGCGGCGCAGGTTCTCCGCCTGGTCGTCCTCGGCAAATTCGACCAGCAGCAAGGCGTGGGGCTTGCCCCGCACGTAGGTTTCCATGACCGGGCGGAACATGGCGATGTCGCGGGCCAGCTCGATCAGCGTGCGGTCGACCACCTCGACGGCCACGGGGCCGAGCTTGACGATATGCTGGGCCGCCTCCATCGCCTTGCGGAAGGTGGCGAAGTGGCAGATGCCGAGCGCCTTGTTCTTAGGGATCGCCGACAGCTTGACCTGGATGCGCCGCGACACCGCCAGCGTTCCCTCCGAGCCGCACAGCAGCGTTGCCAGATTGACCGGCTGGCTGGATGGGATAAGCGCGTCGATCAGGTAGCCGCCGACGCGGCGGCTCACCTCGGGGAAGGCATGCGCGATGTGCTCCGCCTCGCGTCGGCCGATGCCCAGCAGGTCGCGGAACAGGGTGAGGCTGGTGGTGGCGTCCCCGTTTCCCAGCCTGCCGCCCGGATTCCCCTCCCCCTGGTGAGGAGGGGTTAGGGGTGGGGGGAACCTCGACGGCAGATGTTCTGCCATCCCCCCCTCCCTGTCCCTCCCCCACGAGGGGGGAGGGAACAATGGAGCAAGGTTGTGACCCACTTCGCCGAAGCGCGCCTCGCTACCATCCGGCAGGATGGCATCGATGGCCAGTACGTTGTCGCGCATGATGCCGTAGCGGATCGAGCGCGTGCCGCACGAGTTGTTGCCCGTCATGCCGCCGATGGTGGCGCGGCTCGACGTCGAGACATCGACCGGGAACCACAGGCCGGTCGACTTGAGCTGCCAGTTCAGCTCATCGAGCACGATACCCGGCTGCACCACGCAGGTGCGCGCAGCCGCATCCACCTCGACCAGTTTGTTTAGGTGCTTGGTGAAGTCGATCACCAGCGAGCGGCCGACCGTCTGTCCCGATTGCGAGGTGCCGCCCCCGCGAGGCAGCAGCGACACGCCCTCCTCGCGGGCGATCTCGAGCGCGACGCGCACGTCGTCCTCGGTCTTGGGCACGACCACGCCGACCGGCTCGATCTGGTACATCGAGGCGTCGGTCGAATAGCGCCCGCGCGAGAAGGCATCGAACAGCACCTCGCCCTCGATGTTGGGGCGCAGGCGCTCGGCGAGACGATGCGAGGTGGGCGTGATCTTGGTCGGCGCGGCCATGACGCGGTATGGCCTTCCGCGCAGGCGCATGCAAGGGGCGAGTTACAGCACGAAGGTGAGCCCCACCGAGGCGACCAGGAGCACGGCGAACGCGACGTTGATGGCGCGGTGCACGCCCGGTCGTTGGGATACGCGGGTCAGCGCCGATCCCACCAGCAGCCAGACTACGTCCACCGCAACGATCATCGGCAGCAGCACGGCGGTCTTGGCGATCGCATCCGCGACCGGATCGCCGGCCACCAGGGTGAACCCCGAATAGAGGGCGACAATGGCCGCGTAGGCCTTGGGATTGCCGAGCCCCAGGAACAGGCCGAAGCCGAACCCTGGGGCGCTCCCGTCCGCCGTCTGGACGGCCGGCGGCGCGGTCGCGATGCGGTAGGCGAGATAGAGCATGTAGAGAGCGGCGGCCGCGCTCACCACCGGGGCGACTCCGGGCTGCGCCAGCACCAGGCCTGTCAGCCCCGTCGCGGTGGCGAGAATAACGGCGTAGACGCCGACGATCGCGCCGGCCAGCAGCGCCATGCTACGGCGCAAACCGTAGGCGGCACTGGCCGCAGCCAGGCCCAGCGTATTCGGGCCGGGGCTGCCGGTCAGGGCGATGCCGGCAAGAATGAAACTCGGCAGGCTCTCCATCGGGTCGTTCCTGTCGCGCAGGGCACGCACGATCTGCTATCCATGCGCATGCCCAACTCCATGCACCCGGCGCAACACGAAGGTCTTGAACAATTGTGCATGGCCTCGCCGCGCGATTGGATCAGGCTGGCGCCGCGCCAGTCCGGCATCGAGCGGCTGGAAGCCTACTTTGCCGGCCACGGCTACGATCCGCACAGGCACGACACCTATGCCATCGGCGTGACGCTCGCCGGCGTGCAGCTGTTCGACTACCGCGGCACCACCGTGCACAGCCAGCTGGGCCGGGCCATCACGGTGCATCCCGACGAAGTCCACGACGGGCGCGCGGGCACCGACAGCGGCTTTCGCTACCGCATCGCCTACATCGAGCCGCGCCTCATCCAGGCCGCCCTCGGCGACAAGCCCCGGCCGCTGCCGTTCGCCGGCGCCGGCACCACCGACGACACGCGGCTGATTGCCGCCATCCTGCCGGCTCTGCAGGATCTCGACGTGCCGCTGGAGGACCTGCAGCTCGACCAGATCATTGCCGATGTGGCAGCGGCCCTTGCCGCGCTCGATCGGTCCAGCCGCCAACCGGCGCTGGCGGCGGCGAGCCTGCGGGCGGTCGGACTGGCGCGCGATTTCCTCGATGCCAATATCGAGCAGATGGTCGCCTCCGAGGATCTCGAGGCCATCACCGGCCTCGACCGCTTCGCCCTGGCGCGACATTTCCGCGCCAGCTTCGGCACCAGCCCCTACCGCTATCAGATGCTGCGGCGCCTGGATCGTGCGCGGGGCCTGCTGCAATCGGGTGCATCGCTGGCCCAGGCTGCGGCAATGAGCGGTTTTGCCGACCAGAGCCACATGACACGCCAGTTCAAGAAGGCCTATGGCATCTCGCCCGGGCGTTGGCAGCGCACCACAAGCCTGCTTAAGGTAGGCCCCTTCGCAACGGAGACCACCTGATGTCGAACGAGCCTCGCCGCGCCGGCCGGCACTTCCTGCAGATTCCGGGGCCGACGCCGGTGCCCGACCGCATCCTGAAGGCGATGGCCATGCCGGTGATCGACCATCGCGGGCCGGACTTCAAGAAGCTCGGCCAGCGCGTGCTGTCCGGCATCAAAACCATCTTCAAGACCACCAACCCGGTGTTCATCTACCCGGCCTCCGGCACCGGGGCGTGGGAAGCCGCCCTCGTCAATACGCTTTCGCCCGGCGACAAGGTGCTGATGTACGAGACCGGCCACTTCGCCACGCTGTGGCGCAACATGGCCCTCAAGCTCGGCCTGCAGCCGGAGTTCATCGAGTCCGACTGGCGCAGCGGTGCCGATGCCAAGGCCATCGAGGCCCGCCTCGCGCAGGACAAGGCGCACACCATCAAGGCGGTGTGCGTGGTGCACAACGAGACTGCGACGGGCGCC
>Ga0075367_10000457_pt1 | contig 15163 bp, 2 predicted proteins | sample EndMethybrTD3032_FD_71399 | JGI IMG/M metagenome (GOLD analysis project Ga0075367, IMG submission 71399) | Populus endosphere microbial communities from Tennessee, USA - Endosphere MetaG P. TD hybrid TD303-2 | ecosystem: Host-associated > Plants > Roots > Endosphere | place: USA: Tennessee... | reverse complement strand
GCGTCGAGCCGTGTCCGCTGCCATCGGGCGAAGTCCGCGTATTGGATCGGCAGCGGGGACAGCCTGGCCGGACGCGCGTCCGCCTCGGCCTGATAGAGCTCGCCGACTTCGGCGGCGAGCACGCGCATCGACCATGCATCGGCGATGATGTGATGCACCACGAAGACGGTCGCGTACTCGGCATCGCCGAGGCGCAGCACGCAGATGCGGAACAACGGACCGGTCGACAGGTCGAACGGGTCCTGCGCGAGCGTCGTCGCCACGCTCCAGGCGTCCGCCATCCGCGCCTCGGCGCTCAGCTCGCGCAGATCGACTTCGGCGATCCGGACCGCCGTCGCGGGGTTGTCGGCGAGCAGCGGCAGGCCGTCCTGTTCGACGAACGTCGCGCGCAGCGCCGCGTGGCGCCGCACGACCTCGGACATCGCTCGCGCCAGACGCGGCACGTCCAGCGCGCGGCGATGATGCAGCGCGACGGGCATGTTGTAGGAAGGGGTGCCTGGCGTCAGTTGCTCGAGGAACCACAGGCGCTGCTGGGCGAACGAGACGCCGGCGGCGGCATCGGCCGGCTGCGCGGTGAGCGGCAGGTCCGGCATCTGCTCGCGGCCGGCGAGCCGCGCGCTCCAGACCAGGCCGGCGAGCTCGTCGAGCTGGCTGTGATCGAACACGGCGCGCAGCGGCAGGTCCACGCCGAAGACCGATCGGATGCGGACGATCAATTGCGTGGCGAGGAGCGAATGGCCTCCCAGCTCGAAGAAGTCGTCGAGGCTCGAGACCGGACGCTGCAGCAGTTCCTCCCAGATCGCGGCGAGCATCTGGGCTTCGGGCCGACCGGTCCCCAGCAAGGGCGACGGATCGGCGGCCCCCAGGCCGGACAGGCTGTCTGCGAGCGCGCGCCGATCCAGCTTTCCGGTGGCCGTCGCGGGCAGCGCATCGAGCACCGCGATGCGATCCGGGACCATGAACCTCGGGACGCCCGCCCGAAGCCGCGCCAGCAGCTGCGTCTCGTCGGCCGTCGAACCGGCCTTCAGGACGCAGGCGGCGCGAAGCGTGGCGGGCATGGCCACGACGGCGGCGTCGGCGACATCGTCGATCGCGAGCAGCGCGGCTTCGACTTCGCCGAGCTCGACGCGGTGCCCGCGCACCTTGACCTGCCGGTCACGGCGTCCCACGAATTCCAGCATCCCGTCGGCGCGACGACGCACGCGGTCGCCGGTCGCGTACATGCGTCCTCCGGCGGCGCCGGCGAACGGATCGGGAACGAAGAGCGCGGCCGACCTCCGCGGATCCGCCAGATAGCCCCGTGACACTCCCGCGCCGCCTACATAGAGATCTCCGGCGACGGCGGGCGGCACCGGCTCGAGACGGCTGTCGAGCACGTAGGTCGCGATGCCGGGCAGGTTTTCACCAATCGGCACGCCGGCGAGGCCGGGCCGCAGATCGCACCACGTGCTGATCGCGGTAATCTCCGTGGCGCCGTAGGAGTTGAGCAGGCGAACGGACGGCGGCGCCAGCCGGAACCACTTCTCGAGCCAGACCGCATGGGCCGCTTCGCCTCCGATGATCACCGTATGAATCGAAGCCGGCAGCCCGGCCTCGGCCGATTCGAGGTGTCCGACGAGCGAGGTCCAGAACGCCGTCGGCAGGTTGACGGTGGTGACGCCGGCGGTCGAGAGTCCTCGCAGGAGCTCCGCCGGATCGACCATCGCCTCGCTGCGCAGCACCAGCGTCGCGCCGGAGGTCAGACACGGGAAGATCTCTTCCGCACTCGTGTCCCAGCTGAGTGACGCGAATTGCAGATACCGGTCCGCCGGTCCGGTGTGCAGCACGCGCGCCAGCGCCGCCGTGAAGGCGGCGAGCGATCCGTGCTCCACCATGACGCCCTTGGGAACGCCGGTCGACCCGGATGTATAGAGTACGTAGGCCAGGTCGTGCGGGTCGACGTCCACCGGCTCGGCGTGACGCTGCACCGGATCCATCCCGCCGGCCAGCGGGATCGCCGGGCATCCGAGATCGGCGTCGAAGTCGTCGTCGACGAGCACCGCGGCGGGTCTCGCTCGATCGCAGATCGTCCGGCGCCGCGCCATCGGCAAATCCGGATCGAGCGGCAGGTACGCGGCGCCGCGCAACAGCGTGCCCAGCATTCCGCAGACCCACGACGGCGAGCGGCCCGCGTGGATGGCGACGATGTCGCCGCGACCGACGCCGCACGCGTGCAGTCGCGCGGCAATCGCCTCGGATCGGCGTGCCAGCTCGGCATACGTCACGATCGTGTCGCCCTGACGAAGGGCAATCGCCGCGGGCGTCCTCGCGGCCTGCGAGAGGATCGCCTGGTGAACGGAGACCGCGGGAACGGGCTGGCCGCGCACGTGCTCCCGCTCGCGCGCGATCAGTGCGTCCCTCTCGCCCCCGGCCAGCCAGGGGACCGACGAGATCCGGAGGTGGGGCGATTCGACCATCCGCGCGAGCACGCGCATGAAGAACCGGATGACCGCGTCGACCTGGCCCGCCTCGAGGAGCTCGACATCGTATTCGGCCACCCCGGCGATGCCGCCCGGGTGCTCCGTCAGCGTCATCGTCAACGGGAAGTGCGCCGTCTTCGTGTCGACCTCCACGGGACGCAGCGTGACGCCTTCGATCTCGACCGGCTGCGCCGGATAGTTCTGGAGAATGAGGAGGATGTCGAACAGCGCCGCGGCGCCGCGCGCGGACCGCAGCTCGTTGAGCAGCACCTCGAACGGCAGATCCTGGTGGCGGTATCCGTCCAGGCACGTGTCGCGAGCCCGCTGCAGGAGCTCGACGAACGTGGGGTCGCCGTGGACCGACGTCCGCAAGACGAGCGTGTTGACGAAGAATCCGATCAGATCTTCGAACTGGCGCCGGTAGCGGCCGGCGATCGGCGTGCCGACGACAACCGCGCCCGAGCCGGTCACCCGATGGAGCACGGCCACGAGCGCGGTGTAGAGCACCATGAACACGGACGCCCCGTGCGCGCCGCCGAGCGTGCGCAGGGCGGCGGCGAGCCCCGGATCGACGTCGAACCGGATGGATTCGGCTCTCCTCGCGGTCGTTCGAGCCGGAAGATTCAGCGTCGGCTCGGCGTCCGCCAGCGCCGACCGCCAGTAGTCGAGCGCCGCCTGCCGGCGATCGTCGGTCAGCTGAAGCCGCTGCCATCGCGCGAAATCGCGGTACTGAACGTGGACGGGCTCGAGCGGCACCCCGGGGTCGGCTCGGAGCTGCGCGTACCGTCTGATGAGCTCCTCGCCAACGCGCGCCATCGACCACCCGTCGCAGGCGATGTGATGGACGACGGTCAACAGGAAATGACGGTCCGGCGCCAGGCGAAACAGCGTCGCGCGGATCAACGGGCCTTCGCCAAGATCGAACCACCGCCGGGCGTCGGCGCGGGCCGCGTCCTCCAGATCGGCGGGATCGACGGCGACGGCGGCGATCGAGAACGAGGGGGTGGGCCGTACGCGCGGCTGCGGCCGGCCGTCGATCGCGTCGTAGACGGTCCGCAGGATCTCATGACGCTCGATGAGATCCCGGAAGCAGCGCTCGAGGAGCGCCAGATCCAGCGGGCCGTCGATCTCCATGCCGGCCGCGACGTTGAAGATCGCCTTGTCGGCTTCGAGGCCGTCGAGAAACCACAGGCGCTGCTGTCCGAAGGAGAGCACATCCAGGCCGGTCGCCGCCGCCGTCGCGGTCTCGACGCGGACCGCCGCGTCGACACGGGCGCTCAAGGCCGCGACGGTGGCGTGCTGGAACAGCTCGCGGACCGAGACATCGACGCCGAACTCGTCGAGGATGCGTGCGGCGAGCCGGGCCGCGGTCAGCGAGTTTCCGCTCAAGTCCAGGAATCGCTCGTCGCGCCCGACGCGGGCGAGCTGCAAGATGTCGCACCACAGCGCCGACATGCGCGCTTCCGTCGAGCGATCGTCCGTCGGGCGCGCTTCGTTCGGGAGGACCGCAGGCCGAGAGGCCGTCGGCGGATCCGCCCAATGGCGGCGGCGCTCGAACGGGTATGTCGGGAGGTGCAGCCGGCGTCCGCGCGCCCCGTCGCCATGGCGCCAGTCGCCGTCACCGGTCTCCAGCCAGCGGCGCACGTCCGGCGGCACGTCCGCCTGGACGCCGCGCGCGGCCTCGTCGAGCCGCGCCACGGCGTCGTCGACGGTGCGGCAGACGATCGCCGATCGGAAGCCGTGCACCGCGCGGCCGGTCTGCAACGTCTCGGCGACTGCCTCGAGCGGCACGTCTGGATGCCCGCGGAGGAAGTCTGCGAGCCGCCGCGCCTGCGTCGCACGCGCGGCCGGCGATCGGGCGGAGATCGGCAGCACGTGCATGCTGGGCTGAGCGGCCACGATCGGGCTGGCGGGGGCCGCCTCGAGAATCACGTGGGCGTTGGCGCCGCCGATGCCGTACGAGCTCACCCCGGCACGGCGCGGGCCGGTCCCGGAATCCCAGCGGCGCAGCGTCCGGTTGACGAAGAACGGCGTCGCGGCGAAGTCGACCTCCGGATTGGGCCGGTCGTAGTGAATCGACGGAGGGATCGTGCGGCGGTCGAGCGCCATCGCCGCCTTGATCAGGCTCGATATGCCGGCGGCGCGATCCAGGTGCCCGATGTTGGGCTTGACCGAGCCCAGCGCGCAAAACTGTCGCGCCCGCGTCGTCCGGCCGTACGCGCGGGCGAGCGCGTGGACCTCCGTGGCGTCGCCCAGGCGCGTCCCCGTGCCGTGCCCCTCGACGTAGCCGATCGTGCCCGCATCAACGCCGGCGCTCCCCAACGCCTGAGCGGCGACCGCTTCCTGCCCTTCCATCGACGGCGCGGCGTACCCGGCGCGCCGTCCGCCGTCGTTGTTGATCGCCGACCCGAGGATGACCGCGTAGATCGGATCGCGATCGGCCAGGGCCGCCGCGAGCGGCTTGAGCAGCACGACCCCCGCGCCGTCGCCGAACACGACGCCCGAGCCCGCGGCGTCGTAGGCGCGGCAGCAGGCGTCCGGCGATGTCAGGTCCCCGTCGGCGCGCAGATAGCCGGTGCGGACCGGAATCGTGATGCTGACCCCGCCCGCCAGGGCCATGTCGCATTCCCGGCTCCACAGGGCCTGACACGCGAGATGCACCGCGACCAGCGACGTCGAGCAGTAGCTCTGCACGCCGACGCTCGGGCCGCGGAGGTTCAGCTTGTACGAGGTCCACGTCGGCAGAAAGTCCTTGTCGTTCCGAAGGAAGACGTCGCGCGTGGCGCCCGCGTGCCCGACCGCCAGCGGCAGATAAGTGCTCCACGAGGCCCCGGCATACACCCCGACGCTGCCGCGGACTCGCGTGATGTCGCACGCGCCGTCTTCGAGCGCGTCGGCCGCGCATTCGAGGAAGATCCTGAACTGCGGGTCGATGATCGCCGCTTCGGACTGGGGCACGTTGAAGTACTCGGCGTCGAACAGCTCGGGCGCGGGAAGGATGTAGCGGGCGCGGACATAGCGCGGATCGGCGATCAAGTGCGGCGCCAACCCTGACGCGAGCAGCTCGGCCTCACTGAACCGCGTCAGCGAATCGACGCCGGCGCACAGATTGTCCATGAACCGCCGCGGATCCGCGGCGCCCGGAAACCGGCAGCCGATGCCGATGATCGCGATGCCGGCCGTGTCGGTCACTGGCCGCCACCGCGCGCGGCGCGCGCCTCGCGCACGCGCGCGCCACGATCGAAGGCGTCGGCGGCGACGGTCTCCGGCCCGCTGGCGAGATACTCGGCGAGCCGCCGGACGGTGCCGTACTGGAAGACGTGGGCGCTCCCGACGCGGGTGCCGAATGCGGCGCGAAGATGCGGCAGCATCTGCACGGCGAGGAGCGAGTTGCCGCCGAGCGCGAAGAAATCGTCGTCGATGCCAATGCCCGTCAACGAGAGGGATCGCTCCCAGATGCCGACCAGCGTGCGCTCCACGTCGGTGCTGGGCGGAACGCAGTCGAGCGACGGCGCCCCGGATGCCGCCCGCAGCGCGGTGGTGTCCCCGGTCGTGTCGATGGCACTGGCGACGAGGGTCTCCGCGAGCGCGCGCCATTCATGCAGATCGGATGGCACGATGACGATCTGGCTGTCGGATCGGGCCAGGGCGGCGCTGAACGCCGCGGCGCCCTCACGCGAGCCGATCGCGTCGCGCAGTCCGTCGGCGCGCAGGCGCCGCCACTCGGCCGGCACCGCGGTCTCGACCGCCATCCCGGCCTCGCGCCACGGTCCCCAGTTGATGGCCTGCGTGAACGTACCGGCGGCCGTGCGCGCGTGGGCGAACGCGTCGAGGAAGGCATTGGCGGCGCAATAGTCGGCCTGGCCGAAGTCGCCGGTCACCGACGCGATCGAGCTGCACAACGCGATGAAGTCGGGCGGATCGTCGGCGAGCACCCGGGCGAGCACCTGCGCGCCGACGACCTTCGGCAGGATGACGCCGTCCGCCATCTCCGCGCCCTTCAGGGCCAGCACGCCGCCGCCCGCCACACCGGCCGCGTGAATCGCTCCGTCGATGCGTCCGAACCGCGTCCGCCCGACACGCACGACCTCGCGCATCGATGCCTCGCTGCACACGTCCGCCCGGAGGACCACGAGACCGCCGGCGATCGGTTCCAGCCGCTGCAGCGTTCGCAGGATCCTGGAGGTTCGCGACTCGGGCGCGGCGGCGACCGCGCGGTCCCACTCCTCGCGCGGCGGGAGCTCGGACCGATGCGTCAGTATCAGGCGGCATCCGCGGCGGGCGAGCATCTCCGCGAACGCAAGGCCGAGCCCGCCAGTGCCGCCCGTGATCCAGTAGACGCCGCCGTCGCGAATCCGGCTCGACTCCTCCTCCAGCGGGATCGGCTCATAGCCGAGAGTCCAGCGGCGGCCGCGCCGCACGGCCACTTCGACCGTCCCTGCCGCCGGCTTCAGCAGTTCATCGACGCAGGCGTCGAACGATGCGCCGTCGGTATCGATCGTTCGGCAGGAAAACCCCGCAATCTCCTTCGGCGCCACCTTGCAGACGCCGGCCCCCAGCGCCGGCAGCGGGTTGAGCGCTTCCTCGCCGGTAATCGCATGGGCTTCGCGGGTGACGACGGTCAGCTCGTGGTGATCGCTCGCGGTGTCGAGCGCCACAGCCTGCGCGAGCAGCCGGAGCGCATGGAAACCAAACCGCATGGCATCGGCCGTCTCCACGCTCGACGACGACCAGAGGTGCACGATGGCGCTGCCCGGGTGACGGCCGAGGATCTCCTGAAAGTCCTCTATTGAGTCGGGCCGCACCTCGTAACGCGACGCGCCGGCCACGGCGAACCGCGTACCCGGAAAGACCCTCACGACGCGACAGCCTCGGCGCTCGAGCCGATCCGCGATGGGATCGTCGTCTTCGCGGACGAGCGCGATCCAGTCAGCGTGCGGCGCGGCAGCGTTGGCGAGCGCGGGTGCCTGGCGCCACGATGGTGTGTACCCGAGGAGCCGGCGATCGTCTCCGAGGTTCTGCGGCAGCACGACGGCGCGCGTGTCCGGCTCGAGCCAGTGTCGCTTCGGCTCGAGCGGTACCCCGGGCAGCGCCACGCGGCATCGCCGCCCGTCGTCCAGCAGATTCCAGTCGATGGCGACGCCGATCGACCACAGCGTTCCAACCGTCTCCAGGAAATGCTTCATGCCCGACGACGCCGCGCTGGTCCTGGCGGGCGGCATCGAACTGTGGGCGTGCGGCGTGTGCCGGCGCGCGAGGACCGTCAGCACGTCACCGGGACCACACTCGACGAACACGACGCGGTCGGCCGCGGCTGCCGCCAGGCTCGAGGAGAACAGCACCGTGCGGCGGAGGTGTGCCGTCCAGTAGTCCGGAGACGTGGCCTCGGCGGCCGACATCAGGGCGCCCGTCACGTTCGAGTAGATCGGGATCTTCGGTTCGCTCAGCGGGATGCGTTCCAGGAACGCGCGGAACGCCGGCAGCGCGCCGTCCATCATCGCAGAGTGAAACGCGTGCGACGTGGGCACGACCGCGGTCGCAATCCTCGACGCCGCACATTCCCGGCGGACGCGCTCGATCCCCTCGACGGAACCGGCCAGGACGGTCGAGCGCGGCTCGTTGATCGCCGCGATGCTGATGCCATCGTCGACCCAGCGCCGGCAGGCGTCCGCGTCCGCCAGGACGCTCAGCATCGCGCCCGGCGCCATCGCCTGCATGAGGCGCCCGCGCTCCGCGACGGTCCGTGCGGCGTCTTCGGGGCGCATGATGCCGGCAAGCGCGGCGGCGACGAGCTCGCCGATGCTGTGCCCGATCAGTTTCTGCGGCCGCAGCCCGAGAGCCGCCCACAGTTTCGCCGTGGCGAACTCCTGCGCGAACAGCGCGGGCTGGGCAATCGCGGTGTCCTGGAGACGGGCGCCTGCGCCCGTCTCTCGACCGGCGGTCGGGTACATCGCGTCGAGAATCTCGTCGCGCAGCGCGGGTCCCATCCAGTCGAGGCAGGTGAGGATCGTGTCGCGGAAGAACGTGGATTGCGAGAACAGGTCGCGCCCCATCCACACGTGCTGCGAGCCCTGTCCCGGCAGCAGGAGCACGACGGGCGCATCGGGAAGCACGCGCGTCGACGCGTGCCGTTCGAACGCGGCGCCCGCCTCTTCGACGGTCCGGCTGACGGCGAATCGCCGCCACGGAAGTGGACGCCTGCCCTGCTGGAGCGTGTAGGCGACGTCGGCGATCGGATCGTCGGGCACGGCGGAGAGCCGTTGGGCGGTGCGGTGCGCGAGTGTCGCGAGCGCGCTGTCGGTGTGCGCCGACAGCGGCAGCAGATGCCAGCCCGCGGCGCTCGGGTGCGCGGCGCGCGGCGCGTACTCCTGGACCACGACGTGCACGTTGGTCCCGCCGATCCCGAGCGCCGTCACGCCGGCGCGCCGCACGCCCGCCACGTCCCAGTCGCGCAGCCGATCGTTCACGAAGAAGGGTGACGAGGCGAACGCGATCTGCGGATTCGGCGATCGGAAGTTCAGGCTGGCCGGAAGCTTCCGCTCCTGCAGCGCGAGCACGACCTTGAGCAGGCTCGCCACGCCGGCGGCGCGATCGAGATGCCCGAAGTTGGACTTGACCGATCCCAGGCCGCAGAACTGCACGTCGGGCGTGAAATGGCGGAACGCCCGCGTCAACGCCTCGATCTCGATCGAATCGCCGAGCTGCGTCGCCGTACCGTGCGCCTCGACGTACGACACGTCCCGCGCGCTGAGCCCAGCCGAGGCCAGGGCGTCCTGGATCACTTCGGCCTGGCGATCGAGACTCGGCGCCGTATAGCCTCCCTTCAGTGCGCCGTCGTTGTTCATGGCGGATCCCATGATGACCGCCAGGATCCGATCGCCGCTTGCTTCCGCGTCCTCCAGACGCTTCAACACGACGACGCCGGCGCCTTCTCCGAAGACCGTTCCGGTAGCGGCCGCGTCGAAGGCCCGGCAGTGGCCGTCCGCCGACAGGATGCCGCCTGGCTGATACGTGTAGCCCCTGCGCCCGAGCAGGTTGAGCGAGACGCCGCCGGCCAGCGCCACATCCGACTCTCCGACGAGCAGGCTCTGGCGCGCCAGGTGCACTGCCGCAAGCGAGGTCGAGCAGAATGTCTGCACCGTGACACTGGGCCCGCGCAGGTTCAGTCGGTACGACACCGTCGTGGCGAGCGCGTCGCGATCGTTGGCGATCGAGACCTGCAGCGGGTGCGCGGTCGTTCGCGTGCCGGCATTGGTCAGGATGTTCAGCAGGTAGAGGCTCGGGCTCCCGCCGGCGAAGAGCGAAATGCGGTTGTTGCCACGGGGCGGGCATCCCGCGTCGTCCAGTGCCTGCGCGGACGTTTCGAGGAACAGCCGGATCTGCGGGTCGAGCAGCTGGGCCTCAGCCGGCGAGATCCCGAAGTACGCGTGGTCGAACAGCTCGATATCGTCCAGGAGCGCCACCGCCCGCACGAAATGCGCCGTGCCGTCCGGCTCCGCCCCGGCGTCCGGGCGATCGTCCTGCTCCAGCCGTCGGATGCACTCGCGGCCCTCGCGCAGCATCTCCCAGTACGCGCCGAGATCGCGCGCGCCCGGAAAGCGGCAGGCGGCGCCGACGATCGCGATGGCGCCGAGATGGCGCGCCGACGGCGGCGCCGTCCGAGCGGCCCGGCCCTCCGCCACGCGGCACAACGCGTCGAGCGTCGGCGCTTCGTACAACGTCCGCACGGACAGCTGACCGCCGAGCCGTCTGTTGATCGCGTCGATCAGTTCGACCGCCAGCACCGAGGTGCCGCCCGATTCGAAGAAGTTCGCGTCGCCGGCTGCCTCGGTGAGCGCGAGCGTCCGCAGCCACAGGCTGCGGATCGTACGGACGACTTCGGCCCCCGGCAGCGGCACGGGCTCGGGCTCCACGGCCGGTGCCGCGGGGCACGGGTGGCGATCGAACGGAACGGGCGGCAGATCGACGCGGCGGCCGGCCGGGGCCGCGGCAAACTCCGCGGGTTTGCCGGCCAGCCAACGCACAACTTCGGGATCGGACGGCGGCGGCCGCGTCGCGGATCGCAGGAGCGCGATCGCCTCCGAGACGCTCCGGCACTCGATCGCCAGGCGGTACGGCAGGCCCCTTCGTCCGCGGCGCAGGGTGTGCGCCACGTCGCGGACCGTGTACTCGGGGTGATCCGAGAGCCAGTCCGCCGTCCGCGCGCATAGAGCGTCGAGCGCCTGCGGCGACTCGGACGACAGCAGCAGCGTGTGCACGCCTTCGTCCCGGGGCGCGGCAGGCCGCGCGGGCGGCTGTTCGAGAACGACGTGCGCGTTCGCGCCGCCGATGCCAAAGGAGTGGATCGCCACGCGGCGGCACGCGTCCGTGGCGCGAATGTCCTCTACGCCAGGCACCGAACCGGTCTGCGCGAACGCGATCGCGCGAATCAGCGCCATGATTCCGGACGCCGAGTCGAGCGATCCGAGCCGCATCTGGATCGAGGCTGCGGAAGGGCGGCGCGCGCCGAAGACCGCCGCGAGGGCTCCCTGCTCGGCCGCGTCGCCGAACGCTGTCGACGCACCATGCAGCTCGACGTACCCGATGTCGCCAGGCGTCACACCGGCGAACTCGAGCACTTCGGCGATGAGCGCCGCCTGGCCCTGCGCCGCCGGTGACGCGAATCCAGGACGGGACCGTCCGTCGTTGTTGATCCCGGTGCCGCGGATGACGGCGTGAACGCCGTCGTCGTCCTCGAGCGCGGAGGCGAGACGCTTCAAGACCACGACGCCGCAGGCGCTGGATCCATCGTCGCCGTCGGACAAGACCATCGAGACTCCGCCGGCGAGCGCGAGATCACATTCGCGACTGAGAAGCGCCTGGCAGGCCGCATGAACGGCCGACAGCGACGACGAGCACGCCGTCTGAATCGTCACGCTCGGACCCGTGAGGCCCAGGTGGTACGCGGCACGCGGCGAGAGGTAGTCCTTCTCGAGGCCCAGGAGACCGGCCAATCCCACGTCGGATCCGCCGCGGCCGGACAGAGTACGAAAGGCATGGCGGCTCGGGCCCGCGGATGCGAAGACGCCGATCGTACCGTCGAACTGTGCGGGATCGTAACCGGCGCGCTCGAGACCTTCGCGCGCGCACTCGAGGAAGATCCGGTGCTGCGGATCGATCGCCGTCGCCTCGGCGACGGTCATCCCGAAACTCGCCGCGTCGAATCGATCCCAGTCGTCGAGGATGCGACGGCGTCCCGGCCAGCTGCGGTCCTGCAGTTTGCGCCAGAGCTCTTCGGGGGAACGGACCGACGGGGCACGACACGCAATGCCGACTATCGCGAGATGCGAGCGCATCACCAGAGCCCCCGATTCTGTCTTCCGCTTCCACCGGCGTGGACGTATAGTGCTGGTACGGGTGCCGGCGATCCTACCCGATCTCGACATCCGTGAGCGGCACGGGAGCTGGGAAAATGCAGGACGAAGAAGACGACGGACTCATCTACAAAGTCGTCATCAATCACGAAGAACAGTATTCGATCTGGCCGGCCGACCGCGAGAACCCGGCCGGATGGCATGACGGCGGCGTGCAGGGATCGCGACGCCACTGCCTCGATCACATCGAAGTGGTGTGGACGGACATGCGGCCGCTCAGCCTGCGAAAGAAAATGGATGCTGCCGACGAATGACCGTCGCGATGACACGGGTATTCTCGTCCCTCGTCGATCTCGTCCGCGCGCGTTCGGCTGACGCGCCGGAAACGATCGGCTACCGGTTCCTGGCGAACGGCGAGGAGGAACAGCAGACACTGACGTACGCGGCCCTGTTCGACGATGCCCGGACAGTCGGCTGTTCGCTGATCGCCGCCGGCGTCGCCCCGGGCGATCGGGTCCTCCTGCTCTGCCCCTCCGGCCTCGACTACCTGCGCGCGTTCTTCGGATGTCTCGCCGCGGGCGCGATCGCGGTCCCGGCGTCGCCTCGACCGAACCGATCGATGCGGCGGCTCGCGAGTATCGTCGCCGACAGCGGTGCACGCACGGCCATCGTCGTGCGCGCGGCCGCACCACGGATCGAGCTCGGCGGTACGGCGCTTCAGCCGCTCGAGATCGACCTGCTGCGGCAACCGGCGCAGCCGCCGTCCGTGCATCTCCCGGCGGTCGAAGCCTCGACCCCGGCGATGCTCCAGTACACCTCGGGCTCCACTGGCCGTCCCAAAGGTGTGCTCCTCACCCACGGACAGCTTCTCGCGAATCAGAAGATGATCCAGGCTGCGCTGAAGCACGGTCCCGGATCGGTCTTCGTCACATGGCTTCCGCTGTTCCACGACATGGGCCTCATCGGGGCGATCCTCCAACCTCTCTATTGTGGGATCCCGTGCGTGCTGATGACGCCGCTGCACTTCTTCCAGCGGCCGGTACGATGGCTGCGGGCCATCTCGCGATTCCGCGGAACCACGAGCGGCGCGCCGAACTTCGCGTACGAGCACTGCGTGCGACGCATTTCGGACGACGAGAAGCGTGGCCTCGACTTGAGCAGCTGGGACGTCGCGTTCAACGGCGCCGAACCCGTGCGTTCGTCGACGATGCAGCGCTTTGCGGCGGCGTTTGCCGGCAGCGGCTTTCGACGGCAAGCGTTCTATCCCTGCTATGGCCTGGCCGAAGCGGCTCTGATGGTCACCGGCGGAACCCATGGTGAAGGTGTCATCGAAGACGCGGACGGCCGTCCAAGCTGCGGTCGAGCGTTGACGGACTCCGAGGTCATCGCCGTGGATCCCGTCAGCCGCAGGCCAGTCGCCGATGGCGTCGAAGGCGAGCTCTGGGTCCGCTCGGGGAGCGTCGCGACGGGCTACTGGCAGCGGACGGAAGAGACCGAGGCCGTGTTTCACGCGACGCTGAGCGATGGCACCGGTCCGTACCTGCGGACCGGCGATCTCGCGGTACTCCGGGATGGGCAGGTGTTCGTCACCGGCCGCGCGAAAGACATCCTCATCATTCGTGGCGCGAACCTCCACCCCGAAGACGTCGAGTATGCGGCGAGCGCCATGGCGGCTCCCGGCTCGTTTCCGCCGACGGCGGCGTTCACCGTCGCGCCGGACCAGGACGCCAGGCTCGTCGTCGTCCAGGAAGCGGCGAGGGGCCAGGGAACCAGCGGCGATCGGCAGATTGCGGCGGTCCGCGGCGCCGTCGCGCAGGAGTGCGGCGTCGAGTGCTGGACCATCGTCCTCGTCCGCGCGGGATCGCTCCCGCTGACGACCAGCGGAAAGGTCGAGCGTCTGCGTTGTCGCGAGGCCTTTGAGGCGGGGACACTCGACGAAGTCTCTCGCAGCGTCGCGCCCGACGAACTGGCGCGGGCCGAGGCCGACGATCCGCGAGATCAGCTGCAGACATGGATCGCCGGGCGGCTCGGGATGCCGGCGGCGGAGATTCCGCGGACCGCACCGCTGATCGAACTCGGATTGGATTCCCTCGGCGCTCAGATCGTTCAGCAGCAGCTCTTCACGCGATTCGGCATCGACCTTGCCCTCGAGGACTTCTTCGAGGGCGCGTCCATCGACTCCTGGCTGGCTCGAGTAAGCGGCCGCGGGCGCTCGGCCATCGCGCCTGCCGCCGCATCGACGACGCCGGATGGCTGGACGCCGGCGAGCGCGCAGCGCGCGATGTGGTTCTTCGAACAATCCGTCCCCGGCAGCACCGCCTATGTCGTGGAGCGCGCGCTCGACGCCGGCTTCACGTGGGATCCGGCACGCGTGGCCGCGGCGCACGGTGCGCTCCTGGCCCGGCACGACTGGTTGCGCGCAGCATTCGCCGTGCGCGATGGCGAGCTCGGCCCGGCGGCCGCTCCCGGGCGGATGGTCTGGCCGTCGCCCGGCTGCGAGGTCGTGCCCGACGGCCGCCGGCTCACGTTCAGAGTGCATCACGCGCTTGCCGATCTGCCGTCGTTCCTCCTCGCGCTCGAGGATTTCTGTCGCCTGTACCAGGGAGTACCGCTTCCTGCCGCACCCGCGGGCCCGGGGAATCTCGGCGCAGCCGAACGCGAGTGGCTGGGTTCCGACGACGCCGGTGCACAGCTTCAGTACTGGACGACCGCGCTGCGCCATGCCCCATCGGCACTTCGCCTCGCGCCCGCACGGAGCGCCCCGGCCCGCATGGATTTCCGCGCCGGCCGGCATACGTTCCCGATCGGCCGCGGCCTGACCGACGCGCTGCGCGCGCTCGCGAAGCGGCAGGGCACGACACTCTTCGTGCTGTTGCTCGCCGCCTGGAAGCTCCTCCTGGCCAGATACTCGGGTGAGCGCGACGTCGTCGTCGGGAGCCCGTTCTCGGTGCGCGGCCCGGGTCGAGCGCACGGCGGATGCCTGGTCAATCCGGTGGCCCTCCGCACCAGTGTCGATCCCGATCGCAGCCTGACGGACCTGTTGCGGACGGTTCATCAGGTGACCATCGGCGCCGTTCGCCACGCTCGCTATCCGTTTGCAGAACTGGCTGCACGCCTGCTGCCCGACAGGCGCGGATCGCACATGCCCTTCTTCAACGTCATGTTCGCGCATGTCGACGCCGGACCCTCACCGGGCCTCAACGAGCTGGCGATGGGTGTCGACGGTCCGGCATTCGTGATGGAGACGGTGAGCCTCCGTCCCGCGGACTCGCCGCCGCAGCATGTCTATGCCGATCTGCACATGGGTGTGGCGCCGTCCGCGGACGGGCTGTGCGCCGCCCTCACGTTTCG
>Ga0075367_10000455_pt1 | contig 15220 bp, 16 predicted proteins | sample EndMethybrTD3032_FD_71399 | JGI IMG/M metagenome (GOLD analysis project Ga0075367, IMG submission 71399) | Populus endosphere microbial communities from Tennessee, USA - Endosphere MetaG P. TD hybrid TD303-2 | ecosystem: Host-associated > Plants > Roots > Endosphere | place: USA: Tennessee... | reverse complement strand
TGGCGGTGGGCGGCTGGGGTTCCGAGTTGCGCACGTTGAACGATTTTGGCATCCGCCTCTATGATTTCGGCTCGGGCCGGCTCGCGGTGCGTGGCGCAACATCCGCTCGCTCTCGAAATTCGCCACGCAGCATGTTTGTCGCCGCGCGTCGATTCTACCGGTTTCATGGCTGCCCCACGGCTGTGACCAGGGCCTGTACGAGGCCGATGGCGGCAGAGATCGGCTGAAACTGAGATTTTGCGCTGGCGCCGATGTGAAAGCATGCCACCGCGTGGCGCACAAGCGGACTCTCGCTGCTGTCAGTAATTGCCAGGATGCGCCGTCCACTGAGCGCGACGTCGGCCACCAACTCAACCACAGGCTGCGAGTAGGGCGGGAAGGCGATCGCCACCAGAAGGTCGTCGGCTCCCATATTCGCGGCCTGCTGACCGGCCATACCGCTGCCGAAATCGATCAGGCTACACCGGCGCTCGGAGCGGGTCAGCCCATAGGCGAGATAGGTTGCGATCGGACGCGAGCGCCGGAGACCGGCGACATAGATGTGGCGCGCACCACGTAGGAGATAGACCGCCTCCGCAAGCGTCTTCTTCGAGACGCTTTTGCGCAGCCCCTGCAGCGCGAGAATATGCGCCTCAACGCATTTATCGAGGATTTCAACGAGATCGGCCGGCGCCGGTCGGTTTTCAGCCTCTGAATATACTGTCTCCCGCACCGGGGCCGCGCCTTCTATCAGCCGGAGCCGAAATACTTTCTGCAGGTCCGAGAAGCCGGGATAGCCGAATTCCTTCGCGAACCGGATCAGCGTCGAGGGCTGTACGTCGATTTCGCTGGCAATTGTCGCGATGGTCTTAAGAGCAAAGCCCTTCGGCTCGTCGAGGGAAGCGCGGGCGATCCGTTGAAGATGTGGACTGAGATCGTCGTGGCGCTCGCGAATCCGCGCGCGCAGCGTCTCAAACGTCTCCTGCGACACCTCGCTCTGCTTCAGGCTTTCCATGATCTTCCATCGTTCGATTCGGCTACCGCATTCTATCGCAACACTTTCCCGCTGTCGTCGAAATCGAAGAATGAAAATTCATTGACATTGATTGAATAAATTTTCTATTCTTGTTGTCACAAGCGGGAGAGAACATCCCGACCACGGCCATCGAGCCGTGCACCTGGGAGGACATGATGGCGAAGGTCGGCATTAGCCGGCGCGGGTTGCTGCATGCGGCAACCGCAGCCGGATCCGCGGCTGCATTCTATGGTCCGTGGAAACATAACCGGATCTGGGCACAGGCAACCGACAAGCCCATCCGCATCGGCATCACCTCAGATGCGAGTGGGCAATACGCCAATTCCGGTTCGGAGGAGCGGCGTGGCATCGCGATGGCTGTCGCCGAATTCAATGACAAGGGGGGCGTTCTCGGCCGCAAGATCGAGACCCGCCACATAGATACCGAGACGACGCCAGCCACAGGCAGCCGCGTTGCCGAGCGAATGATCTCCCGCGACGGCTGTGGCTTTCTCATTGGTGCGATCCATTCCGGCGTCGCCAACGCGATCAGCGAGGTGGCGCAGAAATACGGTGTGATCTACCTCAACACCAATTCCAGCGCGCCAACCGAGGCCGGCAAGAACTGTCACCGCGTGAAGTTCGTCTGGGACGGGAACGGCTCGAATTTCGCAAATGCCGCCGTCAGAAGCGCGATGACGCTCTACGGCAAGAAGTGGGTGCTGCTCACTAACGATTATGTCTGGGGGCATTCGACCTCGGGAGCGACGAAGAAGCTGCTGGCGGCAAACGGCGGCGAGGTCATCGAGGAGATTCTTGTGCCGCAGGGCACGCGCGATTTCTCCGCGCAGCTCCTGAAGATTCAGCAGCTCTCTCCGGGTGTTGTCGCGGCGGCGATCGGCGGCGACGACTTAAAAGCGATGCGTAAGCAGGTGGCGCAACTCGGCATGGGGACGAAACCCGCTTGGATCAACAATCAGCAGGACTGGCCCGATGTCTACGGTCAGCCGCTCGACGACCTGTTCGGCGTGTTCGGCACGACTTGGTATTACAAGCTCGACCTGCCGGGCGTGGCCGATTTCGTGAAACGCTATCAGGCGATGTTCCCGGACACGTCCATGCGTGTGCCCGGCAACGTGTTCCATAACGCCTACATGTCCACCCGCGAGTTGCTGCGCGCAATTGAGCGCACCGGATCGACCAACAACATCAAGATCATCAAGGCGCTCGAAGGCTTGAAGATGCCGGCAGTCGACCGGATGCAGCACCACGACGCCTGGATCGATCCGAACACTCATCAGGTGCAGCAGACGATCTATCTGGCCACCGCCAACACCGGTACGCAGGACAAGGACGACATGTTCAGGATCTTGTCGAATACCGCCCCGGCTGATGTGCGCGACGCTGAGTCGGCGGCCGAGTGCAAGCTGGAGAGCTACGACAAAACCCCGACTTTCGATGTGTGATCCGTCACTCTGCCGGCGTGCATTGCCGCGCCGGCAGGGGCATATGCACCGCCGAAACAATCGCTTGAAAGCCGCAGGATGAGCGCTCTGGCACCCTATGTTTTCAATGGGCTGACGCTCGGCCTGTTGTTCGCTCTGATCGCGCTCGGCTTTATGCTGATCGTCGGCGTCATGGAGGTGATCAATCTCGCCCACGGCTCGCTGTTCGCACTGGGCGCTTACTTGGCGCTCACCATCATCGATGCCGATGTTCTGCGAGCGACGGTCTTCGGCGTTTGGTGGCTCGAGCAGCCGCTGGAGGCCCGGTATATCCTGGGTCTGACGTTGGCACCAGTCCTGGCCGGCCTTGCCGGGATGGTCATCGAGCTGTGTCTGCGCCCGACCTATGGCAAACCGGCACTTTACGGTCTGCTGCTCACCTTCGGCGCGGCCCTCGTCGTCGAGGAACTGATCCGCCTGACCTGGGGCACCGGTGAGAAGACACTTCCCGTTCCGCAGGAGCTCGGTGGTGCGGTGCTGATCGGCGGACTGATCTTCTCCAAATACAAGATCTTCGCCGCCGGTTTTGCCGCCCTGGTAATCATTGCCGTCTGGCTGTTCCTGGAGCGGACGCTCTATGGCGCGGTCATCAAGGCTGGTGCGCATGATAGCGAGATGGTCCGGGCGCTCGGCTTCAATCTGGCACGGCTCCGGCTCATGGTTTTCGGCCTCGGTGCAGGGCTCGCGGGACTTGCCGGGGTGATCCTGGTCCCAATCTGGGGGTTGCGGCCGCATGTCGGCGTGGACGTCGTCATCCCGGCCTTTCTCATCATCGTCATGGGCGGCGTCGGCAGTTTCTGGGGCGCCGTCTGGGCGGCGCTGCTGGTAGGCCTCGCGGTCGGCATCAGCGGCGCCTATGCCCCGGCCTGGGCGATGCTATCGATGCACCTCCTGCTGATCGCCGTGGTGGGCTATCGGGCGCGGGGCCTGCTCGGCCGCAAGAGCATCCTGGAGAACTGAGCCGTGATTACGCTTTCGGACATCCCTTCGCGCGGTGCATCGCTTCTCACGCCGCAAATAGGCATCTTCCTGGTTGTGCTGGCAACGGCGCCTTGGTGGCTGGTGGCCATCGGCTTTTACCAATATCTCGGCATCGAGCTGGCGATCTGGATCCTGTTCGCGATGGGATTCAATCTGCTGTTTGGCTATATCGGCCTGCATTCCTTCGGCCATGGCGCCTATCTGGGCTCGGGCGCTTATGCCTTCGGCCTGTTCCAGAAGCACGTGGCGGTCAGCCTCTGGGGTGGGCTCTTCGCCGCCGTTCTGGCCGCGACTTTTGCGGGCGCCATCGCGGCGACGCTTCTGTCCCACAGACGCGGCATCTATTACGCGTTGATGTCCATCGGCATCGGCCAGGTGTTCTGGTTCTCCGCAATCAAGCTGCACAGCATCACCGGCGGCGAGGATGGGCTGCTCGGTGTTCCGCGCCCGCCGCTCCATTTTGGTGTCGTTAGCATCGACCTGACCGACAACACCACATTCTATTATTTCTGCGCAGGGCTGCTCGCCTTGGCCGTGCTGTTCCTGTGGCGGCTGGTGAACGCGCCCTTCGGACGGGTGCTGCAGGCCATCCGCCAGAACGAGACCCGCGCGCGCTTCCTCGGGCTTGAGGTCTGGCGTTTCAAATGGGCAGCTTTCACCCTCTCGGCGGCATTCGCGGGGCTCGCCGGCGGCCTGTTCGCAATGGCGCAGAATAGTGCCTATCCCGATGTGATGAGCCTCCACCAGTCCGGACTGATCGTGATGATGGTGCTGATCGGCGGCGGGCTGGTCAGCTTCTGGGGGCCGGTGCTCGGGGTGATCGCCTATTTCCTTGCCCGCGACGTCATCGGCGGGCTGACCGAAACCTGGCTTCTGTGGTTTGGCCTGCTGTTCATCGTCGCGGTGATGACGCGTCCCGAAGGCATCGCGGGGCTGATGTCCATGCTGCCGCGCAGCCTCGGACGCCCCACAGCCTCGGCCGCGCCGCTGAGTGCGGAGGCCCGCTGAGGATGCTGTTCGAGGCCCGCAACATCCATAAGCGTTTCGGCCGGCGAGTCGTGCTGGAGAACATCTCGCTGTCCTTCGCCGGGGGACAGGTCCACGGTATCATGGGGCCGAACGGCGCCGGTAAGACCACCTGCTTCAATGTGCTCACCGGCCTGCACGCGCCGGATCGTGGTTCGATCCACCTCGATGGACACGACATCACCGGCTTGCCGCCGCAGCGCATCGCGCGCATGGGGCTGTCGCGCTCGTTCCAGATCATGACGCTGTTCGACGATATGCTGGCCATCGAGAATGTGCTGCTGGCGCTGCCCGGCTTCCGCGAGCGACGCACGCATATCGGCGGCGCGGTGTTCGGGGACAAGGCGCTCACCGAGGCCGCCATTGATGTGTTGGGCCAGGTGGGCCTCGCCGATCGCGCCTGGAGCAAGGCAACCGCTTTGTCCTACGGCGAGCGCCGCGGGCTGGAAATCGCCGTTGCGCTTGCCGCCAAGCCACGCATTTTGTTCCTGGACGAGCCGACCTCAGGGCTGGGCGCGGAAGGCACGTTGAGGCTTGCCCAGCTCATCCACCGGCTACGCGAACGCTACACCATCGTGATGATCGAGCACGATATGCGGTTCCTCTTTCAACTCGCCGACCGCATCTGCGTCATTCATTGGGGGCAAGTGATCGCGGAAGGCGAGCCGGTCGAGTTGCGGGCCAACAAATGGGTGGCGCGCTCGGTCCTGGGCGAGGTGGTATGATGCTGGAGATCCGCGGCATCGAAACCTTCTACGGCGAGACACAGGCGCTGTTCGGCCCGCACATATCGGTCGGCCAAGGCGAGGTCGTCGCGCTGCTCGGCCAGAACGGCGCGGGCAAGACAACCAGCATCCGCTCGGTCCTGGGCCTGTCGCGCCCGCGCAGCGGCCAGATCCTGTTCGACGGCCGCGACATCACCCGCGCGCCCACTCACGAAATCGCCCGCATGGGCATCGGCTGGGTGCCGGACGACCGCAGGGTCTTTCCGAGCCTGACCGGCGCGCGCAATCTGCGGCTCGGCCTGCGCCGCACCCGGTTCCGGCCATGGACCGAGAAGGAGATGTTCGACATTTTCCCGGCGCTGGAACATCTCGTCGGCCGCGAATGCGAAAACATGTCCGGCGGCGAGTTGCAGATGATCGCCATCTCGCGCGCGCTGCTGGGCTCGCCCGGCATCGTGCTGCTCGACGAGCCGAGCCAGGGCCTCGCGCCGAAAATCGTTCAGGACGTACTGAAAACCGTGACCCGGCTGAAGCGCGAGGGCATCGGCGTTCTCATCGTCGAGCAAAACGCGCTCGCCGCCCTGGAAATTTGCGACCGTGTCTATGTGATGCAGCGTGGCCGTATCATGCATCACGGCGCCGCTGCTGAACTCCTCGCCAATCCGGCGCTTCGCCGGCGCCTGATCGGGATGTGACCATTGCCACCGATGCTTGAAGTCAGAGCCCTCGAGAAGATCTACCGGCGCGGCCGGCTGGATCGCGCGCCTAGCTTCCGGCTCACCGCCGACTTCTCCGTCGAGAAGCCGGGGATCGTGGGCATGATGGGACCGAACGGTTCCGGTAAGACCACGCTGTTCGAGCTGATCACCGGATCGAATACGCCGACCTCCGGCAAAGTGCACGTCATGGGCCGCAACATCCACCGTGTGCGCACCGACCAGCGCGACCGCCTCGCGATCCATTATCATCAGTCCTACCAGGTCCGGCACTTCCGCTCGTTCATCCCGAACGTCCTGCTGGAGCCGGCCGGGTCGGCCTATCCGATCGTCCATCTGTTCGACGAGCCGCAATTTAACACCCAGGACGGATATATCGGCTTCATGCTCGACTTCTTCCGCCGGTTGCGCGCCGAGGGGCGGCTCGTCTTCCTCAGCGTGCATCCGAACGAGCGTTTTCACCTCGAAATCCTGCAGGAGATCTGCGAGCGCTTCATCTTCGTGAACAGCGGCGAGGTGACGCCGCTCGGCGACTACGAAGCGCTGTTGTCGCATCCCCCCGTACGCGCCTATCTCGGCGATCTGCTGACAGAGCGCGCTGCACCAGCGCGGGCGACCCCATGAACGAGACCCCGGCGCGGCTGACACCCTCCCTCGATCCGGGCTCGATCGCGCGCCTGTTCGACATTCGCGGGCTTCGCGTTTTCATCCCCGGCGGCTATGGCGCAATCGGCGAGGCCATCGCGCTGGCGATGGGCCAGTTCGGCGGGCGAATTGCCATCGCCGGCCCGAACGCGGAGCGCGCCGATGCGCTGGCGGCGCGCATCGGGGGCGAGGGCGGCGAGGCGCACGGCTTCACGCTCGATGCGCGGTTCACGAATGCGATCCAGGCCGTGACAGACCGCGTCGCGGAAAGGCTCGGCGGGATCGATGTGCTGGTGAACTGTGTCGGCATCCAGCGCGAGCAGACCTTGCTCGACGTGACCGAGACGGCGTTCGACGAGATGTACGAGACTAACCTCAAATCCGCAATGTTCCTCGGCCAATCCGTCGCGCGCGTGCAGATCCAGGGAGGGCATGGCGGGCGGCAGATCCATCTTCTCTCGGTGCGCTCGCAACTGGCGCTGCGCGGGCGCGGCTACTCGGCCTACTGCGCGACGAAGGGCGCGCTGGTGATGCTCGTCCGCCAGCATGCCATGGAGCTTGCGCCGCATAACATCACCGTCAACGGCGTGGCGCCAACCTTCATCCAGTCCGAGCGCATCCGGCCGCATCTCGAACGCCCGGCCTTCCGCGATTTCATCCTGTCGCGCAACCCGCTCGGGCGGATCGGTGAGCCGTTGGAGGTCGTGGGCCAGGTCATAACCTTCGCCGCGCCGGCCGGCAGCTACATGACCGGGCAGATCGTCTACATCGATGGCGGGGTGACTGCCAGCCAATAGGGCACTGTCCAGAAACCGTTCTTATTATTCTCGGAAGGGTGGAGCGATGACCAACCAGACACCGCAACTGCTGATCGGCGGCGCCTTTCGCGGCGAAACGGGCCTGCCGCCCATCATCGTGACGAACCCCTGCACCGAGGAAACGCTATGGCATGCGCCCGCCGCCGGACCGGATCACGTCGCCGAAGCGCTCACCCATGCCCGTGCCGCGCTGAAAAGCTGGTCGGCGGTGCATGGCTGGGAGCGGGCCAAGGTGCTGCGCCAGATCGCCCGCGCGATGGAGCGCAGCAAGGCCGACATCGCCAAAGCGCTGTCGCTGGAGATCGGCCGACCGATCAGCCAGTCGCAGGCAGAGGTGAATATCGCCATTGAGCAGTTCGACTGGTTCGCCGGCGAGGCCGAGCGGCTGTTCGGCGAGACCATCCCCTCGCGCCAAGGCGGACGGCTCACGGCGAGCCCCGAGCCGGTGGGGATCGTCGCTGCGTTCACCGCCTGGAATTTCCCGGTCAACCTGATGGCGCGCAAGATCGCGCCGGCGCTCGCGGCCGGCTGCCCGATCATCTGCCGCCCCTCTGAACAGACGCCGCTCACCTCGACGCTGATCGCGCAAGCCTGCATCGAAGGCGGCGCGCCGGCCGGTGTCGTACAGTTGCTGCTGGGGCGGGCGGGTGAGATCACCCCGGCCCTCATGGCCGCCGAGGAAGTGCGCAAGATCTCGCTGACCGGATCGACGCGCGTCGGGCAGATGCTGCTCGCCGAGGCCGCCAGGACGGTCAAGCGCTGCTCGATGGAACTCGGCGGCCACGCGCCGGTCGTGGTCTGCGCCGACGCCGATGTCGATGCCGCCGCCAAGCAGTGCGCGGCCTTCAAGTTCCGCAATGCCGGGCAGGTCTGCATCGCGCCGAACCGCTTCTATGTGGAGGAGAGCGCCGCAGAGCGTTTCATCCAGACGCTATGCGAGGAGGCCGAGGCGCTCGTGCTCGGCGACAGCCAGGATGCGGCAACCACGATGGGGCCGCTGACGCTGCCGAGCCAGCGTGACCGCATCGAAGCGCTCGTGACCGACGCGGTGGAGACCGGCGCCCGCATCCGCACGGGAGGGAAGCGCCCGCAGTCGCGCAACAGCGGCTATTTCTATGAGCCGACAGTGCTGTCGGACGTGCCTGACGCGGCGCGCATCATGCATAATGAACCCTTCGGTCCGGTTGCCGCGCTGACCACATTCAGCGGCCTCGACGAGGCGATCGCGCGGGCGAATTCCACGCCCTTTGGTCTGGCCGCCTATGCCTTCACCGGCAGCCATGGCAAGGCCGAGAGGCTTTCGGCGGGGCTGCGTTCCGGCATGGTCGGCGTCAACACGTTCATGATTGCCCATGCGGAGGCACCGTTCGGCGGCATCGACCATTCCGGCATGGGCCGCGAAGGCGGTCGCCAGGCCATCCATGATTATCTCAACGTCAAGCTGTCGCATTTCATTTGGATTTGACGGCATGGAGGAACTGGCGGGGGTGAAGCCGGATTCGGATGGCTTCGCCCCGCCCTATGCTTCTGAATAAGAGATTATGATTTTCGGCCCGGGCTCGCCGATGGCGTATTTATATTAAGGTAGCAGCACCTTTACTTCAGGATGCTTTTTGCTGCTTAAGATTTTATCAAAAAAACAGGTTGACCGCATGGCTGATGGTGTCTTTTATCGATAAACAGCATATCACTTGGCAACGCTCACGCTGAGACATTTGCCCATGACCTCCTCGACAGTCCCGTCCGGCAGCCGTACGCAACCCGCCCATCATCCGCGGGTTGGCCCGGATGGCGGACTGCGCGCGCTGTCTGTCTCGCTGCTGATGCTCCGGGCCGGCCCGTTCCTGATCCTGATCGTCCTCTGCGCGGTCCTGAGCCTGATTGTCCCGGTCTTCCTGACCTGGCGCAATGTGGGCAACGTGCTCGCCCAGACGGCCGTCATCGCCATCGTTGCCATGGGACAGCAGATCGTCATTCTCACGCGCGGCATCGACCTGTCCGTCGGCTCCAACCTGGCGCTTGCGTCAGTCCTCGGCGCGCTGGCCTACAAGCAGGCGGACTCGTCAATTGCGGTGGTCGCCGTGATGGTGGGGGCCGGTGCGCTGGTCGGCGCGGTCAACGGCCTGGCCTATGTCTATGGCCGCCTTCCCCACCCTTTCATCATCACCCTCGCGACGCTCAGCATCGCCAAGGGGCTCGCCCTCCATCTGTCCGACGGTCGCGCCTTGCCGGGCATGCCGGAGGGCATCGCCTTCATCGGACATGAAAGCATCGGCTGGCTGCCGGTATCCGCCTTCATCGTGGCCGCGGTCGGATTGGCGCTGGTCGTGCTCACACGGTTCATGGTTTGGGGCAATTGGGTCTATGCGCTGGGCGGCAATCCGGAGGCCGCGCGCCGGACCGGTATCCCGGTCCGCGGCGTGCTCGTCTCCGTCTACGTGCTCTCGGGGCTCACCGCCGGTATTGGCGCGGTGATCCTGGCGGGCCGGACCAATGCCGGGTCTCCGCTGTTCGGCAACCTGCTGGAGCTGGATACGATTGCCGCCGTGATCATCGGCGGGGCAAGCTTCCTGGGGGGGCGGGGACATCTGGGCCATGCCCTGGTCGGCGCGCTGATGATTGGGGTGATCCGCAATGCGCTGAACCTGCTGAATGTCGGGATCTTCTTGCAGCTCATCGTGATCGGCGTGGTGATCGTCATCGCGGTGCAGGCCGATGTGCTGCGCAATCACCTGGAGGAGCGGTTCCGGGTTCTCCAGGCCGCGAGGATGCAATGACGATGCACGGCGTAACGCTCACCGTTGCTCCGGTCCTGCGGGTCACTGGCGCCGTGAAGCGCTTCGGCGCGATCCTCGCCCTCGACAATGTGAGCCTGGAGGTCAGGCGCGGCGAGATCCTGGCGCTGCTTGGCGATAACGGCGCCGGCAAATCCACGCTGATCAAGTGCATCAGCGGCGTGCACACGCTCGACAGCGGCGAGATCGCGCTCGATGGCAGACCGGTGACGATCCAGTCGGCCGCCGATGCCCGGGCACTCGGCATCGAGACGGTGTATCAGGACCTCGCCTTGTTCGACAACCTGGCCGCGGACATGAATTTCTATGCCGGCCGGGAGATGGCTTTCCCCACATGGCTGCCCCGGCCGCTGCGCTTCTTGAGTCGCGGCGAGATGGACATGGCGACCAGAGGATGCCTGGAGAGGCTGAAGGTGTCGCTGCGCGCCAGCGATACCGCGCTCGGCCTTCTCTCGGGCGGGCAGCGTCAGGCCATCGCGGTGGCGCGCGCGGCTGCCTTCGCCAGCAAGCTGGTCATTCTCGACGAGCCAACCGCCGCGCTGGGGCTGCGCGAGTCCCGCCAGGTGCTCGATCTGATCAAGCTGCTGCGTGATGAAGGCAACGCGGTGATCCTCATCACCCACAACATGGAGCATGTCACCGAGCTTGCCGACCGGGCGGTGATCATGCGGCAGGGCCGCAAGGTCGGCGATCTCAAGCCGGACGGCGACCACCAGCGCGAGATCGTGGCCCTGATCGTGGGAGCCGAGGATGCTCCAAGAGATCTGCGTTCGCCGGCGAAGGCCGGCGCCGCCGATGACCTGCTTGCAAAAAAAACAGGGAGGTAAACGTTGAGACGATACCGAATTGGACTAGGGGCGGCAGCGCTGTGCATGGCGCTGGCTGCTCACGCATCGGCAGCGGAAAAGATAAAATTGGGAATGATCACCAAGTTCCCGGTGGACTTTTTCTTCACGCTGGAGAAAGGCGCCAAGGCTGCCGCCGCCAAGGACGGCAATATCGAGCTGATCACCGGCCAGGGCGCTTCCGGCACCGACATCGAAGGGCAGATCGCGCTGATCGAGTCGATGACGTCGCAGGGCGTCAAAGGCATCGCCATCACGCCGGTTGACGCCACGGTCGCCTCAACGCTCGACAAGGCGGTGGCGGCGGGTGTGAAGGTGGTGCTGGTCGACAACGACATCCCCGGATGGAAGGGCAAGACGTCCTATGTCGGCACCGACAACCTCCAGGGCGGCGTGCTCGCCGGCAGGTGGTTGCGTGAGCACACCAAGGACGGCCAGAAGTTCGCCATCCTCGAAGGCGTTCCGGGCGTGCCGGCCCTCGACGATCGCTTCAAAGGCATGATGAAAGGCCTTGGCGACCGCAAGCTCAATATCGTCGGCAAGGGGGCAACGAGCTGCAACCTCGACGGCGGGGTGAAGGTGGCCGAGGACGTGCTCACGGCGAACCCAGATCTCGACGGCATCTATGCGGTGTGCGGTCCGCCGGCGGTCGGTGCGATCCAGTCGCTGAAGAACGCCAAGGTGGATTTCGGCAAGTTCATTCTGGTCGGGTTCGACGCCTGCTGCGGCGAGATCGAGGCGCTCAGGGCCGGTCAGGAGGATGCGACCGTCGCCCAGTTTCCGCTCAAGATGGGTGAACTGGGGATCGTAACCGCGGCCGCCGCTGTCAGGGGACAGAAGGTCGACCCGGTCGTGGACACCGGGACAGCCATCGTCACCAAGGAAAATGCCGATCAGTTCAAATAAGCTGCCATGATGCCAGCCCTGCCCGCACCTGCGGCAGGGCTGGTTTCAGGCCGCTTGCCGCGCTCGACAGGCATGTCGTCACGCCAGAACCGCCGTCGCGCCAATCGGAGATACCAACGATATGCACGCCCTTGTCTGCCGCGAGCCCGGGACGTTAGCGCTGGAAGAGCGGCCAGAGCCGGTTGTCGTGGCGGGTGAGGTGTTGGTTCAGATCCGCCACGTCGGCATTTGCGGCACCGATTTTCATATCTTCGAAGGTTCGCACCCCTTTCTGCAGTACCCGCGGGTGATGGGGCACGAGCTGTCGGCGCAGGTGCTGGAAGCGCCGGCATCGAGCGGCCTGAAGCAAGGGCAGCCCGTCATCGTCAATCCCTACCTGTCTTGCGGCGCATGTCACGCCTGCCTCTCAGGCAAGCCCAATTGCTGCATGAGGATTGCCGTGCTCGGTGTTCATTGCGACGGCGGCATGTGCGAGAGGGTGAGCCTGCCGGCCGCCAATCTCTATCCGGCCGACGACCTGACGCTGGAGCAGGCCGCCAGCATCGAGTTCCTCGCGATCGGCGCCCATGGCGTGGGCCGGGCAGGCGTCACGGCTGGCACGCGCACGCTGGTGATCGGAGTGGGGCCGATTGGCCTTGGCGCGGCTCTATTTGCATCAATCGCAGGCGGCGTGGTCTGGCTGATGGACCGCGATCCCGATCGCCTCCTTGCTGGCGCCAGATTGATGAGCGACGCCGGCGCGATCATCGCCGACGACACCGCAGCCGATGCCGCGCTGGCGGCGACCGGCGGGAACGGCTTCGATATCGTCATCGACGCCACGGGAAGCCGTCCGTCGATGGAGAACAGCTTCGGCTATGTTGCGCACGGCGGCACCTATCTCCTGCTCGGCGTGGTTCGCGAAGATATCGCCTTCTCCGATTCGGAGTTCCACAAGCGCGAGATGACGCTGAAGGCCAGCCGCAACGCGGTGAAGGCGGATTTCGACGCGGTGCGCACGGCCATCGCGCAAGGGTTGATCTCGGTGCAGGATCTGATCACGCACAGGACGACGCTGGCCGACGCCGTGACGGATCTGCCGCGATGGACATCCCAAAAGCAGGGCCTCATCAAGGCCCTGATCTCGCTCGACTAGCGCCGCCCGGACGGCCCGGCGGACTGCGCTGGCTCGCTCCCTAGGATATGGAGGCGAGCAGCGTCCTGCGGGCCGATGCCAGATGCCGCCGGCAGGCGGCTTCGATCCGCCTGGCGTCGCGGGTGAGCAGCGCCTCGATATAGTCGAGATGCTCGCGGATGGCCGTTTCGTTGCGCTCCCTCTCGTCCACCTTTCGCCACTGGTAGTGGTAGTGGAAGATGAGCGAGATGATGTCCTGGAAGTCGACCATGAAGCGGTTTCGAGAGGCGTCATTGATCAGGCGGTGAAAGCGCTCATCGAGATCTGAGAAGTCATGGTATTGCTCCTGTATCCGCAGCAGAAGCGTTCTGTGCTCGGCTTCGAGGCTTTTCAGCGCCTTCCAGGCGGGGGCGTCGGCGGGCTGGCGCGCGAACGCCATCGCCGAGCGCAGCTCGAACAGCTCACGCACCTCGAACAGCTCCAGCGCGAACTCGGCCGTGAAGCCGCGAAACACCCAGCCCGATTTCGGTCGCTTCTCGATCAGCCCGAACCGGGTGAAGCGGTTCAGATATTCGCGGATCGCGCTTGTCGACACCTTGAATTCGCGCGCAAGCTCCAGCCCATTGATATCGTCGCCGGGTTTCCGGTCGCCGCGCAGCATCCATTCCATGAACTTCTTTTCCACCCGGTCGGAGGTGGCAACCGTTTCGGCAGGCGGAAAATAGTCGGACGTGCGCGGCTTTCGCGAAAGAACGATCCGGGATACCTCCCGCGAGATCACGCCTTTCTCGCCCAGCGCGGACAGCACCTTGTGAACGGTCGTGCGGCTGACATGGAACGTGTCGCTCAAGCGCTTCTCGGATTGGAGAAGCGTGCCTGGCGCCAGGCCGGCGAGGTGATCGAGGACTTTGTTGAGGGTGTGCTTGTATACGGTGTCGCTTTTCACGAGTGGCTGCTCACTGGGGGGCGCGGAGCGTTTGGCTGGTGCGCCTGTGCTGTTTGTGACAAGAGCGGCGTGGGTTGGATGCCGCAGCACCTCGACCGCCGCGGCCGAGCCTCAGGCACGACAACGCGCGGCTCGGTCTTGAACGCAGCATCAATCCTTCCACCCATGACAATAGACGTGGACGCGACGATAAGGGGAAGCGCTCCATGCTCGTGCTGATTACCGGTGCGACCGGCAAGGTCGGACGCCATCTCATCGATGCCCTGCTTGGCGATCCGGGGACGGCCGGACCTGCAGATCCGTGCGCTCTGCCATAACCGGGGACCTGGCCCCGCGATCGCGTGTCGGTCGTGCGCGGCTCCATCGCCTCGCGCGATGTCGTACGCGACGCCATCCGGGACGTTACCCATGTGGTGCACCTCGCCACCTGCAAGGCGACGCCGGACGATGTGATGGACGTGACCGTCAAGGGTCTGTTCTGGCTCCTGGAGGAGGCGAGGCAGAGCCCGAGCGCGCGGCGCTTCATCCTGATCGGCGGCGATGCAACTGTCGGCCATTTCCATGTCGACCATAACGTCCCCATCACCGAGGCGATGCCGCACCATGCCTATCCTGGCTGCTACGCGCTCTCCGTGGTGCTGGAGGAGGCCGTGCTGGGGTGATAACGCCGGTCAGCAGCTTGATCAGCGTGGACTTGCCCGCGCCGTTCTCGCCGACGATGGCATGCACCTCGCCAGCCTGAAAGGCGAGATCCGTGGACTTGAGCGCGTGCGTGCCGGCATAGCGCTTCTCCAGCCCGCGCATCTCCAGGATCGGCCGGCCGGATTGCGCCGCCTCGCGCGCCTCGGCGGTGGGCGGGCTGTGCAGCCCGCCGCCCTCGGGATCGTCCCGGTCATGGCCAGTTACCCGCCTGCCGCGACGCCTATTTGATCTTCGGGTTCAGCAGTTCCTGCGGGCGCGCTTCGTTCATATTGGCCTTGGTGATCAGGTTCGCGCCGGTATCGACAGCCTTCTCCACTTTCTCGCCCTTGGAGGCGGCCAGCGCGGTCTTCACCCCGTCATAGCCCATGCGGAACGGGTCCTGGACGATCAGCCCGGCGATCACGCCATCGGACAGGAATTTCACCAGCTTGTCGTCGCTGTCGAAGCCGATCAGCTTGATCTTGTCCTGCGCCTTGTTCTCGGAGATGGCCTGCCCCGCGCC
>Ga0075367_10000452_pt1 | contig 15260 bp, 15 predicted proteins | sample EndMethybrTD3032_FD_71399 | JGI IMG/M metagenome (GOLD analysis project Ga0075367, IMG submission 71399) | Populus endosphere microbial communities from Tennessee, USA - Endosphere MetaG P. TD hybrid TD303-2 | ecosystem: Host-associated > Plants > Roots > Endosphere | place: USA: Tennessee... | reverse complement strand
GGTACTGGACGATCCCTTGGGGGCGCTCACCCGGTGAACAGGCCCGCAGGAGGGACCCCATGGGGTCCCTCCTGCGGGCCTGTTCACCGGGTGAGCGCCCCCAAGGGATCGTCCAGTACCGGCTGCCAGGCCAGTTCCGCCGCTCCCACCAGGCTGTTGTGGTCGAGGGTGCAGGCCAGGATGGGCACTCCCCCGCTCTGGCCCCACAGACTGCGATCGGCGACGACGGCGCGCAGGCGCTCGGGGTCGGCGTCGAGGAGGGTGCGGTGCAGGCCGCCGAGGATGATGCGGTCGGGGTTGAGGATGTTGACCAGGCCCGCGAGGCCGAGGCCGAGGCGGTCGATGAGGGCCTCGGTGGCCGTGCGGATGGACGGGTCGTCGTAGTGGTGGCGGATCAGGTCGATGGCCTGCTGGAGGAGTGAGACCTCGGGGCCGGGGTCGCGTCCGGCGGCCGTGAGGAAGGCGAGCGGGTCGGCCTCGACGTCGAGGCAGCCGCGGCTGCCGCAGTGGCAGGGGCGGCCCTCGGGGTTGACGGTGAGGTGGCCGACTTCGAGAGCGAGGCCCGCACTGCCCGTGTGCAGGCGGCCGTCGAGGACCAGCGCGCCGCCGACTCCCCGGTGCCCGGTCGCCACGCACAGCAGGTCCCGGGCACCGCGGCCCGCGCCATGCCGGTGCTCGGCGAGGGCGGCGAGATTGACGTCGTTGCCCGCGAAGGCGGGTCCGGTGATCCCGGCCGCGCGTACGCACTCCGCGAAGATACGGCGGACGGGCGCGCCGGCGGGCCAGGCCAGGTGCAGGGGGTTGAGGGCGAGGCCGTCGGGTTCGGCGACCGCGGACGGTACGGCGAGTCCGGCGCCGACGCAGCGCCGTCCCGTCGAGCGCAGCAGTTCGGCGCCCGCCTCGACGACCGAGCCGAGGACCTTGGCCGGGTCGGCGTCGACGGTCTCGCAACCGGGTGCGGTGGCGACGATCCGGCCGCCCAGGCCGACCAGCGCGGCCCGGAACCCGTCGGCGTGCACCTGCGCGGCCAGGACCACGGGGCCGTCGTCGGCGACCGCCAGCCGGTGCGAGGGCCTGCCCTGAGAACCGGCCGCCGCGCCCGGCCGGGCGTCGACCCGGATCAGCCCCAGTGCCTCCAGCTCGGCGGCGACCGCACCGGCCGTCGCCCGGGTGACCCCCAGCTCGGCGGTGAGCACGGCGCGCGTGGGCGCCCGTCCGGTGTGGACGAGCTCCAACGCGGGCCCGAGCGCGCCGCGCCCCCGGTCCAACCGCGTCCTCGAGGTGGTCCCTTCCCCCGCCGGCCGGGGGTCCGCGTTGCCGCTCATGAGGGCGAGTCTCCCATGATCCGCTGTCCCGTCGAGCTACAGCCCACTGACCCGAAGCGTGATGTTCAGACGTCCGGACAGCCCCAACTCCGGCGGCGCGGTGCCCGGGTACACCCGCGGCACCCCGTGGTAAGCAAGCCGGGACGGCCCACCGAACACGAACAGATCACCACTGCGCAGTTCCACGTCCGTGTAGGGCTTGGCACGGCTCTCGGTGTTCCCGAAACGGAAGACACAGCCGTCCCCGAGACTCAGCGACACCACCGGCGCATCCGCCTTCTCGTCGCCGTCACGATGCATGCCCATGCGGGCGTCGCCGTCATAGAAATTGATCAGTGCGATGTCGTACGAGGATGCAGGCGCCCCCAGCGCCTCACCGACCGCCCGCCGCCCCAGCTCGTCCAGCCACCCCGGGAACGGCTTCACCGGCGCCCCGTCGCCGTCGACGACCGTGCGGGCGTAGGCATACGGATACCAGTGCCACCCCAGACACACTTGCCGAGCGGTCATCGTGCCACCGCCGGGTGTACGGACGGTGCGCAGACCGGCCGGGGGTCGGGCCCAGTCGCGGCAGGCTTCCACGAGCGCGCGCTGCCGGTCCATGTCGAGCCAGTCCGGCACGTGCACCGCGCCGGGAGAGACTTCCGTCCGGGTCCTCGGGAACAGCTCGGCGTCCATACACGCCATCCTGATCCATGCATCGTCGATGCGGTCGCCGGGTGGCCTCCCGAACTCGGCCTTCGCCCCCGATCCGCTGTCACAGACCCCCCGGGGGGCCGTCAGTCCGGCCACCTCGCGCGGGAAGTCAAGGGGCTCACCGGCCGCGTGGAGCCGCTGGTCGAGCACGTACACCGCGGGCCGCAGCTCCTCGATCAGGCGCAGGGACTCGTCCCGGTCCCCTGCCGGAACCGGCGCCCGAAGTCGGCGATGTCCGCGAAGGTCCCGGGCCGCCGACCGGCCCTGAGCCGGCGCTCCGCTAGCCTTGACGCACGATGGACGACCGTATGACGACGCCGTGGGGTGAGCTGGAGCTCGCCCGTTTCCCCGTGGACCCGCGTGAGCGGCTGCGTGCCTGGGACGCCTCTGACGAGTATCTGCTCGGACATCTGGCCGAGGAGAAGGTGCCGTTGTCGGGTTCGGTCGTGGTCGTCGGGGACCGGTGGGGCGCCCTGGTCACCGCGTTGGCCGAGCACCGGCCCGTGCAGATCACCGACTCGTTCCTGGCGCAGGAGGCCACCAAGGGCAACCTTGGGCGCAACGGCGTCGAGACCGGTGCCGTGAGGCTGCTGACCACGCAGGACGCGCCGCCGGAGCGGGTCGACGTGCTGTTGGTGCGGGTGCCGAAGAGCCTCGCGTTGCTGGAGGACCAGCTGTTGCGGCTGGCGCCGACGGTGCATGAGGGGACCGTCGTGGTCGGGGCGGGGATGGTGAAGGAGATCCATACCTCGACGCTGGAGCTGTTCGAGCGGATTCTCGGGCCGACCCGCACCTCGCTCGCGGTGAAGAAGGCGCGGCTGATCTTCTGCACGCCGGATCCGGCGCTGGAGCGGCCCGCCAATCCATGGCCGTACAGCTATGCGCTGCCCGAGGGCATCGGGCCGGTCTCGGGGCGCACGGTCGTCAATCACGCGGGCGTGTTCTGCGCCGACCGGCTCGACATCGGCACACGGTTCTTCCTGCGGCATCTGCCGGGCGGGCGTGGAGCTCGGCGGGTGGTGGACCTGGGGTGCGGCAACGGGGTCGTCGGTACGGCGGTGGCGGTTGCCGATCCCGCCGCCGAGGTGCTGTTCGTGGACGAGTCGTTCCAGGCCGTGGCCTCGGCTGAGGCCACGTACAAGGCCAATGGGGTACCGGGGCATGCCGAGTTCCGGGTCGGGGACGGGCTGACCGGAGTGCCGGCCGGGAGTGTCGACCTCGTGCTCAACAATCCGCCGTTCCATGCGCACCAGGCGATGACGGATGAGACGGCGTGGCGGATGTTCACCGAGGCGAAGCGGGTGCTGCGGCCCGGCGGTGAGCTGTGGGTCGTCGGCAACCGGCACCTCGGCTACCACGTGAAGCTGCGGCGGCTGTTCGGCAACAGTCAACTGGTCGCGAGCGACCCGAAGTTCGTGGTGCTGAAGGCCGTCAAGAGGTGATCAGGGGCGGGAGAGCGTCCGGATGATTCCGGTCACCGCCCGCACCATCGCTTCCCGCCCCACGCTCAGGTACTCGCGGGAGTCGACCGCTTCGGGATGGGCCGCCAGGAACTCACGGATCGCGCCCGTCATGGCGATGTTGAGGGCGGTGCCGACGTTCACCTTGGCGATGCCGCCCTCGACCGCCGCGACCAGTTCGTCGTCCGGTACGCCCGAGGAGCCGTGCAGGACGAGAGGGACGTCCAGGGTGGCGGCCAGGCGTTTGAGGAGGCCGTGGTCGAGGGTCGCGGTACGGGTCGTCATGGCGTGCGTGCTGCCGATGGCGACGGCCAGGGCGTCCACGCCGGAGTCGGTGACGAAGGCACGGGCCTGGGCGGGATCGGTGCGGGCTCCGGGGGCGTGGGCGTCGAGCGGGGGCTGCCCCGCCTTGCCGCCGACCTGGCCCAACTCGGCCTCGATCCACAGGCCTTGGGCGTGCGCCCAGTCCGCGGCCGCCCGGGTCGCGGCGAGGTTCTCCCGGTAGGGCAGCCGGGCCGCGTCGTACATGACGGAGCTGAAACCGGCGTCCGCGGCCTGCCGCAGCAGGTCGTCGCTCTGGACGTGGTCGAGGTGCAACGCGACGGGGACGGCGGCGCGTTCGGCGGCGGCGACGGCGGCGCGGGCGAGCGGGAGGAGGCGTCCGTAGCGGAACTTGACGGCGTTCTCGCTGACTTGGAGGACCACGGGGGCCTGAACGGTCTCGGCGCCGGCGATGACGGCCTCGACATGTTCCAGCGTGATGATGTTGAAGGACGGGACGGCGGACTGGGTGGCGGCGGCGTGGGTGACGAGCTCGGCGGTCGTGACGAGAGACACGGCTTCTCCTGAGGTTCAGGGGGCGAGGATCACCGAGCGGGTGAGGTGGCGGGGCCGGTCCGGGTCGAGGTCGCGGGCCGCTGCGACGGCGACCGCGAGGCACTGGGCGCGGACCAGTTCGGCGAGCGGATCGAGGTCGCCCGCGATCCACAACCCGCCCGTGGCGCGGACCTGTTCGGCCAGTCCCTCGGGTGCCTCGCCGAGCATCCAGGTGGCGGTGCCGTGGGTAGTGATGCTGATGGGGCCGTGCCGGTACTCCATCGCCGGGTAGGCCTCGGTCCAGGCGAGCGAGGCCTCGCGCATCTTCAGTCCGGCCTCGTTGGCCAGACCCACCGTCCAGCCCCGGCCGAGGAAGGTGAACTGCGTGCAGTCGACGAGCCCTTCGGGCAGCGCAGTGGCGAGCGCGGTGCGGGCGTCGGCGACCACGGCTTCGGTGTGCAGGCCCAGATGGGCGCGGAGCAGGGTGAGCGCGGTGGTGGCGAACCGGGTCTGGACGACGGACTGTTCGTCCGCGAAGTCGAGCACGATGACGTCGTCCGTCGCCTGCATGACGGGGGTGCGGGGGTCCGCGGTGATGGCGGTCGTCCGCGTGCTGCCCCTCAACTCACCGAGGAGTTCCAGGACTTCGGTGGTGGTGCCGGAGCGGGTGAGGGCGAGGACACGGTCGTACGAGCGGCCGTACGGGAACTCTGATGCGGCGAAGGCGTCCGTCTCACCCCGGCCCGCACCCTCGCGCAGCGCGGCGGCGGCCTGCGCCATGAAGTACGAGGTGCCGCATCCGACGATCGCGATCCGCTCCCCCGGCGCCGGCAGGAACTCGCGGTGCCGCGGTGCCTCGGCGGCGGCCCGTATCCAGCACTCGGGCTGACTGGTCAGCTCGTCCTCGACGTGCGTCATGACGCACCCCTCCCCTGTTGTGATTGTTCTTGCAAGATATAGCGAGTTTTCGAGCACAATCAAGCATTCGAGCTCAGGTGAGGTGCGCTAAGGTCGCCGGAGATCGAGGAACGGAGGCCGGGCATGTCGCGGGACGCACGCTGGAAGGCGCTGCTGGAGCTGCTCGTCGAGCGCGGCCGGCTGGATGTCGAGGAGGCGGCCGCCGATCTGGAGGTCTCGTCCGCCACGATCCGGCGCGACTTCGACCAGCTCGCCGAGCAGCAGATGCTGGTGCGCACCCGGGGCGGCGCGGTCGTGCACGGGGTGTCGTACGAGCTGCCGTTGCGCTACAAGACGGCTCGGCACGCCTCCGAGAAGCAGCGGATCGCGAAGGCGGTCGCGGATCTGATCGTGCCCGGCGAGGCGGTCGGCCTGACCGGCGGTACGACCACCACCGAGGTGGCCCGCGCCCTCGCCGTCCGCAGCGACCTCGCCGCCGGCTCCCCGGCGCTGACCGTCGTGACGAACGCGCTCAACATCGCCAACGAACTCGCCGTACGCCCCCAGTTCAAGATCGTGGTGACCGGCGGGGTCGCGCGCCCGCAGTCGTACGAGCTGATCGGACCGCTCGCGGACGGGGTGCTCGGCCAGATCACCATCGACGTCGCGGTCCTCGGCGTGGTCGCCTTCGATGTCACCCACGGCGCCGCCGCCCATGACGAGGCCGAGGCCGCGATCAACCGGCTGCTGTGCGAGCGGGCCGAGCGGGTGGTGGTCGCGGCCGACTCCAGCAAGCTGGGGCAGCGGGCGTTCGCGCGGATCTGCGCGGCCGAGGCGGTGGGCACATTGGTGACGGACACGGCGGCGAGCCCGGAGACGGTGGCGCGGTTCGAGGAGGCGGGGATCGAGGTCCTCGCGGTCTGACACTGCCTGGTCCGATCCCCGCGCTCTCGACATCGAATCGGCCTAGGCTGAAACCGGGATGCGTCTCGGGGTGCGGGAGGCTGCGATGGGCGCACGAGCGAGCGACGAGGCCGTGTCCGGGGCCGCCGCGCGCTATCTGCCGATCGCCGAGCACGGCCTGATCGGCGATCTGCGCAGCGTGGCCCTGGTCGGAACCGACGGCACCATCGACTGGTACTGCTGCCCGGCCTTCGACGCGCCGAGCGTCTTCGCGGCGATCCTGGACGCGGAGCGCGGCGGGTCCTTCGAGCTGGCGGCGGCGGTGCCGGCCAAGACGAAGCAGTTCTACTTCCCGGACACCAACGTCCTGATCACCCGCTTCTTCACCGAGGACGGCGTCGGTGAGGTGCAGGACTTCATGCCGGTCAACGGCGGGGACGTGGAGGCCGAGCGGCATCGGCTGATCCGGCGGGTGGTGTGCGTGCGCGGCTCCATCCCGTTCCGTACCCGGGTCGCGCCCCGTTTCGACTACGGCACCCGGCCGCACACCGTGCGCATGGCCGGTGAGGCGGCGGTCTTCGAGTCCGACGCACTGTCGCTGGCGCTCACCGCGACCGTGCCGCTGGAGGCCGAAGGGCTGGACGCGCGAGCCGACTTCAAGCTGTCCGAGGGCGAGACCGCGGTGTTCGCACTGGACCAGGTCGGCGGCGACCTGGAGCCGCGGCGGTGCGCGAAGCTGGAGGCGGAGGAGCAGTTCGCCACGACGGTGGCGTACTGGCGGCACTGGCTGTCCGCCTCCAAGTACCGTGGCCGCTGGCGGGAGATGGTGCACCGCTCCGCCCTCACCCTGAAGCTGCTCACCTACGCGCCCACCGGCGCGATAGTCGCCGCGCCGACCACGAGTCTGCCCGAACAGCTCGGCGGCGAGCGCAACTGGGACTACCGGTACGTGTGGGTGCGCGACGCCGCCTTCTGCGTCTACGCACTGCTGCGGCTCGGCTTCACCGAAGAGGCCGAGGCGTTCATGAGGTTCGTGACCCGGCACGTCAGTCCGGGCGACGGCAAGCCTTCCAGCCCGCTGCAGATCATGTACGGCATCGACGGCCGCACCGACCTCACCGAGACCGAACTCGACCACCTCGAAGGACATCAGGGCTCGGCGCCGGTGCGCATCGGCAACGCCGCCGCCGATCAGCTCCAACTCGACATCTACGGCGCCCTGATCGACTCGATCTACCTCTACGACAAGTGGGCCAAGCCGATCTCCAGCGACCAGTGGGACGACGTCTGCGCGCTGGTGGACTGGGTGTGCGAGAACTGGGACCAGCCGGACGAGGGCATCTGGGAGACGCGGGGCGGCCGCAAGAACTTCCTCTACTCCCGCCTGATGTGCTGGGTGGCCATCGAGCGGGCCATCCGCATGGCGGGCCGTCGCGGCCTGCCCGCCGATCTGCCGCGCTGGCAGGCGAGCCGGGACACCATCTACCGCCGGATCATGAAGCGGGGCTGGTCTCGGACCCGGCAGGCCTTCGTCCAGCACGAGGACGGCGACGTACTGGACGCGGCGGTCCTGATGATGCCACTGACGAAGTTCATCGCCCCGACCGACCCCAAGTGGCTGTCCACCCTCGACGCCCTGACCCAGGAGCTCGTCTCCGACTCCCTGGTCTACCGCTACGACCCGATGGCCAGCCCCGACGGCCTGCACGGAGACGAAGGCACCTTCTCCATCTGCTCGTTCTGGTACGTCGAGGCCATGGTCCACGCCGGCCGCATCGACGAGGCCCGCCTTGCCTTCGAGAAGATGCTCACGTACGCCAACCATCTGGGCCTGTACGCCGAGGAGATCAGCCACACCGGCGAGCAACAGGGCAACTTCCCGCAGGCGTTCACGCATCTCGCGCTGATCAGCGCGGCGTTCAACCTGGACAAGGCGCTCGGCTGAGGGTGTTGCCGGCACCACCGCGTATCCGGGGCCCAGGCCCAGGGACGGCGGGCCGCGTGGTCGGCAGGATGCATGACGTCGGCGAAAGGGCCGACATCCATCCACGACCGAACCTCGGGGGAACACCCATGAACGAAAGCTTCGCCAGGCGCCTGACGGGTGTCGCGGGCATCGTCACCGCCGCCGCGCTCATCGTCGAAGTACCGCTGTACTTCGTCTACTCGGACGCGCCGCCGGACTCGAACGTACTGTCCAGGCTGCTGCTCGGCATCATCGCCCTGGTCTCACTCGTCGTCTTCGTGACGACCTTCCGCGAACTGGTCAGGCGCATCCGCCCCGACTACGAGTGGGCCGGCTCGATCGCCTTCGCCACGGGAATGGTCTACGCGTCGGTCGCGCTGGTCTCCTCCGGTCTGGAGGCCGGCGCGGTCATCGCCGCCGACCGTCCGATCGACCCGACCATCACGGTCAGCGGCACCTACATCCTCTACGGATCGATCTCCCGCCTGCTGCTGGCGCTCTTCCTGACCACACTGGGCTACGTCGTCACCCGCACCGAGCTGCTGCCGCGCTGGGTCGGCCGGTCCGCCTACGTCCTGGGCGCGATCAACCTGGCGTTCGTGCCGTCCCTGTTCTTCGGCAACACGCCGGCCCACTTCTACGCGGCGAACGGCTGGGGCACCACCGCCCTGATGGGCGCGATCCTCAGCTACTGGCTGCTGGCCGTGGGCATCACCACGTATCGCAGTGCCACGCGCGTCCGCCCGATGGTCGACGCGTAGCCCGCGAGCGGATCATCGAGGGGGCGGGGCGGTCATGGACCGCCCCGCCGCACAACCAGGGGCTTGCCCGGTGCCGGGACGGTCCACGGCTCGTACAACTCGTCGGACTCCCGCCGCCCCGACCGCGTTGCCGACGGCGAAGCGGCGCCGGGCCGTCCTCGGCGCCGAACGCCGACCGCAGGGCGCTGCGGGGCGGTCAGGGACGCGACGGCACCCGCGGCGAACGCAGGGGCTGGTGCGAGCCCGCGTAGGGCAGCCGCGCCTCGCACTCGGCCCCGGCCGTCTCCAGCGCCTCGGCGTCCGCGTCCCGCCCCACCAGTTCCGACTCGCTCATGGTGCCCCTGCGCCGGAACTTGCCCACTATTCGGAAAACGCAACCTTTACGCCATCCTGGACGTCTCATCCCACAACAGCACCAAACTTGCTTCGGGGGACGTGATGAGACGAAGCAGAACAGCATGGGCAGCACTCACGGTCCTGGTCACCGCACTGGGAGCCACCGCACTGCCGGCCGACGCCGCGCAGGCCACCGCCTGCCCGACCGGCTGGGGCAGCAACGCCAAGACGAAGACGGCGAGCACGACGACATCCGTGAGGAACGTCAGGACCGGCCGTCACACGTGCTACGACCGGATGGTGATCGACATTCCCGGGGCGGGCAGGAGCCACCTCGGGTACTCGGTCCGGTACGTCGGCCACCTCTATCAGGACGGCTCGGGGCGGCTCATACCCGTCGGCGGCGGAGCGGTCCTCGAAGTCCGGGTCACCGCGCCCAGCTATGACTCCAAGACGGGTAAGTCCACGTATCCGGCACGGGCGGGCCACCCCCTGCCGGGCGTCGACCTCACCGGGTACCGCACCTTCCGGGACACCCGGTTCGGCGCCAGTTTCGAGGGCGACACCCAGCTGGGGCTCGGTGTCCGGGCGCGGTTGCCGTTCCGGGTCCTGCGGGTGGACGGCCAGGTGATCGTGGACGTGGCCCACACCTGGACCGGCGCACGCTGACGCCACGAGCGGCCGCTCTCAGTCGTCCGCGACCAGTTCCACCGGTACGGCGATGACGTCCACCAGCGCGTCGCCGCGCAGGGCGGTCAGGGCGAGGGGGCGGCCGATCGCGTCCTCCAGCATCAGGCGTTGCAGCGCCTGGGCGCTCTCCACCGGCTCGCCGTCGGCCGTGAGCAGCAGGTCGCCGTCGTGCAGGCCCGCGCGGGCGGCGGGGGACGCGGGGACGACCTCGACGATCCGCAGACCGCTGCGGTGGCCCGTGCGGGTCCGGAGCGGGGGTGGCAGCGGGGCGGGAACGCCGGCGAGCCCCAGGTAGGCGCGGCGGACCCGGCCCACCGAGAGCAGGGCGGCGATGATCTTCCGGCTGGTGTCGTTGACGGGGACGGCGAGCCCGAGGCCGACGTCGGCGATGGCGGTGTTGATGCCGACGACCCTGCCGTCGGCGGTGGCGAGCGCACCGCCCGAGCTGCCGGGGTGAAGCGTGGCGTCGGTCTGGACGACGTCGTCGATGACCCGGGTCGCCCGGCCCGCGCTGGCCGGCAGTGACCGGCCCAGGGCGCTCACGACTCCGGCGGTGACACTGCCGGCGAGGCCGAGGGGGTTGCCGACCGCGACGACGAGCTGGCCGACCTTGAGCGCGTCGGCCTCGCCGAGCCGGGCCGGGGGCGGGGTCGGTCCGTCGGCGCGGACCACGGCGAGGTCGGACAGCGGGTCGGCGCCGATGACGTGGAAGGGCGTGGTGGTGCCGTCGGCGAAGGCCGCCGTACCGGCGTCGGCGTGCCCGACGACATGGGCGTTGGTGAGCAGGAAACCGTCGTCGGTGAAGACGACCGCGGAGCCGGTGCCGACCACGAAGCGGCCGCGTGCGCGGCGGTGTGCGACGTTCAGGGCCGCCACCTTCGGAGTGAGCTCGGCGGCGACGGACGTGATGATCCGCGAGTAGGAGTCGAGCGCGGCCTGCTCCTCACGGGAGCGGTCGGGCCCGGAAAGTGTCTCGGCCACGAGTTGACCTTTCCGCTTGCCCAAAGGCTTGGATTACATGCTTACACCCGTGCCTCGACAAGGGGACCGGACTTCGCTGCGGGCTGACTCCGGCCAGGTGCGGTCAGTGTGCGCGGGGTCCCGAGGCGCCGGACCCCGTGCGCAGGGTGCCGACCGTCCTGAGGAGCCGGTCGGCGGGGGCGCGCAGCTCGGGGTGGGCGTTGACGGTGTTTCTGAGGCCCCGCACCGGTCTGCGCCACAGCCGGTGGGCCGCCGCCACCGGGTGCGGGCGGCTGGCGAACCCTTCCGCCACGCGCAGCTCGCGGGTCTTGAGCCAGTCCTTGTACTCCTTGTCGCCGCGTCCCAGGTCCATGAGCGTCACCCCGTTGCGGGCGGCCGCCTCGGCGGTGCGCAGATGCATCATCAACCCCGGTGAGTAGTAGTGGAGTTCGGGGTCGTAGGCGGTGAACCAGGCCGCGAGCACGGTGCGCGAGCGCGGGCCGAAGTGCGCGGCCACGGGCCGCTCTCCGGCGTAGAGGACCGAGAGCACGCCGGTGAAGTGGTCCTCGCGGACCTGGAAGAGGTGGTTGACGAGGTCCACGATCCAGGGCCGGGCGAACCGGTCCATGCGGCCGGTCCTGCGGTACTGGGCGGACTTCCACTGCATGAGCCGGCGCAGCATCCGCGGGTCGCGCTCGTCGAACTCGAACCGCACCTCGCCGATGTCGCGGCCCAGGCGCCGTTCCTTCTTCAGCGTGGTCTTGGCGAGCCCCGGGTAGGCGCCGCGCAGCCACTGCGCATAGCCGCTCTCGTCGGGCTTGAGGTCGACGACCGGGGAGGCGAAGGTGCCGGTGATGTGTCTGCCGAACGGTTTCTGTTCGGCGACGAGATGGTCGAACTCGAAGATGGACAGGCCACAGGCCTTCAGCAGCGCCTGGGCGTCCCAGGTGACGCCGGGGCGGTGGACGAGCGCCTGGCAGTCCGACAGGCCGAGTCCGATGGCCTTGCCGACGCCGAACGCGTTGCGCTCGTACGGGAAGAAGCCGACCGGCGTCCCGCCCTCACGCAGGACCGCGATGCGGACGCCGGCACGGTACCTGCCGATGCCGAGCGCGAACTCCGGTGCCAGGAAAGGGTTGGAGTACTCCGGCGACTCGTCCATCGCGCGGTGCCAGGCCTCACGGAGCGAGGCGTCCAGTTCGTCGACTCTGTGGATCGTGACATCCACTTCAGATCAACCGCCCTTCCACAGGCTCCGCGAGGAACGCACCGGCCGCAGCGCAGGCCGGAAGGGCGTGTGACCCCCTGCTCATGGATCGCATCGGCGACCGCTCCCCCGTGACGTCCCCCCATGACGCGCTGTCCGCGTCCTACCACTTCTTTGAGTATCAGCCGATTCGGCGCTGTGTACACGGTCGTTCCGCGATTGACCCCTCAGGTTCCGAACTGTCCGGCAGGGATCAAACGTCGCGAAACAGTACGCATGTTGTCAAGAGTGCCAGCCGGAACGGAAGTCCGCGACGAGCCATCTCTCCTGGGCGATCAGAGAGCCACCAGCCGCCCGTCCCGCCCCTGGAGGCGGAGCGAGGCCAGGCCGCCGCACAGCAGGGCCGCGCCGAGGAGGGTACCGACGGCGGTCGTCGCGGTGTGCGTGTCGCCGTCGAGGGCGGCGTGCAGACCGCGCACGGCCCAGTAGCCGGGCGAGGCGGGGGCCACGTCCGAGACCCAGGCCGGCAGCACGGCGAGCGGGACGAGGGCGCCGCCGACGCTGCTGAGCAGCATGCCGCCGATGTCGAAGGACGCGGAGAGCTCCCCCATGCTGCGCACCAGTACGCCGATCAGCGCGCCGAGGGCGAGCAGGGTGGAGGTCCAGGCCAGCAGCACGCCGAACAGCAGGAACGGGTGGGGCACGGTCAGTCCGCAGACGGCCATGCCGAAGCCGACGATCAGCAGTTGCTGGGCGAGCAGGGCCGCGAAGACGGGGATCGCCTTGCCGAGGAGCAGCTCGGCGGGGTGCAGGGGCGTGCCGCGCAGCCGGTCCCAGGTGCGGCCGAGCCGTTCGGTGAGGATGGCGCCGCCGGAGATGCTGAGGGCGAGCAGCGAGAAGGTGACCAGGGTGCCGACGACGGCCTGTTCGGTGCCGGCCAGGGGGCCCTGGGCGGCCAGATACAGCGGGCGCAGCAGCGTGATGAAGACGAGCGGCAGGATCATCCGGCTCAGCAGCGGGCCGGGCTCACGCAGCATCAGCAGGGCGTTGTGGCGCACCAGGACGCCGATACGGGCGAGGGAGTCACGCGGCGACATCACTGTCCCCCTTGCCGGCCACGGTGGTCTCCAGGTCGCGGTAGAGGTCGTCCAGGCTCGGACGGCGGACGTCCACGGAGGCGGGCGTACGGCCGGCGGCGAGGAGGGCGGCCAGGTCGGCGCCGGGGTCCGCGGTCGGCATGCGCAGTTCGGGTTGGGCGGGGTCGGCGAAGGTGAGCCGGAGTTCGCCCGGCAGATGGCGGGTGAGCTCCTCCTGGGTGCCGCGCGCGATGACGCGTCCGGCGCGGGCGAGCGCCAACGTGGCGTCGAGGTCGACGAGTTCGGTCAGGTAGTGGGTGGTGTAGACGACGGCCGCGCCCGCTGCGGCGCGGGCCTTGACGGTCGCCAGGAGGGCCGCGCGGGTCTCCGGGTCGGCGCCGGCGGTCGGCTCGTCGAGCAGCAGCAGCGGCGGTGAGCCGATCAGGGCGGTGGCCGCCTGGACCCGGCGCCGCTGGCCGCCGGACAGGACGCCGGCCCGCCGGTCCCCCACCTCCGTGAGCTGCAGCTCCTCCAGCACACGGGCGATCTCCGCGTCCCGGCGCCGCCCGCTCAGCCCGGCCAGTCCGGCGAACACCCGCAGGTTCTCCCGCACGGTGGCGCCGCCGTACAGGGCCAGCTCCTGCGGGGCCACGCCGAGCAGCCGCCGGGCCGAGCGGCCGTCCCGCAGCGCGTCGTGCGGGCCGATGCGGACGCGTCCCGTGTCAGGACGGACCAGGCCGGTGACGACCTCGACGAAGGTGGTCTTGCCGGCGCCGTTGTGCCCGATCAGTCCGACGATCTCGCCGGGCGCCACCGCCAGTTCGAAGCCGTCCAGCGCCCGGCGCCTGCCGTAGCTCTTCACCAGTTCCTCTGCGACGAGCATGTTCTTCCCCCTCCTACGTATACGCCGTACACGTATACACTGTAGACCCATGGGTGGCAGACGGGAAGAGATTCTGGACGCGGCGCTGGCGATCGCCGACGAGCGCGGCCTGGAAGCGGTGTCGATGCGCGCGCTGGCCGACCAGGTCGGTGTGACGCCGATGGCGCTGTACCGGCACGTCAAGGACAAGGCGGCACTGCTGGACGGCATGGTCGGGCGACTGCTCTCCGCGCTGCTGCCGTCGGACGGGGCCGAGGACCAGGCCTGGTACGAGCGCCTCAACGCCCTCGCACACGCCTGCCGCGCCGTGACCCAGCGCCACCCCTGGGCCGCGCACCTGCTGTTCTCACGGCCGGCCGTCACACCGGACGCCGTGCGCGCGGTCGACATCATCTTCACCGCGCTGATCGAGGCCGGGGTCCCCGAGTCCGAAGTCCCCAGGCTGGAGCGGCTGATCAGCACCTTCGTGATCGGATTCGCCGCGTCCGAGGCCTCGGGCCGTTTCGCCCCCGGCCCGCTCGACCCTCGCGCGCGCCGCGGCCGGCTCCCGGACAGTGAACTCCCCGGGCACAGCAGGCTCGCCCCCTGGCTGGACCTGCCGCCCGACCTCACCGCCGAGTTCGAGGCCGACCTGGCGGACATCCGACGCATGGTGCAGGCGGCCGCCGCCCGCGAGGACTGACGGCCGACTTCAAAGGCACCCGCAGTCGGTCCCACTGCAGGCGGCCGCCGCCTCGGCCCCGTCCGACGGCAGTGCGCGAAGAGGGCAGGTGACCTTCGTCTCAAACTTCGACCACAGGCGGTGTCAACCGACGCCCCACTTCCAGGCGTACAGATCATGCAATGTGATCACCGCCGGGGAGTCCCATGCCTGTAGAGGAGTTCGAGGAGCAGCGCGGAGCAGTCCGCCTCCCTGGTCGTATCGTCTCCCGGCTCGTAAGGAACCGCCCCGTGCCCCACGCCCAGCAGGACTCCCCCGCTTCGCTGTTCCCCGGGCCCTCCATACCGGCGCCGGTCACGCCTCCCCCGCGTGACCGGCGTCCCAACCCTCCAGGCCGACGCGACCCCCACCTCCTGGCGACCGTCCTCTTCACGGCCTACGCGGCCCTGTCCCTCATCCGGTACCGGCATCTGGCCACCCGCTCCTGGGACCTCGGCATCTTCGAGCAGGCGGTGCGCGCGTACGCCCATCTGCGGGCGCCGGTCGTCGATCTGAAGGGGCCCGGGTTCAACGTCCTGGGCGACCACTTCAGCCCGGTCCTCGCCCTCCTCGCCCCCGTGTAC